>JGI12269J14319_10000814_pt1 | contig 30599 bp, 24 predicted proteins | sample PeaSoiSIISIP2007_FD_14319 | JGI IMG/M metagenome (IMG submission 14319)
GCTTCCAGCCTGTGGGGGTTAGTCCTTGCTACTACCAAGACCCACAGGCTGGAAGCCTGCGCCACTGGACAGAATATCGTATGATTCCCCCTGACTTTCATGCCGTCGAGGAAAAATCCGATGAGACGTGCGATGACATTGCAAAAATTATGTTTTCCAATTGCCATTTTTGTGGCCTACGTTTGTGTAGTCCCGGTGGTTGAGGCTCAAAATTCCGCGCCCGCCTCTCCGTCGGCGCAGACCTCAGCATCGGGTGCCGATGTGTATCAAAAACGGTGCGCATCATGCCACGATCAGGCAGGTTCGCGCGCGCCCTCGCGGGACGCTTTGCAGAAACTATCCGCCGCGCGAATTCTTCGCACGCTCGATTTCGGTTTGATGATGGCCGTGGCTTATCCCATCAATCGCGCCGAACGCGAGGCCGTCGCAAATTTTCTGGGAACGAAGACGGAAGAATTGCCGCTGCCCGCCAGCGCATTTTGCTCCTCGAACATTTCCATCCTGTCCGGTCCAGCAAATGACACCTGGGCGGGATGGAGCCCTTCGACCTCCAATGCGCGCTACCAGACTGCCGAGCGCGCGGGTCTTGCGCCGGGACAGGTTCGGCGCCTCAAGTTGAAATGGGCGCTTGGTTTTCCGGGTGACGTCACGGCTTTCGCGGCGCCGAGCGTTGTGAACGGCACGCTCTTTGTCGGCAGCGCCAGCGGCGCGGTCGAGGCCGTGGATGCCAAGACCGGTTGCACGCACTGGGTGTTTCAAGCCAATGGGCCGGTGCGCGGCGCCATTCTTCCCGTCGCAAACGGTTCCGCAACTTCGCTCGTGCTTACGGACCTGATCGGCTGGGCCTACTCGCTCGACGCCAAGTCCGGCAAATTGCTTTGGAAAAAGCGCATCGATGATCACGAAGCCGCACGGCTGACGGGATCGTCCGTGGCGCTCGATGGCGTCGTATTCATTCCGGCTGCGTCGTGGGAGGAAACGCGCTCGCTTGATCCGCAATATGCGTGCTGCACGTTTCGCGGGAGCGTCACGGCGCTTCGTGTTCGCGACGGCTCCACGGTTTGGAAGACATACACGATAGACGCTCCGCAGAAGACTGAAACGAACAGCGCGGGATCGGCTCAGTGGGGACCTTCCGGCGCTCCGGTCTGGTCAGCGCCAACCGTGGACACCAAGCGAGGATTACTCTACGTCACCACCGGCGACAATTATTCAGTCCCCGCAACCACGACGAGTGATGCAGTGATGGCGCTCGACCTGAAGTCCGGACGCATCGTGTGGACGCAGCAGGTGCTCGCGAACGATGCCTATACGTCAGCATGCCGGACGAAAGGCGTGAATTGCCCGCCGACGAACGGGCCGGATTTCGATTTCGGTTCGTCGGCCATTTTGGTTCGCGCTCCGAACGGCAAGGAAATTCTGGTCGCGGGACAAAAGTCCGGCATGGTCTACGCGTTTGATCCGGACGCAAAGGGCAAAATTCTCTGGCAGACGCGAGTCGGAAAAGGCGGCCTCAACGGCGGCGTGCAGTGGGGCATGGCCAGCGACGGACAAAAAGTGTACGCGGCCGTAAACGACACGTCGGGCGTGATGAACACCGCCGGTCCCGTGGGTGGCGCGACATTCGATCCCGCCAAGGGTGGAGGGCTGACGGCGCTGCATCTCGAAGACGGCACGAAAGCCTGGTTTGCGCCGAGCCATCCGTGTGATCCGCCGCGGCCCGGTTGCAGTCCCGGCCAGTCCGCCGCGCTGACGCTGATTCCCGGCGTGGTATTTTCCGCTGCGCTCGATGGGCACGTGCGCGCGTTCAGCACCGAGGACGGCAAGATGCTTTGGGATTTCGATACGGCTCAGACCTATTCGACGGTGAACGGAGTGCCGGCCCACGGCGGCTCGATCGACGGCGCGGGGCCGGTCATTGCAGGCGGCATGATGTTCGTCAACTCCGGATATCCGCGCAACGGCGGCATGCCGGGCAATGTGCTGCTGGCATTTGCGCCGGAGCAGTAGTAGCACAGACTTCAAGTCTGTGGGGGTTAGTGCAAGCAAGGACCAAAACCCACAGACTTGAAGTCTGTGCTACTAAAAACCGTATTAATCCGTATTTACATAGCTGTTAAATACGTGTATAAATGTATTTTCTGGAGGTGTCCGTGCAATCCGACGAATTGCTCAGTCCCCGCGACGCCGCGCGCTCTCTGGGGATCAGCTATCCCACGCTCAAGCAGTGGATCTACAAAAAGAAATTGCGCAGCATCCGAACCGCCGGAGGACACCACCGCATCCCCGCATCCGAAATCGAACGCTTTCTGCCGCGCACGGAGGATAAGGATGTCCTGGCCGGGCGCCGCAATTTTCGCCGGATCAGCGGGCGCAATCAACTGGTCGGCAGGATCGTCGAGGTGCGCTACAGCGGTCTGCTCGCGCAGGTGAAGCTTTCGATCGGCGGGCAGCGCATCTCCTCGATCATCACGGCGGATGCCGCGCGCGAAATGCGCCTCGAAAAGGGCCAGACCGCGGCGGCCCTCATTAAAGCCACGGAAGTCATGATCGTGCGAATGTGATTCCGGACGGTGCAAAAATGAAAAGAATTCTCACAATATTTGCATTGGCCGCATTCGCTGCCCTCGGTCTGGTCGTACCGTTTCGTGCCACTCACGCAGGTAACGCAGCGCTGCCGCCACAAGCGGCGGCAAAACCGTGCGGCACCGTTACTGTCGCCGCGGCGTCCGACCTGACCTACGCGATGAACGAGATCGCCGCGAATTTCGAGAAGGCGACGGGTTGCACGGTTCGCCTCAGCCTGGGGTCGTCCGGAAATTTTTTGACGCAAATTGAAAATGGCGCGCCGTTTGACGTGTTTTTCTCGGCGGACATCGCCTATCCGAAAAAACTGGAGACCGAAGGGCTCTCCGCGCCGGGGAGCACCTACCTCTACGCGGTCGGCAAAATCGTGTTGTGGACGAGAAAAGATTCCCGCGTGGACATCAGCAAAGGGTTTGCCGCGCTGCGCGATCCCGCCGTGCAAAAAATCGCCATTGCCAATCCCGCGCATGCGCCGTACGGCCGCGCCGCGGAAGAAGCGCTGCGCAAAGCGGGAGTCTATGACGCCGTGAAGGACCGGCTCGTCCTCGGCGAAAATATTTCGCAGACGGCGGAGTTCGCGGAATCCGGAAACGCGGACGCCGGGATCCTCGCGCTTTCCATCGCTCTGGCGCCTGGACTTGAGAAAGAGGGACGTTACTGGAATATTCCGGAGCAGTTATACGCTCCGATCGAGCAAGGCGTCGTGCTCGTTCGCGCATCGCCAAATCCAAAAGGCGCGCGGCAATTTCTCGATTACATCAAGATGCCTGCAACGGCTGCCCTGCTCGAGCGATACGGATTTGTCCTTCCCAACAAGATTCCGGCCGGAGGTAAACATTGAACTGGCAGGCAATGGTCCTTTCCTTGAAGCTGGCGGTTTGTGTCGCGGGGATTCTTCTCGCCGCGGGAATGCCGATCGCGTATTGGGTTACGTTTTCGCGGTGGCGATGGAAGTTCCTAGTCGAAGCGATTGTCGCGCTGCCGCTCGTTCTGCCGCCTACCGTGCTCGGCTATTACGTTCTCGTCGGCCTTGGTCCGCGAAGCTTTCCCGGGAAGGTCTGGCAATCCTGGTTCGGCCATACGCTTCCTTTCACGTTTGGTGGTTTGCTCTTTGCCTCCGTGCTCTACAGCCTGCCGTTCGCGGTGCAACCTTTTTCGGCAAGTTTTGAAACAGTGGATCGCCGGCTGATTGAAGCCTCATGGACGCTCGGCGCTTCGCGCTTTGCAACATTTTTTCGAGTCATCCTGCCGCTCTCGGCCGCAGGCGCGGTTACGGGAGCGGCGCTAAGCTTCGCCCACACGATCGGCGAGTTTGGCGTGGTCCTGATGGTTGGCGGGAACATTCCCGGGGTGACGCGCACCGTTTCGATCGACATTTACGATCAAGTGCAGGCCGCGAATTACGACGTGGCGAATCGGACTGCGCTGGTTCTGCTGCTGTTTTCCTTTCTCGTTCTCGCCGCGATTTATGGCACCAATCGCCGGGCGCTCAGCATCTGGCGGAGGCCTTAAGTAGCGCACGCTTCAGCCTGTGGGGTTTCGTGCTTGCAAGGACCCAAACCCACAGGCTGAAGCCTGTGCTACTAAAAGCGAACATGTCACTCGAAGTCGCGATTGAAAAAAACGTCGCAGGTTTTCGGCTCGCTGTGGAATTCACAGCGGACGGCGCCCCGCTTGGATTGCTCGGCCCTTCGGGCTCCGGCAAGACGATGACGCTGCGCGCGATCGCGGGGCTCGAGAAGCCGGACTGCGGGCGCATCGTGCTTCAAGGGCGCGTGCTCTTTGATTCGGAGCAGGGCATCGATGTGCCGGCCCGCGCGCGCCGCATCGGTTTGCTCTTTCAAAATTACGCGCTGTTCCCGCACCTGACCGTGGCGGAAAATATCGCGTTCGGATTGCGGGAACTTCCCGATGCGGAGAAAAATCGGCGCGTCGCGGATCAACTTGCCGCGGCGCACATTGACAGCCTCGCGGAGCGCTACCCGGCGACGCTTTCCGGCGGCGAACAGCAGCGCGTCGCGCTCGCACGCGCGCTCGCCATCGAGCCGGCCGCGCTGCTGCTCGATGAACCTTTTTCCGCCCTGGACACGCATCTGCGCAGCGCTCTCGAGCGCCAGTTGCGCGAAACATTGGGAAACTACGGCGGATCGACATTGTTCGTGAGCCACAATCTAGAAGAGGCTTATCGCGTTTGCGAAAAACTCGTCGTGCTCGCGAACGGGAGCGTGGCGGCGCAAGGGCCGAAGGAAGAAATCTTCCGCCATCCTCCGACGCTCGAGGTTGCTCGCGTCACCGGATGCAAGAATTATTCCCGCGCGCGCCGTTTGCCCGATGGACGCGTGGAAGCGCTCGATTGGGGCTGCACGCTTCGCGTCGCGCAGCAGTTCGCAAAGCCGCCCGAGCATGTTGCGATCCGCGCGAATCATGTCCGCGTGCATCCTCCGCAGAAATTGAATCTGGAAAACTCCGGGAACGTATTCCCGTGCTGGCTGGCGTCGATGACGGAAACCCCCTTCCGCGTCACGCTCGACCTGCGCATCGGCGCGCCGCCGGCGGGTTCCGATGATTTTCAATTGCAGGCCGAGGTCTTCAAGCAGGAGTGGGAATCGTTCCGGAATCTTCCGCAGCCTTGGGCGATCGAACTTGCCGCCGAACGCGTCTTTCTCTTGCCGGATTGAGGGGATCTTTAGCGGCGCGGGCTTCAGCCTGCGGGTTCTATTCCTTGCGCGAACTAAACCCGACAGGCTGACAGGTTGCGGAAGAAGCCGGGTAGCACAGCCACTCTTGGCTGTGTGCCTTTGTTAAGCGTCGGGAAAAACCACACAGCCAAGAGTGGCTGTGCTACTTAAGAGCGTCCAGCAGTTGCGTGGATGGCGTGCAGGGCGAGGCTGCTCCGGCGCAGGTATCGCGGAGGAAAAGTCCGGTTTCGGAAGACGAGATGGAACCGAGATTGGTCGCGGCGGACTTGAACGTGATGTAGCGGCCCGACGCGCTGATCGTGGCCGAAGTGCTCGCGCCATTGGCTTGCGATCCGTCGGTCGCGACGGAAACGCGCTGCGTGGAAGGCGCGCAGCCGGACGGCGCGCCCGCGCAGGTATCGCGGACAAACACATCGGGCACGCCATTCGTATCGCTATCCACCAAATTCATCGCGGAAGAAACGTACGCCAGGTAGCGCCCGTCCGCGCTGATCGACGGAGAAAAACTGTCGCCATCGGCGGGGTTGCTGCTCAATCCAATGGATACCAGTGTGTTGGAAGGCGTGCAGCCGGACGGCGCGCCCAGGCAAGTATCGCGGACAAAGATATTTTGAATGGTCCCTGGAATTTCGGTGACGCCGTCCGTGGAAGCCAGAACCTGCACGGCGTAGCGATGGTCCGAACTGAGCAACGGCAATGACAGCAAGCCTTCCGTTCCAGTGACAACGCTGCTCGCATTCTGAGCGGCCGCGGCGATTCGTACCGCACCGGGCACCGGCGTAAAAACGGTAAATGGACTTCCGGCGGAAGTTCCCCCACCAGGCGAGGGATTAACCACAGTAACTTGATCCGTTGCAACCGTTGCGATATCCGCGGCGGCGATCGACGCCGTGAGTCCGTTTGTCCCTACAAAGGCGGTCGTCCGCGCGCTACCGTTCCACTGTACGACTGAGCACGGCAACAAATTGCTTCCATTCACCGTGAGAACGAAGGCGCCCCCTCCGGCCGCCGCGCTCGAAGGCGCAAGCGAAACGATCGATGGCGCCGGGAATGACGTGGGCGCCGTCATGGTAAAGGGCAGAGAGTTGGAACTCGCCGAGGAATTGGATACAAAAACTGTCGCCGTTCCCAGGGCTGCCGTGTCCGCATACGTGATGGCCGCGCTGAGTTGCGTCCCGCTGACGAATGTGGTGGGACGCGGCGAGCCGTTCCAGTTCACAACGGAATCGCTCGTGAAAATTGTGCCAGTCGCGGCGGTCACGGTGAGGGTAAAACCTGTCGTGCTGCAATACGGCGTCGAGGGCAGTTGCGTGGTGGACGCTGAAAGCGACGCGATGGCCAGAGGAGAAATCGTGAATGAAATTGCATTGGACGTCCCCCCGCCCGGCGTCGGAGTAAATACGGTGACGGGCACCGGCGACGACCCAGCAGATGAGACATCCGCAGCGAGAATTGTTGTGCCAAGTTGCGTCGGGCTGAGATAGGTGGTCGCTCGTGGGGTTCCGTTCCACTGGATGACGGAACACGGCAAAAAATTGGTCCCGGTCACAGTCAGTGGGAACTGCGCTGCTCCGGCCGTCGTGCCGGCGGGCGCGAGCAACGTGGCGGTTGGCGCCGGGAAAGTCGTGCCGGGCAGCGTCGCCACCGAAAAGGGCACTGAGTTGGAGAGAGCAAAGCCATTCGAGACCGTAATGGGGAAAGATCCCGGGGTAACTGCGTCCGAAAACGGAATGATGGCGGTAAGATACGGTGGCGGTGTTGGATTCCCCGCCGTCGCCGCCGGCTGAACAAATGTTGTTGGACGCGGTGAACCGTTCCAATTCACCACGGAACCGCCGTTCACGAAATCCGTGCCATTTACGACGAGCGTGAAACTGGCCGGGCTGCAAGTCGGCGCCGTGGGGGACAGTGTCGTGGACCCGGCTAACATTGCGGAAACCGATGTAATCGTAGGTGTGGTCGGTTGATTAATCGTAAAGGCCACCGCCTGAGAAGTGCCGCCGCCCGGAATGGGAGTGAACAACTTGACGCTCGCGCTTCCCGGAGCGAGAAGGTCGGATGCCGGAACGGTCGCCAGGAGCAGGGGCGGGACGGCCGGACTAGTCGCCGTCGCGGCAACAGCGGGAACAAAAGTGGTAGGTAGCGATGTCGTGACGCTGCTGCTGTTCACCCACTGGACCACGGAGCACGGGACGAAGTTAGTAGTAGCATTGCTGGTGATGGTCAGCACAAACGCCGCACTGCCGGCCAGGATGCTGGTTGGCGACAACGAGCCCGATCCGAGGACCGGCGGCGGAAGATTTGCAGTGGGCGTCGAAATGGTGAACTGCAATGTATTCGACGTTCCCGCCGAATTGGATACGGAAACCGCGGCCGTGGCATTCAAGGCCGTGTCAGAAGGCAAGATCGTTGCCGATAGCTGAGTGGAGCTCGCAACCGTAGTCGCGCGTTGCGATCCATTCCAATTCACAACCGAATCGCTCGTGAAAGTTGTACCGGTCGCGGCGTTCACAGTCAGCTGAAAACCATTGAGGCTGCCACAAAATGGCGCCGAGACGGGCAAGAGGGACGCAATCGCCGGCGGTGTCCCCGGGGCCGCACCTATCGTAAACAGGACAATGTTTGAAACCTCGGTCGTGGTCGTATTGTTGACGTTTTGCGTTCCCGACTGGGCCGAGCCGGGGATCTGTACGGCTACTTGGACAGTCCCTGCGGTGACGAGGTCCGTGGCGGGAACGGGCGCCGTCAGCTGAATGCTACTGACAAGGGTGGTATTCAGAGCGGTTCCATTCCACAGGATCAGCGCGCCAGTCGTGAAGCCCTGTCCATTGGCCGTAATCGTGAAGCCCTGCCCTCCCACGCTCGCTGTGCTGGGACTCACGAAGGCCAGCACGGAGGAGGAGGTTTGGATGGAAAGGTTCGTGTTGTAGTCGGAACAGGCGGAGGCCAGCCCACACGCCACCAACGCCGCAATCAGCCACTTGCGCGAACACATCCGAACACGCTCCTCGCGAGCCATCCTGCCGGGACTCCGGGCAGACAAAAACGCATTGAATTCATTCCGGGTGCTGAGGAAGTCAGCGATGATCCAGTTTTCGGCAGGCTCCACGCTCCGCCTCCGCCCCTGCGGAGGTGAAACCTTCAGCGTAAAAGTGCAGCCCGCGCCCTAGAATAGGAAGAACCCCCACCAAACCGGCCTGTTTCTGATACCACTGGGGCACGCCCAAGTCAACCCGGACCCGCCTCACACAGCTTACCGCAGCAGTCGTGAGATGCACAGCGCGTGCCGGCCCGTTGCCCGGGGGGTTGGTAGCACAGCCACTCTTGGCTGTGTGGGTTTCGCGATTGTCACTGGATTGGTAGCTTGTATATGCGGTGTACAAAACCGCACAGCCAAGAGTGACTGTGCTACACGAACCCCTATTGGTTTGTGCCAAACGAGGCGAGGGCTTCGATCGCGAGCTTGTACGCGCGGTCCGCGCACGCGGCCTCCTCCCAGGGAGCCGCGGCGGCGGCGCGAAATCTCACGGCAGCTTCTTCCGTGTGGCCAAGTTTCTGCTCGATATCGCCTGCGAGCAGCAAAAAGATGCAATTTCCGGGATGCTCGGTGACCAGTAGCGCGGCGGCCCGTTCGGCGCGCGCGTAATCGCGATCGTAATTGCGCAGGCTCTTGGCCATGTTGAAGCGCGCCTCCACCTGCGTCAGTTCGCCTTTGGTGGACGCGATTTCGAGCTGGCGCAAACCCTCGCGCTTGTCTCCGCCCGGGATGCCCATGAAAAACCGCAAAATTTTAGCCAAGGCCGAAAGAGTATCGACGTAATAGTTGTAAAGCCCGAGGCCCAGGTAAGCATCCGCCATGTTGGGGTCCAGTTCGAGGCAGCGCAGCAGGTGTTTGCGCGCCTCGACGCCCGCGCGAGCCACGGGAATTTTCTCGTAGCGCAAGCCCAGCAGGCGCGCGCGCGACGCATAGCCCAATCCCGCGTACAACTCCATCTCGGCCGTGTCGGACCTGGCGATGCCGGCCTCGGCCAGGTGCGTCACTTTATCGGCGAGCGCAAGTTCCGCGTCGTCATCGGCGTCGGCGGGACGCGTGTGGCTCCAAGCGTCAATCGTGTTGTATTTTCGCTCGGACCATTTGCAGTAAATATTCCACCAGAGCACGTCAGCTTCGATGAGATAGCCGAGAGGATGATCAGGTCGCGCGTCTTCGATCTTATGAGCGAGCGTGACGGCTGCCTCCGTCTTGCCCATGTACATCAGATCGATGGCTTCCTTTGCGTCCGGGGGGATATCGAGTTCGGAGGAGCGCGCCTCGCGAGGCGAAAACGATGCGAGCGCCGCCATCGCCAGGCAGATCAACGCGCGGAAGTATCGGATTAGGATGCTCACCCGGCTATTCCTGATATTTTTTCTCGGCGATATATTTTGGGCTGAGGAGCCACGCGCCATTTACGTACATTGCGAAACATTCTAGCGCATACACCGGGAAAGCCAGATAGCCCGGCGCGGGCATCTGGAAGATCTTCCAATGCTGGCCGATTGGAAACGTGTAAATCCAACCGGCGCGCGCCCAGTAATTCCAGAATTCCCACAGCCAGCCGCACACCCAGCCCGCCGCGAGAAACGAATACAGACGCCCGCGATGTCCCCGCGCGAGATCACCCTCGAAGGAAGGCAAGTGGAGGCGGTAGTTGATCGGCTCGAGCAGAAATAAGAAGCCGAGCCAGACCAAAGCGAATAAATACGCGGCGGTGCGCGTGGGGACAAGCAGCGGCACAAGAAGCATCACCGCGCCGAGCACTATGAACGACGTCTCCGTCGCGCGGCTGAAACGCAGCGGGCGCGATTCCTGTTGGAACCAGCCGAAGGACTCGATGAGCGCGGCGGTCAGGAAAATCCCCGGTGTGATCGTCGCGAACGCCCAGCCGTAGCCGATCCATCTTTCGATCTGCCCTTCCGGCAGACCGACATACGCCCAGTTCGCAAGCCGCAAATTGTACGCTTCAAAAATCAGCCACAACGGAATCGAGAGGGCCGCCATCTTCAGCAACCCGCGCGGCTCCTCGCGCAGCCGCGAATGCCCGGAGGTCGCGAAGACCGCGGCATCGGCAATCAAGAGGTACGACGTCCACGCCACCGGGCTGAAATAAGTCGCCGCGGGTTCGAACCCGTGAAACATCAAGTACTCGGAGCAAATCAGCGCGAAGAGGCCGAGCCAGCCATGCGCGGGAAATGGCCTGCGTCGCGCGCGGAAAAATTCCACGACGAGAATCGTCACGGTTGCCGCGGTCAGGATGATTCCAAGCTTCAACATGCGTGCCGTTTGCTCCGCCACGATTTTGCATCATTTTGCCGTTCCCGCACGAAATAACCGCTGGGTCATGAACGTGGCGATGTCTTGCATATGGTGGGACAGTTTCCGAACCCATGCGGATCGTTGGCGATCACGCCGCCGTCCAACCAGAATCGGACGCAAGCGTCGCGGGAATTTCAACTTCCCACCGAATGGCATCCGGGCATTTATTTAATTGTAGTAAAGTACCGACTGAGTTCCTCAATTGGAGTTACACTACCGTTTCTCCTGGAACAGAAAATAGGTCGGGTCTTGATCGTTGACCCGACTCCCGCTGGTCTTAAAGGGGAGTCACAAATGAAGCTGCTCACGAAGTTTAATCTCATCTTGCTGGTGTTGTTCGGAGCCGGCGGGCTGATTATTTCGCAAGCCATCTCCAGTTTCCTCATCAGCAACGCGCAACGCGAAGTCCTCCAGGAAGCAAGCTTGATGATGGCCAGCGCCAAGTCGGTGAGGGACTATACGTCTTCCGACCTGGCGCCCTTGCTCGAGCAGAACCCCCAACACAAGACGAGGTTCCTGGCGGAAACGGTACCGGCCTTTGGAGCGATGAGTACCTTCAACAAGCTGAGGCAGAACTATCCCGAGTACACGTACCGGGAGGCCACGCTCAACCCAACCAATCCGGAGCATCGGGCGACCGATTGGGAGGCCGACGTCATTCGATATCTAAGTGACCACCGCGAGCAGAAAGAATTCGAGGGGGAACGGGAGACGCCGACGGGGCGTTCGATGTATTTGGCGATTCCGATCGCGGCGGCTCCGGCGTGCATGGAGTGCCACAGCAGCCCTGCAGCAGCTCCACCCGCCATGACCGCCACCTACGGGTCGAACAACGGCTTTGGGTGGAAACCGGACTCCATCGTAGGTGCGCAGATCGTTTCTGTCCCGATGTCGGTGCCGCTCCAGAGAGCCCGGCAGGCGTTTGATCTTTTACTTATTTACCTTGTGGTTATTCTAGTCGCGACTATCGCCACCCTGGATGCGGGAGTTTACTTCATCGTGATTCGCCCGCTGAAGCTCGTGTCGGGCGCCGCAGACCGCGTGAGTAAGGGAGACACGAACCAGGCGCCGCTGCCGGTGAAGGGCTCTGATGAAATCGCCACCGTAACCGCTTCCTTCAATCGCATGCAACTCAGTCTGGTGAAGGCGTTCAAGATGCTGGGGTAAACTCCCATTTTTCGGACTTGCGAAACGCCCGATCATCCCCCAAGAGTGAAGGCCACAATAATCTGAGTGTTCACCGCGACCGGCTTGCCGTTCAGCACATAGGACTTGTATCGCCATTGTTTAACGGCATCGAGGGCTGCCTGGACCAGTAGGGGATGTCCACTGATCACTTGAAGAGTCTCGACCGTGCCGTCTTTTGAGATATTGGCGTCGAGAACTACCGTTCCCTGAATGCGGGCCTGCCGCGCTAAAGCCGGATACGTCGGAAAAACTGTACTGATTAGCAGTTTTCGTGACACTTCCTCTGGCACACGAATCCGTTGGGGAGACTTAGGTTGGCTTTCTTCGGCCTCAGGTGTGCTGGGCGGCTGCACAGGCTTGTCGCTCCTGGCGGGCAATTCTGCAGGTGGAGCAGTCGCGCTGGCATTTACCGGGGAAGATTCTGGAATGTGCGTCGGCTGGTCCGAAGTCTGCGACGGCTGAGACGGCACTTCTCCTCTCCTGGTCGCGAACCGTGTCACGAGAATCAGCAGTAGGATCAGGGAAACGCCTCCCACGCTTGCAAGAAGCAAATGCTTGCGTCGATTCGACAAAGGCATCCCTGTCGTGGATCGAGTTGTTTCGGACGGTGCGTCATTTCCCTCTGGAGGTGATCCCGCTGTTCCTGACGGATTGATTGCCAGGTTTGCGTCTCTTTCTACATTGAGGAGAGGAGGCGACGGGATCGGGGCTCGCCCTCGAAGGAATTTCTCGCGCTCGTCCCGGGAGTCGATCTCCTCCGCGACTTTGAGATAGAGATCTTCGACCGAGTTGCAGCGTGAGGCAGCGCGTCTCACCACAATTTCAGCAATCGGTCCGATACGGAGCGCAAGGTCTCGAGTGATTCGCTGCACGGCCGTGGGGTCAATTTGCGCGGAACTTCCGTCCTCCAACTTCGTTGACCCTGTCATATCCGGTTGCGCAGGGCCTGGCCGGGCTGCAGCGGTTGCTTGGTTGAGTGTGGCGCTCGTTGCAACTTGAATGGAATCTCCCAGCAGGCGACGCAACGCATCCACGAGCAGCTGCAAGTCCGATCTCCATCGGGCATGCGTCAACTCCATACAGTTGCGATAAGCCAGCTCCTTGAGTTCCTCCGGCAATTGCTCAGCGGACGGCATCCTGGCGCCGCGCACCAGAACGGGAATAACAGGGATGTCGCGCTTCAAGGCGGAAGCTGTTTCGATGCGAACGAAGTCCGAGGGATCGTCGAGACGCCGCGCTCCCCGTTCGTCCTTCGCGTCAAGCCATCCCACGCCGATCACTACCAGAAGCACGCCACATTTGGCGACTCCTTCTTCAATAGCTTTACGGAAATCGCGTCCTGCCTCGATGGCGGCGACATCCATGAATATCGTTCCATCGCCGAAGCGCTGAGCCAGGTCGTCAAACAAACGGCCAGCCTCTCCCTGCGAGTCGCTGCGTCGATAGCTGACAAAAATGCCGCCCAATTTGGGATTCCTTAAGCGAACTGGAAATCTCCCACCACGTGCAAGGAGTAGCTTCGGTTTACCGAGTAGGGCTCGTCGAGTACAGGCGGCGGCATGGTAATTGAGCGGCTGATTAGGCCGCCGGCTTGCCTTGTGGATCCTGTTGTTGAACTGTCGCCCACTTCGCGTGCTCCTGCGAGATTAGCGATTCCATGCGCTCCGCCAGTAGGGCGCGAGGTTTCTCCACATTCGGGTAGGGTCCCGCGTTCGCCAGATAAATGTATTTCTCGTGTTTAAGGGACTCACAAGTCGACCGGTACCTGATCCAGTTCTCGTGAAATTGGTTGAGTTGCAGCAGGCCTTCAAATAAGGTGACAAATACGCCGAGAATGCCGGTCGCGATTACCGCACGAGGAATATTGGATGCCGCCAGGAAAGGGATGACCGCGGCGGAAGCGATCTCCGAGATTTTGATCCGCTTATACCATCGCATGTTGGATGTGCTTTTTCGGTCGTACCAGCTAATCTGATCCTCCAGGCGTTGGATGATGGGATCCGGGGCTGCGTTCGCAATCGTTGTGTTCATGGATGCCGATTCTAGAACTTATCAATGCCAATCCCAAGCAGGAATTACACGGCAAGGTGCGTCACTGAACATCTTGTGAACTCTTTACGCATAGAAGACCTGTTGACCGACCGTCGCGCGCAGAGGATGATTCACCGGATCGTTCACGACGTGATGGAAGAACCATCCACTCGTACTTTCCGCGAGGTTCGCATAGTAGAGAGCGCCATTTGTGGGATCGCTATCGGTTCGCGCGGCAATTGCATTCACGATGTTTGTGGCAGCCAGGTACGACGGGTACTGAGGATCGGTGGCACTGGGAGGCGCAAGGTTGTATTCGGGATCGGTGCTGATGCTCATCGACGAAAATTGGTTTTTCCCGTAGATCACATCGTGCAGATTGCTGGCAAAGCCAGGGGCGCCGATTCTGTTAAAAATCACATGAGCAACCGCCTTCATCCCTGTGGATCCGTCTCCTCGCGCTTCCTTCCAAACGCAAAGGATGGCGTTATTCAAGTCGTTCTGGTCATACTCCTCATGGGCTTCCATCGGAATCATCCTCCCTGTAGCGCTCTCCTCTGATTCAAACAGCTAGGGCCGGGCGTATAGTTATCAGGGCGCCATATAAACGCTGATGTATCTGCTCTAATTATCATAAGGGCCTCACAATTTCCAGGTCGGAAACCAACTTGGGCTGTTTCCGGTTCGGGGATCTCGTGACGAGGCGGGCTCTGTCCTGGACACGAATTTGGCCGCCATGATATGGTCCGGCCCGTGAAACGCTTCGCATTCCTGCTCTTGTTCGCCTTGTGGGCGAGTCCATTGCTGGCGGCTTCCTCCGGAGAGGCCGTGTATCAGAAGCGCTGCGCCGTGTGTCACGAGCAGGTCAACGACCGCATCCCTCCCCGCGAAGCGCTGCAGAAGATGCCCGCTGCGCGAATCCTCCGAGCGCTCGATGCGGGGCCGATGATGGCCATCGCATTCACGATCAGCAGGGAAGACCGCATGGCCGTGGCTTCGTATTTAGGGACAAACGCGGCCGTGGAAGGTCCACCAGCCGCGGCGTTCTGCGCGGACCGCACAGTAAAGTTAGCTTCCAAGCCAAAGGCTTCATGGAATGGATGGAGTCCCGGCCAGACCAATGCGCGGTTTCAGCCGGGCGATTCGGCCCGATTAAGTACCGATCAGGTGCGCGGGCTCAAACTGAAATGGGCTTTTGGCTTCGATGGTGACGTGACTGCCTTCGCGCCGCCCACGGTCATCGATGGACAGGTGTTCGTTGGAAGCGCCGGCGGGCTGATCCACGCCATGCGCGCCGAGACCGGCTGCCTGCAATGGGTGTTTCAGGCGAACGGGCCGGTGCGGTCCTCCATTCTGGCGGTGCCGCTCGGCGGCCAACACGCGCTGCTTTTCGGAGATATGACGGGCTGGTTCTATGCCGTTAAGGCCGAAACGGGCAAACTGCTTTGGAAGGTCCAGGTGGAAGCGCATGATTCCACGCGGCTCACGGGCGGACCTGTCGCCCACGAGGGAACCGTCTACGTGCCGGTGGCATCGTGGGAGGAAACGCGCTCCGCCGATGCGGAATACGCCTGCTGCACTTTTCGTGGCAGCGTGGTGGCGCTGCGCATCCGCGACGGCATGCACCTGTGGAAGACCTGGATGACCGGCGTTCCGACAGAGCGAGGAAAGAGTTCGCGCGGGACCATAAATTTTGGACCTTCAGGAGTTGGGGTCTGGTCCGCGCCCACACTGGACGTGAAGCGCAAACTTCTCTATGTGGGGACCGGAGACAATTATTCGGCGCCCGCGACGGACACAAGCGATGCGGTGATCGCGCTCGACATGGCGACGGGCCGCATCGTCTGGTCCCGCCAGTTAACCGGAGAGGATGTCTTTAATGGCACTTGCGCCGGTAACCCCGCGACCTGCGGCCCGGATTTCGATTTCGGCTCTTCGCCGATTCTGACTCATGCGCCGGATGGCCGCGAACTGCTGCTGGCTGGACAGAAGTCGGGAATCGTCTGGGCGCTCGATCCCGTGAAGAACGGCGAGGTTGTGTGGCAAGCTCGCGTGGGCAAGGGCGGCACGAACGGCGGCGTCCAATGGGGCATGGCCACGGATGGACTGCACGTCTTCGCGACGGTATCCGACGTCAATCGGTCGCCTCAGACCAGTCAGACCGACACGCGCCGGAACCGTGTCGACCCGAACGTGGGTGGTGGCCTCACGGCCCTGCGCGTTGCCGACGGAAGCCAGGAGTGGCATGTTGCGGCAGCGCCTTGTCCGGAAGGCGCGCCCGTGGGCTGTAGTCCTTCCCAGCCGGGCGCGGTGACGGAAATTCCGGGCGTGGTATTTGCGACCTCCACCGATGGGCACATTCGGGCGCACTCCGCCGAAGATGGCGAGCTGCTGTGGGATTTCAACACCATGCGCGATTTCGAAACGGTGAACGGCGTGAAGGGCCGCGGGGGCTCGATCGACGGTCCGGGCGCCGTGGTAGTCAACGGCATGGTGTTCATCAGCTCCGGGTATCCGCGCAACGGAGGCGTGCCCGGAAACGTGCTGCTGGCGTTCACCCCCGAGTAGCGGCAGGAAGCGGCGAACGGACTCGCTTCTTTCGTCGGAAACCCCGCCAAGGATGGGAATTCTACATCGGTCTTGCGTTCGAAGGGTTACGCAGCGCTATGACTTCTATGGGCTGAATTCTGTAAACCATTTTAAATCATGCATATAAAGAGTGGCGTCCGAATTGCCGGGTATTTATCTTTAATGTGTGTGTCCCAGATCACTGAAATTTAACAATTGGGGGAGTTATCAAGACGCTGGATGTCCGGGTAGTTGGCAGGGAGATTTTCGTGTCTAAGCTCGGCAGCTCATCCAGACGGATTTCAAGTGGGAAGCGGCGACATGCGTCCTCCAAAGTGAGGACCGCCACATTCGACCAAATTCCGCAGGACTTGGCGTCCCTTGTCAGAGGGCTCTACAGGCGGGTGGCTCGCAAGCTTCGTGTCGATGCCTCATACGTCAGTCGGGTCGCTCGTGGAGAACGCCAATCGGGCATGATTGAAGGTGCTTTGAGGCGCGAGCTGAACGATATCGTGCTCCACGTCAACAAACAGCTTGAAGGCATTGTCCATAAGGCGCCCAAAAAGAAAATGCGCCGCAAGAGCAAGAGGAACGCACGTTCGAAATCCAGGTGAATCCGGGTGCAGCGAACTGATTAGGAGACATCAGTCCTCTTCCTTTGCGGCAACGATGTAGCCGCATCTTTCCTGAGGCAGGGTAGTACACCGGTTCCATTTGAATGGCGTAACCTTTCGGATGACTCACCATTGATGAATACAGTAACTACTCGATTGCAATAATCACTACAATCCTGATAGCATGACGCCAGGTTGAATCGTCCCAGTCTTGAATTTCACTCATGAATAAACGTTTGACTCGCCGGGGGCGCAAGAAAACTCTCATCGAGCGAATTTTCCGCGAAATCGTCGGGCGCGAAATGACACCAAGAGAGCGCCGGGTTCTTCTGGGGAAGCGCGAGAAAACCAGGACGCCAAAATGACCCACGATCCTCTGCTCGGCCGAGTGATCTGATCCAGGCACGGATGGTCGCTTCCGATCGGCGAAGTCGGCCTGATCGCAAATCTCCGGAACGCTGAACGATCGAGCGTCGTTTCACTCCCCTGACAAGTTGGGTTCCCGCGTGTTGAGAAGCTACGGTCTTGCTTCGAAGCTTTAGCCCTCCCGATGCATCTGATATGCTTTGCCCGCTTCGCGCCAACCATGGCCACACTTTTGCCAGAGGAACAACTGGAACGAGGGCTCGGCCTAAGCGAGGCCGTCGCCCTGAACATGAATGCGATGGTCGGGATCGGCCCGTTCATCGTAATTCCGCTGGTCATTCAGGCGATGGGCGGGCCGCAGTGCCTGCTGGCATGGGTGGCGGGTGCCGTGCTTTCCCTTCTTGACGGACTCGTCTGGGCTGAGCTCGGCGCGGCGATGCCGCGCGCCGGCGGCACGTACGCGTTTCTTCGCGAAATCTACGGCGCGGGCCGTGGCGGGCGGCTCATGTCGTTTCTTTATATTTGGCAGACGCTCATTCAAGCGCCGCTTGTGGTGGCGTCGGGCGCGATCGGTTTTTCGCAATACCTCACGTATCTCATTCCACTGGGAAAATATCAGCAGAAAGCGATTTCCGCGGGGCTGGTTGTTTTTTTAATTGCGCTTCTGTACCGCAGGATTTCGGCGGTCGGAACGATCTCGAAATTTCTGTGGATCGGCGTCGTGGGCACGATGGCGTGGATGATTTGGGGAGGAGTGACGCACTTCTCGGCGCGGATGGCGTTTGATTTTCCTCCGGGCGCGTGGAATTGGTCCTGGCTGTTTTTCGCGGGGCTCGGGTCGGCGTCGGTCAACACGGTTTACACCTACCTCGGCTACTACCACATCTGCAATCTGGGCGCGGAGATTCGCGAGCCGGAGCGCAACATTCCGCGCGCGATTCTGCTGTCGATCGCGGGAATCGCCGTGCTATATCTCGCGATGCAGACGAGCATCCTGGGTGTCGTTCCTTGGCGCGAGGCGCAGAATTCGCAATACATCGTGAGCACGTTCGTCGAGCGGCTATACGGCGCGCGCGCCGCCGCGTTCGCGACGATCATGATTTTGTGGATCGCGTTCGCCTCGCTCTTCACCACGCTGCTCAGCTATTCGCGCGTGCCCTTCGCCGCGGCCGAGGACGGCAATTTCTTTCCGGTCTTCGCGCGCGTGCATCCCAAAAAACATTTCCCGCATGTGTCGCTGCTGTTTCTGGGCGCCGCTTCGCTCGCGTTCAGCGTGCTGTTCCGGTTAGCCAGCGTGATCAAGGCGATTATCGCGGTTCGGCTGATCGTGCAGTTCATCAGCCAGGGCGTGGGCGTGATGATTTTACGGCGGCGCTGGCCTCCGGAGCGGCTTCCCTTTAAGATGTGGCTCTATCCTTGGCCGGCCGTGCTGGCGATTTTGGGCTGGGTCGCACTGTTTTATTCCACGGGATGGAAATTCGCCCTCGGGGGGCTTGGCGTGATCGCTCTGGGCATCCTGACGTACATGATTCAGGCGCGTTACCGGCGGATATGGCCGTTCGCTGTGGCTGCGGAGGCGCAGCAATGAAGCGCCGGCAAAAGCTCGGGCTGCTTTCGCTGTTGGCTGCGCTCTGCGCGTTGACCTTCGTTCTGACGCGAGTTTCCGCGCAGCAAGAAGCTCCCGCGCCGGGCCGCGGCCAAAGTGTCGCGGACACGCTCGAATCGATCCAGAAAGCGCGAGTGGTGACTCGCGTCCTGTTCACTGTGGCGCATCCCGATGACGAGGCCTCCACGCTGCTCACCTACCTGCCTCACGCGCTGGGGACGGACACAACGCTCTTGACTTTGAACCGGGGTGAAGGCGGCCAGAACGCCATTGGGCCCGAGCAGGGCGCGCAACTCGGCATCCTGCGCAGCTCCGAGCTTTCCGCGGCCATGAATGTTGAAGGGCCGCATCTTTATTTCACGCGCGTGGTCGATTTTGGATTTTCAAAGACACTCGAAGAAACGCTGGAAAAATGGCAGGGCCTGGAACTGGAAGACATGGTGCGCGCCATCCGCATGCTGCGCCCGCAAATTGTGATCAACGGATGGGGCGGCCAGAAAACCGGCCACGGCAATCATCAGGCTTCCGGCTATCAAACGCCGAAAGCCGTCGAAGCCGCAGCCGATCCCACCAAGTACCCCGACCAGATTGCCGAAGGACTGAAACCCTGGCACGTGGAGACAATTCTCAATCCAGTGCGCGCGACCGCGCAGGACGAGAAAGTGGACTACACCGGTTCCTGGGTGGTGCCCGCCGATGAAATTTCCCCGATCTGGGGCCTCAGTTACCGCGACATCTCTCTCGAAGGCTACTTGCATCACCGCTCGCAGGGTGTGACGCCGTTCCTGAATTCTCCGTTCATTAGGCGCCCGTATGGTTTGAAGCGCGCGACGGGCGGGCCGGCTTCGCCGTCCGATTTTGCGCAGCCGCTCACTTCGCTCGCGCACGTGATTCCGGTGCCGGCAGAAGATTCGCTCGTGGCTGCCGATCACGCGCTCGATCAAGCTCGCATGGCGGCGGAAAAACTCGACTGGCCCGGCGCGGTGCGCTCCATCGCGGAAGCGGGCAAACAGATCGTTTCCCTGGAAGACCGGGTGAAGCGCACGCAGGATTCGTCGGTCACAAGCGCAATGTGGGAGCTGGAGCAAGTCCGCGAGCGGATCAATCACGCGCTTGCCGACGCTGCGGCGATCAAAATCGTTTCCAACTCCGACCGAAGCGAACTTGTCGCTGGCGAAGGTTTCAGCGTGCGCGCCGAAGTAATCCATCGCGACGGCGTGCCGGCCACATTTTCAAAGCCGGAACTCGCGCTGCCCTCCGGCTGGAGCATCACGAAGCAGGAAGAGAAAGACGGCTCGACGAATTTCAGCGTCGCCGTTCCCGCCGGGGCGCAAACGCCGCGCGCGCCGGGCGATTTTCTCAATCCGTTTCCGCCGCCGCTCGTTCGCGCGCGCACGCATGTCGAGGCCGACGGCTACGCGTTTGAATTCACCGCGCCGGTGCAGAGCCTGCACGCGTCCACCGTCAGCGTGTTGAGCTACCCGCTACGCATCGTCCCCCCGGTCGAGCTCACTCCGCAGCCGGAGCAATACGTGGTCGTCGAGTCGCGCCAGCCCAGGCAGTTCGATGTTTTCGCGCGCGTGCATTCCTTCGCGCAGACGGCGTCCAAAGTCAGCGTGGGAGTCGAAGTGCCGTCCGGCTGGAAAGCCCCGGCGCCGGAGGCCATCGAATTTTCCGGCGCGGGCGATCGCCTCGTGCACCTGACGGTGATGCCGCCGCCAAAAATTGCGGCGGGAAATTACGAATTGAAAGCTTATGCGAAACGCGGCGAGGAAAAATTCGAAACCTCGCTCGAGCCGCTGCCTTCGCTGCCCACTTATTTGTGGAGCGCGCCCGCCACGGTGCCCGTGCACGTGTTCTCCATCGCCGTGCCGGATCATCTGCGCGTGGGCTACATCTCCGCCGACAACGACGCCGCCATCCCGGATTCGCTGCGCCGCCTGGGAGTCGACGTCGAGATGATCGACGCGAACGCTCTTGCTTTCGGCGACCTCAGCCGCTTCGACGCCATCGTGGCCGGCATGCGCGCGTACGAGCTGCGTTCCGACGTCGTCGCCTCGAACTCGCGCCTGCTCGATTACGCCGCGGGCGGCGGCACGCTCGTCGTGCTGGACCAGCGGCCGGCGATTTGGGACGCGCTCAAGCCCGCTCCGTTCCCCGCGACGATGGGCCCGGGCCCGCGCGTCACCGACGAAAACGCGGCGGTGAATTACACCGATCCCGCGAGCCCGCTCCTGAATTTCCCGAACAAAATCGAAGCCCGCGATTTCAACGGCTGGGTGCAGGAGCGCGGCCTCTACTTCTGGGAAAAGTGGGACGCGCAATATCACACCGTCCTCTCGATGCACGATCCAGGCGAAAAAGACGTGATGGGCAGCCTCGTCTGGACCCGCACCGGCAAAGGCACCTACATCTACACGGGCCTGTCCTTCTCGCGCCAGTTGCCCGAAGGCAACGCCGGCGCCTTCCGCCTGTTCGTGAACCTGTTGAGCCAGTCGCGTAACAAAGCGAAGTAGACGCTATTCGAGAGGTTGCCTCGGACCCAGCTTTGGCAATAAGGTTTTTTGGGTGCTGCGCTCTTCACGTTTTTCGCGAAGGGTGTAGGCTAAGTGTCAATCGGACGATCTTATCCGACGATCTTTATTTATAACTGTTAATAAGCCTCCTTACGGTGGCGAAATGCGTGCAAGACGACATCTTTTCCGTGGATGTCATATCGCATACGGTAGTCACGCCAGCGAATTCGCCACTGGCCATCGCCGGGTTTCACACCCGCAAGCTTCTTGATCTGGTGCTGACCACTATGGTTGTAGGGATCTTCCTGGAGAGTGGCGATCAACTCCTCTAGGGCATTTATCAGGATCAGATTTCCTTTGGATACTTTTCGGAAGTCTCTTTCGAAAGCCGGAGTCGTCAGTACTGAGAACGGTTCGGGCATCCTGGGCGCCTACATTCCAGGCTTTGCCGAATTGGCCCGTAGTTCTTTTAGAAATTTTCCGGCGCCCCTTGCTTTCCCACGATGATATTCTTGGTAGCTCTTCCTGATGTGCTTCTTGAGCGCGGGATCCTTGAGTTCGAGAAAATCCTCCAATTCCTCCACATTCATGATGGCGGCCACGGGTATGCCGTCCTTTTCCAGAATGAAATACTCCTTGTTGATATGAGCGCGGCGAGCGACCTGCCCCAGGTTAATCCGTGCGCGAGTAATCGGAATGCGGTGAATTACAATTCTTGGGTGCGTGGACAAAAAAGTCTCTCCGGAAGAGCAAGATTGAGTAACATTGATTAACATCAATCATACAGCGTTCCTGGAACTCGTCAAGGAGGATTAGGCGCCTTTTGTGGGAAGACGGTTTCGCTGAAAGCTGTTTGCGAGGAGTCCTATAGCGGGGTTGCCTTCCAGAGTTCACTTCGCGATACCTGCCTTGACAACTTTTCCGCAGTGGATGAGACTTAGTTCCCCCCTTCCAGAAAGTGGATTCCCTTGTTCCCCCGGCTACTTGGCATGCGTGCAGCTCGCGCTGGATCGTGTCGAGGCTTGCCTTGGTTCTTCCTAACTCAGAATGGGCGAACCCAGAATGGGAATCTTGAGGCTGCACGGTGTCTATGAACGGGGTGCCGATCCGTATTCTATTGGTAGGCGAAGCGAAGGATGCATGCCGGCTTCGCGGGCTGCTGGACACGGAAGATTCCAGCCAATTTCATATTGCGCACGTCGCGGACCTCGAATTTGCCTCCGAGCGTCTCTCCAGCGATCCAGCGGATGTCTTGCTCCTCGATCTTGGTTCTAAACAGCGGCAGGGCCGCGCCTATGTGCAAGCTGCGCGCGCCGCTGCGCCCGACACGCCCATGGTCATTCTGGCGGAGTCCGAAGACGAACTGTTGGCCGCCGAGGCGCTACGGCAAGGTGCGCAGGATTTCCTGGACAAAGAGCATCTGGACCGCTCCGCCCTGGTGCGAGCGCTGCGCTACTCGATTGAGCGCCACCGGCTGCAGAAAAATTTGCAAAATCTTTCCCTGATGGACGATCTCACCGGGCTATACAACCGCCGCGGATTCCTGGCTCTGGCCGAGCAGCATCTGCGGATGATCCAACGCAAGGGCGCGGCGCTGCTCATCTACATGGATCTGGACGATCTGAAACTCATCAACGATTCTTACGGCCACCTGGAAGGCAACCGCGCGCTGATCGTGACCGCCAATGTTCTGCGCGCCTGCTTCCGCCAGTCGGACATTCTCGCGCGCCTGGGCGGCGACGAATTCTGTGTCCTGATGACCGATGCGGGTCAGGACTCCGCCCAGCAAGTCCGCAAGCGCCTGCAACAGCGCGCGGATTTCATCAATGCGCTCTCCTCGTGGAACTTCCGGCTTTCCCTGAGCGTCGGGATTGCCGACGTGCCCGTGGTTCACCAGCCGTCGCTCGATCAACTGCTCCGGGTCGCCGATACGCGCATGTATGAAGAAAAACGGAAGAAACAATTGCGCGGCTCGGATTCGCCGGCCCTTAAACAATCCACGGTCGCCAGTTCCACCTGATCGATCGCAGCAGCCCCGCACTCATCGCTGAAGCCAATCCCGAAAATTGCCGATAGAGAACCTGTGGAGTGTTCGCGGGGCCGTGCGTTGATTCGCGCGCGGCTCTTCACTCCACCGCTGATTCTTGCGGTACGGGGGAAGAATGCAGTTCCTGAGGAATTTGATATTCCCGGGCGGCTTCATGCCGCACGGCTATTGCTACTTGTGGACTCCGGACTTGATCGGGCTGCACGTGGTGTCGGATTCCCTGATTGCGCTCTCCTACCTGTCGATCCCTATAACACTGGTGCACTTCGCCCGCAAGCGGCGGGACATTCCCTTCAGTTGGATGTTTCTGTGCTTCGGGGCGTTCATCGTGGCCTGTGGTGGCACGCACCTGATGGAAGTCTGGACGATCTGGTTCCCATCGTATTGGCTCGCCGGAGCGGTGAAAGCCGTGGCGGCCTGCTTTTCCGTTGCCACCGCGATCTTGCTGATTCAGCTCACCCCCCGGGCGCTGGCTCTGCCCGCCACTCAGTGGCTCATCGAAATCAACCGGAAACTTACCTGGGAAGTCGAGCAACGAGCGGAAGCGGAGTCCAGCTTACGGCGCGTCAGTGAAGACCTGGAAGAGAGGGTTGCCGAGCGCACGGCGGCGCTCGTGGCGTCCAATCAATCCCTCCGGGAAAGTGAACAGCGCTATCGAACTCTGGTCGAGCACGCCCCCGAGGCCATCGTTGTGCTCGACCTGGACGTGGGGCGCTTCGCTGACGCGAATCTAAATGCGGAGCGATTGTTCGGCATGAGCCGCGAGGAGTTGCTGCGCGTCGGGCCCGTGGAGGTCAGTCCGCCGTTCCAGCCGGACGGAAGGTCTTCCTCGGAAGCGGCGGGCGAGGAACTTGATAAGGCCCTCCGCCACATAACGCCTCGGTTTGAATGGACTCATCGCAACGCCGGGGGCAAAGAAATTCCATGCGAAATATCGCTCGTTCCCCTGCCTTCGTCGGGCCGGAATCTCGTGCGCGCCAGCATCGTGGATATTTCCGCGCGAAAACAGGCGATGGAGGAAATCCACAAATTGAATGCGGAGTTGGAGGTTCGCGTAAAAGAACGCACCGCGCAACTTCAGGCGGCCAATCGCGATCTGGAATCGTTTACCTATTCAGTCTCGCATGACCTGCGAGCCCCGCTTCGCCACATGGACGGATTCTCAAAGATCCTCGTCGAAGATTACGGCCCGCAACTTCCCCCCGGCGCGAAGCAGCATGTGGAGCGGGTTCGAGCGTCCACGCGTCACATGGGCCAGCTCGTGGACGATCTGCTGAATCTGGCGCGGGTCGGACGCGGCTCGCTCAGAATCCTGACCACGGACCTGAATGAGGTGGTGGCGGAAACGATTCTGAGCCTCGAGGCGGAGGCGCGCGGCCGGGCCGTGGACTGGCGCGTGGGACGTCTTTCCCCGGCGGAATGCGACGCGGGACTGCTGAAGCAGGTATTTTTCAATTTGCTTTCCAACGCGTTGAAATTCACGCACCACCGGGAAAAAGCCGTCATTGAAATCGACGAAATCCGTTACGAAGGCAAGCCCGTGATTTTCGTCCGCGACAACGGCGTCGGGTTTGACATGAAGTATGCCGACAAATTGTTCCAGGTCTTCCAGCGCCTGCACAGCGACGAGGAATTCGAGGGCACGGGAGTTGGACTGGCGATTGTCTACCGCATCCTGCAAAAGCATGGAGGCGCCATCCGCGCCGAGTCCAGCCCGCAGAATGGGGCCACTTTTTTCTTTACCGTGAACCAGCCGCTCCCCGCGTCACCGGCTCCCGTCGCGGTCCTTGGGGGTGCGGCGTGAGAGCGGAGGAAATTGAAATCCTGCTCGTGGATGACAGTTCCGCAGACTTTGATCTGACGCTCCACCTTACCTCGTCCAAGGAAGGGAGAGACCTGACCGCCGGCTACGGCCTGGGCGTGAACAGCTACATCCAGAAGCCGGTGGACTTTGAACAATTCCGCGAAACGGTGCATGCCCTGGCGCTTTATTGGCTGGTGGTGAACCAGTCGCCCCCGCGGCAAGCCATGGCCAATCGCATGGAGAAGTCCGCATGAGCCAAACGGTGACCAACGCTTCGCTGACAACTTTGTGGAACATGAACGCGCCGCTGCACGCGCTGCTCATCGAGAACTCAGCGGCGGACGCCGAGCTGAATCTTCACGAGCTGGGACACGCGGGATTTCAGTGCCAGCCGCAAATTATCGCCACACGAGCGGAATTCCTCCAGCACCTCGGACGTTTTCCATTCGACATTGTGCTGGCGGATTACCGGCTCCCCGGCTGGACCGGCATGGACGCCTTTTCCGCGATGCGCCAGGCCGAACACGATGTTCCTTTTATACTGGTCACCGGAACCCTTGGTGAGGAAGTAGCCGTCGAGTGCATCAAGCAAGGCGTCACCGACTATGTTTTGAAGGAGCACCTGGCGCGCCTCCCCCTGGTGGTGGCGCGCGCTCTGGAAGAGAGAGCCGTTCGCGACGCCCGCAACCTCATGGTGCAGGCGCTCCGGCAAAGCGAAGCCAATTCTCTCTTTCTGTTCGCGCACAATCCTCTACCCATGTGGGTTTTCGAGAGCAAGACGCTGCAGATTCAGCAGGTAAACGACGCGGCGCTTCGCCACTACGGATATGACCGGATGGAATTTCTGCAAATGACCGCCACCGACCTGCATCCGGCCGAGGAAGTTCCCAAATTGCTGGCGAACTTACGGGACTCTAAGCCGCTGGAGCAACACGCCGGCCAGTGGCATCACCGCAAGAAAGATCGTTCAGTCATTGACGTGGAAATGTTCATGCACAAATTGGAATACTCCGGACGCACCGCCGCGCTCGTCGTGGCTCAGGACATCACCGAACGAAAACGGGCCGAGGAGGAAAGGCAGAAATTTTTTACTTTGGTTGAGTACTGCCGTGATTTCATCGCCGTGGCCGATCTCCAGGACAACGTGGAATACGTCAACCCCGCGGGCCGCGCCATGTTGGGGATCGCGGAGGGGGAATCACTGAAAGGGACGCATTCCCTCGACTACGTAGTTCCAGCCGATCTGCCCTTGGTGCACGGCACAATCTTGCCGGCGCTCTACTCGTCCGGGCACTGGGAAGGAGAATTGCGGTTCCGCCATCGCCAGACCGGCCAGTCCTTGCCCATGGATTTCGTGGGATTTCAGGTGAAGGACCAAAAGACGGGCGAGCCGCGCTTCGTCGCCACCGTTTCACGGGACATGAGCGAGCGCAGGGCTCTCGAACAGCAATTGCAGCACGCGCAGAAATTCGAGGCCATCGGCCAGTTGGCCGGCGGGATCGCGCACGATTTCAACAACGTGATCGGCGCCATTCTCGGGTGGGCGGAATTGGGAGAAGAGCAGGCCGCGTCGGGAAACGCGACTCTGGAGAATTATTTCAAGAAAATACATTCTCAATGCGACCGCGTCACGGCCCTGGTCCGGCAGTTGCTGGCCTTTGCTCGACGGCAGATTCTGGAGCCGCGAAATTTCAGCCTCAATCAAACGGTCCACGACGTATTGAATCTGCTCGACAAGGTGATTGGCAAGGACATCGAGATCCAGACGTCTGTCGCGGAAGATTTATGGGCCGTGCGGGCCGATCCCACGCAAATCGAGCAAGTGCTCATGAATCTTTGCATTAATTCTCGAGACGCCATGCCCAAGGGCGGACGGGTCACCATCGAAACGCGCAATGCCCTGTTTTCCGAGGAGGACTGCCGCCGCACGATCGGACTCCCGCCGGGACGCTTTGCCGAACTCCGCGTAACCGACATGGGAACCGGCATGGATGCCGCCACACGTGAAAGGATCTTCGAGCCCTTCTTCACCACCAAGGGAACCGGAAAAGGAACTGGCCTGGGGCTGGCCACCGTCTATGGCATCGTCAAACAACACAATGGATTTATTCAGGTGGAAAGCGAGCCCGGCCAGGGAAGCACATTTCGGATCTTTCTCCCGGTCAGTGAAACCCCTGCGGCAGGCGAGCTTCGCACTCCCGCTCTTGACGAATTACCGGTACGCGGCGGAACAGAAACAATTCTGCTCGCCGACGACCACGACGGCATTTGCGATATGGCGCAATCCGTTCTGACGGCAAAGGGGTATCACGTCTTGCTGGCGCACGATGGCGAGGAAGCCGTGGAAGTCTTTACAGCCCATCGCGGCCGCATTTCACTTGTCTTGCTGGATGTCATTATGCCCCGGAAAAATGGCCCAGAAGTCTTCGCGGCGATCAAAACCCTGAACCCAGGCGTATCTGTTGTTTTTGCAACAGGTTACAGTAATGAAACCGCCGCCCTGGCCGACTTGGTGGAGCGCGGCGTCGCGGTCCTAAGAAAGCCTTATAGTCCCGCCGTCCTTTGCCGCCGCATCCGTGAAGTTCTGGATGCTGCCGCAAGCACGTCATCGTTGCCGGAGTGAGATGGCTGATCCTCCCAGCGGGAAATTCTTTGACGAATTTCGTTGTTGACACGTTCTGCGGTATATGGTATTTCCTGAACCAGATTTGATGGTCGGTTTTTTGTACCAGTTGCATTTCACGAATTCTCAAAGGCAATTATCGGCTTTCATTTATTGAGTTTACCCAGCAACACCCCACCCCACCCCGGGAGGTGATGACCAATCTGGTTATCACCTCCCTTTTTTATGTCCGCCCGATTTCTTCCATGTGGAGGCGAAAACCTCAACAGGATGTAGAAATGCCTTTTCAGAATATGTAAATGAGATGGTATGGGGGCGTGGGGTCTGGCGCAGATCCGGGGCGTCTCCAGGCAGATCAACCGCCCCTTTTGGCTTCCGGATTCCGGATGGACCAATCTTCAGGTGGGAAGCTGATGCGCCAGAAGCCAGGGTTAGGATTTGTGAATTCGAAGGCGGTGCTGAATTTCCCGCCAGCGGCGCGGGTGACCAGCTTGACTGTGCATTCAATATTCTCGCTCGTCCGCACATTTCGCATGGTGACGATCTGGCCTTGGTCCAGCGAGGTCCCCATTTCCACAAGGGCGCCATGCGCATTCACGATGATGGTGTGGGTGTCTTCACTGAAGGGAGATTTATTGGGCAGCGTCCCTTCCACGACGATACGTACCTGAAGGAACAGGCGCTGGCTGCGTCTTCGGCCCGGGGTGGTTTCCATTAATCCAAAGCCTCGAGGATTTCGTCGATCCGCATCTGGCGAGACATCAAGTCCTTATAGCATGGCAGAAAGCAATCCGGCGAAGACTCCATGCGGATTGTGCATTGAAAAGTAACACGCCTTCAAGAATGTAAGTGCTTCGACAACGCGTGTGATGCAGGGTGGCGCGATCGGACGCGGACTTTCAGTTCGCCGTTTCCTGCGTTACCGGACAGCTAGCGGTTCTTTCTCGCGCGCTTTTCCCGAGCGCTTTTCCGCATACAACGTGCGGTCGGCGCGTACCAAAAATTGCTCGGTGGTTTCGCCGTTCTCGTATCCCACCCATCCGGCCGAGAAGCAGATCGGAATTTTCGTGCCGGCGTATTCGGTCTCCATGGGACGCAGCCGGTCCAAGAGCATTTGGACTCGATTGGTGCTGCATTCGGGGAGTAAAACCAGGAACTCGTCCCCGCCCATGCGCGCGGCGAGGTCCGACTTCCGGATCACGGAATCGAGGCGGTGGGCGAAATGCTTGAGGACCTGGTCTCCCGCCGGATGGCCGTAGGTATCATTGATTTGCTTGAACTTGTCGAGATCGAAGGAAATCACGGTCAGGGGGTGGCCGTAACGCGCGGAACGCGCCGCCTCCGATGCCAGGCGTCCCTCCGCGACGCGCCGGTTGGAAAGGCCCGTGAGGGAATCGATCAGGGCCAGCCGCTCGAATTCCCCCGCACGCATTTGCAGAGCCCGCATCTCTTCGATCTGCCTGGAGAAATCGCGCCGCAGCCGCTTCACGGTGATCTGTTGATAGATGGTGTAGGCGTTGAAGATCAGAACGAGTCCAATCAGGCCGCGCACGGCCCGATTCAAGCTGGCTTGAAAGAACGGGTCGTCCACTTTGACGAGCCCCGGAAAGCTCATCGAGAACACGGCAAAGGTGAGCAGGAGCATGACGACGACTGCCATGCTCCAGAGCCACCAGTCCCGGCGCTCCAGCCTCTGCAGTTTTGCCTGCAGCTCGTGCAGGCCCGCATCCGACGGAGGATCGGGCTCGTGCATGCTGGTCATTAGCGGCGAAGAACTCATGGCTGGTCGCAGGTCCCGGGCGAACCCAGAAAATCACCATACAATTATAAAGGCTGCGGAAAATCGGAAACGCAAGAAAATGGTCGCGGCGTACCGGAATGGCCATTGTACCGCGGTACAGTTCCACGCCTAGTTACTGCAATGCCAATACGCAGGCGCCTACGAAGAAGAGAATCGTGTTAGTTCGGAAACGAGGCGCTGAGCGCGATGAAAAGAAGACGGCCGTACGAAAGGGTTGGCCACCTGCCGAAAGCGATGGATGCGACCTCGCACCAACCCCCCCCGCCCTTGAAGAACGTCAAGGACGGGGCACCCCAACGTCAGAATCTTAACTCAGTGGACGTACGGGAGTAGTATTAGAATCTAGAGGGGGAACGATCCAGTGGAATTCAAAAGCTCGGGCCACCCGCCCAGGTCCTGGGCGAAATCAGAAATCCATCACACAATTATAGATGCCGAGGAAAACGGAGATGGAAGAAAATTCGGGCAGCGTACCAGAATGGCCATTGTACCGCGGTACAGCCCCCCCTTAGTTACTGCAACGCCAATGCGCAGGCGCGCGAAGCGAAAAGGATTGTCTTAGTTCGGGAACGTGGCACTGAGCTTGATGAAATGAAGACGGCCGCACCGGTCATGATGAGTTTGTTAACAATTGGGGCAACAGAACCCCAAAACCCCGACCCTTTAAAACCGAAAGGGTCGGCCACCCGAAAAAGCGAAACCAGTTCCTCGGCGTTGACGTACTGGAGTGGTATCATCCAGCCGTGCGCGTTCGTCAACAGGGAAAAATGCGAAAGGGTGGGCCACCCGCCCCC
>JGI12269J14319_10000824_pt1 | contig 30496 bp, 21 predicted proteins | sample PeaSoiSIISIP2007_FD_14319 | JGI IMG/M metagenome (IMG submission 14319)
GGCAGCACCGGCTCGAGCAGCAGCCGGTCGGCCGCAGTGTTGCCGGTGACGGTGTTGGGGTTGCACCCGGTCGGCTCCTGGTCCACCCCGACCCGCAGCGTGCCGCCGACGGCCGGCACGTAGGTCACGGCGGGGGCGGTTGGGGTGGAGGGCGCCGACCCGCAGGCGGAGGCCACCAGCGCGACCATCAGGCTCGCCGCGCCGACCCACCCCGCCCGGTGCCGCCCATGGGGGCGGCCCCGGCGACTCACTGCAGCCGAAGATCCAGCGTGAGGGAGGTGAGGGCGAATATGACGGCCACCGTCACGGTGATGCGGTCGAGATTGCGCTCGACGGCCGCCGATCCGGCGGCGGCGCTCCCGACGCTGCCACCGAACATGTCGGACAGGCCGCCCCCCTTGCCGCTGTGCATGAGGATGAGGAAGATCAGCGCGAGCGCGGTGATGACCTCCAGGACCACATAGATGATGGTCAGCACCGGCACGCTCCTTCACCTGCGTCGCCGCAGCTCGCGGGCGCGGTCAACTCATGTGGCAAGGGAACGGTAGCAGCCGTCGACTGCGCCGATGACGTCGCGGAAGGGGCCCGCCTCGAGGCTGGCCCCGCCCACCAACAGGCCGTCGATGTCGGGCTCGGCCACCAGCTCGGCCGCGTTCTCGGGGGTCACCGACCCCCCGTACTGGATCCGGACCCCGGCCGCCGCCTCGGGTCCCCCGAGCTCGCCCACCAGGCCCCGGATGAACCCGCAGGCGTCCTCGGCGTCGACGGCCGTGGCCGCCCGCCCGGTCCCGATGGCCCAGAGCGGCTCGTAGGCGATCACGAGCGACGCCAGGGCGGCCGGCTCCAGGCCGTCCAGGGCCGCCCGGACCTGCTCGGCCAGGCGCCGCTCGGTGTGGCCGGCGTCCCGTTCTTCTTCGGTCTCGCCCACGCAGCAGATGGGGATCATCGAGTGGCGCAGCACCGCCCGCAGGGTGCTGGCGACCAGCGGGTCGGTCATGGCGAAGAGCCGCCGCCGCTCGGAGTGGCCGACGAGGACGTAGCGGACGCCCAGGCGGGCCAGCATGGGCGGGCCCACCTCGCCGGTGAGCGCCCCCTCGTCCTGATCGCTGCAGTGCTGGGCACCGAGGGCGATCGGCACGTCGTCCCCCTCGACCAGCACCTGGACGGAGCGCAGGTCGGTGAACGGCGGGTGTACGGCCACCTCCACGTGGGCGAGGTCGGCCGGGTGGAGCCGCAGGCCCAGGTCGCGCACGAGGTGCAGCGCGGCCATGTGGTCGTGGTGCATCTTCCAGTTACCGCTGACGAGGGCCCGGCGCACCGGCGCGGCCGGGCGCGACCGCCTGCGAGAGGGTGCGCCCGCGGCCTCGGGCTCGGCGGTCGACACGCGGCTAGCGGCGGGGCTTGACGCCTGGGGCGTTGGGCGCCGCCCGGAGGGCGGCGAGCGCCGGGAGGTCGCCGTGCTCGATGAGCGCCAGCGATGCTCCCCCACCGGTCGAGACGAAGTCGATGCGGTCGGCCAGGCCCAGGGTGTCGACCACCATGGCGCTGTCGCCGCCCCCCACCATCGTGTAGCCCGGGCAGTCCGCCACGGCCTCGGCCACCCGGCGCGTCCCGCTGGCGAAGCGCTCGTCCTCGTTGGCGCCGAGCGGGCCGTTCCAAAAGACAGTGCGGGCGCCGGCGATGGTGGCCGCGAACGCCTCGGCGGTGTCGGGCCCAATGTCGAGGCCCTTCCAGCCGTAGGGGAGCTCCTGGCCGACGACCTTGGTGTCGCTGCGCGGCCCGACGCCCGGTGCGTGCGACCCGAAGACGCCGCCGGGTTCGAGAGCCAGCACGTCGGTCGGCAGCACGATGTTCGGGTGCCCTTGGAGGAGCAGCCGGCAGGACTCGATCTGCCCTTCGTCGAGGAGGGACGCGCCGACGTCGCGGCCGAGCGCGGCGAAGAAGGTGAACGCCATGGCGCCCCCGATGAGCAGGACGTCGGCCTTGTCGGCCAGCGAGTGCAGCACCCCCAGTTTGTCGTGGACCTTGGCGCCGCCGACGACCGCCACGAACGGCCGCTCGGGCTCGTCGAGCAGCCGGCCCAGCACCTCGACCTCCTCGGCCAGCCGGATCCCCGCCGCGCTCGGGAGCCGGCGGGGCGGCCCGACGATCGAGGCGTGGGCCCGGTGGGCCACCCCGAAGGCCTCGTTCACATAGGCGTCGAACCCGTCCACCAGCCGGTCGACGAACGCCGGGTCGTTCGCCTCCTCGCCCGGATCGAACCGGAGGTTCTCGAGCAGGACGACCTTGGGGGCCAAGGCGGCGAGCGACCGCCGGACCGGTTCCATCGAGCAGCGCTCGCGCCCGTCCTTGGCCGGGCGGCCGAGGTGCGAGGCGGCGGTGACCCTGGCCCCCCGGGTCACCAACCACTCGAGGGTGGGCAGCGCCATGCGGATCCGGAAGTCGTCCACGACCTCGCAGGGCCCGGGTTCGTTCGCCTCCACCGGGACGTTGAAGTCGACCCGGACGAGGACCGACGCGCCGTCGATCGGGCCGAGGTCGGCGAGCAGCGGCACGCCGTCGAGCGGTGAGCTCCGGCGCGCGGTCACCGGGCGGCTCCCATGAACTCGATCAGGTCGACCAGGCGGTTGGAGTAGCCCCACTCGTTGTCGTACCACCCGTAGGTCTTGACCAGCGTGGTGACCGCGTCGATGGGCTGGACCATGGTCAGTCCGGCGTCGAAGATGCACGAGGCCGGGCTGCCGACGATGTCCGAGGACACGATCGGGTCCTCGCTGTAGACGAGAACCCGATCGAGGGGGGGATTCTGGGCGGCGGTGGCGAATGCTTCGTTTACCTCTGATACCCCGAGTGAGCCCCGCACAACCGCCGTGAAGTCGGTGATCGAGCCGTCGGCCACCGGGACCCGCAGCGCCGAGCCGTTGAGGCGGCCCTGCATGGCCGAGAGCACGAGGCCCGTCGCCCGACCCGCGCCGGTGCTGGCCGGCACGATGTTGATCGCCGCCGCCCGGGCCCGCCGGAGGTCGGTGTGCGGCAGGTCGAGCAGGTTCTGATCGTTGGTGTAGGCGTGGACCGTCGTCATGAGGCCACTCACGATCCCGAAGGCGTCGTCGAGGACCTTCACCATCGGCACGAAGCAATTGGTGGTGCACGAGGCGTTGGACACCACACGGTGGTGCACCGGGTCGTAGTCGTGCTCGTTCACCCCGACCACGAACACGGCGTCGGCGTCCTTGCAGGGTGCCGAGATGACCACCCGCTCCGCGCCCGCCTTCAGGTGGGCCGCCGCGTCCGCGTGTTGGGTGAAGCGGCCCGTCGACTCGATGACGATGGTGACGCCGAGCTCGCCCCAGGGCAGGGCGGTGGGGTCTCGTTCGGACAGGACGGCGATGCGCCGGTCGCCCACGAGGAGGTCGGACCCCTCGAGCGCGACCGGCACCCGCAGGGTGCCGTGGGTCGAATCGAACCGCAGCAGTTGGGCGCTGACCTCGGGCGCCAGAAGATCGTTCACGGCGACCACCTCGATGTCGGCGCCGCGCTCGAGCAGCGACCGCACGAAGTTGCGGCCGATCCGGCCGAAGCCGTTGATCCCGACCCGCACGCTCATGGGCTGTGTCCTTCGTCGACCAACGGATCACGCTCCTGTCGAGGCCGCCCCCGACGACCCCTCCGGCTGCCGGAACGACCGCTCATCGGAGCAGATCCGACAGCGCGGACGCCAGTTTGCCAGGGTCGTGCACCAGGCCGTTGGGACCCGCCAGCGGGCGGTCCAGGACCGGGCACCCCACCGTGCCGCGCGCCATCCCGCCGCCGGTGTCGCAGAGGACGACGTCCACGGTCACCCCGTGGGCCCGGAGGGCGTCCACGTGGCGGCCCACGTCGTAGCCGGTCGTCTCGGGGAGCTGGGGGTGCAGGTTGCAGACGAACACCCGCTGGGCCGAGGTGGCGGCGATGGCCGCGGCCACCTCGGGCACGGCCGCGGCGGCCAGCACACTCGTGAAGAGCGACCCAGGGCCAATCACCACCTGGTCGGCCCTGCGCACCGCGACGGCCACCTCGGGCGGCGGGCCGGCGTCGCTCGGGACGAGCGAGATGCTGCGGATCCGGCCGGTCCGGGACACCGCGACCTGGCCCGCCACCTCCCCGTCCTCCGCGTCGGCCTTCAGCACCACCGGTTCGGTGGTCGCCGGCAGCACCGAGCCGACGGCGCCGACCAGCCGGGCGGCGGCCTCGACCGCGGTCACCAGGTCGCCGGTCGCCCCGACCAGCCCGGCCAGGACGAGGTTGCCGAGGGCGTGGCCCGCCAGCTCCCCCTCCGAGAAGCGTCGCTCGAAGGCGCGGGCGAGCACCGAGTCCGGCGCGGCCAACGCCACCAGGCACTTGCGCATGTCCCCCAGGGCCACCACGTCCAGCAGCTCGCGCAGGCGCCCGCTCGACCCACCGTCGTCGGCCACCGACACGACCGCCGTCACCGACGAGCAGTACTGCCGCACCGCCCGCAGGGTGACTGCCGTGCCGTGACCCCCGCCGATCGCCACGACCCTCGGCGCGCTTGGTCGCGACGCCCGCCGCCCGCCGCTCACCGGTCGATGTCCCGGTGGAAGACGCTGGTCGAGACGGAGTTGCCCGCCAGCCGGCAGCGCAGCTCCTCGGCCAAGACCACCGACCGGTGCCGGCCGCCCGTGCAGCCGAGCGCCACCGTCAGGTACGACTTGCCCTCGCGCCCGAACGCCGGCACCAGCATCAACAGGAGGTCGACCACCTTCTCCAAGAAGACCTGGGTGTCGGGCTGGGAGAGCACGTAGTCGCGCACCGGCGCGTCGAGGCCGCTCAGGTTGCGCAACCCCTCGTCCCAGTAGGGGTTGGGCAGGAAGCGGCAGTCGAACACGAGGTCGACGTCGAGCGGGATGCCGTGCTTGTACCCGAAGGACACGACCGACGTCTGCATCGGCGACGCGCCGTCCTCGCTCCCGAACAGCTCCCGGATGCGCGCCCGCAGCTGGTTGGAGTTGAGCTCGCCGGTGTCGATGATGACGTCGGCCCGGGCCCGCAGCACCTCGAGCAGCCGCCGCTCGTCGGTGATCGACTGCTCGACGCCGCGCGCCGCGCGCGGATGGCGGCGGCGCGTGTCCTCGAATCGGCGGATAAGTACGTCGTCGGGTGCGTCGAGGAACAGGACCCGCACGCGGTGACGGGCCCGGGCCAGCGAGTCGAGCACCGGCAGGACGTCCTCGTGCTGCTCCCCGCCGCCCCGGCCGATGACCAGCGCCACCCGCTCGGTCTCGGACCCGGGCGCGCCGACCAGCTCGGCCACCTTGGGCACGAGGGCGGACGGCAGATTGTCGATGACGAACCAGCCGAGGTCCTCGAGCGTGGCCGCCGAGGTGGAGCGTCCGGCGCCCGACATCCCGGCCACCACCAGGAACTCGCTCATGGCCCGACCAGTCTGGCCCAACCGGTCACGAACGACGCGGTCCCTCGCCCGGGGCACGGCCCGGACGGCCCGCCGGCGCCCCACCCAGGTGCAGCCGGGTGAAGACCGCGTCGGCCACCGGCGCCGGTAGCCAGCTGATCGCCCGGAGCTCCTCGGGCGTGGCCGTCCGCAGCGCCTTCAGGCTCCCCAATTGGGCGAGCAGGCGCTTGGTGCGGGTCGGGCCGAGGCCCGGGATCCCCTCCAGCACGCCGGCCGTCATGCGATTGCCCCGACGCTCGCGGTGGAAAGTGATGGCGAAACGGTGCGCCTCGTCGCGCACCCGCTGCAGCAGGTAGAGGGCCTCAGACCCTCGCGGGATGCGGATGGGGTCGCTCCGCCCGGGCCGGTAGACCTCCTCGAACTGCTTGGCCAGTGCCGCCAACTCGATCTCGCCGGTGAGGCCGAGCTCGTCGAGCACCCGGATCCCGACCCCCAGCTGGCCCCTCCCGCCGTCGAGCAAGAGGAGCTGGGGGGCGTAGGCGAAGCGCCGGCGCCCGGCCGCCCGGCGGCGGCCGATGTCCTCGGTGGCCTCCTCGACCGCCGACGGCGCCTCGGCCGGGCGGGCCCGGTCGGCCAGGAGGTTGGTGAGGCGCCGCCGCAGCACCTCCTCCATGGCGGCGTAGTCGTCGTTGCCGCGCACGGTCTTCACCGTGAACCGCCGGTAGTCGGACTTCTTGGCCAGGCCGTCCTCGAACACGACCATGGACCCCACGTAGTCGGTCCCCTGCAGATGGCTCATGTCGAAGCACTCGATGCGGAGCGGCGCCTGGGAGAGCCCGAGGGCGGCCTGCAGCTCGGTCAAGGCCCGGGACCGCGCGTTGTGGTCCCCCGCCCGCTTCAGGCGGTGGCGCGCCAGGTCCTCCGCCGCGTTGCGCGTCACGGTCTGGTGCAACGCCCGCTTATCGCCGCGCAGGGGCACGGCCAGCTGCGCCGGCCCGCCGCGCAGCCCCGACAGCCAGGCCGTGTGGACGTCTGGGTCGTCGGGCATCTCGGGCACGAGGATGCGCCGCGGGACCTCCGCCGCCGGTGCGCCGTAGAGCTCCTCCAGGACGCGCCCGACCAGCTGGGGCCTCGACAGGTCCTCCACCTTGTCCGCCACGAACCCCTTGCGTCCGATGACCCGCCCCCGACGGACGAAGAACACCTGGACCGCCGCCTCGAGCTCGTCCTCGGCGATCCCCACCACGTCGAGGTCCTCGGGGCGCTCCGACACCATCTGCTGGGTCTCGGCCGCCTTGCGCACCGAGGTGAGCCGGTCACGCAGGCGGGCCGCCTGCTCGTACTCGAGCGCCTCGGCCGCCGCCTGCATCTCTGCTGAGAGCCGGGCCACGACCGGCGCGGTCTCGCCCGAGAGGAAGCGCATCAGCTCGTCCACCAGGTGGGCGTAACGCACGGCGTCCACCGCGCCGACGCATGGGCCCGAGCAGCGCTCGATGTCGTAGAGGAGGCAGGGGCGACCGAGCCGATGGTGCCGCGCGAACTTGGCGTCCGAGCAGGTCCGCACCGGGAAACTGCGCAGCAGGAGGTCGATGGTCTCGCGCAGGGCGCCGACGTGGCCGTAGGGGCCGAAGTAACGGACCCCCTTGCGCTTCTTGCCGCGGAACACGACCGGGCGCGGCCACTCGTCGCTCACCGTGACCGCCAGCCAGGGATAGCTCTTGTCGTCCTTCAGCCGCACGTTGAACCGCGGCTGGTGGGTCTGGATGAGGGAGTGCTCGAGGATGAGCGCGTCGACCTCGGTGTCGACCGTGACCCACTCCACGCGGTCGGCCTGGGCCATCATCTGGGCGGTCCGGGGGGCGAGAGCCACCGGGTCGGCCCAGTAGTTGGGGAGCCGGTGGCGCAGCGACTTGGCCTTCCCCACGTAGAGGACGCGGCCCTCCCGGTCCAAGAACTGGTAGGAGCCCGGGGCGTCGGGGATGGTGCCGGTGGGCGGCCGCGTCTGCATCTCCACCACTCTCGCGCCCGGCCGGCGTTTCCCGTGCGTTCGGCGCCCGGGCGAGGCCGACGGGGGCCACGGCGCCTACACTGGGATGGCCGGCCTGGTATCCCGGCGACATACGTGCTCTGAGGCCGACAACCCCGCGGATGGGCGACCAGGCTGTCCCCGCCGGCCACATCAGGGCCTTCCCCACCGAGGGGGTACAGCATGATGCGGCTGCAGGGCGCCTTACCCGACCGCTACGCGAGCGCGGATCCCGACCAGCTGACCGAGTGGATCGGCGCGGCCAAGGCCGAGCTCGGGACCCGGCTCCTCATCCTCGGCCACCACTACCAGCGCGACGAGGTGATGCGCTGGGCGGACGCCCGGGGCGACTCCTTCGGGCTCTCGCGCATCGCCGCCCAGCACCGCGACGCCGAGTACATCGTCTTCTGCGGCGTCCACTTCATGGCCGAGTCGGCCGACATCCTGACCGGCGGCCACCAGCAGGTCCTCCTGCCCGACCTGAACGCCGGCTGCTCGATGGCCGACATGGCCGACATCGACGCCGTCGAGGAGGCCTGGGAGGCGCTCGGCGCGGTCGCCGACACCGAGCGGATCGTCCCGATCACCTACATGAACTCCTCCGCCGCGCTGAAGGCCTTCGTCGGCCGGCACGGGGGCGCGGTGTGCACCTCGTCCAACGCCCGGGCCGTCCTCGCCTGGGCGCTCGGCGACCGGACCGAGCCGGACGCCGGGCCCCGCGGCGACAAGGTCCTCTTCTTCCCGGACCAGCACCTCGGGCGCAACACCGGCTATCAGCTCGGCTACCAGGCGGCCGACATGGCCGTGTGGAACCCCCGGGCGGCCCTGGGCGGGCTGGAGGACGCCGAGGTGAAGGCGGTGACGCTCCTCTTGTGGAAGGGCCATTGCTCCGTGCACCAGCGCTTCCGGCCCGAACACCTGGCGGCCTTCCGGGCCGAGCATCCGGCGGGGGTCGTCGTCGTGCACCCCGAGTGCGCCCACGACGTGGTGGCGTTGGCCGACCAGGTCGGCTCGACCGACTTCATCATCCGCGCCGTGCGCGACGCGCCGCCCGGCTCGGTCCTCGGCATCGCCACCGAGATCCACCTCGTGAAGCGCCTCGGCGACCAACACCCCGACAAGACGGTGGTCTGCCTCGACCCCCTGGTGTGTCCCTGCTCGACCATGTTCCGCATCGACGCGCCCCACCTGGCCTGGGTGCTCGAGGGCCTGGTCGAGGGCGACGTGCGCAACCGGATCACGGTCGACCCCGAGACCGCGCGCTGGGCGCGCGTGGCGCTCGACCGGATGCTGTCGACGACCTAGGCCCTGTTCAGGCCGCGGGGGCGACGCCGGTGCCGGCGATCGCCCGCAGCTGTGCCGCCCGAGCGTTCCAGGCGTAGACGACGACGGTGCCGGCGACGAAGTCGTGCAGGCCGCGGCGCTCACGCTGGACGACCACCCCCACCAGGCCGAGGCCCCCGAGCGCCACGCTGAACGGCAAGGCCAGCGCGCGGACCACCGCCTGCCAGGGCCGCACCCGCCCGCCGTCGGGCGTCACGACCCGGATCCCGAGCACCGCCATGCCGAGCGTCTTGCCGCTGAGCGCCCAGGGGTAGGCGGCGTAGAGCAGGGCCCAGACGCCGAAGATGGGGTCGACGACCGCCGGGTGGTGCGAGAAGGACACGTCGTGCCCGGTGGCGACGCGCCAGGCGAAGGCGACGGCGGCCAGCAGCAGGTTGAAGATGCCGACGCTGGCCGCGGTATCCGCCGCGGCGGCGGCCAGCCGGGAGACCGGGCCGGCGTAGCGGCCCTGCAGCGCCAGGTCGCGCTCGTAGCGGCGCTGGTGTGGCTCTCTTGGTCCCGCCGCCTCGGCGGGCCATCCCGGCCCGGGCGGGCGACCGGCCCGCCCGTGGAACACCTTGGTCACCACGCGCTCTATCCACTGGTCGAGCCCCGCCACGTGGCTCCGCACCAGGTCCAGCACGCCCGTGACCACACCGGTCGTCGACGCGGCCAGCACGCGACCGAGGTCGGTCTGGCTCACCAGCTTCGACACGTCGATCTGATCCACCAGGCGGTTGACGTCGATCCGTTGGACCAGGCGCTCGATGTCGATCCGCGCCACCAGCGCGTCGATGTCGATCCGCGCCACCAGCGCGTCGATGTCGATCCGCGCCACCAGGGCCTCCACGTCCACGCGTTCGACGATCCGCTCGACGTCGATCTGGCGCGCCACCTGGTCGAGGTCGACGGACGCCACCAGCTCGTTCAGGTCGATGCGATCGATCAGCCGCTCGAGGTCCACCCGTTCGAGCACCGCGTTGACGTCGATCGCGGTGACGACCAGCTGCACGATGCGCTCGGCCACCGCCTGGGCGAGCTGCTCCATGGGCTCGGTGAGCCGACGCCGGAAGACCTGTCGCGGGTCGAAGGTGGGCACCTCGCCGGCACCGTATCCGGTGTGACCGCACCGAGTCGCTCCGGCCGGGTGCTCAGTCGGCGTCGCTCAGTGGGTGTCGCTCAGGCCGCTGGCTCCTCGGTCCTGAGCACGTTGCGGAGCACCGCCCCGGTGTAACTGCCGGTGGTCTTCGCCACCTGCTCGGGCGTCCCCTCCGCCACCACCTTGCCGCCCCGGTCCCCGCCCTCGGGCCCGAGGTCGATGACCCAGTCCGACGTCTTGATCACGTCGAGGTTGTGCTCGATCACGACCACGGTGTTGCCCTGGTCGACCAGGCGACCGAGCACGTCGAGCAGCCGCCGGACGTCCTCGAAGTGCAGGCCGGTGGTGGGCTCGTCGAGGATGTAGAGCGTGTGGCCGGTGGGCCGCCGGCTCAGCTCGGTAGCCAGCTTCACCCGCTGGGCCTCGCCCCCCGAGAGCGTGGGCGCCGGCTGACCGAGCCGGATGTAGCCGAGGCCGACGTCGACCAGGGTCTGGAGGTGCCGGGCGATGGGCGGCTGGTTGGCGAAGAAGGACAGTCCCTCCTCACAGGACAGATCGAGCACGTCGGCGATGGTCTTGCCGCGGAACGTCACGTCCAGGGTGTCGCGGTTGTAGCGGGCCCCCTGGCAGATCTCGCAGGGCACGTAGACGTCGGGGAGGAAGTGCATCTCGATCTTGATGGTCCCGTCGCCGGCGCAGGCCTCGCAGCGCCCGCCGCGCACGTTGAACGAGAACCGACCCGGGAGATACCCGCGCACCTTGGCCTCCGGCGTCTGGCTGAAGAGGCGGCGTACGTGGTCGAACACGCCGGTGTAGGTCGCCGGGTTCGACCGCGGCGTGCGGCCGATCGGTGCCTGGTCGACGTCGACCACCTTGTCGAGGTGGGCCAGCCCGGTGACCTTGTCGTGGCGACCCGGCAACGGCTTCGCCCGGTGGAGCGCCTGGGCCAGCGATCGCAACAGGATGTCGTTGACCAGGGTCGACTTGCCCGAGCCCGACACCCCGGTCACCGCCACCAGGCAGCCCAGCGGGAACACCACGTCGATGCCGTCGAGGTTGTGCTCCCGCGCGCCCCGCACGACCACCGTCTCGCCGGTGCCGGGCCGCCTTCGATCGGGCACCTCGATCCGTCGGGTCCGCGCCAGGTACTGCCCGGTGAGCGACTCCTTGTTGCCCACCAGCCCCTTCTTCCCGAGCACCGGACCGGCATGCACGATGCGGCCCCCGTGCTCGCCCGCCCCGGGGCCGATGTCGACGACGAAGTCGGCGGAGCGGATCGTCTCCTCGTCGTGCTCCACCACGATCACGGTGTTGCCGAGGTCCCGCAGGCGCTCGAGGGTCCCGATGAGTCTCTGGTTGTCGCGCTGGTGCAGGCCGATCGAGGGCTCGTCGAGGACGTAGAGGACGCCGACCAGGCCGCTCCCGATCTGGCTGGCCAGGCGGATCCGCTGCGCCTCGCCGCCCGAGAGGGTGTTGGCGGCCCGGGTCAGCGACAGGTAGTCGAGGCCCACGTCGAGCAGGAACCGCATCCGCTCGCGGATCTCCTTCAGCACGCGGTCGGCGATCATGTGATCGCGCTCGGTCAGCTCCAGGTCCGCCATCGCCTCGACGGCGCGGCCGATCGACAGGCGGCAGAGCTCGAAGATGTTCATCCCGCCGATCGTGACGGCCAGCGTCTCGGGCTTGAGGCGCGCGCCGGCGCAGTCGGGACAGTCCACCTCGCGCATGTACTGCTCGACCTGCTCGCGGCCCCAGTCCGACTCGGTCTCTGAGTGTCGGCGCTGCAGCCACGGCACGATCCCCTCGAACTCCGAGCGGTAGGAGCGGGAGCGGCCGAAGCGATTCTTGTACTGCACGTGCACCTTCTTGTCGGCGGTGCCGTAGAGGACGAGCTTCTTGTCCTTGGCGCGCAGCTTCGACCAGGGCGTGGTGACCGAGAACCCGCCGAGATCGGCCAGGCCGCGCAGGATGCCGACGAAGTAGCCGCTCTGGGCGCCCGCCCACGGCGCCAGCCCACCGTCGTCGAGGGAGCGGCTCGGGTCGGGCACCACCAGCTGGGGGTCGACCTCGTAGCGGGTGCCGAGGCCGACGCAGGTCGGGCATGCCCCGTAGGGGGAGTTGAACGAGAAGTTGCGCGGCGCCGGCTCCTCGAAGCTGAGGCCACAGTGGGTGCAGGCGAGGTGCTGGCTGAAGGTGATCGCCTCGGCCTCTTCGGCCTCCTCGGTGGCCTCCTCGCCGTTGGTCGTGTCGGCGCGGGCGATCTTGGGCCGCCCCCCGTCTCCTTGGACGAGCACCTCGGCGGTCCCGCCGGTCAGGGCCAGCGCCGTCTCGATCGATTCGGTCAGGCGGTCCCGGATGCCGTCGCGGCGCACCAGCCGGTCGACGACGACCTCGATGGTGTGCTGCTCGTAGCGGGCCAGCGTCAGCTGCGCACGGTCGGCCAGCTCGAGGGGCACGCCGTCGACCCGGGCCCGGGCGAAGCCCTGGCGGGCCAGGTCCTCCAAGAGCGCGCTGTACTCGCCCTTGCGGCCGCGCACGACCGGCGCCAGGACCGAGAACCGGGTCCCGACCGGCAGCTCCATGACCCGGTCGACGATCTGCTGGGGCGTCTGGCGCGCCACCGGTCGACCGCAGTTGGGGCAGTGGGGCCGCCCGATCCGCGCGTAGAGCAGCCGCAGGTAGTCGTAGACCTCGGTGATGGTGCCGACGGTCGAGCGAGGGTTGCGGGAGGCCGACTTCTGGTCGATCGAGATGGCCGGCGACAGGCCTTCGATGAAATCCACGTCCGGCTTGTCCATCTGCCCCAGGAACTGGCGCGCGTAGGCCGACAGGGACTCGACGTAGCGGCGCTGGCCCTCGGCGTAGATGGTGTCGAAGGCGAGCGACGACTTGCCCGAGCCCGAGAGGCCGGTGAAGACGATCAGCCGGTCGCGCGGCAGCTCCAGGGAGATGTCCTGCAGGTTGTGCTCCCGGGCGCCGCGAATGACCAGACGGTCGGACACGGTGGGAGGTTACCGGAGCGTCGTGACAACCCGACCGGCCAGCTCAGACCGCCTGGGCGCTCGATCGCAGCTCCACCAGCTCGTCGCGGAGCAGCGCCGCCTCCTCGAAGCGGAGCTCGGCCGCGGCCCGGCGCATCTCGGCCTCCACCTCGTCCATGAGGGCGACCAGCTCGGGGGCCCCGGTCAGCCGGCTGAACTCGCCGGGCTCGGCCAGCCCGGCCCGCGCCCGCAGCGCCTGGGCGCCGTGGCGGGAGCGGACCTCGGCCCGGCTCCGCTTGGCCTGGCCCGACCCGCCGTCTTTACCCCGCAGCCGTTCGAGGATGTCGGTCACCGCCTTGCGGATGCTCTGGGGATCGATCCCGTGCTCGAGGTTGTAGGCGATCTGACGCTGGCGCCGCCGCTGGGTGATCGACACCGCCTCGCGCATGGAGTCGGTGATGGTGTCGGCATAGAGGACGACGCTGCCGTCCACGTTGCGGGCGGCCCGGCCCATCGTCTGGATGAGCGAGGAGGCGGAGCGCAAGAACCCCTCCTTGTCGGCGTCGAGGATGGCGACGAGGGAGACCTCGGGTAGGTCCAGGCCCTCGCGCAAGAGGTTGATGCCCACCAGGACGTCGATCCCGCCGAGCCGCAGCTCGCGCAGGATCTCGATCCGCGTGATGGTGTCGATGTCGGAGTGGAGGTACTGCACGCGCACGCCCGCGTCGGCCAGGTAGTCCGTCAGGTCCTCGGCCATCTTCTTCGTCAGCGTGGTCACGAGCACCCGCCCGCCCTTGGCGACCGCCTCGTCGATCCGCAGCCGCAGGTCGTCGATCTGACCCTTGGTCGGCTGGAGCACGACCTCGGGGTCGACCAGGCCGGTCGGCCGGATGACCTGCTCGACCACCTGGGCGGACTCGCCGATCTCGTAGGAGCCCGGTGTCGCGGACACGAAGATGCACTGCGGCACGCGCTGGGTGAACTCGTCGAAGCGCAGCGGACGGTTGTCGACGGCGGAGGGCAGCCGGAACCCGTGCTCGACCAGCACGTCCTTGCGCGAGCGGTCGCCCGCGTGCTGGCCGTGCAGCTGGGGCACCGCCACGTGGCTCTCGTCGACGACGACCAGGTAGTCCTTCGGGAAGAAGTCGAGCAGCGTGAAGGGCGTCTCGCCCGGCTGGCGGCCGTCGAGGTGGCGGCTGTAGTTCTCGATCCCCGAGCAGACGCCGGTCTCGGCCAGCATCTCGAGGTCGTGTTCGGTGCGGACGCGTAGGCGCTGGGCCTCGAGCAGCTTGTGCTCCCCCTCGAGCACCCCCAGGCGTTCGCGCAGCTCGACCTCGATCGAAGCGATGGCCCGGCGGATGGTGTCGTCGCCGGCGACGTAGTGGGTGGCCGCGTAGATGACGGCGTCCTCCTGCTCCTCGCCCATCTCGCCGGTGAGGACGTCGAAGGGGACGATCCGTTCGACGGTGTCGCCGAAGAACTCGATCCGCAGCGCGGTCTCCTCATAGGCGGGGTGGATCTCGACGGTGTCGCCGCGGGCGCGGAACGTACCCCGCACCAGATTGACGTCGTTGCGGTCGTACTGGAGGTCGACCAGCCGGCGGAGGAACTCGCGCTGCTCGTGCTCCTCGCCGACGGCCACCGAGACGATGCGGTCGCGGTACTCGTCGGGTGAGCCCAGGCCGTAGATGCACGACACCGACGCCACCACGATGACGTCGCGCCGGGTGAGGAGCGACGCCGTGGTCGCGTGGCGCAGGCGGTCGATCTCGTCGTTGATCGAGGAGTCCTTCTCGATGTAGGTGTCGGTCGAGGGGAGGTAGGCCTCGGGNTGGTAGTAGTCGTAGTAGGAGACGAAGAACTCGACCCGGTTGTTGGGGAACAGGTCGCGCAGCTCAGAGGAGAGCTGGGCGGCCAACGACTTGTTGGGCTCGATGATGAGCGTCGGCTTCTGCACCTGGGCGATGGTCCAGGCGATGGTGGCCGTCTTGCCGCTGCCGGTGATCCCCTGCAGGGTCTGGTAGCGATCGCCGCGACGGACGCCCTCGACCAGTCCGGCGATGGCCGTCGGCTGGTCGCCGGCCGGCTGGAACGGCGACACCACCTCGAACTCGGGCATTGGCTGATCGTACCGGTGGGGTGTCACGGGGCCGCCGGGCCGGGGTTCGCCGGCGCGGCCCCTGGGTAGTCTGTCGCCCATGTCCGAAGGGCCCGAGGCCACCAATCCATCACCGGTCGTCCAGTATCTGGTCGAGCTGCTGGACCAGGCGCTGGACGAGCCGGACCGGCAGCGTCTCCGCGCCCACGCCGACGCGGTGGCGCACACCACCCACCACGGCGACCTCCACCGGGCCTGGCGGTGCGCCGGCTGGGCGGTGGACCTGGCCGAGCACTCCGGGCACTCGCACCTGGCCCAGGAGCTAAAGGAAGTGCACAAGCTCTGGAAGGACAGCTGGTTCGGGGCCGAGTTCGGCATCGCCGTGCGAGACCACGTCGGCCCGGGCCGCGACGTCGAGCTCCAGTGGGTCGACGACGCCGTCGCCATCGCCCGGGGCGTGGCCAAGGAGTCGGGGTGGGCGGCGGTTCCCTGGGAGGAACTGCTCACCGGATTGCTCGCCGTCGGCCACTAGGGCCGCCCCGGCCCGGCGCGGGATCAGGCGCCGGCCCGACGCTCCTCCAGCCAGCGCCACAGACGGGCCACCTCAGCGGCCAGGTGCTCTCGATCCGACGAGTTGTCGACCACGAAGTCCGCCCCCTCCAACCGGGCCTCGCGCGTGAGCTGTGCCGCCATCCGCGCCGCCGCGTCCTCGCGGTCCATGTGGCGAAGGGTGACCAGCCGCTCCAGAGCGAGCTCGGGCGGGCAGTCGACGACCACCACCCCCCCGAGCTGCAGGCCCTCGCGGTGGGCCGGCCGGAGGAGGGGGATGTCCATCACGACCACGCCGTCGACGCCCGCCGCCGCCGCCAGCTGCCGGCGCATCTCCTCACCGATCGCCGGATGGGTGATGCGGTTGAGATCGGCGGTCGACGCCTCGTCGCGGAACGCCACCCTGGCCAGGGCGGGGGGATCGATCGTGCCGTCGGGGGCCAGGATGCCGTCGCCGAACCGCTCGACGAGCGGCCCGTAGGCGAGCCCGCCCGGCGCGCGGACTGCCGCCGCGATCGCGTCGGCGTCGATCAACACGGCGCCGCGTTCGACCAGCTGGCTGGCGACGGCTGACTTCCCCGTCCCGATCCCACCGGTCAGGCCAATGACGAACACGGCGCTCCTCCGTTGCGCCGTGATGCTACCGAGGGACCCGCTTCGAGCCCTGCGACCAGGCTGGTTATGCTTCCCAACCGGTCTTTCCCGATGAGCGCTGCATCCCCACAGCCGTCTTCGTCGGCCTGGTCCCGCCTGATCGGTCGCTTCACCCGTCTCGATCCGGTCATCGGCCTCTTCCTCGTGGTCCTGGCCGGGCTCACCTATACGCCGTCGTTCCTCACGCGCCCCGGGATGATCGCGGCCGACTCCAAGCAGTACCTCTACCTCGACCCCGGCCGGCTCCTGTCGAGCGCCATCTCCATGTGGAACCCCGACGTCGGCGCCGGGACCGTGACCCACCAGAACATCGGGTTCCTGTTCCCCATGGGGCCGTACTACTGGATCGTCCAGCAGCTGCACATCCCGATGTGGGTGGGCCAGCGCTTCTGGATGGGCAGCCTCTTCTTCTTCGCCGGCGCGGGCGTGCTGTTCGCCGCCCGGCTGCTCGGGCTGTCGAGGGCCGGCGCCATCGCGGCGGCCCTCATGTACACGTTCACGCCGTTCGTCATCGACTACATCGCGCGCATCTCGGTCATCCTCATGCCCTGGGCGGCCCTCGGTTGGATGGTGGGTCTCGTGATCCTGGCCGTGCGCCGCGGCGGATGGCGATATCCGGCCCTCTTCGCCGTCGTGGTGGCCCTGGTCGGCGGGGTGAACGCCACCTCCATCCTCCTGGTCGGCCTGGCGCCGTTCCTGTGGCTCCTCTACGCCGTCTTCGTCACGCGCGAGGCCACCTGGAAACGCGCCGTCGGCGTCGTCTGGCGGCTCGGGATCCTGTGCTTCGGCGTCTCGCTCTGGTGGGCCGCGGGCCTGTGGGCCGAGGGCGCCTACGGCCTCAACATCTTGAAGTTCACCGAGACCATCCCGACCGTGACCGCCACCTCGCTCTCCTCCGAGGTGCTGCGCGGGCTCGGCTACTGGTACTTCTACGGGCAGGACAAGCTCCAGCCCTGGACCAGCGCGTCGACGGGCTACACCCAGACGCTCTGGATCATCGCCGTCAGCTTCGCCGTGCCGGCGGTGTGCGTCGCGCTCGGCGCGCTGGCCCGCTGGCGCTACCGCGCCTTCGCCGTCCTCCTCGTCCTCACCGGGGTGGTCATCGCCGTCGCCGCCTACCCCTTCGACAACCCGTCGCCGCTCGGGCGGGTGCTCAAGGCGGCCGGCTCGGGCTCGACCGTCGGCCTCGCCATGCGCTCGAGCAACCGCGTCATCCCGCTGGTGCTGCTCGGCCTCGCCCTCCTCCTCGGTGCGGGGATCAGCGCGCTGGTGGCGTCCAACCGCTGGCTCGGCTGGTCGGTGTTGGCACTCGCCTCGGCCCTCGTCCTCTCCAACTTGACGCCCCTGTGGGAGGGCACCCTCGTGGCCACCAACCTGGCCCGCCCCCAGACGCTCCCGCGCTACGTGACCCAGGCGGCCACGTACCTGAACGAGAACGGCGGCACCACCCGCGTGCTCGGCCTCCCGGGCGAGGACTTCGGCTACTACCGGTGGGGCGTGACGGCGGACCCCGTCTGGCCCGGGCTCCTCCTCCGGCCGTACCTCGCCCGAGGGGTCGTGCCCCAGGGCGAGCCGGCCAGCGTGAACCTCTTGCAGGCCATCGACGAGTCCGTCCAAGACGGCGTCTTCGTCCCGTCCACCCTGGCGCCCATCGCCCGGCTGTTCAGCGCGGGGGACATCCTCTTCGAGTCCGACGAGCAGTACGAGCGGTTCAACACGGCGCGGCCCCAGCCGCTGTGGCTGCAGCTCGTGAACCCGGCCACCGGGCTCGGCGCGCCGGTCAGCTTCGGGAAGCCGACGATCTACCCGACGCTCGTCTACCCGCTTCAGGACGAGACCCAGCTGGGCATCGCAACGGGGGCACCGCTCCCGCCGCCGGTGGCCGTGTTCGCGGTCTCCAACCCGCGGCCGCTNGTGCGGGCCGAGTGGACCAGCCTGCCGATCCTGGTGGCCGGCGACGGNCAGGGNCTGGTCAACGCGTCGGCCACCGGGCTGCTCGACTCCGCCTCCGCCATCTTCTACAGCGCGTCGCTGGCCAAGGAGCCCAAGACGCGNCGCGCCCTGCTCCGCGACGGCGCGGTCCTCGTCCTCACCGACACCAACCAGCNCGCCGCGGACACCTGGGGGTCGATCACCGACAACGTGGGCTACGTCGAGCAGGCCGGGGAGAACCCGCCGGCCGACCAGCCNGGNGAGGTGAACCTGCCGGTGTTCCNGNGCGCCGGNACCGACACCCAGACCGTGACCACTCTCAGCAGCGTGAAGAGCGTCCGCGCCTCTGCCTACGGCAACCCGATCACGAACGCCCCCGAGGACCGCGCCTACAACGCATTCGATGGCAACCCGAGCACCCGATGGGCCGAGGGCGCCTTCAGCGCCGCCACCGGCGCCACGCTCACGGTCACGCTGGACAAGCCGGTCACGGCCAGCCAGATCACGCTGCTCCAGCCCCAGACCGGACCCCGTAACCGACACATCACCCGGGTCACCCTCTCCTTCGGCCGCGGTCGCCCGGTCCAGGCGACGCTGACGGCGACCTCCCGGCGCCCCCCCGGCCAGACCGTCTCGTTCACCACGCGCACCTTCTCCCGGCTGACCATCCGGATCGACGCCACCAGCTCGGGGACGCGCGACCAGTACAACGGCTACAGCGGCGTGGGCTTCGCCGAGGTGACGATCCCGGGCGTGGCGCCGGCCACCCAGACCCTCCAGCTCCCGACCGACCTGCTGTCCGAGGCGGGGACGGCCTCGCTCGCCCACGAGCTCGTCGTCCTGTTCAACCGGCTGCGCGCGCCGTCGGTTCCGCCGCGTTCGGACCCCGAGCAGGCGATGTCCCGCAGCTTCACCCTGCCCACCGCGCGCACCTTCAACCTGGGCGGCACGGCCCGCGTCTCTCCCCTCGATCCCGACCCCGTGATCGACCAAATCCTCGACCGGACCGCGGCCGGCCCCTCGCTGGCCTCGCTCGGCCCGCCGGTGCCGGCGCCCACGTCGGCCACCGGGCGCGGGACCAGGATCGTCTTCGCCAATTCGTCGGGTCGACTCCCGGGCGACCTGAACGCCGGCGCGGACGCGGCCGTCGACGGCAACCCCGCCACCGCCTGGATGCCGGGCTTCGGCCGCCAGGTGGGCAACTGGCTCTCCTACACGTTCGACCGCCCGGTCACGCTCAGCGGCCTCGACCTCTCCGTGGTGGCCGACGGTCGGCACTCCATCCCGACCTCCCTCACCATCACGATGTCGAGCGGCTCGGACCAGGTGCCCCTGCCCCCGATCGCCGACGGCCGCGGCCGCGCCCAGGGGTCGACGACGACCGTGCCGATCAGCTTCCCGACGCTCACCGGCCAGCAGGTGAAGATCACGATCGACGCCGTACGCAGGCTGACCCAGCGCGACTACTACTCGGGCCGCCGGCAGACCCTCCCGGTGGGGCTGGCTGAGCTGGGGCTGCCGGCCGGCGCGCCCGCCACGCCGGCCGCGGTCCCCCCCCGCTGCCTGGCCGGCCTCCTCTCCATCGACGGCACGCCGATCGACGTGTCGGTCGGCGGCTCCAGCGCGTCGGCCCTCGACGGCGACGGCCTGATCGTCGGTGGCTGCGGCAACTCGCTCGACGGGATCACGCTCAGCGCCGGGACCCACGTGCTCACCACCGCGCCGTACCAGGTCGACGGGCTCACCCTCGACGCCCTCTCGCTGTCGTCGGCCGCGGGCGGCACCCCCCTCCCCCTGACCGCGGTCGGCCAGATCCCGGCCCCCCTCAACGTCCCGGGACCGGCGGTCACGGTCCGCCACCAGGGGCGCACCGCGCTCACCGTGTCGGCCCGCGGCCAGCGCTCCCCCTACTGGCTGGTCCTCGGCCAGTCGGAGAGCAAGGGCTGGACGGCGACCGTCAGCGGCGGCCCCTCGCTCGGCTCCCCCACCCTCATCGACGGCTACGCCAACGGGTGGCTCATCCCCCGCTCACTCGCCTCGCAAACCATCACGGTCCAGCTGACCTGGACCCCCCAGCGCGTCGTCGACGCGGCGTTGGCCGTCTCGGGGGCCACCCTGGTCGCCAGCCTGCTGCTGGCCGTCCTGCCGCGCACGTTCCTCCCCGGGGTCACGGCGCGCGTCGGCGCCCTGGCGCGGCGACGGCTCCGGCTCCCCCCCGCCGCGCCGGCCGCGGGCTTGGGGCGGGCCGACGACGCCCGGCGCTCGGGGGGACCCGAGAACGCAGCCCGACTGGCCTCTGCGCTGTCGAGCGAGGGGCGGCGCCCGTCCTGGATCGGGCTCATCCTCTGGCCGCTCGTCGCCGGTGCGGTGGCCGGCGCGGTCACGGCGCCGATCGCGGCGCCGATCGTCGCCGCCCTGGTCCTGGTCGGCCTGCTCGTCCGCCGCTCGCGGCTCCTCTTCGTGCTCCCGCCGTTCCTCCTGCTGTTGGCCGCCGGTGACTACGTGGTGGTCATGCAGCGCCAGTACCGGTACCACCCCGACATCGGGTGGTCGAGCATGCTCGGCCCCGCCAACACCCTGGCCTGGATGGCGCTGTCGGTCCTGCTCGCGGGCGCGGTCGTCGAGGTGGCGCGCGCCCGACCCTGGCGCCGCGACCAGGCCGAGTCGGCAACCGAGGCCGCCGCCGCCCTCCCGGCGCCGTTCCCGACCGACCTGCCACCCCAGCTCACCGTGCACGTGGCCAGCCACCGCGAACGGCTGGCGTCGGCCTCACCGCCCGACGAGGGACCGAGTGGCACGGCCATCGCGCTGCCCGCCGCTCCGGTCGCCCCCGAATCCCCGGACGCGACCGGCCCCGACGCGGCGAACCACGACCCGGCGGCGAGCGCGACGGGCGATGACCATCGCGACCCGGCCGACGCGTCCGAGGGCCCTGAGTCCGGAGGCGCCGACGCCGCCGATTAAGAGGCTGCGTGGATAGGACGCCCCGATCGCCGCCTCCGCGCTCGTCGGGTCAGAGGGCCCACCGGGCGAATGTTCTGGCGCCACCCACCCGGCGTATGGGGCACTTCCCTCGTCAGGGCTTGGGCGCTAGGAACGTGACTTGCACGCCGCCTTCCACCAACCGGGCCAATCCACCGGTCGGGCACTCCGAGGGCACTTTCAGGTAGACGTAGATGCCGTAGTTCTTGACGTGGACGACCTGGATCCGACCAAAGGAGTCTCGAGTCCAGATGTATCCACCGCCGGGACCGACACGAATGGCCCTGACCTCCCCGCTTTCGGGCCATCCAGTAATCCGGTGTGTGAGCCCTAAGTAAGGGCCCTTCTCCATGCTCCGCGCAACAAATTTGACGAAGGACAAGTTGTCGGTACCGCTCACCTGTGCACGCAGACCGTCTGGGGATGTCCGCGGTCCGACATGGGCAGAGCCGGGGCATTCCTGGTAGGCGTGATTGCTCGCGAGTAGTCCAACCAGCGGAGAGGACGGCCGGTTGGCAACGCGGTTCAGGCTTCTACCGCCTCCGATCCAAGAGACCATCGCGAAGATACCCAACGACAAAGCCGCCGCCAGGACAAAGAAAGCAGCGGTCCAGCGCCGACGATGTCGTCGGTGGCGCTTGGCTTCTTCGATCAATGCCTGAGCCTCTTTGGCCCGGACCCTCGTCGAATCCAGGGTCGATACCGCAGATTCTCCCACTGAATGATGCTATACCACATAGCATTATGTTGAAGGTCGAGCTACCCGGTGCGGACGAACGACTCCCCCTCTATGAGCAGGTTGCCACGGAGATTCGGCGTGCCATCGCTGACGGTGAAGCAAGGCCCGGCGAAAGGCTGCCCCCAGCCAGAGATCTCGCGGCGGTGCTCGGGGTGAACGCGAACACTGTCTTCCGAGCATTGCGGCTGCTGCGCGAGGAAGGCTTGTTGGAGTTCCGGAGGGGACGGGGCGTGACCGTCACCGGCGCCGCAACGGAGCGAGGTGCGGTCTTGTCACGGGCTCGAGACCTCCTCCAGTTCGCCCGACGCCAGGGGTATCACCGAGACGAGCTAATTCGGATCATCGAGAGCCTCTAGACATCAGTGCCTGGGCTTCCGAGATGGAAGTCCTGGAGTCGGATCCCATTGCCTATGGTACGGAGCCGCAGAGCATCGGAGCGAGGGAGTGGTGGGCGACTCATCACCAGTGCTGGTCAGCGGGGGCGCGATGACATGACTGATGTTGCGGTGATCACCGGCGGAGCGTCGGGTTTCGGCCGCGCCCTTGCTGAGGGGTGCGCGGCGCACGGGATGAACGTGGTGGTGCTCGACCTCGACGGCGACCGCGCTGACACCGAGGCAGCGGCGCTGGCCGCGGCCCATGGCGTCGAGGCGTTCGGGCTGAGAGTCGACGTGGCGGACGGAGCCGGCGTCGAGGCGGCGGCGGCGACTGTCGGCGATCGTTTCGGGAGAGCCCACCTGGTGATATCGAACGTCGGTGTGCAACTGTTCGCGTCCATCGACCGAGCAACTGACGATGAGTGGCGCTGGCTGCTCGACGTGAATGTGGTCGGCTCGGCACGCGTGGCGAGGGCGTTCCTCCCGTTGCTTCGGAGGGCAGAGCGTGGGCGACTCGCCTTCACGTCGTCGTCGTCGGTGCTCGACCCGGCGAGTCGGCTGTCGATGTACCAGGCGAGCAAGTTCGCCGTGTGGGGTCTGGCGGAGACGCTACGGGTCGAGCTGGCCCCCGAGGGCATCGGGGTGTCGGTGATCTTCCCCTCGGGGATGCTGTCTCGACATCTAGAGACCAGTGAGGCGGCGCAACCGGCGCACCTCCGACGTCCGATCGCCGGCGACGACGACTTCGCAGCCATGCACGAGAGCAACCCGACGATGGCCCAGTTCCTCGCCACGCCCGAGGAGGCCGCCGCTGGTGTCGTCGATGCCATCTTGGGCGATCGCCGCTACGTCGTGACCCACGGCGAGTTCCTCGAGGCGCTCGACAGACGCGAGCGCGAGCTGCGCGCCGCCGCTACCCAAGCAACAGGGGGTACCCCATGAAGGTTCTCCTGACCGTCGCGTTCGATGGCGACAGGGACGCATTCGCAGCCGATGCCGTCGGACGGTTGGCCGAGGTGGTCGGCTCGGGCGCCGCCGGCCAGGCGACGCTCGACGTCCGCCTCCCCGACAATGAGCTTGAGGCCTTGGGCTCCGAGCTCATGACCCAACAGGAGGAGCGGGCGGTCATCGCTCTGTGGGACACCGACGCCGACACCGCGCTGTCGATGCCCCTGCCTCCCGGTGGCCGGATGGTCGGCGCGTACCACGTCGAGGAAGTCGTGCTGAAGGACTACGACCGCACCTGGCCGTCGGGGACGCAATCACCGGGATTCAAGATGATCCCCTTCCTGCACCGCCGCGCCGACCTCACCCAGGAGGCATTCAGCCGGCACTGGCGGGAACGCCACGGGCCGCTGGCGGTGGCGCGCCAGCCTGGGTTCTGGCACTACGTACAGAATCACCTCGTCGAGCGGCTCTCCGACGCTTCACCAGACTGGGACGGCTTCGGCGAGATCCACTACCGCACGCTCGAGGATGCCCTCACCAGGTCCTACGACTCGGCGGAGGCGCAACAACTCATATGGGAAGACGTCGCGCGGTTCTTGGCCTACGACCGTTCGCCCACGCTCACGACCCACGAGTGGGTGATAACCAGCGGCTAGCAATCTTCCGCCGGACGCGGCACCCCGAGAGGCGATCTTGTCAATGCGGGCGAGGGCTTGGCGGAGTCGGTACCCCCGAACGCGTTGCGTGGAGACGTCACCGCTGGTCCGAACTCATCGCGAAGGATCGCAATGGCCGCATCAGGGTGCTCGAGTCGGGCTCGTGACTTGAAGCCCGAAGTTCGGCTGACTGCCCGAACAACGACGTTAGGCAGCGACGGCTCGGCGCTCGGGCCCCTATCCGCGCAGGCTCTTGGTGCGGGCCGTCGGCACGGCCGTTCGGGCGGCCCGGTCGCGCGCCGGCGGACTCGGGCGCCACCAGGCGATCCGGCTCTTCAGGCGCAGGGCCGGCCGTTCGACCACGAAGTAGGACAGGCTCGCCGAGATGATCGAGGCCCCGAGCACGCCGAGGAACAGCGCCCAGAATTCCATGTTGAACAGCGAGCGCGGGCCGAGGTAGGCGAGCGCCCGGTCGATCCAGGTCTGGTGCCACAGGTAGATGCCGTAGGAGATGACGCCGAGGGAGGCCATCGGCCAGGACCGGAGGAACCACCGCAGCAGCCCGCGGTCCTGGGCGCCGAACACGGCGGGCACGAGGAGGAAGAGGGCGAAGAGGCCGTAGAGGGTCTGGCGCGCCAGATCGAGGTCGCTCGGGGCGTAGTCGGGGAGGATCGGGGTGCCGAGGTGGGCGATGCCCCAGAACGTGACCGCCGCCAGCGCCCAGGACGCCCAGGGGATCACGGCGTGCCCCAGCCAGCGGGGCTCGCCCCAGTCGCGCGTCCAGGCGCTCGCCACGGCCAGCGCCATGCCCAGCGCGAAGAGGTCCAGCTCGGCCGGCAGCCACACGCCCATTGAGGCGTAGAGCGAGTTGGGGCCGTGCGGGCGGGCAAACAGCCACAGGCGCCAGCCCACGCTCACCGCCACCAGCGCGGCCAGCCCGAACACCTCGGCCCGCAGACGGTGGCGCGGTCCGCGCCGGGCGCGTCGCGCGCCGATCGCCGCCGCGTAGAGCGGGAGCGCCAGGTAGAAGCTCATCTCGACGCAGAGCGTCCAGGCCTGGGTGAGGCCGTGCAGTCGTTGGTCGGGGAAGTAGATCTGGGCGAACAGGTAGTGCGACAGGTAGGCCTTCCACCCGCCCGGGCCGATGATGGATGCGCCGAGGATCGCCAGCGAGGCGGTGAGCGCGACCCAGTAGGCGGGCACGATGCGGAGGCACCGGCGCAGCCAGAACGCGCCGGTGGCGGGCTTCTGGGCGCCGCGCAGGTGCGCGACCACGAACGGGCGGTAGAGGAGGAAGCCCGAGATGAGGAAGAACACGGCCACGCCCGCCTCGAGGCGCGCCGTGTAGATGCCGACCGCGGGATTGCGCGGGGTGAGCCCCGAGACGAAGGCGCTGTGCACGGCGACCACGGTGATCGCCGCGACGGCCCGCAGCCCGTCGAAGGCGGGGAACCGCGGCGTGGGCCTCGCCGGTCCGCCCTGGTCCCACCCGGTCCCGGGGCCCGGAGCCGCCGGGGGGGCGCCCGGTGCGACGATCATCGCCGGTGGCGCGACCTCCCGACCGCGTCCGCCAGCGCGTCGAAGGTGAGCGCGGCCGTGGCGCCCCAGGTGAACTGCTCGGCGTGGCGCGCCGCGCCGAGGCTGAGGCGCCGCCGCAGCATGGCGTCGTCGATGACCCGTCCGGCCGCGCCGACCAGTTCGTCCACCGAGTCGACCAAGAGCCCCGAGACGCCGTCGTCGACCGCATCGCAGTGCCCGGCGATGCGCGTCGCCACCGCGGGCGTGCCGCAGGCGGCGGCCTCGGTGAGCGTCATGCCCCAGCCCTCGCGCAGCGAGGTCGAGGAGACCAGCCAGGCGCGCCGGTAGAGGTCGACCAGCGCCTCGTCGTCGAGGCGGCCGGGCAGGGCCAGCCACTCGCCNGCCCCGGCCGCCCGGATCCNGTCCTCCAAGGCGATGCGCTCGTAGCCCTCGCCGACGATGACCGCCCGCAGCGTCGGGTGCGCCGCGCGGAGGCGCACCAGGGCGTCGATGAGCAGGTCGAAGCGCTTGACCGGGACCAACCGCCCGACGGCCACGATCAGGGGGTGCGGCTCCTTCGCCGCACCGGGCGAGAAGCGCGGGTCGATCCCGGGCGGCGCGACGCGCACCTGGGCCGGCGCGAAGCCGAGGCGCTCGACCATCTCGTCCTTGGAGGACTGCGACAGCGTCACGATCGGGGTCGACCGGTAGAGCGGCGGGGCCAAGCGCTGCTCGAGGACGCTCCCGAGCCGCGCCAGCTGGGGCGAGAGCACCATCTGCCACATCTCCGCGTGCACATGGTGCAGGAAGACGAGGCGGGGCCGGCGGCTCCACAGCGGGGAGAGGAACGGCATGCCGTTCCAGATCTCGACCAGGGCGTCCCCCGTGCCGATCTGGCCCGAGAACCCGCCGAAGGCCGTGCGGGCGAAGACCGCGTAGCGCCCGGCCCGCCGGCTCACGCGGTAGCCCTGGCGGCGGATCTCGCGCCCGGCGCCGTCCACCCTGGAGGTCCACAGGCGAACGTCGACCCCGGCGGCGGCCCAGCGGGTCAGGACCTCGTGCGCGTGTAGCTCGGAACCGCCAGCCTCGGGATCGTCCAGATCGCGCCAGGCCACGACGTCGACCCGGCGCACGTCGGAGGCGGCCACCATGGCGGCCAGCGCCTTGGCGCTCGCGTCGTCGTCGCTCAGCGCGTCCAAGGCCTCGAGGCGGCTCACGGGGTCGATCGCACCCGGCGCGAACACGTCGGCACCGACCTCCCTCGCACTGATGCGCTCCGCCACGGTCCCCCGCCTCGTCGTTCGCCCGTACCCCCCGGAGCGAAGGGGCCACATTAGCGGCGGGCACGCGACGCACGCTCAACGTCGGATCACCCGTGCCTGGGAACCCGCGGGTCGGTCTCGCCGGCGCCCACCACCGCTCGCGCTCGGTTCCTTGGCGCGGGGACCCGAATGCTAGACAGTCACCCGTGTCTGGAGCGGGGGCGTCGGCGCCAGCCATCGAAACCCCGCCACGCCGACCCTCTTCCAGCGACCAGCGCTCCTATCACCTGGAGATCCTGCTCGTCAGCTTCGCCACCCTCTTGATCGAGATCAGCTACACCCGCGTCGTCTCGTTCAAGCTGTACTACTACTACACCTACCTCGTCATCGGCCTCGCCCTGTTGGGCATCGGGGCGGGCGGGGTGCTGGTGGCGGTCTCCAAGCGGCTCCGGGCGGCCAGCACCGACCGCATCTTGCTGTGGAGCCTCCCCATCACGACCCTGACCGTGATCGGGACCTACTACCTCGTCGCCAACATCTCGATCAACACGCTCGACGTGTGGCACTACGGGACCGCGGCATCCGTGCGCGGCCTGCTCCTCCTCGTCGCCATGTGCGTGCTCGTGTTCATCCCGTTCGTGACGCCCGGCATCGTCCTCGCCACTCTGTTCGGGCGACAACCCGACAAGATCGGCGGGCTGTACTTCGCGGACCTGGCCGGCGCGGGCATCGCCTGCGCCATCGTCGTCACCCTGACCGCCACCATCGGCCCGCCGGCCACCATCATGCTGGCCGGGCTCGTGCTGGCGCTGGGCGCTCTGCGTATCGGCCTTCGCCGTCGCTCCAAGGTCTTGGGCGTGATCGTGCTCCTGATCGCGGCGAGCAGCGTGCTGGTGGCCGCCCCCGGACTCCTCCCGGCGCAGCGGGTGGACCCGTCCAAGGCGTTCCCGACCAAGGCCCGGCCGATGTTCACGTCGTGGAGCCCGATCTTCCGGATCGACGTCTTCCAGGCCAATCCCAACGTCCGCCTGCTGTACCACGACGGCATCTTGGGCTCCGCCATCTACCGCTGGAACGGCACGCGCGCCTTCCTCAAGCGCTACGACTTCCCGACCGACCCGCGTTCGATCCCCTTCACCACCCTCGGCACCGCGCCGCGCGACGAGGCCATCCTCGGGGCGGCCGGCGGCCACGAGGTCCTGACCTCGCTCTACTACGGGGCCAAGCACGTCGACGCGGTCGAGCTCAACCCGGTCACCTACTCGCTCGTCAAGAACACCTACGCCGACTGGGATGGGCACCTGGCCCAGAACCCCCGCGTCACCTACCTGAACGGCGACGGCCGGTCCTTCATGGCGCGCTCGCACCAGAAGTACGACCTCATCTGGTACCCGGCCCCCGACAGCTACTCGGCCACCAACGCCGCGGCGGTGAGCGCGTTCGTGCTGTCGGAGGCCTACCTGTACACGACCAACGGCTTGAAGGCCGACCTCAGCCACCTCACCAAGAACGGGATCTTCGTGGCGCAGTTCGGCGAGGTGGACTACGCGCACCGGCCCTACCGCACCACCCGGTTCGTGGCCACGGCGCGCCGGGCCCTCGAGGAGTTGGGCGTGAAGGACCCCGCCCGGCACATCCTGGTGGCCACGTCGCCGGTCTTCTTCCTCGGCCACTACACGTTCTCGACAATCGAGGTGAAGGCCACCGCGTTCTCGCCGGCCGAAGTCGACCGCTTCGTCGCCGGACTGAAGCCGGTGCCGGGGACGACCGTCGCCTATGCGCCCGGGCACCCGGTCGCGTCCAGCCCGGTCACGGTGGTCGCCAGCGCCAAGCCGGCCGCGCTGAGCGCGTTCTACAACAGCTACAAGTACAACGTCGTACCCACGAGCGACAACGACCCGTTCTTCTACCACTTCGTCCGCTATGGCACGGTGTTCAAGAACCTGTTCCACTCGATCGACACCAACGACCGCGAGGACGCCGTCGGGGAACGGGTGCTGGTGCTGCTCCTCGGGATCTCGATCCTGGTCGCGCTCGTGTTCCTCCTCGCCCCCTTCCTCGCCATCCGGCGCACCTGGCGCAAGCTGCCGCGCAAGGGACGGTCGGCCCTGTTCTTCGCGTCGCTCGGCTTCGGCTTCATCTTCTTCGAGGTGACGCTGATCCAGCTGCTCAACCTGTTCCTCGGCTACCCGACCTACTCGCTCACGGTGACCCTCATGTCGCTTCTCATCTTCACGGGGGTGGGTGCCTTCTTGAGCGGTCGTCGGCGCCAGCGGCCCAATACGGTGCCGGTGCTGCTGGCGGGCATCACCGCGCTCACCCTCTTCTACCTGTTCGGCCTGACGCCGATGACCGACGCGCTGCTCAGCCTGGCCTTCGCGCTGCGCGTCCTGATCGCCTTCGCCGTGCTGGCACCGCTCGGGCTGTGCCTCGGCATGTTCATGCCGCTCGGCCTGGAGGCCGTATCGGGCCTGAGCGAGTACCCGCGCGAGTACGTCGCCTGGGGCTGGGCGGTCAACGGCTTCGCCTCGGTGACGGGATCGGTGCTCGCCACGATCCTCTCCATGGTGGTGGGGTTCGACCTCGTGCTCGTGCTGGGCCTCGCCGCCTACGGGCTGGCCGTCGTGGCCTGGGTGACCCTGTCGCGCCCGCAGTCGGCGGTCGCCGCGCTTTGAGCGCGCCCGGCGCGCCCCCGGGAGCCCGGCGCGCCCCCGATTACGCTGGCGGCCCTATGGCCAGCCTGGCCACCGCCTCCCCCTCCCCCGCCGCCGATCTCCCACCGGGACGAACGCCGGCGCCCCGCCCGCGCGACGGGCTGGGCCGCTCGGTCGCCCTGGCCAAGGTTTTCCGGCTCGAGCAGTCCGACCCCGACACCTTCTACCGGGCGGTGGCGGACGACACGGCGGCCCAGATCGAGCGCTACCTGCCGCTCGACGGCGCCCGGGTGGTCGACGTGGGCGGCGGTGCGGGCTACTTCACCGCGGCCCTGCGCGCGGCCGGGGCCCGCTGCTGCCTCATCGAGCCCGAGGCCGGCGACCCGCCGGTCCGAGAGCCCGGGCCGTCGAGCACGCCGGCGGAGCGCCACCGCTTCGCGGTGTCGGCCGGGCGGGTGGCCCGCGGCGTAACCGTCGCGGGCGACGGCTACCGGTTGCCGGTCGGCGACGGGGCGGCCGACCTCACGTTCTCCTCCAACGTGCTCGAGCATGTCCCGGACGTCTCGGGCTTCCTCGACGAGCTGGTGCGCGTGACCCGGCCGGGCGGGCTCCTCTACGTCTCGTTCACCGCCTGGTACTCGCTGTGGGGCGGCCACGAGACCGCCCCCTGGCACTACCTCGGCGGCCACCGCGCCTCCCGGCGCTACGAGGCGAGGCACGGCCACCCGCCGAAGAACCGCTTCGGCACCTCCCTCTACGCCTGCCACGTGGGGCCCACGCTGCGCCTGGTGCGGCGGCGCCACGACGTCGAGGTCGTCGCGGCCATCCCCCGCTACCACCCGAGCTGGCTGCACTGGGTGGTGCGCGTGCCGGGGCTGCGCGAGCTCGTCACCTGGAACCTGCTGCTGGTGCTGCGCCGGGTCGGGGGGCCGGCGTGAGCCACCACGCGCCGTTGGCGGCCGGCGTGTCGGTCAGTGTCGTCTCGGCCGTCCTCTACAACGTGGGCTTCGTCGTGGAGAAGCGCGCGCTCGGCGCCCTCCCCGAGGTGCACGCGCGGCGGGTCGGGCACCTGGTGCGCTCGCTGTGCTCCTCTCCCTTGTGGCTGACCGGCTTCCTCCTGCTCCTGGCCGGCCTCGGCCTCCAGGTGCTCGCCCTCTCCCTCATCTCGATCTCGGTCGTCCAGCCGATCTTCGTGTCGGGCATCGTCATCCTGCTCGTGCTCTCCCATGTGTCCCTCGGGGAACGGCTCCGCCGCAACGAGTGGGTCGTCGTCTCGCTCATCGGC
>JGI12269J14319_10000838_pt1 | contig 30234 bp, 26 predicted proteins | sample PeaSoiSIISIP2007_FD_14319 | JGI IMG/M metagenome (IMG submission 14319)
CCGAGCCCCCGGCATGCCTACCGAGCCCCCGGCTCGGTCCCCCCGGCCTTTTGGTCGGTCCACAGAACCCCAGGCCCGCTCGCCACTGTGGGTCCGGCCGCCTCACCACCCTGGGCCGCTCCTGGGGCAGAGTGATGGCTCGTGCTCAACGTCCACTTCGTATACCTCGGCGCCGCCATCGGTGTCGTCGGGCAGGCGGTGTACGTGGTGGACACGATCCGGGGGCGGACACAGCCCAACCGGGTGACGTGGCTGCTGTGGGCCGTCAACCCGTTGCTGGCCTTCGCCGTCGAGGTCGACGACAAGGTGGGTCTCCGATCGTTGATGACCTTTGTCGTGGGGTTCGGCCCCCTTGTCGTGTTCGCGGCGTCCTTCGTCAACCGGAGGTCGGTCTGGAAGCTGGGCGCTCTGGACTACACCTGTGGCGCCATGTCCGTGGTGGGCACCATCGGCTGGCTCGTCACCGGTCAGGGGCTCGTCGCCCTGGCCGCCGCCCTGGCCGCAGACTTCCTCGCCGGCGTGCCCACCCTCGTCAAGTCATGGCAGGACCCGGCATCGGAGAGCGCGAGCATCTACGTCGGCGGGTTCCTCAACGCGGTGATCACGCTGCTCACCGTGAATCAGCTCTCCGCTGCGGTGGTCGCCTTCCCCCTGTACATCACGGTGATCGGCCTGGTGGAGATCTCGCTCGTGGCGGGACGGATCGGTCCCCGGTTGCGACGCGACCGCGTCCAGGTCGGGGGCTCCGCCGCAAGGCTCGTCATCGAGAGCTCCGTCCAGAGCCCCGTCGAGGCTTCTCTCGAAAGGTCCGAGGGGTCCGAGGAATCAGACGTCGAGCAGTGACGTCTGGTCGATCCCGAGGGACCGCAGCATCCGGCCCAGCCCGAGAAAGGCGGCCAGGCAGATCGTCAGGTCCAGGATCTCGGCGTCGGTGAAACACTCGGCCAACCGGGAGAAGAAGTCGTCGTCGATGCTCAGGTGATCCGAGGCGAAGCGTTCTGCGTACTCGACGGCGAGCTGTTCCTGCCGGCTGTAGTCACCGGCGCGGTCGTGGTCCGCGACGTGGCGGTAGAAGTCCTCGGTGACGCCCTGCTCCTTCACCGACGCGGCCCGGAAGGCCAGGCACACGGGGCAGTCGTTGAGCTGCGCGATGCGCATCCGAGCCGCCTCGCGCACCCGGACGGGCAGGATGCTCTTGTTGTAGGCGGCGTCGACGAGGCGGTTCACGGCCCGGCCCATCTCGGGTCGGAGGCTCCACACCTGGACGGCGTCGCCTCCTTCGCCGGCGGGAACGGCAATGCGGGCCATGGACGAAGCCTATGAGTTCACCACCGCCCCCGGTGGACGACCTCGGAGCTCCGGCGTCGCCCTCGAGCGAGCGACGGCGAAGGCGGGTCGACTCCTCCGGGCTCTCCCATCAGCACGGCCCCGATGTAGCGGCGGTCGTCGGGTACGCCGAGTGCGCTGCGCAGAGCCGTCTCGCCCCGAAAGTTCCCGAGGAAACACGCGCCGAGCCCGGCGTCCACCGCGGCCAGCAACATGACCATGGCGGCGAAGCCCCCGTCGACGAACCAGTAGGGCACCGGCCACGGACCTGCACCCTCCCCGGACAGATCCGCCGTGTCGGCCCCCGCGGCCCCCGCGCCCCCCGCGACCCCCGCGGCCTGGGGCTCGCCGTCGCCCCCCAGCCCGCTGCGGGCTTTGTCGGGCTCGCGGTACCGGGCCCGGTACGCGTCGGGGTCGACGAAGAGGGCCACCACCACCGGGGCGCGCCCCAGACCGGGCCATCGGCGCGAGCGGGTGCGCCAGTCGGCGGTGGTCGTGGCCTCCCAGAACCGAGACGTCTCCTCGGGGCCGGTGAGGACGACGGCATCCCAGCCTCCCGTGTTGCCGGCCGACGGAGCGGAGCACGCCAGCTCGAGCACCCGGTCGAGCACCTCGGAAGGAACAGGATCGCCCGAGAAGCTGCGCACCATCCTCCGCCGGCGCGCGGCGTCGGACAGCTCCATGGACGAAGAAGCTACCCACCCACCCGACCGGCGCCCGTCCACCCGGCGCCCGCCGCGCCCTGCCGAGGAACGGCACGGTCCCACCCGGCCTTCGTGGGGAATGTTGACCCAGCTGGTAGGGTTTAACAGAGTGCCCCGAACCACGGAGACCACGTGGGGCGGGAACAGGAAGGTCGTGATGTCGTGGCCACAGCGAGAGAGTTGTTGACCCAGGCCAAGTCGGCGATCCGCGAGGTCACGGCCGACGAGGTCGAGCCGCGCCTCGGCGACGTGGTGCTGCTTGACGTCCGTGAGCCCGACGAGTACGAGCAGGGCGCGATTCCCGGGGCGCTGCACCTTCCGCGCGGCCAGCTCGAGTTCCAGGTCGAGGGCAGGATCCCCGACAAGTCGGCTCCGGTCGTCGTGTACTGCGCGGCCGGGGTGCGGTCGGCCTTCGCGGCCAAGACCATGACCGACCTCGGCTACACCGACGTGGTGTCGCTGGTGGGCGGGTTCAACCGCTGGAAGGACGAGGGCCGTCCCTGGAAGACGCCTCGGACCCTGACTCCCGAGCAGCGCAACCGCTACCAGCGCCATCTTCTCGTCTCCGAGGTCGGCGAGGAGGGCCAGCTCAAGCTGCTCGACTCGCGTGTGCTGCTCCTGGGAGCCGGAGGACTGGGCTCTCCCGCCGCGCTCTACCTGGCGGCGGCGGGTGTGGGCACCATCGGCATCATCGACATGGACGTCGTCGACGCGTCGAACCTGCAGCGCCAGATCCTGCATTCGATGGACCGGATCGGCGAGCGCAAGGTCGACTCCGCCAAGAAGACCCTGACCGCCCTCAACCCCGACGTCGACGTCGTCACCTACGACGTCCGGCTGGGTGCCGACAACATCCTCGACATCATCGACGGCTACGACCTCATCGTGGACGGCACCGACAACTTCCCCACGCGCTACCTGGTGAACGACGCGTCGCTACTCAAGCGGATCCCGGTCGTGCACGGCTCGATCTTCCGCTTCGAGGGCCAGGCCACGGTGTTCGACCCCTACAACGGGCCGTGCTACCGGTGCATGATCCCCGAGCCGCCGCCCGCGGAGCTGGCCCCGTCGTGCGCCGAGGCGGGCGTGCTGGGCGTGCTTCCCGGCATCGTCGGGTCGATCCAGGCCGTCGAGGCCATCAAGATGCTGCTCGGCATCGGCGACCCGCTCGTGGGGCGCCTCCTCGCCTACGACGCTCTGGAGGAGTCCTTCCGGACCTTCAAGGTCCGGCGCGATCCCCAGTGCCCGGCGTGCGGTGAGAACGCCGCACCCATCGTGATCGCCGAGTACGACGACCTGTGCATGCCGCACGCACTGAAGCCCTCCGGGGCCTGATCGACACCGGGCGGGAGGCGTGGCGCGCGCCGCGGCGCCTGCTTCCGGACCGGGCGTAGGCCTGATTCCGGACTGGGCGTAGCCCCGCGCCAGTCCCTAACCTGGGGCGCGTGACCGACGAGGTGCGACGGACCGATTCCGGCATCGAGGTGCGGCCCGTGTACCGGCCCGCCGACCTCGAGGGCTGGGACCCCGAGCGCCAACTCGGCGAGCCCGGCAGCCCGCCCTACACGCGCGGCATCTACCCCACGATGTACAGGGGCCGGCTGTGGACGATGCGGCAGTACGCGGGATTCGGGACGGCCGAGGACACCAACGAGCGGTTCAAGTTCCTCCTGGGGGCGGGGCAGACGGGACTGTCGTGCGCCTTCGACCTCCCCACCCAGATGGGGCTCGACTCCGACCACGTGCGGGCCGAGGGCGAGGTGGGCAAGGTCGGGGTGGCCATCGACTCGCTCGCCGACATGCGCCTGCTGCTCGCCGGCCTGCCCCTCGACAAGGTCACGACGTCGATGACCATCAACGCCACGGCCGCCATCCTGCTGCTGCTCTACGAGCTCGTGGCCGACGAGCAGGGGGTGGCCCCCGACGCGTTGGGCGGCACCATCCAGAACGACATCCTCAAGGAGTACGTCGCCCGGGGGACCTACATCTACCCGCCGCGGCCTTCCATGCGGCTCATCACCGACACCTTCGCCTACTGCGCGCAGCGCCTGCCCAACTGGAACAGCATCTCGATCTCGGGCTACCACATCCGTGAGGCGGGGTCGACGGCGGTGCAGGAGATCGCCTTCACTCTCGCCGACGGCATCGCCTACGTGGAGGCGGCGCTGGGGGCCGGGCTCCACGTCGACGCCTTCGCGCCGCGCCTCTCGTTCTTCTGGAACGCGCACAACAACCTGTTCGAGGAGGTGGCCAAGTACCGCGCCGCCCGGCGGATGTGGGCCAAGATCATGACCGAGCGGTTCGGCGCCACCGACGAGCGCTCCAAGCTGTTGCGCTTCCACACCCAGACCGGCGGGTCCACGCTCACGGCCCAGCAGCCCGAGAACAACATCGTCCGGGTGACCCTCCAGGCGCTGGCGGCCGCGCTGGGCGGGACCCAGAGCCTGCACACCAACGGCTTCGACGAGGCGCTCGGGCTTCCCACCACCAACGCGGCCAAGATCGCCCTGCGTACCCAGCAGATCATCGGGTACGAGTCCGGGGTGCCCGACACCGTCGACCCGTTGGCGGGTTCCTACTTCGTCGAGCAGCTCACCGACCAGGTCGAGGCCGCCGCGTGGGACTACCTCGAGCGCATCGACGCCATGGGGGGGGCGGTGGCCGCCATCGAGGAACGCTTCATGCAAGGTGAGATCGAGATGGCCGCCTACGCCTTCGCCAAGGCTGTCGACGACGGCGAGAAGGTGGTCGTAGGCGTCAACCGATTCACCGACGAGGCGCACGAGACGACCGAGGTGTTCCCCATCGACCCCGCCCAGCAGCGGGCGCAGATCGAGCGCACCCGGCGCGTGCGGGCCGAGCGCGACCAGGCCGCGGTGGACGGCGCGCTGGCCGACGTGGAGGCCGCAGCGCGCGGCACCCAGAACCTTCTCGTCCCCATGCGGGAGGCGCTGCGCCGCATGGCGACGCTGGGCGAGGTCTCCGACGTGCTGCGCGCCGTGTTCGGCGTCTACCAGCCGAGCTGATCACCACGGGGGGCCTCGGGCCACCCGGGGGCGTCGGAGAAGGTGCACACGTGAGGTGAGGCTCGCCGGGCCCGCGCCCCACGTACCGCGGTCGTGCGCCTCAGCCCGTCCGGGCCAGCAGGTGGTCGCGCAGCGATGGATCGGTGGCGGCGTCGATGGCCGTCCACGCCATGCCCACGGCGCCGTCGAACACCGCCTGCTCGGCCGAGGGCCCGAGACATGCCGCCGCGAACTCGGCCTGGTGGTTGACCGCCCCGTGGGTCTCGATGCCGATCATGGGGTGGATCGACGGCACCGCCAGCGACACGTTGGCCATGTCGGTCGAGATGGTGGGTGGCACCTCGTGGAGCTCGTCGGCCGGGTAGCGCCTCCCGAGCTCCTCGGCGTTGTGCCGCCATGCGACCAGAAGGGGGTCGTCGGGGACGAAGTGGGAGTACGTCGGGGCCAGGTCGCGTATCTCGAGCGAGCATCCCGTGGCCAGTCCGCCCGCCTCGAAGCACCGCTCGATGCGCGGTCGCAGCACGGCGAGGTCCTCCAGGGTGGGGGCCCGCACCATGAAGCGGCCCAAGGTCTCCTCGGGGACGATGTTGGGGGCGTCGCCACCCTTGGTCACGATGCCGTGGACCTGGTCGCCGCGCCGCAGGTGCTCGCGGACCAGGCCGATGGCGACCTGGGCCACCACCATGGCGTCGGCCGCGTTCACACCCTGGTCGGGCGAGGCCGAGGCGTGCGCGGCTCGGCCCCGGTAGTGCACCTCGAGGTGGTCGACCGCCAGGCACGTGGCGAACAGTCGATCCGTCGGCCAGGGGTGGACCATCATGGCGAAGTGGGCGCCGTCGAAGGCGCCGCGCTCGAGGAGCAGCACCTTGCCGCCACCACCCTCCTCGGCCGGCGTGCCCAGGACGGTCACGGTGAGCCCGATGTCGTCGGCGACGCCGGCCAGGGCCACGCCCGCCCCCAGTGATGCGGCCGCGATCAGGTTGTGCCCACAGGCGTGGCCGATGGCGGGCAGCGCGTCGTACTCGGCGCAGATGACGACCGACAGCGGGCCCGACCCCACCCGAGCCTGCACCGCGGTGGGAAGGCCGTACGCGCCGCGTTCGACGTCGAAGCCGGCTTCGTCGAGCATGTCGCCCACCCGCTGCGCGGCGCGGACCTCCTCGAAGCACAGCTCGGGCTCGTCGTGGATGGCACGACTCAGCCCCACCAGTGCGGGTTGGAGATGCTCGGCGCGCTGTCGCGCCGCGTTCTTGGCCGCAGCGGTCATTCGATGACGGCGATCACGTCGCCGGGCCCGACCGAGTCGCCCGCCGCCACCTTGACCTCCTTCACGGTGCCGGCCTTCTCGGCGGTGATGGCGTTCTCCATCTTCATGGCCTCGAGCACGCACACCGTCTGGCCGACNTCGACGGCGTCGCCCGGGATCACGAGGACCTTGACGATGGTCCCCTGCATGGGAACGCTCACCGTCCCCGACCCCGACCCCGCCACCGTGGCCCGGGGCTTGTGCGGCCGGGTGCCGCGGGCACCGCCCGCCGCGGAGACGTCGGGGACCCACAGGCGGACCTGGTAGCGACGGCCGTCGACCTCGGCGGTGACCTCCCGCAGGACGCGCTGCTCGCCGCTCTCCCCGATCTCGGCTTCGTCGCTCGGCGCGCTGGTCAGCCCCGACAGGTCGAGGCGGTCCTCCACCCACCGGGTCGAGTGGCGGCCCGCGATGAAGTCGGGGTGTGACAGGATCACCATGTCGGCGGGGATGGTGGTGGCGATGCCGGTGATGACGGTCTCGTCGAGGGCCCGCAGCATGCGGCGCCGGGCCGCCTCCCGGTCGGTGCCCCACACGATCAGCTTGGCGACGAGATTGTCGTAGAACTGGCTCACCGTGTCGCCCGCCTCGTACCCGGCGTCGAGACGCACCCCGGGCCCTCCCGGCGGCCGCAGCGCCGTGATGGTGCCGGGGGAGGGGACGAATCGGCCCCCGGCGGGGTCCTCGGCGTTGATGCGGACCTCGATGGCGTGGCCGGTGCGGACCACCTCGTCCTGGGTGAAGGTAATGGGCTCGCCCGAGGCCACCCGCAGTTGCCACTCCACCAGGTCGAGCCCGGTGGTCATCTCGGTCACGGGGTGCTCCACCTGCAGGCGGGTGTTCATCTCCAGGAAGTAGAACTCGCCGCCCTCGTAGAGGAATTCCACCGTGCCGGCGTTGACGTATCCACACGCCTTGGCCACGGTCACCGCCGCCTCGCCCATGGCCCGCCGCACCTCGTCGGGGAACTCGGCGGCGGGGCTCTCCTCGACGAGCTTCTGGTGGCGGCGCTGGGGCGAGCAGTCCCGTTCCCCGAGCCACAGGGCCCGGCCGTGCGCGTCGGCGAGGACCTGCATCTCGATGTGGCGGGGCCACTCGAGGTACCGCTCCACGTAGATCTCGGGCCGGCCGAAGTAGGACTGCGCCTCGCGCTGGGCGGACTCCACCGCCTCCGCCACCTCTTCGGGCCCGGACACCACCTTCATGCCGCGCCCGCCCCCGCCGTAGGCGGCCTTGATGGCGACGGGCCACCCCACCGCGGCGCCGAACTCGGCCACCTGGGCGGCGTCGGTGATGGGCTCGGTCCGGCCCGGCACCCCCGAGACGCCCGCCGCTTCGGCGGCCCGGCGCGAGCTGATCTTGTCCCCCATGATCTCGATGGCCTCGGGGGGAGGGCCGATGAAGGTCACACCGGTGGAGGAGATGGCCCGGGCGAAGTCGGCGTTCTCGGAGAAGAAGCCGTAGCCGGGGTGGACGCCGTCGGCGCCGCTGCGCTCGAGGGCGTCGAGGATGGCGGCGGTGTTCAGGTAGCTCTCGGCCGCGCTCTGGCCCCCGAGCGGGTAGGCCTCGTCGGCGAGACGGACGTGGAGCGCGTCTCGGTCGAGCTCCGAGTACACCGCCACCGTGGCGATGCCCAGCTCGCGGCAGGTGCGGATGACCCGCACGGCGATCTCTGCACGGTTGGCGATCAGGACCTTCTGGAACACGCAACGCCTTTCGGGGGACGGACCACCACACTGGCACGGGCCGTAGGGTGGGTGCCATGTCCGGCGCCGGCCCACCCGACGGGGAAACGTCGCCTGGCCCGGCGGGCAGCCGGTTCGGGCTCGTGCGCCGCTTCGCCGAGCTCGACTCCACCAACCGGTACCTGCTCGATCGGGCGCGTGCCGGCGCCGACGAGGGAGAGGTGGTGGTCGCCGACTACCAGAGCGCGGGCCGCGGCCGGCTCGGGCGTCGCTGGGAGGCGCCGGCGGGCTCCAACCTGTTGGCTTCGGTGCTCCTGCGCCCGACCCTCGCCCTCGAGGAGCTCCACTTGTGCACGGTGGCGGTGGCGCTGGCGGCGGCCGACGCGTGCGGGCAGGGCGCAGGGGTGACGCCCGAGCTCAAGTGGCCCAACGACCTCATGGTCAGGGGTCGCAAGCTGGGGGGCATCCTGGCCGAGGCCCTCCCGGCCGGGCCGGCGGTGGTGGTGGGGTTGGGGCTCAACGTGCGGTGGCCGCCTCCGGAGGACGCCGAGGAGAAGGCGCGCGCCCGGGGGCCCGACGAGGTGTCGGCGACGGCGACGTCGCTGTGGCGCGAGACCGGCGTCGAGCGCGATCCGCTCACCATGCTCCAGCTCGTCCTGGCCCGTCTCGAGGGTCGGCTCGTCGACCTGGCCGATCGTCACGGGCGGCGCCGGCTGGCGGGGGAGTACCGCCGACGGTGCGACACCGTGGGCCGGGCCGTGCGCGTCTCGCTGGCCGACGAGACCTTCACGGGCACGGCCACCGACGTCACCGTCGAGGGCCACCTGATCGTGGACGTGGGGACGTGTCTGAGGACCGTGGCCGCCGGCGACGTGGTGCACCTGCGCGATCCGGGCTGACCGGCCGCCCCCCGTCAGTTCTCTGTTCCCCGCCGGCCGTTCGCCGCCCCCCGATCCCCGTCCCCGTGCCTCGCCGGGGCCCGGCGGCACCCGGTCTACGATTGCCCCACTATGAAAGTGCTCGTCACCGGCGGTGCAGGCTTCATCGGCTCCAATTTCGTCCGCTACTGGGTGGAGCAGCACCCCGACGACACCGTGGTGGCCTACGACGCCCTCACCTACGCGGGGAACCGCCCCAACCTGGCCGACGTCGAGGACCGGATCAGCTTCGTCCACGGTGACGTGTGCGACGGCGTCCTCGCCCTGGAGACCCTGCGGGCCCATCACATCGACACCGTCGTCCACTTCGCCGCGGAGTCCCACAACAGCCTGGCGGTCCTCGACCCGGGCCGGTTCTTCCGTACCAACGTGCTCGGAACCCAGACGATGCTCGAGGCCTCCCGCCACGCCGGGGTGACCCGCTTCCATCACATCTCGACCTGTGAGGTGTACGGCGACCTCGCCCTCGACTCCGACGACGCCTTCACCGAGGAGCACCCCTATCGCCCCCGCACCCCCTACAACGCCTCGAAGGCGGGCGCCGACCACGCCGTGCGGGCCTATGTCGAGACCTACGGGCTGGCGGCCACCATCACCAACTGCTCGAACAACTACGGCCCGTACCAGTTCCCCGAGAAGGTGATCCCGCTGTTCTGCGCGCACGCCCTCGACGACCGGCCCCTCCCGCTGTACGAGTCGACGCGCAACAAACGGGAATGGCTGCACGTGACCGACCATTGCCGGGCCATCGAGGCCGTCCTCGAACGGGGCCGGATCGGCGAGACCTACCACGTGGGCAGCGGCGTCGAGGCGAGCATCGAGGAGATCGCCGACGCCGTGCTGGCGACGCTGGGCAAGCCGGAGTCGCTCAAGAAGATCGTCCCCGACCGCCCCGGACACGACCGGCGCTACCTCCTCGACTGCACCAAGATCACGAAGGAGCTCGGCTGGGCCCCCACCATCGGCTTCGAGGACGGGCTCGCCGACACGGTGCGGTGGTACGCGGAGCACCGGAGCTGGTGGGAGCCGCTCATGGACCGTGCCCCGGTGGTCGAGTCCTCGTGGGGTGACGCCCCCTCGGACTCGCCCGCCTTCCGCTAGCGGGTGGGCGGAACCAGGCCGTGAGGGTGCTCGTCACCGGCGCGGGCGGCCAGCTCGGCAGGGACGTCGTCGACGCCCTCGCNGGGCGCGTGCCCACCGGCGGCCGGGCCGGCGACCCCGCCACGGGCCGTCTCGGTACCAGGCCGGGCTGCGACGTGATCGCTGCCGACCACGCCCGTCTCGACGTCTCTGACCGCGATGCCGTCCTCGGGGTCGTGGAGGGACTGCGTCCCCACGTGGTGGTCCACGCCGGGGCCTGGACGGCGGTGGACGCGTGCGAGGGTGACCCCGACCGGGCCTTCGCCGTGAACGCCCTCGGCACCCGCCACGTCGCCGAGGCGGCCCGGCGCTTCGACGCGCACGTGGTGTACGTCTCGACCGACTACGTCTTCGACGGCACCTCGACTCGCCCGTACCTGGAATGGGACCCGACCAACCCCATGTCGGTGTACGGACGGAGCAAGCTGGCCGGCGAGCTCGAGGTCGACCCAGGGTCGACGGTGGTGCGCACCTCGTGGGTGTGCGGCGCACACGGCGCCAACATGGTGCGCACCGTCCTGCGCCTGGCCGCCCAGCCCGGCCCGTTGCGCTTCGTGGACGACCAGCGGGGGAGCCCCACCTTCACCGCCGATCTGGCCGGGGCGCTGGCGGTGCTCGCCACGGATCGCCTCCCGGGCACCTTCCACGTCACCAACTCCGGGGTGACCTCCTGGTACGACTTCGCCCGGGCGGTCCTCGAGGTGGCCGGTCACGACCCCGGACGGGTCGAGCCGGTCACCACCGCCGAGCTCGACCCGCCCCGCCCCGCGCCCCGACCCGCCAACTCGGCCCTCGACAACGCCGCCCTCCGGCTCATGGGGATGGCACCCCTCCCCGAATGGCGCGACGCCCTGGAGCGGTTGGTGGCGGCGTCCGAGCTCGGGACGGCCCGGGCCGTCGAGGCACGGTGAGCGAGCCCGGGGCACAGCCGCGCCCGGTGACCACGGCGGTCATCGGCGCGGGGTACGTGGGCGTCACCACGGCCGTCGTCCTCACCCACCTCGGCTACCGGGTCACCTGCGGCGAGTCGGACCTCGCCAAGGTGCAGAAGCTCCAGAGGGGAGAGCCCACCATCGTCGAGGAGGGCCTTGGCGACATATTGCGCGCCGGACTCGATTCGGGCCGGCTCAACTTCGTGCACGGTGCCACCGAGGCGGTGCGCGCCGCGGAGTTCGTGTTCCTGTGTGTGCCCACCCCCCAGGGCGCCGACGGCGCGGCGGACGTGAGCTTCCTCGAGGCCGTGGCGCTCGAGATCGCCCCCCACCTCGAGCACGGGGCGGTGGTGGTCAACAAGTCCACGGTTCCGGTGGGATCGACCCTGCTCGTCGAGGAGCTTCTCGACCGTCCCGACGTGGCGGTGGTGTCCAATCCGGAGTTCCTGCGCGAGGGCACGGCCATCCACGACGCCCTGCACCCCGACCGCATCGTGGTCGGGGCCGATGACCGCGCCGCCGCGGCCAAGGTGGGAGCGCTCTTCGCGTCGACCGAGGCGCCGTTGATCGTGACCGACGCGGCCACGGCGGAGACCATCAAGTACGCGTCCAACGCCTTCCTCGCCACCAAGCTCAGTTTCGTCAACGCCGTGTCCAACCTGTGCGAGGCGGTGGGCGCGGACGTGCGCGACGTCCTGCTCGGCATGGCCTACGACCACCGCATCGGCTTCGACTACCTGCATCCCGGACCCGGATGGGGGGGCTCGTGCCTGCCCAAGGACACCAAGGCCCTCATCTACATCGGCGAGCAGTCCGGCTACGACTTCTCGTTGCTGCGCGGGGCCATCGAGACCAACGAGGCCCAGCTGGCGTCGGTCACGGCCAAGGTGCGCGCCGCGGTGGGGGGCACGCTACGAGGCCGGTGCGTGGCGGTGTGGGGGCTCACCTTCAAGGCTCTCACCGATGACCGGCGCGACTCGCCCGCGGTGGAGATCGTGCGCCGTCTCCTCGCCGAGGGCGCGGTGGTGCGGGCTTTCGACCCCACCGTGCACGGGTCGGTCCCGGAGTTCCCCACCGGCGTCGAGGTGGTCTCCGACGCCTACGCGGTGTGCGAGGGCGCGGCGTGCATCGTCGTGCTCACCGAATGGGAGGAGCTGCGCTGGCTCGATTTCACCAAGGTTCGGGGCCTGCTCACCGAGCCCAACGTCGTCGACGCCAGGAACCTCCTCGACCCCGCCGCCATGCGCCGCATGGGCTTCTCGTACGTGGCCATGGGCCGCCTGTGACGGGGAGCGGGCCGGCGGTCACACCGAGGCCGACGGGGCGGCGGGTGGTCGTCACCGGGGGTGCGGGCTTCCTCGGCTCCCACCTGTGCGAGGCGCTCGTGGCTCGCGGCGACAGGGTCGTGGCGGTCGACGACCTCTCCACCGGGGTGCGCGCCAACGTGGGCGCTCTGACCGGCGGCCCCGGCTTCGAGCTGGTGGTCGGGGACGTGGCCCAGGGGATCCCCGTCGAGGGCCCCGTCGACGCCGTCCTGCACTTCGCCAGTCCGGCGTCGCCCCCCGACTACATGGCGCGACCGCTGCAGACGCTGGCCGTGGGGAGCGAGGGGACGCGTCACGCCCTGGCCCTCGCCGCCGCGCATGGAGCGCGCTTCGTCCTGGCCTCGACCAGCGAGGTGTACGGAGACCCGGAGGTGCATCCCCAGTCCGAGACGTACTGGGGACACGTCAATCCGGTGGGGCCGCGCAGCGTCTACGACGAAGCCAAGCGTTTCGCCGAAGCCCTCACCATGGCCACGCACCGTACCCGGGGCGTCGACGTCGGCATCGTCCGCATCTTCAACACCTATGGCCCCCGCCTGCGGCCCGGTGACGGGCGCGTCGTGTCGAACTTCCTGGTGCAGGCCCTCGAGGGGCGTCCCCTTACCGTGTACGGCGACGGGTCCCAGACCCGCAGCCTGTGCTTCGTCGACGACGAGGTGGCCGGGATCCTGGCCCTGCTCGACTCCGGGCTCACCGGGCCGCTGAACATCGGGAACCCCGACGAGCTCTCGGTGCTCGAGCTGGCCCACGCCGTCCTGGCGCTGACCGGGTCGTCGTCGACGATCACCTACGAACCGCTGCCCACCGACGACCCGACGCGCCGGTGCCCGGACATCGCCTTGGCCCGGCGCGAGCTCGGCTGGGAGCCGGTGGTCCCCCTGGAGGAGGGCCTGCGCCGCACGGCCCAATTCTTCGCCGCCGGCGCTCGGCAAGGGGCCGAGGGTCGGCCATGATGGACGAGGTGAGTGCCGGCGACGTCGATGCGGGGGACTGGAATCCGGGACAGGAGGTGGGTGATGCCGCCGCGCTGGCCCGGGATCGGTACCAGACGCTGTCGGTCATCGTGCCCGTGTTCAACGAGCGCAACACCGTGGCCGAGATCCTCCGCCGCATGCGCGCCGTCGAGCTTCCCGTGCAACTCGAGGTGGTCGTCGTCGACGACGGCTCGACGGACGGCACCGACAAGGTCCTGTCGGTCCTGCAGGACTCCACCGTGCGCGTCCTGACGCACCGGGCCAACCAGGGCAAGGGGGCGGCGGTGCGCACGGGGATCAACACGGCGCGGGGACAGCTCGTGCTCATCCAGGACGCGGACCTCGAGTACGACCCCGACGACTGGCCGAAGCTGCTCGAGCCGGTGATGAAGGGGAAGGCACAGGTCGTCTACGGGAGCCGCTTCACCGGAGAACGACGCGCCATGCGTCTCACGCAGTGGCTGGGGAACCGTCTCCTCACGCTCACCGCCAACGTGCTGTACGGCTCCACGCTGTCGGACATGGAGACGTGCTACAAGCTCTTCGATCGCAGGGTGCTCGACAGCATCACCATCGAGTCCGACAGGTTCGACTTCGAGCCCGAGATCACCGCCAAGGTCCTGCGGCGCGGATACCGGATCTACGAGGTGCCGGTGTCCTACACCGGGCGAGACGTGTCGGAAGGGACCAAATTCGATTGGCGCGACGGCGTGCACGCGCTCACCGCGCTGGTCCGGTACCGGTTCGTCCGCCAGATCTGACTGCCACGTGGCGCCGTCGAAGACTCCGGTACCGCCCACCGCCGGACCGGGAGTGTCGGCTGCGGGCCGTCGGCCCGACGACACCGCGCCGGGAGCGGACCCGGGACGGGAGGCGGTGGCCGGACGCGTCTGCGCGGTGGTGGTGAATCACGAGGCCGGCGCGGCCCTGCTCGAGTGCGTGGCGTCTCTGCGGGCCGAAGGGGTCGTCGAGGTGATCGTGGTCGACAACGCGTCGTCGGACGGGTCCACCGAGGCGCTCGTGTCCGCGGACGGCGCGGTCCGCCTCGTGCAGACCGGGACCAACCTCGGGTACGGGGCGGCGGCCAACCGGGGCATCGACGCCACGGGCCTCGAGCTCGTCCTGGTGTCGAACCCCGACGTGGCCGTGCACGGGGGAGCGCTGGCCGCGCTCGTCGAGGTGCTCGGGGCGGACCCGGTCCTGGCCGTCGCCGGGCCCCGCATCCTCGAAGCCGACGGCACCCGCTACCCCTCGGCGCGCCGCTTCCCGTCCCTCGTCGACGCGGCGGGCCACGCGCTGCTCGGCGACCTGGCCCCCAACAACCGCTTCACACGTCGTTACCGGATGGGGGACCTCGCCACGGACCAGGTCACCGAGGTGGATTGGGTGTCGGGGGCCTGCTTCCTCGCCCGCCGTCGCGCCCTCGAGGAGCTCGGGGGATTCGACGAGTCGTACTTCATGTACGCCGAGGACACGGACCTGTGCTGGCGCGCCCGGCGTGCGGGGTGGGGGGTCGTGTACGTGCCCGACGCCGTGGTCACCCACGTGCAGGGGATCTCCACGGCGCGTCGGCCCTACCGGATGCTCGTCGCCCATCACCGCTCGGTGTTCCGCTTCGCGACCCGGACCGAGCGGGGATGGCGCCGGCTGGCGCTGCCGGCCACGGCCGTGCTCCTGGCGCTGCGCCTCGCGGTCACGTGCGCCAGGCAGGCCCTGGGCGAGCTGCGCAGCGCCGCGCGCCGAGCCGAGTAGGGTTGGCGGCCGATCATGCCCAGGGGAGATACCGGAAAATGGGTGGCGCGCGCCGGTGCCACGGGTGGAGGGCGGAGCTACCGCGGGCAGATGCCCGTGAAGTGGTATTCCAGCCTGGTCCTGATCTGCCTGGTCGGGGTGGCGCTGATCGTCTACAGCCGCTACGAGCGCCAGCACCCCGCTCCGGCCGTGCAACCCGCCATCGGCGCCCACTGGTACCAGGCCCTCGGGTTCGATGTGTGCGGGACCGTCCAGCCGAACCTGCCCGCGAACCCCAACGGGTCGATCACGCCGGTGCCGGGGATCCGCACCGACGGTGACGGCGTCATCCAGGTGGTCCCCACGACGAACGCCGATGCGGGCAACAACGCCACGTTGGCTCGCTTCGTGGCCCGGTACCCCAAGTTGACGCTCACTTCCAGCACCCTGCAGATCCCGGCCAAGCCGAAGTACACCAATGGCCAGAAGTGCCCGACGGGATCCCCGGACGCGGGGAAGCCCGGCCAGGTCCAGATCAAGATGTGGCCGAGCTTCGTGCCCCCGGGCTCGAACAACCCCGTGGTCGTCAACGACCCCGGTGCCATCAAGCTCGCCGACGGCCAGCTCATCACCGTGGCCTTCGTGCCCTCGGGGGCCACGATCCCCAAGCCGAACTCGATCACGGCGATGCTGACCGACCGCGCCGGTTCTGCCACCCCGTCCACCGTGGCGCCCACGGTGCCCCCCACGGCGGTGACGACCACCACCCCCTCGACGGCGACCACGGCGACGACCAAGCCGTCGACGGCGACCACCAAGCCGTCGACGACCAGCACCCTTCCCTCGCCGAAGGGCACCACACCGACGACCAAGCCGTCGACCAGCGCCTCCACCACCATTCCGTGAAGTGAAGGCCATCGTCCTCTTGGGCGGCCAGGGGACGAGGCTGCGTCCGCTCACCTACACGACGCCCAAGCAGCTCTTGCCCGTGGTGGAAGTGCCTATGCTCGAGCGGGTCCTGGCTCAGCTCGGGGCACACGGCGTGGACGAGGCCGTCCTGTCGCTCGGGTACCGCCCTGACGCGTTCTTCGCCGCCTATCCCGGCCACGAAGCGGCCGGGGTCCGGCTCGACTACGCGGTGGAGCCCGAACCCCTCGACACGGCCGGGGCCATCGCGTTCGCGGCCCGGCACGCGGCGATAGACGAGACCTTCATCGTGGTGAACGGCGACGTCCTCACCGACCTCGACACGACCGCACTCGTCGCCTTCCACCGCTCCCACGGAGCGGCGGCCACCATCCACCTCAAGGCGGTGGACGACCCGTCGAGGTTCGGCGTCGTTCCCACCGACGACGACGGCCGTGTCATCGAGTTCGTCGAGAAGCCCCCGGCCGACCGTGTGCCCACCAACCTGATCAACGCCGGCACCTATGTCCTCGAGCCCGGGGTGCTGGCGCGCATCCCCGCCGACCGCCGTATCTCGGTCGAGCGCGAGATCTTCCCCGTGCTCGCCAGCGAGGGGGCGGTGTTCGCCATGGCGAGCGACGCCTACTGGCTCGACACCGGCACCCCCGAGGCCTACCTGCAGGCCAACGCCGACCTGCTCGAGGGCGTGCGTCCCGGTCCCCCCGCGCCCGATGCACGCCAGGTGTCGCTCGGGGTGTGGACCCTCGGCGCCCCCGTCGTCCGGGGCGAGGTGCACCCACCCAGCCTGCTGGGTGTCGGCGCACAGGTCGCCGGAGGGGCCGCCGTCACCGCCAGCGTCATCGGTGCCCGCGGGGTGGTCGAGCACGGGGCGTGCGTCGAGCACTCGGTGCTCCTGCCCGGGGCACGGGTAGCCGCCGGCGCCCGGGTGACGGGATCGATCCTCGGCCACAACAGCGTGGTCGGCGAGGGGTGCGAGCTCGCACCGGTCACCGTGGTGGGCGACGACGTCGTCGTGCCCGAGGGGGCGCGACTGGTGGACGCCCGCGTGCCGGCGGAGATGGCGTCGTGAGCAATCGCCACCTTTCCCGCGTCAGGAGCCCGGCGAAGACAGAGGGGAGGCCGCCGTGCAGGTGATGGTGACCGGTGGTGCCGGGTTCATCGGCTCCAATCTCGTAGACCGCCTCCTGGCCGAAGGGCATTCCGTCGACGTCGTCGACAACCTCTCCACGGGCACGCTCGCCAACCTGGCCGAAGCGCGGGCCTCGGCCTCCCATGCGCTCACCTTCCATCAGCTCGACGTGCGTTCCGACGAGCTCGTCGAGGTCATGGCGAGGCGTCGCCCCGAGGTGGTGTTCCACCTGGCCGCCCAGGCCGACGTGCGGGTGTCGGTGGAACGCCCCGTGTTCGACGCGGACGTCAACGTGTTGGGGACACTGCGCGTGCTCGAGGGTGCTCGGGCCGCGGGCACGGCGCGGGTGGCCTTCGCCGCCAGCGGCGGCACGCTCTACGGCGAATGCGACCCCGCCGAGCTCCCCGTGAAGGAGTCGCATCCGCGCCGGCCGCTCTCGCCCTACGGCGTGTCGAAGATGGCAGCCATCGACTATCTCGTGGCGTACCGGGAGTTGCACGCCCTGGAGTTCTGTGCCCTGGCACTCGCCAATGTGTACGGGCCGCGCCAGGACCCCTACGGCGAGGCCGGCGTCGTGGCGATCTTCTCGGACAAGCTGCTCCGGGGTGAGCCCGTGACCATCTACGGGGACGGAGAGCAGACACGCGACTTCGTGTACGTCGACGACGTGGTGGACGCGTTCGTCCGGGCCGGGGCGCGCGGTGGTGGCCTCGTGCTCAACATCGGGACCGGCACGGAGGTGTCGGTCAACGAGCTGGCCCGCGTCATGGGCGAGCGCGCCGGGGCCACGAGCCCACCGGTTCACGCCCCGCCCCGGACGGGCGAGATCCTGCGCAGCGCCCTCGACCCCGAGCGCGCCGGCATCCACCTGGGATGGCGGGCGTGGACCACGCTCGAGGACGGTGTGGACGGCGTCCTCGAGTACGCGCGGGGTCGGTTGGCCCACTGATCCGGCCCGACCCGGGGATTCAGCGGAAGAGGTCCTCGGCCGGGGGGCGGAGGATCTCCTCGGAGACCGATCCCCGCCGCAGCCACGAGGGATCGACGCCGCGCACGACCGCCACGGGCACCGAGGCCGCCTTGCCCATGACGAGCTCGGCGGCGGACGCCACCTCGTCGGCCACGCACACCTCCGTCGCCACGAGGTCGCGTCCCATCGCATCCGTCGTGCCCCGCAGGTCCACGACCGCGGCGAGGCCGGCACAGCCGATGGCCACGTCGACGACGCCTTTGCGCCATGGCCGGCCGAAGGTGTCGGAGATGACGACCGCCACTTCGCGGCCTGTCGCGGCCCGCAGCCCGTCGCGGATGCGTCGCGCCGAGCGGTCGGAGTCCTCGGGGAGCAGGGCCGCCCAGCCCCGCTCGACGTTGGACACGTCGACACCGGCGTTGGCACAGATGAAGCCGTGTCGCGTCTCGGAGATCACGAGGTCGCCGCGGCGGCGCAAGATGCGGACCGACTCCGACTCCACCACGCGCAGACGGTCGTCGGGGTCGTCGGGATCGATGGGCACCATGGCGCCTTCGGCCTTGGACACGATCTTCTGGGTGACGACGACCACGTCGCCGTGGAGGAGCTCCACGAGCCCGGCGATGAGGGTGGCGAGGTCGTCGCCCCGCCGGATCTCGCCCAACCCCAAGACCGGTAGCACGGTCACACTGCCCGACAGGGGTGACCCCGGGACGGGGGAGGCCGCGGTCACCTCCCGCTGCTCCTGGTCGCATCCGACGCGCGGCCCGCGTCGAGCAGGAGCGAAGCCAGTGCAGCGGCGTCCTCCGGCGTGTGCATGACGGTGGGAGCCACGACGCAGCGCACGCCACAGGCCTCGACGGCATCCACCGAAGCGGCGTCGGCTTCGTCGACCAGCAGGGTGCCCACGAAGTCTGCGTACAGGCGCGCCACGCCCACCACGGTCGGTTCGTGTCCGAGCTCGGCCAGGAGCCGGTCGGCGGGCCCCTTCAACGCCGCGCCGGCGATGATGGGGGACACAGCGACGACGTCGCGGCGACGGGCGGCGAGCTCGTCGGCGAGACCGGGCACGGCCAACAAGGGACCGATCGAGACGATCGGGTTGGACGGGCACACGACGACGACCTCCGCGCCGGCCACCGCGGCCAGCACGCCGGGTGCCGGCACCGCGCCCTGGGCTCCCGCGAAGCGGACCGCCTCGACGGCGACGGCGTGGCGGCGCCCCACGAAGTACTCCTGGAACGAGACCTCTGGACCGTCGACCAGCTTCAGCCGGGTGCGCACGGGATCGTCGGACATCGGCACCAGGCGGACCGGGACACCGAGGGCCGCGGTGATCTCCGCGGTGACCTGGGACAGGGTCGCTCCTTGCGCGAGGCGCTGGGTGCGGTACAGGTGGGTGGCGAGGTCGTGGTCTCCCAGGCGGAACCAGGTCTCGCCCCCGAGCCGCTCGAGGCTTTCCATCACCTCCCACGTCTCCCCGGCGATGCCCCAGCCGCGCTCGTCGTCGTTCAAGCCCGCCAGGGTGTAGGTCACGGTGTCGAGATCGGGGCTGATGTGCAGGCCGTGGAGCTCGGTGTCGTCACCCGTGTTGACCACCGCCGTGATGTCAGTGGGCGTCACGATGCGCACCAGGCCGCGCAGGAGACGGGCGGCACCTACTCCTCCTGCGAGGGCGGTGATCACGGCGCAAGGCTAACGGTCCGAGCGCGTGCCCCCGGCGCCCGGTGTGCAAGGCTCGACCGGTGCCGGAGAACTCGCCACCCGACCGCGAGCGTCTCCGGGTGGCCATCGACGCCACGCCCCTTCTCGGCACCAGAACCGGGGTGGGCAGGTTCTGTGCGGGTGCCCTGCAGGCCCTGGCCCCGCGGCCCGAGCTCGAGGTGGCCGCCTTTGCCGTCACCTGGCGCCGGCGGCAGTGGCTGTCACCCCTCGTGCCGCCCGGCGTCGTTGTCCGCCAACGGGCCATGCCCGCCCGTCCGCTGCATCTGGCGTGGTCCCATTTCCCCGGTCCGGCTGTCGAATGGTTCGTGGGTGGCGTCGACGTCGTCCATGGGACCAACTTCGTCGTCCCCCCGAGTCGTCGAGCCGCTCGGGTGGTGACCGTCCACGACCTCACCATGGTCCGCTTTCCCGAGCTCTGCGACCGCGCCTCGCTCGAATTCCCGCGCATGGTCCGCCGAGCCGTGTCCGGCGGTGCGTGGGTGCACACTCCTTCTCGTTTCGTGGCCGACGAGGTGGTGGCGGAGTTCGGCGCCGATCCCGACCGGGTCCGGGTCGTGTACCACGGTGTGCGCCACGTGGATGCACCCGCTCCCGGCCCGCTCCCGTCTGCCACTCCGTCCGCGTCCCGGTCCGAACCGCTGTCCGTGCCGCCGTCCGTGCCGCCGTCCGTGCCGCCGTCCGTGCCGCCGTGGGGACCACCCCTGGGGCCATCGTTGCCCCCGGGGACGGCGCGCTACATCCTGGCGGTGGGGACCGTCGAGCCGCGCAAGGACTACCCCGGCCTCGTGCGCGCCTTCGGGGCCGTCGCAGATGTCCGTCCCGATGTCGCCCTCGTGATCGCCGGCGCCGACGGCTGGGGCGCGGAGGCGTTTCACGAAGCGGTGGAGGCATCACCGTGGCGTCGCCGCATCGTGCCGCTCGGCTACGTCGCCGACGACGCGCTCGAACGCTGGTTGGCCGGAGCCGAGCTCCTGGCGTTCCCGTCGGTGTACGAGGGATTCGGGTTCCCGCCCCTCGAGGCCATGGACTGCGGCGTGCCCGTGGTGGCGACCGCGGCGGGGGCGGTGCCCGAGATCGTCGGCGAGGCCGCCGTCCTCGTCGCCCCCCGTGACATCGACGCGCTGGCGGGGGCGCTCGCTTCGGTGCTCGACGACGCCGAGCTCCGTCGCACCCTCGTCGAGCAGGGGCGGTGCCACGCGGCGCGCTTCACCTGGCAGGCGTGCGGGGCCGGACTGACAGAGCTCTACCGCGACGCAGTCGGCGCCCGTTAGGAGCCGGGGTGGACGACGGGTCGCGCCGGCGCGCTCAGGTCCTGCTCATCGCCGAGCAGCTGCGACGCCGCGTGCCGGGAGGGATAGGTACGTACGTGCGTGGTCTGTTGAGCGGCTTGGCCACGTTGGAAGAACGCCACGTCGAGCTGCCCCTCGTCACGTTGTACGCGAGTCGCCACCGCGACCATGGTGGTCCGGACCCGCTCGAGGCGTTCGGGCGACGCCTCGTGGTGTCGCGTCTGCCCGGGCCGATTCTCACGCGGTCATGGGACAGGGGCATCCTGCGCGCCCCGCACGGCTTCGACCTCGTGCACGCCGTGTCCCTGGCGGTCCCGCCGGTGCCGCGGTCTGTCGAGGTCGTGGCGGTCCATGACGTGGCGTGGCGACACCGCCCCGAGGACTACCCGCGCCGGGGGAGGCGGTGGCACGAGGCCGCGTTGCGTCGGGCACTGCGCCACGCGTCGCACTTCGTCGTGCCCTCCGAAGCGGTGGCCCGCGACATGATCGAGGCGGGCGCGCCCGAGCGGGCTGTCTCGATCATCCCGCTCGGTTCGGACATCCTGCCCGAGCCCGACGATGTCGGGGCCACAACCCTGCTGGAACAGCTCGGTGTGCGAGGAGAGTTCCTCTTGTCCGTGGGCACGCTCGAGCCGCGCAAGAACCTGACCCGCTTGTTGGAGGCCTACGGAGTTGCCCGTCGCTCGCTGCCCGAGCCGTGGCCGCTGGTGGTGGTCGGGCCCCCGGGATGGGGTCCTGAGCCAGGGCACGGGGAGGGCGTCGTCTTCACCGGCCGGGTCGACGATGGCACCCTGGCGTCGTTGTACGAGCGGGCGCGGCTGCTCGCCTACGTGCCGTTCGAGGAGGGATTCGGGCTGCCCCCGGTGGAGGCCATGCGCTACGGGACACCTGTGGTGGCGAGCCCACTCCCCACGACCGGAGGCGCGTCGCTCGAAGTGGACCCCACCAGAGCCGACGACATCGCGCAGGCCCTGGTGGCCGTGGCGACCGACGACGGGCTGCGGGCCGAGCTGAGCGTGGCCGGAAAGGCGCGTGCGGGCAGTCTCACATGGGAATCCGCGGCGCGCGCCCACGTCGCGTTGTGGGGCTCGCTGGTATGAGCACATCCGGGGCCGGCGACGGGGGAGCTGTGATGGCGCTCTCGCTGGACGTGAGCGCCGTTCCCGCCCAGCCGGTGGGGGCCGGGCGATACACCATCGACCTCGCCACCGCTCTGCTGGCTCGGGACGACGTCGCTCTGACGTTGTGGTGCCGGCGCGGCGACGGTCCACGCTGGCGCGAGCTGGGAACGACCATCGGCGATGCCGACCAGCCCAGGACGGTGGGGGCGAGGACGGTGCGGGCGATCGCGCCGCTGCGACGGCCCGTCCGACTCGCCTGGGAGCAGATCCGGCTTCCTGCCCTGATCGGTGCCGCGTCACTCGATGTGCACCACGGCCCGCACTACACGATGCCCGAGCGCGCCCGCCTGCCTGTGGTGGTGACCATCCACGACCTCACCTTCGTGGACCACCCGGAGTGGCACGAGCGCAGCAAGGTGATCGTGTTCCGTCGCGCCATCCGCGTGGCGGCGCAACGTGCCGACGCCATCGTGTGTGTGAGCCGCTTGACCGGAGAGCGACTCGAAGCGCTGTGTCACCCCAGAGGTCGCGTCTTCGTCGTGCCTCACGGCGTCGACCACGCGCGCTTCCGGCCCGATCCACCTGACGGCGGGTCCGACGAAGGCATGCTCCGCTCGTTGGGAGTGCGCCCCCCTTACGTCTTGTTCGTGGGAACACTCGAGCCTCGCAAGGCGGTCCCCGACCTCGTGGCCGCCTTCGACCGCGTCGCCGGCCACCACGCCGATCTGTCGCTCGTCCTCGCCGGGCGTCCCGGCTGGGGTACCGAAGCGGTGGACAGGGCGATCGGGGGAGCTCGCTTCGCAGATCGGATCGTGCGCACCGGGTACGTGCCCGACAACGCCGTGCCTGCGTTGTTGCGCCAAGCCGCCGTGGTCGCCTACCCCGCCCTCGAGGAGGGCTTCGGGCTCCCCGCTCTCGAGGCCCTGGCCTGCGGGACGCCGCTCGTCACCACATTGGACACCGCCATGGCGGAGGTGTCGCAGGGAGCCGCCGTCCTCGTGACCCCGGGGTCGGTGGCCGAGCTGGCCGACGGCCTCGACGAGGTCCTCCGCGGGTCGGCGGCCCTGCAGGGTCGACGACGGCTCGGACTGGAGGTGGCCGCCACGCACACCTGGGAGGCGAGCGCCGCCGACCACGTGTCGGCCTACCGGTGGGCGCGGTCGCGTTCGGCGCTGTAGTCATCGGGCTCGTCAGCCCGGCCCCGATAGTGTTCGGCGCGTGCGAGCGCTGGTGACCGGGGCGAGGGGCTTCGTCGGCACATGGCTCACCGCTCACCTCGTCGAGAGCGGGGACGACGTGGTTGCCATCGACCACGAAGTGGACATCACCGACGGGGAGGCGGTGCGCGCTGCGATCGCCGCGGCCGCCCCCGATGTCGTCTACCACCTGGCCGCGCTGACCAGCCCGGGAAAGTCGTGGGGCGATCCGGCCGAGGTTCTCCGGGTCAACGCCACCGGGACGCTGTACGTCCTGGAGGCGGCGCGCGCCTGTCCCGACCCTCCCCGGGTCCTGTTGACCAGCTCCGCCGAGGTCTACGGCGCCGTGCCCGAGGAGTCGTTACCCGTCAACGAGGACGCCCCGCTGGCTCCGGTCACGCCGTATGCCGCGTCCAAGGTGGCGGCCGAATACCTCGGGCTCCAGGAGTATCTCGCCTACGGGCTGCCGGTGTTGCGCATGCGCCCCTTCAACCACATCGGACCCGGGCAATCGACGGCCTTCGTCGTCTCCGCCCTGGCCCAGCGCATCGTCGAGGCCCGCCTCCGGGGCGCCGACAGCATCGTGGTGGGCAATCTGTCGGCCCGACGCGATCTCACCGACGTGCGCGACGTCGTGCGCGCCTATCGCCTCCTCGCCGAGTACGGCGACGCAGGCGAGGTCTACAACGTGTGCAGCGGCCGCGACGTCGCCATCGCGGAGGTCGCCGAGCAGCTCCAGCATCTGGCGGGCACCGAACTGCGTTTCGAGCTCGACCCGTCTCTGGCGCGGCCCGTGGACGTCCCCGTCGTCCGCGGTGATCCGACCAAGCTGCAACGCGCCACCGGCTGGGAGCCGCACCTCACCCTGGATCGCACGCTGCTCGACGTCCTCGACCAGTGGAGCGATCGCGCCGCGTAGCCACGCCGTCCGGGCTTCTTTCCCCGATTCGGTTCGACAGCAGCATCAAGGACAACGGAAGCCCCGCGCGCAACGGGCGCCCCACCAACGTGAGGCGCCCGTGGCCGGGTCAGTACGGGGGATCGTGTGCGTCAGGCGGCTTGCAAGATCAGCTTGCGTAGTTGCTGACGCATCTCGCGAGCTTGCGCGTGCGCCTGCTTGACCAGGTCGCGTGCCGCAACGGGCAGTCGATCCTCGATGGGGACCAGGGTGGCCTCGATACGGCCGATGACCTGCTCCACCGCCTCGTCGACGTCCTTCACCCGCTTGGTGACTCCGCCGCGTACGTCGCCGAGGTGTCCTTGGATCTGGGTGCGGGGCTCGAACAGCCGCTTCTGGAGCTCCTGGCGCCTCACCTGCGCGCGCTGGAACCCGAGCACCCCGAGGCCGACCACCACGTAGGCGGCGTCCCGAGCGGTCTTGGTGATCTCGTCTGTGACGTCCTTGAACTCAGGCATCTCATGTCCTTCCTCTCGAAATCTCAGGCTGGGGGCCTTCCTGCTAACTATTGTACAGGATACTGCTAACACTTGCAAGCACCTTTGTCGCTCCTGGCCCTGGGTTCGGACCCCCCTACGGCCTGGGGAACGACGAGAGCGACGGGTAGCCTCTTGCCCCTGATGGAGACCATTGCTCCTCCGGTCGTCGCCGTGATCGTCACGTGCGATCCCGGGGAGTGGTTCGAGGAAACGCTGCGGGCATTCGCCTCCCAGGACTACCCGGAGCTGTCCATTCTGGTGCTGGACGCGGCCAGCACCGTCGATCCCACCCCTCGGGTGGCCGCCGTCCTGCCCAACGCCTTCGTGCGCAGGCTGCCGAGGAACCTGGGCTTCGCGGCCAGCGCCAACGAGGTGCTGTCGATGGTGGAAGGCGCCTCACTCCTTCTGCTGTGCCACGACGACGTCGCCCCGGACCCCGACGCGATCCACATCCTGGTCGAGGAGTCGTTCCGGTCCAACGCCGGTGTGGTGGCGCCGAAACTGGTCACCTGGGACGACCCTACGAGACTGCTGCACGTCGGCATGGCGGTGGACAAGAGCGGCGCCGTCGTCGACCGCACCGAACCGGGCGAGATCGACCACGGCCAGCACGACGCGGTGCGTGACATCTTCCTCGCGCCGGGGGGATGCACGCTGATCCGGTTCGACCTCTTCGTCGAATTGGGCGGTTTCGACCCCGAGATCTTCGCCATGGGCGAGGACCTCGACCTGTGTTGGCGTGCCCAGATCCTGGGGGCCCGGGTGGTGGTGGCGCCCGGGGCGCGCGTGCGGCACCTGGAGATGTTGGCGAGCGGGCGCCGCACTCTGCCCCACCAGGTGCCGGACGGGGGTGGCTCGGCGGGGACGGTCAGCACGAGCGGCGGGGACGGTGAGGGCGGCGGGGACGGTGATGGCCAAGAGCACGTGGTGCCGAGCGTGGCGGGAGTGACGATCATCGCCACGAACACCGCCACGACGCTGCAGTCGTTGCAGCGCCGCCACGAGTTGCACGCCGCGCTGAAGGCGTACGGGCCTTTCCACCTGTGGCGCGTGCTCCCGCAGATCGCCCTGCTCGCCCTGGCCGAGATCGTGGTGGCGTCGGTGGCCGGCCACCGCGACCGCGCCCAGGCGGTGGCCCACGCCTGGCGGTGGAACTTCGCCCACCGCCGGGCCCTGCGTGGCGCCCGGGCGGAGGTTCGTGCCCATCGCCGTCTCGACGACCGCACCGTGCGGCGCCTCCAATTGCATGGCAGCGCCCGTCTCAACACCTATGTCCGCCGCGCCGTCACCCATGGCCTGCAGGCCGCCAATCTCGGTGGTGCGCAGCGCCTCGACGAGCTTCCCACCCCGGATCGTGCGTCGGCGGTACCGCCGGCCAACGGAAGCGCGCCGTCGTCCTCCGAGCTGACGGCGGGGACCGCGGAGGGACCGGCCACGACGACACGGTGGCTGGTGTGGTTGGCCGCCGCGTTGGTCGTCGTGTTCGGGACACGCCAGCTCTTCGGGTCCGGCCTCCCCGTCATCGGCCAGCTCCTGCCCATGCCCTCGTGGACGACGCTCCTGCACCGTTTCGTGTCGGGGTGGCAGCCCACCGGGGTGGGCACGACGGACCCGACAACGCCGGCGACGGGGATCCTCGGCCTCGCCGGCATGGTGCTCTTCGGCGGCATGGGGTTGTTGGAGAAGGTCGTGGTGCTCGGGTGCATCCCCGTGGGGGCCATGGGGATGGCCAGGCTCACCCGACCCCTCGGCACGGCGTGGGCGCGGGTGACGTCGACGGTCATCTATCTCGCCATTCCGGTCCCGTACGACGCGTTGGCCACCGCGCACTGGGATGCGCTGGTCCTGTACGCGGCGTGCCCGTGGATCGTCCACCTCCTGGGCCAGGCGTCGCGCGTCGATCCCTACGGCGGGGACAGGGCCGCACCCGCGCCCGACAGCGGGGACACCCTCGGGCCGCGCCCGCGGCGCGCCGGGCGCGGCCCCGTGTCGGGGCTCAACCGGCCATGGCGGCGCTCGGACCTGGGGTGGATCCTGGCGCTGGGCCTGTTGGAGGCCTTCGTGATCTCGATCGCGCCACCGGCCGCGCTCGTGACCGTCGTGGTGGCGCTGGGACTGGCCCTCGGCAACGTGGTGTCGCAGGGATCCGCCGGCTTGCGGGCCGCCGGGCGGGTGGTGGCGGTGGCCGGCGGGGCCCTGGCCGTCGCCGTGGTGCTCCTGGCGCCGTGGTCCTTCGCCGTCCTGGGTGGGCCCGATCGATGGCAGACGTTGGCCGGCGTCCCCGTGCCCTCGTCGACTGGCGCGGGCTGGGGTGCGTTGCTCCGGCTGGCGGCGGGGCCCATCGGGGACGCCGCCTTGGGGTGGGCATTCCTGGCCGCCGCGGCGCTGCCCCTTCTGATCGGCGCCCGGTCGCGCCTCGCCTGGGCGGGACGGGCGTGGTCGATGGCGCTGGTGGCATGGGCGCTGGCCTGGTTGGCCGGGCGGGGTGCACTCGGCCCCGTGGCGATGGCCCCACAGGTGCTGCTCGTGCCGGCCGGAGTGGGGATCGCCCTCGCGGTCGGCCTCGGAGTGGCCGCCTTCCAGCTCGATCTCCCCGGCTACCGGTTCGGCTGGCGCCAGGTGGCAGCCGTCACGGCCGCCGCCGCCGCCGTCGTGGGCATGCTGCCCGTGCTCGCGGGCAGCGTGGACGGGCGATGGGACCTGGTTCCCTCGGGCTACGCCGAGGCCACCACCTGGATGGCCGCCAACAAGACGTTGGGCGACTTCCGGGTGTTGTGGCTCGGCGACCCGCGCGTGCTGCCGGGCAACGGGTGGACGCTCGCACCCGGTCTCGCCTACGCCGTGAGCGAGGACGGGCTTCCCGACCTCACCGCGGTGTGGCCGGGCTCGTCGCCGGGAAATGCCGCCGCCATCGCCGACGGCATACGACTGGCCCGCAGCCACGCCACGGTCCGCCTGGGTCGACTGTTGGCGCCCTATGCCGTGCGGTACGTGGTGGTCGTCGACACGCTGGCGCCCTCGATCCCGGGGCTCCAGAGCCCGCTGTCGTATCCGGTCCCCGGCGACCTCGTCGGGGCGCTGGGGGCCCAGCTCGACCTGCGCCAGGTCATCTCCCAGGGCGGCTTCGACGTGTTCGTGGACGCCGCCGCCCTTCCCCTGAGGGCGGTGCGGAGCGTGCCCGCAGCGCCGTCCCGGCCGGCCTCGTTCGTCACCGGGGTGGCGCCGGGGTTGACCGGATGGCGACCTGTGCTTCCCGGCTCACCGGGCGCCACCAGCGTCACGGGCCGGGTCCCGGCGGGGACCGTCCTGGACGCCGTGGCCCCGGCCTCGGCCTGGCAGCTCACGGGCCCCAACGGCGCTCTCGACCACGCCTCGACCTCCTTCGGCTACGCGGCCACCTTCCGGGTGGACCGCGCCGGGCCGGTCACCGTCGCCTTCGTGGGTTCGTGGTCCCATGGGCTCGAGATCGCCTTGGAGACCACGGCCTGGGTGGCCCTGGCGGCTGCCCTCGCCGGCCGGCGACGGTGGCTCGACTGGTGGTGGGGTCCCTTGACCCGGCGGGCCAGGCGCCAACGCCGGCGCGGGGTTCGCGACCATGGCGCCGTCGATGCCGACCCGTTCCCGGTGGAGAGTTCCGAGGCCGCCGACTCGATGAGCCAGGTCGTGCCGTGACCGTCGCGCTGCGCCGGGTGCTGATGATCGCCCTTCTGGTCTTGGTCCTGGTGGGCACAGGGGTCGCCGACCGGCTCGTGGGCCGGACGTCCTCGCCCGCCGCCCCGGCGCGCGACGCGCTGTCGACGGTGAGGGTGGCGCGTGGCGTCGCCACCGAGTCGTCGGCGTGGTTCTGCGCCGGGGGAAGCGGAGCCCAGGGCGGCGCGCCCGCCACGATCGTGCTCACCAACGGCGGACCCGGCCCTGTCCACGGCACCCTGACCGCCGTCACGGCGTCGACCTCCCCCACACAAGCGCCCTGGGCCGGGGCGCGCACCGTGGCGGTGACCGTACCGGCCAGCGGCCAGATGACGGTGGGGGCCACCCAGCTCGGGTCGTCGGGCCTGATCGCGGCGGCCGTCGTCCTCGACGGGGGAGGGGTGGCGGTGTCGGAGGTGGTGCAGAGCCCGCTCGGCTGGAGCATGGCGCCGTGCGCGCCATCGACCGCTCCCGATTGGTACTTCGCGCACGGTGCCACGGCGGTGGGAGGCGGCCTCGTCCTGTCCCTGTTCAATCCCACCGCCACCGATGCCGTCGTCGACGTGGCCCTGGTGTCGTCGACGGCCGGCTTCACGGCTCCCGCCGCCTACCAGGGTATCGACGTTCCTCCGGGATCACTGATCACGGAGAACATCGGCGACCATGCTCCTGACGACCCTGCCATCGCCACCGAGGTCTCGACGCTGTCGGGAGGCGTGGTCGCCACCGAGCTCGAGTCGGTGGGGTCGTCGGGCGACGGTGGGCTGTCGCTGACCCTCGGCAGCCCGGCGCCGGCTCCCGTGTGGGCGTTTCCGCAGAGCACCGGGATTCCCGGAGCGACCGTGGCCTTCCACGTCCTGAACCCCACGACGAGAACCGCCGTCGTCTCGGTCGCGGTCGGGCTGTCGCAAGGGGCGGGAGCGGAGCCGTTGACGCTGCACGTCCCGCCCCAGTCCCTGGCCACGTTGACGGGGGAGAGCGAGACCCGCATCCCCACCGGTGCCCCCTACTCCCTCGTGTTCACGAGCCCGGGGACCGGGATCGTCGTGAGCCGCCAGGTGACGGCGCCGGCGGGATCGCCCGCGGGGATTCCCGAAAGCGGGGACGTGCCGGGTGTGCCGGGGGGGAGCAGCCATTGGCTCGTGCCCGGCCTCGTGGCGCCGGGCACGCAGGCGTGGGCGCTGGCGGTGGTCGACTTGGGGACCCGGGCGGCAACAATCCGGATCACCACCCCGGGCGGACGGCCCATCGCCGGCCAGCCGCCGCGCACCGTGGAACCGGGATCGCCGCTCGTCATCGGGCCCACCCCCGGCCTGCCCTTCGTGGCGACCCCTTTCGAGGTCGCGGCGGGCGAGCCCGTGGCGGTGGAGCTCGACGTGTTGCCGGTGGCCGAGGCCGGGGTGGTCGTCGTCCCCTCGTTCGCGATCTCCTAGGACCGCCAGGACGGGCTCCTAGGACCCGCCAGGACGGGCTCCAAGGACCGCCAGAAGGGGCTCCTAGGACCGCCCCCGGACAGGCCCCGGGCGAGGACAGAGTCCCGACCCCAGCCTCCGCGTCAGTGCGGTGGGGTCAGTCGCCGGGCGTGGTCGTCGAGCCGGTGGGCTCGGCTTCGGCCACGGGGATGTCCGACTCGGCGCCGTTCCCCGACAGGCCGGCCTCGGCC
>JGI12269J14319_10000839_pt1 | contig 30202 bp, 25 predicted proteins | sample PeaSoiSIISIP2007_FD_14319 | JGI IMG/M metagenome (IMG submission 14319)
TCGACCACGTCGAGCTCGGTCTCGAGGCTCTTGGCCTCCTCGACCGTGATCACGCCCTCGTTGCCGACCTTCTGCATCGCCTTGGCGATCATCTCGCCGATTTCCTTGTCGCCGTTGGCGGCGATCGAGCCGACCTGCGAGATCTCCTCGTTGGTCGACACTTTCTTGGAGCGCTTCTTCACGTCCTCGACCACCGCTTCGACGGCGATGTCGATGCCGCGCTTCAGGTCCATCGGGTTGAGGCCCGCGGCCACCGCCTTGACGCCCTCGCGCACGATCGCCTGCGCCAGCACGGTCGCGGTGGTGGTGCCGTCGCCGGCGAGGTCGTTGGTCTTCGATGCGACCTCGCGCAGCATCTGCGCGCCCATGTTCTCGAACTTGTCGGCGAGCTCGATCTCCTTGGCGACGGTGACGCCGTCCTTGGTGATGCGGGGCGCGCCGAACGACTTGTCGAGCACGACGTTGCGGCCCTTGGGGCCCAGCGTCACCTTGACCGCATTGGCGAGAATATCGACGCCGCGCAGCATCCGCTCGCGCGCGTCGGCATGAAATTTGACTTCCTTGGCTGCCATGTCTTCGATTCCTTTTCGATTGGCCCCTGGCTCAGGCGGCCTTGCGCTTGGTGGCGACACCCTCGATCACGCCGAGCACGTCGCTTTCCTTCATGATGACGAGGTCCTCGCCGTCGATCTTGACCTCGGTGCCCGACCATTTGCCGAACAGCACCCGGTCGCCGATTTTGACGTCGAGCGGATGGAGCGTGCCATCGTCGCCGCGAACGCCGGGTCCGGCGGCGATCACTTCGCCTTCCATCGGCTTTTCCTTGGCGGTGTCGGGAATGATGATCCCGCCCGCGGTCTTGTCGTCCTGATCCAGTCGGCGGATCAGCACACGGTCCTGCAACGGCTTAAATTTCATGGGCATACCTCCTGCTTCGGTGAGCCAGACCGGGACATGGATGCAAGTTTGTCAGCACTCTCGCCCGGTGAGTGCCAGAGCACATAGGCGAGCTCCCGCACGGTGTCAAGCGGAGGCTAGCAGCAGTCTCCGATGCACGCTGCTAAGTCGCTGATAAAGAAAGATTATTCTTGTCATGCGACAAACATTCGCGGACACTTTCTGCGGCGCATGTGACGATCAAGACGAGTCGCCCATGAAACATCTGGCATTGCAGCTTCAAGGGTACCGCCTCACCACGGCCGAGATCCTCTACCACCTGCCCGACCATCCGCACCTGCTGCAGAGCTTCGTGTGGCAGCAGCTCGACCTCGCGCCCGACTTTCCGGGCCTGCGCAAGTTCCTCGATTTCTGGTCCCGCAACGTCGAGGGCAAGCTGCACTCGGTGAAGGTGGCGCATGCCAACCTGGTGACGCCGGGGCGGATGCGCCACGCCAGCCATTCCTTCCGCCTGCACTGATCGCCGCGGGGACTTGCCAAAGCGGCGGGGCGCGCTCAGTTTGATGTGGATTGCGGGGTCGCCCTGCGTCCTTCGACTGCGCGCAAAGCGCTCCGCTCAGGATGAGGACCGTCGTTGATGGCACAAAGAAAAGTTCCTCACCCTGAGCGGAGCGGAGCGTAGTCGAAGGGCGCACCGAGTTTCGCTTGCCCGCGCTCGCCATCACCGGTGCTTCGCCGCGCGCCGCCGACACTGAGCGCCGCATCGCGCTGTGGCTGCTCGCGTGCTGCGCCATGGTGTTTCTCATGGTGGCGATCGGCGGCATCACCCGGCTCACCGAGTCGGGACTCTCCATCACGCAATGGCAGCCCGTCGCAGGCGTGATCCCGCCGCTGGACGAGGCGCAATGGGCGGCCGAATTCGAGCGCTACAAGGCGATCCCGCAATACCGCGCCATCCACGCCGGCATGACGCTCGCCGACTTCAAGGGCATCTTCCTGTGGGAATATGTCCACCGCTTGTGGGGCCGGCTCATCGGCGTCGCGTTCGCGGTGCCGTTCATTTGGATGCTGGCGCGGCGGCAGATACCGCTGCGGTTGGCGCCGCCTCTCGCCGGCATTTTCGTCCTCGGTTCGCTTCAGGGCGCGATCGGCTGGTACATGGTGGCAAGCGGCCTCGAGGATCGCATCGAGGTGAGCCAATACCGCCTCGCCATCCATCTCGCCGCCGCGGTGGCGATCTATGCGGCGATGCTGTGGGTGGCGCTGGATTTATTGGCGACGCGGAGCCCCCACCCTCCCGCTATGCGGGTCCCTCCCTCGCCCGCGCGCGGGAGAGGGCTGGGGAGGGGGCTGCGGCACGGCGCCGGCGCCGTGCTGCTCCTGACCTTCATCACCATGGTTGCCGGCAGCTTCGTCGCCGGCACGCGCGCGGGCTATCTCGACAACACGTTCCCGCTGATGGAGGGACGGTTCGTCCCGCCCGGCTATCTGCACCTGTCGCCGTGGTGGCTCAACCCGTTCGAGACTTTGGTGGCGGTGCAGTTCGACCACCGATTCCTCGCCGAGGTGACGCTGGCGGCGATCGTCGCGCTGTGGCTCGTTTCGCGCCGGGTCGATCTCGCGCGGGGCGCGCGGCTGGCGCTCGACGCATTGCTCGCGCTGGCGCTGGTGCAGGTCGGGCTCGGCATCGCGACCTTGCTCTTCGTCGTGCCGCTGCCGCTCGCGGTGCTGCACCAGGCGGGCGGGCTCGCGCTCCTCACCGCCGCTTTGGTCGCGCGGCATAGATTGCGTACCACCGCTCCTCTATGATCGCGCCGGACCCCGGAGGGTTCGCGATGGCCGATTTCCCGGAGAAAACGCTCGAGGATTGGCGCGCGCTGGCGGCGAAGGAGCTGGGCGGCAAGAGCGCCGACACGCTCACCCGGGAGACGCTCGAAGGGATCGCGGTGAAGCCGCTCTATACGGCGGCCGATCTCGAGGCGCTCGAGCTCGGCGGCCAGTTTCCGGGCTTCGCGCCCTATCTGCGCGGCGTGCGCGCCACCATGTATGCGAACCGGCCGTGGACCTTGCGGCAATATGCGGGCTTCTCGACCGCGGAGGACACCAACCGCTTCTTCCGCGAGAACCTGGCGCAGGGCCAGACCGGGCTTTCGGTCGCGTTCGATCTCGCCACCCATCGCGGATACGACAGCGATCATCCGCGCGTCGTCGGCGACGTGGGCCTCGCCGGCGTGGCGATCGACAGCGTCGAGGACATGAAGATCCTGTTCGACGGCATCCCGCTCGACCGGATGAGCGTGTCGATGACCATGAACGGCGCGGTGCTGCCGGTGCTGGCGGGATTCATCGTCGCCGCCGAGGAGCAGGGCGTGGCACCCGACAAGCTCTCCGGCACGATCCAGAACGACATCCTCAAGGAGTTCATGGTCCGCAACACCTACATCTATCCGCCGGGCCCCTCGATGCGGATCGTCGCCGACATCATCGAGTACACGGCGAAGCGCATGCCGCGCTTCAACTCGATCTCGATCTCGGGCTACCACATGCAGGAGGCGGGAGCCACTTGCGTTCAGGAGCTGGCGTTCACCTTGGCCGACGGGCTCGAATACGTGCGCGCGGCCTTGGACAAGGGGCTCGCGGTCGACGAGTTCGCGCCGCGCCTCTCGTTCTTCTTCTGCATCGGTATGAATTTCTTCATGGAGGTGGCGAAGCTGCGCGCGGCGCGCCTCTTATGGGCGCGCCTCGTGCGCCGGTTCGAGCCCAAGAACCCCGCGAGTCTGGCGCTGCGCATGCATTGCCAGACCTCGGGCGTTAGCCTCACCGAGCAGGACCCCCACAACAACATCATCCGCACCGCCTACGAGGCGATGGCCGGCGTGCTGGGCGGCACGCAGTCGCTCCACACCAATTCCTTCGACGAGGCGCTGGCGCTGCCGACGCCGTTCTCGGCGCGGATCGCGCGCAACACGCAGCTCATCCTGGCCGAGGAGAGCGGCATCGCGCATGTCGTCGATCCGCTGGGCGGGAGCTATTACGTCGAGAGCCTCACCCATGCGGTGGCATCGGCCGCGCAGGCGCTCATTGACGAGGTCGACGCGCTGGGCGGCATGACCAAGGCGGTCGAGAGCGGCATGCCCAAGCTGCGCATCGAGGCGGCCGCGGCGCGGCGCCAGGCGCATATCGACCGCGGCGAGGAGACCATCGTCGGCGTCAACAAGTACAAGGCCGCCGATTCGCCGCGCGTCGATCTCCTGGGCATCGACAACGCCAAGGTGCGCGAGCAGCAGATCGCGCGCCTCAAGACGCTGCGTGCGACGCGCGACCGGGCGGCGGTCAAGGAAGCGCTCGATGCGCTCACGGCCGCGGCACAAAGCGGGACGGGCAATCTGCTGGAGCGTGCGATCGAGGCGGCGCGCGCACGCGCCACGGTCGGCGAGATCTCGGACGCGCTCGAGCTGGTCTTCACCCGCCATCGCGCCACGGTGCGCTCGGTCTCGGGCGTCTATGGCGCGCTCTACGAGGGCGACGAGGGCTATCGCCGCATCCAGCGCGAGGTCGAGGCCTTCGCCCGCGAGGAGGGGCGCCGCCCGCGCATGCTGGTGGTGAAGCTCGGCCAGGACGGGCACGACCGCGGCGCCAAGGTGATCGCCACGGCGTTCGCCGATATCGGCTTCGACGTCGACGTGGGGCCGCTGTTCCAGACGCCGGAGGAAGCGGCGCGCCAGGCGGCCGAGAACGATGTCCATGTGATCGGCGTGTCGAGCCAAGCCGCGGGCCACCGCACGCTGGTGCCGGCGCTCATCAAGGCGCTCAAGGCGGAGGGCGCGGACGATATTCTCGTCGTCTGCGGCGGCGTCATCCCGCCGCAGGATTATCCCTTCCTGCAGCAGGAAGGAGTCGCCGCGATCTACGGCCCCGGCACCAACATCCCGATGGCCGCGAGCGAGATTCTTCGCCTCATCGAGAAGAAGCGCGTCGCGGCCTAGGCGTCAGCGCGCGTGGTGGCCCGAGGCGGCGTAAGGGGCGCCCGAGCCGCGTCTCTTCGCGGGCGGACCCGAGCGTTGTCCGGAGCGTTGTCCGGAGCGCTGCTGATGGCCGTTCCTGGAATGGCCGCGGGCCGCTACGGCCTCGGAAGGGGCGCTCGCGGACTGACCGCCGGCATAAGGATGGTCATGCACGACCGCGAGCTTGCGGCGCGTCAGCTTTTCGATGTCGCGCAGCAGGTCCCGCTCGGCCGCGTCGCAGAACGACAAGGCGATGCCCGCGGCGCCGGCACGCGCAGTGCGGCCGACGCGATGGACATAGGCCTCGGCCACGTCCGGCATGTCGAAATTGATGACGTGGGTGATGCCCTGGATATCGAGGCCGCGCGCCGCGATGTCGGTCGCGACCAGCACCCGGAAGCCGCCGCTGCGGAAGCCCTCGAGCGCGCGCTGCCGCGCCGCTTGCGATTTATTGCCGTGGATCGCGGTGGCGTTGACCCGGTCGTGCTCGAGCTGCTCGCTGATGCGATTGGCGCCGTGCTTGGTGCGGGCGAAGACGAGGCAACGGCTGAACGCGGGGTCCTTCAGCACCTCCCGCAACAGGAGGCGCTTGTCGCTCTTGGCGACGAACATGACGCGCTCTTCGATCTGCTCGACGGTCGAGGCGGCCGGGGTCACTTCGACGCGGATCGGCTCGGCGAGGATGGTGCGCGAGAGATGCGCGATGTCATCCGGCATGGTCGCCGAGAACAGCAGCGTCTGACGCATTTTGGGCAGGGCGGCGATGATGCGCTTGACGTCGCGCAGGAAGCCCATGTCGAGCATGCGGTCGGCCTCGTCGAGGACGAAGACCGAAAGCCGGTCGAACCGGACGTGACCCATCTCCATGAGGTCGAGAAGCCGGCCCGGCGTTGCCACGAGAATGTCGGCGCCGCGATTGAGCGCGTCGATCTGCGGCCGGTGCCCGACGCCGCCATAGGCGAGCGCATGGCGCAGCGGGAGATACCGGCCGTAGGCGCGGAAGCTCTCGCCGATCTGCACCGCAAGCTCGCGCGTCGGCGTCAGGACGAGGGCGCGCGGCGCGTTGGCGGCGCGCTCGCGCGTCTGGCTGAGGCGCTGCAGGATCGGCAAGGCGAAGGCGGCGGTCTTGCCCGTGCCGGTCTGCGCTACGCCCAGAAGATCGCGCCCCTGGAGTAGGTAGGGGATCGACTGGGCCTGGATGGGGGTGGGGGTGAGATAGTTTCTTTCCTTGAGGGCGCGAAGAAGCGGCTCGGAAATCTGCAAGTCAGCGAATGAGGGACTCAATGAACAATGCTTTCATTTGATGTCGCCGCGTGTGTCGCGGCGTCGGTTTCGGGATGCGGTCGCTCAGGAGAGTTCGCTCTCCATGGCGACGCGTTCGTGTCCGTCCTGGAGGGATTTGAGCCGGTATTGATTGATTCCGTGCTCGGAGGGGAGGCGGCGGACGACCTCGAACCTGACATTGCGGTCCGCGCTGCCGGGCGCGGCCGGTGAATAGGTCACCATTTGCTTGGCGTTGAACTTGTAGGCCATGGCGGTTGTCGACCTTTCGCTGGGGCGAGTCCGGGGTGGACGAGGTCTCGGGACTCGCGAAGGCGTGACACACCAGCCTCGATTGGAAATCGGTGCTAGGCGACCGCCGCGGCGTAGCCTCCGGAAGTCAATGTCAGGGTGTCGCTCGCCGCGGCGAGCCAGCCATGCTCGGTCGCGAACATGACGCCGGCCTCATAGGCTGCCGCCTGCCATTCGTCCGATGAGAAGTCGCGGAGCAAGATCGCCTGTTTCAGGACACGGCCCGGCCCGGCATGAAAATGGCCGACGAAGAGCCGCAGGATACGACGCGCGGCGTCTTCTGCCGTCGGGGTCATCGCGACCCGGGGGAGGTAAATGGAAGCGAATATCTTGTCATGCTGCGCTGCATGTGGGGACTGCAACGAAGGCTGGCAAGTGAAGCGCGGTAAATAATTATTGATCGTCGGCGAATCGCTCCCTCTCCACCCCGTTGGGGTGGAGAGGGCAGGGTGAGGCGGGGTTTGCCGTTCGACGATGCCTCCGACGCGTTCCACTCCACTTCTCGAAGCGCGACGGCTTCGAAAATCTCGACGGCAAGATCGAGGCCGCTCACGTTATTGTCGTACCCTTGTCGAAGGGTGCGTGGCCTTGTGTGGTGGAGCAAAGGACATGAGGGGCGTCATATTGTCAGTTGTCATCGCCGTCGCGTTCGCTCCGGCAGCGATGGCTGAGACTGCTCATCCGATTGCACCGATGTGGTATGGCGGCAATCTCGCTCAGTTATGCAAAGCGTAGAGGCAGTCGGGCGAGTATGCGATGAGCTGGTCGTTCGTCGAGGCAGTGGCAGAGATTGCGAACAATAATTCCATTTACGATCTCAAGGTCTGTATTTCGCCGCACATCAACATTCAGCAGGCGGTTGACCAAACGATTAGGTGGCTTCGCGAACATCCAGGTGACGACAATAAAGCCGCTTCTTTGGTAACGACGGAAGCGCTGGCCGCCGCATTTCCTTGTCAGGCTGCAAATTAGCGCACTCCGCGGTTTGCACGGCGCTTAGGGCGGGCCCCACCTCACCCTCCCTTCTCCGCCCAAACGGGGCGGAGAGGGTTTGCCCACGCATGACGTGCGGATGGGATCGTCGCGACGAAACCCTGTTGCGCGCGGCCGGGCCGCGCTATCTATCTGCCTCGCATGCCCATCCTCTTTCTCATCGTCTTCATCGATCTTGTCGGCTTCGGCGTGGTGATCCCGCTCCTGCCTTACTACGCGCTGCGGTTCGACGCTTCGCCGTTCGCGGTAACGACGATGATGGCGTGCTATTCGCTGGCGCAGTTCATCGCCTCGCCGATCCTCGGCCGCTGGTCGGACCGGGTCGGGCGGCGGCCGGTGCTGCTGGCGAGTCTCGTCTGCTCGATCGTGGCCTATCTCTGGCTCGCGCTCGCGCCGGCGCTGTGGATGCTGTTCGCGGCGCGGCTTTTGGCGGGCGCGGGCGCCGGCAATATCGCCGCGGCGCAGGCCTATATCGCCGACGTGACGCCGCCCGAGAAGCGCGCCAAGGGCATGGGCATGATCGGCGCGGCGTTCGGCCTCGGATTCACCGTCGGTCCCGCCATCGGCGGGTTGCTCGCGGGGTCCGATCCGCTCCACGCCGATCTCGCCTTGCCCGGCTTTCTCGCCGCCGCGCTATCGGGCGTGGCGCTGGTCATCGCCGCGGCGCGGCTCAAGGAAAGCCTGCCGCCCGAGTCGCGGGGCGCGGCGGCGCGGCCCGGGCGCTACGCGCAAGCGAAGAGCGCCTTCTCGCGGCCCGTGCTGGGGCAGCTCATCCTGCTGTTCTTCGTCACGGTCGCGGCGTTCGCCGGCATGGAGACGACCTTCGCTCTCTGGGCCAACGGCAGCTTCGGCTGGGGACCCGAGCAGGTCGGCTGGGTGTTCTTCTATGTCGGGCTGCTGCTGGCGGCGCTCCAGGGCGGCGCGATCGGGCACCTGTCGCGCCGCTTTGGCGAGGCGAGACTGGTGACCGCGGGTGCGGCGATCATCGGCATCGGCTTGTTCAGCCTCGCGCTCGCGGGCGCGTTGTGGTCCGTGCTGGTCGCGACCGGGCTGCTCTCGATCGGCATGGGGCTGCTCAACCCTTCGGTGACAAGCCTCGTGTCGCGCGTCGCCGGCGCGGACGAGCGCGGCGGCGTGATGGGCGTGTCGCAGGCGGCGGCGAGCCTCGCGCGCATCATCGGCCCCGCCGTGGCGGGCGCGATCTTCACGCTGTGGGGCCGCACCGCGCCCTTCTATATCGGCGCGATCCTGATGGCGCTGGTGGTGGCGATGGCATTCCGCCTGCCGCGCCGCACGGAGGCGCTCGCGTCATGAGGGGACGGCGCCCGGGCAATCTTTCCAACAACGCATCGGAGGTCGGGTTCCTGCAGGAGCTGAAGGCGCTCTCCGGCCTGTTCCCGTATCTGTGGCCGCGCCATTCGCTCGAGCTGAGGCTGCGCGTCCTCGGCGCGCTTGCCCTGCTCATCGTGGCCAAGGGCGTCAACGTCACCGTGCCGATGCTCTACAAGCGCGCGGTCGACGTGCTGACGCCCGGGCACGCCCAGCTCCTGGCCGTGCCGGTGATGCTGGTGGTGGCCTATGGCGTGGCGCGCGTCGGCGCCCAGCTCGCCGGCGAGCTGCGCGACGTGGTCTTCGCCAAGGTCGAGCAGAACGCGGTGCGGCGCGTCGCGCTGGAGACGTTCCGCCATCTCCACGCGCTGTCGCTGCGCTTCCATCTCGACCGCCAGACCGGCGGCCTGTCGCGGGCGATCGAGCGCGGCATCCGCGGCACTGAGTTCCTGCTCTCCTATCTGCTCTTCAACTTCGTGCCGACCATGTTCGAGATCCTGCTCGTGTGCGGGATCCTGTGGCGCTTCTATTCCGGCAGCTTCGCGCTGACGATGGTGGTCACCATCGTGCTCTATGTCCTCTTCACCTTCGCCATCACCGACTGGCGCGTCAAATTCCGCCGCGAGATGAACGAGCGCGACGCCGAGGCCAACACCAAGGCGATCGACAGCCTCTTGAACTTCGAGACGGTGAAATATTTCGCCAACGAGGAACACGAGGCGCGCCGCTTCGACGTGGCGCTTCAGGCCTACGAGCACGCGGCGGTGAAGGCGCAGGCGACGCTCACGCTCCTCAATGGCGGGCAGGGCCTGATCATGGCGACGGGCCTCGTCGCGGTCATGCTGCTGGCCGCCGACGGGGTGATGAAGGGCACCATGACGGTGGGCGATTTCGTCATGGTGAACTCGTACCTGATCCAGCTCTATCAGCCCTTGAACGTGCTGGGCATGGTCTATCGCAACATCAAGCAGTCGCTCACGGACCTCGAGTCCATGTTCCGCCTCCTCAAGGTGCGGGCCGAGGTCGAGGACAAGCAAGACGCTCCCGCGCTCGTGGTGCCGCGCGGCGAGATCGTATTCGACCGCGTCTCGTTCCGCTACGACCGGCGCCGTCCCATCCTGCAGGACGTGAGCTTCCGCGTGGCGCCCGGCGCCAAGGTCGCGATCGTCGGCCCGAGCGGCGCCGGCAAGTCCACGATCGCGCGCCTCCTGTTTCGCTTCTACGACGTCGACGACGGCGCCATCCGCATCGACGGCACCGACATCCGCGACGTGACGCAGCACAGCCTGCGCCTCGCCATCGGCGTCGTCCCCCAGGACACCGTGCTGTTCAACGATTCGATCCGCTACAACATCGCCTACGGCAGGCCCGGCGCGCGCGAGGAGGATATCTTCGAGGCCGCGCGCCTGGCGCGCATCCACGATTTCGTCCACGCGCTCCCCGATGGCTACGGCAGCTCGGTCGGCGAGCGCGGCCTCAAGCTCTCGGGCGGCGAGAAGCAGCGCGTCGCCATCGCGCGCGTCATCCTCAAGGGACCGCGCATCCTGATCTTCGACGAGGCGACCTCGGCGCTCGACACCAAGACCGAGCGCGAAATCCAGGCTAGCCTCGAGGAGGTCTCGGTCGAGCGCACCACTTTAATGATCGCGCACCGGCTCTCGACCGTGGTCGGTGCCGACGAGATCCTGGTGCTCGAGGCCGGCCGCATCGTCGAGCGCGGCGACCACGCGCGCCTTATCGCGCTGGGCGGCGTCTATGCCGCCATGTGGCAACGCCAGCAGGAAGCGGACGAACGCGCCGCCGCCCTCGCCGCGGCGGCAGACTAAGGCCGGCTATTTCGCGACGCGGATGGCGGTCGCGTTGCGCGGGCCGCATTGGCCGATCACGGTGACCGCCCCGTTGTCGCCGGCCAGTTTGCCGTTCGCCTTGAAGCCTTCCCATTGCGCGACGACGGTGCCGTCCTGTGCGACCGCGCCGGTGAGCGGCGTCGCGTTGCGGGCGGTGCCGTTTTCCACCGTGTTGCTGGTCCCGGACGGGACGCGCTCGAGGCTGGCGGAGACCTGGCTGTCGGCGATCTTGACCTGCAGCCGAAGCGCAGGGCAGGCGGCCGTGGTCAGGTTGCCCTGAACCGACGCGGGAATGTCGATGACCCAGGTCCCGTCATAGGCCCCGGCGGCACGGGCGGGCGGGGCGGAAACCGCAACGGCAAAAGCGGCCGCGCACGCCACCGAAGCGGACCACAGAAATCGATATGCCATCGTGTCCTCCTTGCCCGTGACGACGGGCAGATGGGTATTCCGACGCCAGGATTTCATGTTTGGCCATGGCCGGCAAGCCGTCGGGACCAGCGTGGATGCGGCGCCCGCGCGTTCCATGCTATGGGACGCCCATGGGTGCGGCGCTCGATCCGGCGAAGCTCGCCGCCGCGGTAAGGCGCGGCGACCGGCGCGCGCTCGCCCGCGCCATCACCCTCGCCGAATCGACCAAGGCCGAGCATCGTGCATCGGCCGAGGCGCTCCTTGCGGAACTCGTGGGACAGGGCGCCAAGGCGCTGCGGCTCGGCATTTCGGGCGCGCCGGGGGTGGGCAAGTCGACCTTCATCGATGCGTTCGGGCGGGCGCTGGTCGCCGCCGGGCATGCCGTCGCGGTGCTCGCGGTCGATCCAAGCTCCGATGTGGGCGGCGGCTCCATCCTCGGCGACAAGACGCGCATGCCCGAACTCGCCAAGCTGACGCGCGCCTTCATCCGGCCGTCGCCGGCGGGGAAGCGGCTGGGCGGGGTGGCGCGGCGCACCCGCGAGGCGATCGTCCTGGTTGAGGCGGCCGGCTTCGACCGCGTCATCGTCGAAACCGTCGGCGTGGGCCAGGCCGAGGCGGATGTGGCCGATATGGTGGACATCTTCGCCCTGCTCATCGCTCCGGGCGGCGGCGACGAATTGCAGGGACTGAAGCGCGGCAATCTCGAGCTCGCCGATCTCGTGATCGTCACCAAGGATGACGGCGACCTCGAAGTCGCCGCACGCCGCGCCGTCGCCGAATTCGGCCATGCGCTGCGCCTGCTGCGCCCGCATGCGCCGCCGGACGTCATCGCGGTTTCGGCGCTCTATGGCCGTCATGTCGATGACGTTGTCGTGGCGATCGAGCGTCGCGCCGCCGATCTCGCGGCGAGCGGAGAGATCGAGCGCCGCCGCGCCCGCCAGGCCGGGGCCGCGCTCAGGGCCGAATTGATCGAGTCACTGTCCGAGGCGCTGAAGGACGACAGCGCGGTGGCGCGCCTCCTGCCGGAACTCGAACAGAAGGTCGCCGCCCGGGCCCTTACGCCTGCGGCGGCAGCGCGCGAGGCGCTGGCGGCGTTCTTGACGCGGCGGCGTCTTGTGCCCTAGAAGGGCGGCCTTCCGCGGATCGGGGATTGGTCATGTCGCGACGGTGCTTCATCTCGGACAAGGGCGTGATGGTCGGCCACAATGTGAGCCACGCCAACAACAAGACCAACCGCCGCTTCCTGCCCAACCTGCAGACGACCTCGATCCTTTCCGACGCGCTCGGCAGCCTGCGGGTGCGGCTCTCGGCCAACGCCATCCGCACCATCGAGCATAACGGCGGCATCGACGCCTACCTCAGGGGGCAGCCCTCCTCGCATCTCACGCCCGAGGCGCGGGCCTTGAAGCGCCGCATCGCCCGTGCCCTGGCGCGCAAGGCGCAGCCCGCGCCGTGAGCGCCGCGTTGGGATCGATCCCACGAAAAGCTTCTGCCCACTGCGATTAGCCCACACATTTGCCCACAATTAACGTGGGCACGATTTTTCTTGACCGGCCTGTCCCGCTCGCCCTTGAATTGCGGACGGCTAGGCTTGTCACAAGGCGGCCGGCCGGGAGGAAACTTCCCGCAGTGGACAGCCAATCTCTCCTTCGGGAGATTTCGGGGTATTGCCGGCGACTGGGGATGGCCGAATCGACTTTCGGCCGGCTTGCCGTGAACGACGGCAAATTGGTCAACCGGTTGCGCTTCGGCGGTCGAGTGACGATAGAGACCGTGGAACGGGTGATGACCTTCATGAAGGACAATGGCGAAGGGACACGCGCCGCCGCCCCGCGCGCCGCCGCGCGCACCGTACCGCGTCCGGCCTCCGTCGCTCCCAATACGGGCAATGAAGTCGAAGCGCAGAAGAATTTCCGCTTCTACGACAACCGGCAGAAATACCTGCTGTTCGTCACCACCTGCAGCGAGAAGTGGGCGATCGCGGACCGGGTGGCGATGGAACTGGCCAACATCCACCCGCGTCCGCCGAGCGTGCGGCTCTTCGATGCCGGGATCGGCGACGGCACCGTGTTGACGCGCGTGATGCGCGCGACGCACAGCCGCTTCCCGACCATCCCGCTCTACGTGGTCGGCAAGGAGATCAGTCTCGAGGACGTCCGGCTCGCGCTCGAGAAGATGCCGGACCGGTTCTACGAGCATCCGGCGACCGTGCTGGTGATCACCAACATGTACTACTCCGAGGCGCCGTGGCTGACGCCCAACACGGTGACCGCGGCGACGAGCCTCGTGTGGCACGAGGTCAGCCTTCTCGGCTCCTCCTCGCACGAGTTCGAGGAGCAGATCACCGCGCTCCAGCCGTTCCTCGCCGAGAACTGGCGCGCCAAGGCGGGCAAGAGCGGCAATCCGATCTACGACAAGCCGGTCGTGCTCGTCATCTATCGCGACGACCACAAGTTCCTGCTCGACCCGTTGCGGCCGCGGCGGGGCGCCACCAGGGCCGACTATGACCTCGTCATCGCCTCGCAGCCCTATCGCGCGCGGGCCACGGTCGAGTTCAAGGCGTCGCGCGTGCTGGCGCCCTTGGCGCGCAGTCTCGCGCCGGGCGGCCGGCTCATCGGCATCCATTCCCACGGCAACGATCCCGGGCTCGAGATCATCCAGCAGGTGTGGCCCGACGAGAACCCTTTCACGACCGACCGCCACCAGCTTCTGCGCGCGGTCAAGACCGAGCTCGGAACCGCCGGGCGCGATCTGAATTTCAACGCCTATTCCGACGCGCGCTCGCTCTTCAAGTACGACATGCACACGCTGCCGAGCGAGATCAGCGCCACCATCGGCACCTCGACCCTGTTCGCGGCCTGGAACGCGGCGATCTACGTCGCGCAGATCGACGATCAGCGCCTATCCGAGGTGATCGGCAACACTGCCTATCTCGACGCGACCAAGGCCGTGCTGCACAAGCATGGCGGTCTGTGGTTCTGCGACGAATCCTATGTCGTCTCGCGCAAGCGGGACGCGGTCTAATGACGCCGGCCGAAGGGATCGGCACGAAAGGAGCATCACCGTGAGCAAGCGCGATTACGTCTTTGCCAGCGAATCGGTTTCCGAGGGGCACCCGGACAAGGTGTGCGACCGCATCTCCGACGTGGTGGTCGACGCCTTCCTCGCCGCCGATCCGGTGTCGCGCGTCGCCTGCGAGACGCTCTGCACCACCAACCGCGTCATCCTCGCGGGCGAGGTGCGGGGACCCGCCTCCGTCACCACCGAGCTCCTCATCGAAGGGGCGCGCCACGCCATCAAGGAGATCGGCTACGAGCAGGAAGGGTTCCATTGGCGCCATGCCAACATCGAATGCCTGATCCACAAGCAATCCGCGGACATCGCCCAGGGCGTCGATTCCGCCGGCAACAAGGACGAGGGCGCGGGCGACCAGGGCATCATGTTCGGCTATGCCTGCACCGAGACGCCGGAGCTGATGCCGGCGCCCATCCACTATGCGCACGCGATCCTGCGCTCGCTCGCCGAGGCGCGTCATGCCGGCTCGGCGCCGCTCCTGGGCCCCGACGCCAAGAGCCAGGTGAGCCTCGAATACGTCAACGGCAAGCCGGTGCGCGCGACCTCGGTCGTGGTGTCGAGCCAGCATTCCGAAAAGATCGGCCAGGACGAGGTGCGCGAGATCGTGCGTCCGCACGTGCTCGACGTGCTGCCCGAGGGCTGGATGTGCGACGAGCCGCATTTCTACGTCAATCCGACCGGGCGCTTCGTCATCGGCGGTCCGGACGGGGATTGCGGCCTCACCGGGCGCAAGATCATCGTCGATACCTATGGCGGCGCCGCGCCGCATGGCGGCGGCGCCTTCTCGGGCAAGGACCCCTCGAAGGTCGATCGCTCGGCCGCCTACGCCGCGCGCTATCTCGCGAAGAACGTGGTCGCGGCGGGGCTCGCCGAGCGCTGCGTCATCCAGCTCTCCTACGCGATCGGCGTGGCGCGGCCGCTCTCCGTCTACATCAATACCGACGGCACCGGGAAGGTCGACGAGGACAAGCTGTCGCAGGTGCTGCAGGATTTGATGAACCTGTCGCCGCGCGGCATCCGTACGCATTTGAAGCTGAATCGGCCGATCTACGCGCGCACCTCGTCCTATGGGCATTTCGGCCGCGCGCCGGATCCCGACGGCGGGTTCTCGTGGGAGAAGACCGATCTCGTGCCCGAGCTGAAGCGCGCTTTCTGATTTCGAGGGACATGGAATGGCCAACGATTACAAGGTCGCCGACATCGCGCTCGCCGATTGGGGCCGGCGCGAGATTTCGCTCGCCGAGACCGAGATGCCCGGGCTCATGGCGCTCCGGGAAGAATTCGGCAAGGCACAGCCCTTGAAGGGCGCCCGCATCGTCGGCTGCCTCCACATGACGATCCAGACCGCGGTCCTGATCGAGACCCTGCAAGAGCTGGGCGCGACGGTGCGCTGGAGCTCGTGCAACATCTTCTCGACCCAGGACCAGGCGGCGGCCGCGATCGCCGCGTGCGGCGTCCCGGTGTTCGCCTGGAAGGGCGAGACCGAGGAGGAATACCATTGGTGCATCGAGCAGTCCCTGCGCGGGCCCAATGGCTGGGTCCCCAACATGGTGCTCGACGACGGCGGCGACGCGACCAAGGTGCTGCACGAGAAATATCCCGATCTCTTGAAGGGCGTGCTCGGCATCACCGAGGAGACCACCACGGGCGTGCACCGGCTCTACGACATGGCCAAGACCGGCAAGCTCGCGGTGCCGGCGATCAACGTCAACGACAGCGTCACCAAGTCGAAGTTCGATAACCTCTACGGCTGCCGCGAGAGCCTGGTCGACGGCATCAAGCGCGCGACCGACGTCATGCTCGCCGGCAAGATCGCCGTCGTCGCCGGCTTCGGCGAGGTCGGCAAGGGCTCGGCCGCCAGCCTCCGCGGCCAAGGGTCGCGCGTCCTGGTCACCGAGATCGATCCCATTTGCGCGCTGCAGGCGGCGATGGAGGGCTACCAGGTCGTCACCATGGACGAGGCCGCCCCCATCGGCGACATCTTCGTCACCGCCACCGGCAATGTCGACGTCATCACGCTCGACCACATGCGCCACATGAAGCACCGCGCCATCGTGTGCAACATCGGCCATTTCGACAGCGAGATCGCGATCGCGGGCCTGCGCAACTACAAGTGGGAAGAGGTGAAGCCCCAGGTCGACGAGGTGATCTTCCCCGACGGCAAGCGCCTCATCGTCCTGGCGCAGGGGCGGCTCGTCAATCTCGGCTGCGCCACCGGCCATCCGAGCTTCGTGATGAGCACCTCCTTCACCAACCAGGTGCTGGCGCAGATCGAGCTCTACAACCACCACGCCAAGTACAAGAAGCAGGTCTACACCCTGCCCAAGCACTTGGACGAGAAGGTCGCCCTGCTCCATCTCGAGAAGCTCGGCGTCCATCTCACCACCCTGACGCCGCAGCAGGCCACGTATCTCGGGATCAGCGCCAGCGGACCCTTCAAGCCCGATCACTACAGGTACTGATCGGTCACTCGATCACCCGGTCGGCGAGCGCGAGCACCGTCGGCGGGACGGCGATGCCCAGCGCCTTCGCGGTCTTGAGGTTGAGCACCAGCTCGAACTTGGTCGAGCGCACCACCGGCAGGTCGGCCGGCTTCTCGCCCTTGAGGATGCGGCCGGCGTAGCTGCCGTCGATCTGCATCACGTTCATGAAGTCCGCGCCGTAGCTCGCGAGCCCGCCGGCCGCCACATAGTCCGGCCCGTCGAAAATCATCGGCAGCCCCCGGCGCAGCGCCGCCCCCGCGATCTCGGCGCGGCGCAGATAGTAGAACGCGTCGGTGCCGCAGATCATGACCGTGCCGGGTTGCGGCGGCACGCGCGCGAAGGCGGCGTCGATCTCCTGGTCGGTGCTGGCGATCAGCAGCTCGACGTGAATGCCGAGCGAAGCGGCGCCGGCCTCCAACTCCCTGATGAAAGGCTGGGCCAGGGCCGGGGTCGTCGGATCGACCAGGGCGAAATAGTGCGTCGCTTGCGGCACCAGGTCGCGGGCGAGCGCGAGCCGCTTGGTCGCGATGGCGCTGTTGAGCGAGGTGGCGCCCGTGACATTGCCGCCCGGATGGCCGAGGGCGGAGACGAGGCCAACCTCGACCGGGTCGGCGGCGGTGCCGAAGACGATCGGGATGGCCGTCGTGGCGGCCTTGGCGGCAAGCGCGGCTTGCGTGCTGCCCGCGGCGACGATCACCGCCACCTTGCGCTGGATAAGGTCGGCCGCCAGCGCCGGCAGCCGGTCGTCCTGCCCGTCCGCCCAGCGGTATTCGATCGCGACGTTCCTGCCCTCGACGAAGCCTGACTCTTCCAGGCCTTGCCGGAAGGCTTTCAGGCGCTCGACCTGCGCCGCCGCCGCGCCCGAGTGCAGGAAGCCAATGACCGGCATGGCGCCTTGCTGCGCGCGCGCCGCGGGCGGCCATAGGATCGCCGCGCCGCCCAGCCCGGCCAGGAATCGCCGACGCGCGATGATCATCGCCATGCGCCCTCCCGCCGGGCCTCGTAGCACGGACCGGCGGTCATTACAGCAGCGCCGGCCGTCGCCCCGTGCCGCGCAAGGCATGGGGTTGGGGCGGAAGCCCCCCTGTGATACTCTCCTGCCCAAGCGGTCGGCGACGGCCAAAATGTTGGGGTAGGGGACGACCATGAAGGATCTGATCAAGCAGTATCTCGACCACGGAATCTCGCGCCGCAAGCTCATGTCCGGCCTCAGCGCCCTCGGCATCAGCACGGTGGCCGCCAAGGCCATGGCGCAGTCGCTGGCGCCGTTCGCGTCGCCGGCCAAGGCCGCGGCCGCGCCGGGCGGCGCGGTGCGCGAAATGACCGGGACGGGCGGCGCGCTCTATGTGCAGCAGCTCAAGGCCGCCGGCGTCCAGTACATCTTCTTCAATCCCTCGACCGGCGACTCGCCGATCTTCGACGCGCTGGTCGACGAGCCCGGCATCACCTTGATCAAGGGCATCCAGGAAGGCGTGGTGGCGGGCATGGCCGACGGCTATGCGCGCCTCTCGGGCAAGCCGGGGATCGTCATCGTCGCCAATGTCGGTCTGACCAACGCGATGACGCAGATGGTCAACACCTTCAAGGACCGCATCCCCATGCTGGTCACGGTGGCCGCGTTCGGGCAGGAGCAACTGGGCCGCGAGTCCGTCCAGGACTATGACTTTCAAGAATACTCGATGCAGGCCATCACCAAGTGGCGCTGGATGGCGCAGACCGCGCGCGGCATTCCCGAGACCACGCGCCGCGCGCTCAAATTCGCCACCACGCCGCCGGCCGGCCCGGTCTTCCTCGCCATCCCGGACGACGAGCTGCGCACCCAGGCGACCGCCACCATCATGGACCAATCGCTGTTCGACGTCTCGATGAAGGTCCGGCCCGACAAGGACGACATCGAAGCCGCGGCGAAGATGCTGCTCGAGGCCAAGAACCCGATCCTCACGGTCGGCGACGAGATCACCCTATGCCGGGGCGAGAAGGAGGTCGTGGAGCTGGCCGAGCTGCTCGGTCTTCCGGTCGCCGGCCAGGAGACGTTCGGCACCTGGTCCAAGCCGTTCCCGACCCGCAACCCGCTCTTCCTCGGGCCGATGCTGCGCAACATGCGCTTCCCGGGGCAGGTCGACGTCCACATCAACATCGGCAGCCGCTATGCCGAGCTGGAGCAGAAGGGCGCCAAGCTGATCTCGATGCGGCAGGATGCGACCAGCCTCGCGCGCGTCGCGCCGGTCGATCTCGCCATGGTCGCCGATGTCAGGCTCGGCACCGCAGACCTGATCGCGGCGATCAAGAGCATGGCGACCGCCAGCCGCCTCAAGGAGATCGCCGACGAACGCGGCGGCCGCGTGCGCGACTACACCAAGCATGCGGAGGAGCTGCGCCAAACCATCGGCAAGAGCATGTCCAACGAATCGACCATCCGCATGGGGCGGCTCGCGGCCGAGCTCGAGGCCGGGCTCGACAAGGACACGATCTACGTCACCGACTGCGATTCCGGCAAGTCGATGGACCCGATGATGTCGTTCGGCGGCGCCGACAAGACCTATGTCAGCACCGGGCCCAACATCCTGGGCTGGGGCGCGTCGGCGGCGTTCGGCGCCAAGCTGGCGCGGCCGGATCAGCCGGTGGTCAGCATCCTGGGCGACGGCTCGATGCTGTTCGGCGGCCCGCAGCCGCTGTGGAGCATGGCCCGCTACAGCGCGCCGGTCACGGTCATCGTCTTCAACAACAAGAGCTACAACAACGAGCGCAACCGCATCTGGACCTTCGGCGGCGGGGCGCAGTTCAAGGAAGGCCGCGACATGACCTGCTACAACGGCAGCCCCGATGTCGACTTCGCCAAGGCGGCATCGGCCTTCGGCGTCGAGGGCGAGACCGTGAAGGAGCCGGGCAAGCTCAAGGAGTCTCTCGCCCGCGCCAAGCGCGCCAACGTCGAGGGGCGGCCCTATCTCCTCGACATCGAGGTCGAGCGCGAAGGCGTCGGCGCGGCCTCGGCCTGGCATCCGCCCTACTCCATCGCGGAGAATCGGACGAGAAAGGTCTGACGATGGGGCGCATTCTCTTCGCAGGCGCCTTGGCCTGGGCGATCTTCGCCCAGGCCGCGCCGCTCCACGCGCAGCAGCCCGGTCCCAATCCGCTGCCGCCGGGCGAGGGCCACGACATCGTCGCGGTCGCCTGCACCCAGTGCCACGGCCCCAACGCCTTCACCCAGTTGCGCGAGGGCGCCGACGCGTGGCGCAACCAGGTCTATGACATGGTCCTGCGCGGCGCGCAGGTGCAGCCGGCCGAGATGGACCAGGTCGTGACTTATCTCGCGACCAATTTCGGCCCCGGCGTCAACGTGCCGCCGCCGGTGACGCAGGTGACGCTGCCGGACGGCCCGGGCAAGGACGTGGTCGCCTCGCACTGCGCCGTCTGCCATGGGCTCGACCGCATCGCCGAGACCAAGCGCAGCCCCGCGCAATGGGACGCGATCATGGCGAAGATGGTGTATTTCGGCGCGCCCGTTTCCGGCGACGAGGCGAAGACCATCACCTCCTATCTCGACGCCCAGTTCGGCGCGAAATAGGGGGAACGCGTCAAGATTCTAGCGCTGAGGACGCGGGGGATGCGCGGAGGGCGCAGGGAATAATTTTTGCTTTTCCGCGACCACTGCGCGTCCTCTGCGTCCTCTGCGCTAAATCTCGGGACGATGGAAGCTGCCCCGGCCTTGCCTTCGCGGCGCGCCACCGGCCACAATCGAGCGCTCGCAATGTGAAAGGCGGTGCGCGATGAAGCCGGGCGCCTATGGTCCGTTTCCCTATTCGCCGATCCTCAGCCGCCCGCGCCTCGACTGGCCGAACGGCGCGCGGCTGGCGCTGTGGGTCATCCCCAACATCGAGTTCTTCGCGCTCGACGAGCTTGTGCCGCCCGCGGCCGGCGGCACCGGCGGCAAGCTCCCCGACGTGCCGTCCTGGTCGGTGCGCGACTATGGCAACCGCGTCGGCGTGTTCCGCCTGATGGAGACGATGGACCGCTATGGCGTGCGCGGCACGGTGGCGCTCAACAGCAATCTCTGCGCCCGCCATCCCGAGATCATCGCTTCCGGGCAGAAGCTGCGCTGGGAATGGATGGGCCACAACGAGACCAACACGCGCCGCCTCAACGAGGTGCCGCCCGAGGAGGAGCCGCGCATCATCCGCGACGCCTGCGCCGAGATCGCGCGCGCCACCGGCGCCAGGCCCCTGGGCTGGCTCGGCTCGGGCCTGCAGGAGACCTGGAACACGCTCGATCTCCTGGCCGAGAACGGGATCGAGTATGTGTGCGACTGGGTCAACGACGACCAGCCCTATGTCATGACGCTCGATGGCGGGCGCCGCATCGTGTCGCTGCCCTACAGCCACGATATCAACGACAAGCCCGCGTTCGAGCGCATGAACCTGACCGCGCCCGAGTTCCAGGACATGATCTGCCGCCAGTTCGACACGCTCTATCGCGAGGGCGCTGCGAGCGGCCGCGTCATGGCGATCGCGCTCCATCCCTACATCACCGGCGTGCCGCACCGCATCGGCGCGCTCGACGCGGCGCTCGCCTATATCTGCGGCCACCAGGGCGTGTGGCGCGCGACCGGCAGCGAGATCTGCCGCCATTTTGCGGGGCAGCTCGCCAAGCCCTGAAGGAGCGCGGCCGCGATGGCGGGCGACATCATCGACTTCCTGCTGCTCGGCGGCGGGCTCGCGAGCGTCACGGCGGCGGAGACGCTGCGCGCCGAGGGCGCAGAGGGATCGATCGTGATCCTGTCCGCCGATGAGGGTCTTCCCTACCACAAGCCGCCGCTGTCCAAGCAGTATCTCACGCGCGATCAGATGGGCGACCGCATCCTGATCCATCCCGAGCGCTTCTATTCCGACAAGCACATCGACTTGCGGCGCGGCACGCGCGCCGCCGCGGTGGAGCCGGCGAACCATGTCGTCGTCACCGAAAGCGGCGAGCGGATCGGCTACCGCAAGCTGCTGATCGCGACCGGCGGCCGCGCCAACGAATTGGCGCTCCCCGGCGCCGCGCTTCCCGGCATTCATCGCCTGCGCACCCGCGAAGACGCCGACGCGATCCGGGCCGACCGGGCGAACGCCAAGCGGGCGCTCGTGGTCGGCGGCAGCTTCATCGGTCTCGAGGTCGCGGCGGCCTTGGTCGGCATGGGGCTCGCCGTGACCATCGTCGATCTCGGCGCGGCGATCATGCGCCGGCTCTGTGCGCCCATGCTGTCGGAATTCTTTGAGCGCTACGCGGCCGATTCCGGCGTCGAGATCGTGCTCGGCGACAGCGTCGCCGCCTTCGAGGGCACGGATCGGGTGCGCGCGGCGGTGGGCGTCTCGGGCCGGCGCTGGCCGTGCGACATGGTGGTGCTCGGCATCGGCATCCGGCCCGAGACCGCGTTCCTCGCCTCGAGCGGGCTCGCGCTCGATGACGGCGTGGTGGTCGACGACCGGCTGCGCGCGGGCGATCCCGACATCTACGCGGCCGGGGATGTCGCCAACTTTTACGATCGCGTGTTCGCGCGGCGCCGCCGCATCGAGCACTGGGACAATGCCGTGAAGCAGGGCCGGCTCGCCGCGCGCAACATGCTGGGCCAGAACCTCTTCACCGACGACGTGTCGTATTTCTTCGGCGACGTGTTCGATTTGAGCTTCAGCATGCTCGGCGCGCCGGACGAGGGCGACGCGTTCATCGGCCGCGGCTCGCTCGCTTCGCACTCGTTCGGCCTCTTCTACCTCAAGAACGACGTGCCGCGCGCGCTGTTCTCGCTGGGGCGTCCGCCGGGCGAGACGCGGGCGGCCGAAGGCTTGATCCGCCACCGCGTCAATGTGAGCGCGCTCAAAGAGAAGCTCGCGTCGGAGGATTTCGCGCTCGACGCGATTCCGACCCAGACCGTTCTCATCCTCCAGGGCGGCGGCGCGCTCGGCGCGTTCGAATGCGGCGTCGTCCGCGCGCTCGAGGAGGCGCAGATCTATCCCGAATTGGTCGCGGGCGTCTCGATCGGCGCCTTCAACGGCGCCATCATCGCCAGCAACCCGCGGAATGCGACGGCGGCGCTGCAATCCTTTTGGCGCGAGCTCGCGGTCGCGACGCCGGATTTCTTCCAGCGCGACGTGAACCGCATCGCCGGCGCGTGGCAGATCCTGACGATGGGCGTGCCGCGCTTCTTCAAGCCGCGCTGGTTCGGCTTCGACATGACGAGCCTGCTGACCGGATGGACCAGCCTCTACGACACCTCGCCCATTCGCGAGCTGATCGCGCGCTATGTCGATTTCCCCAAGCTCAAGGCGAGCCCGGTGCGCCTCCTCGTCAGCGCGGTCAATGTCGAGACCGCCGAGCTCCACGTTTTCGACAGCTATGTCGACGATCTGACGCCCGACCACATCCTCGCCAGCGGCAGCCTGCCGCCCGGCTTCCCCTGGACCACGGTCGACGGCCAGCGCTTCTGGGACGGCGCCATCATCAGCAACTCGCCCTTGGAGATGGTGATCGAGCGCTGCGGCCCCGCGGGAAAACGCGTGTTCATGGTCGATCTCTTCGCCGGCCGCAAGTCGCTGCCGGTCAATCTGCTCGAGGTGATGGCGCGCCGCGACGAGATCGTTTACGCCGAGCGCACGCGCAACGACGTGAGGACGCGCGAGCTGGTCGAGGATTTCCGCAAGCTGGTCGACGAGATCATGGGCTGGCTCGACGACGAATCGGCGCGCAAGGTGAAGGAGCGGCCGAGCTACATCCAGCTCGTCGGCAACGCCGCGCCGATGTCGGTGACGCAGATCGTCCGCGTGAGCGAGGCGGGCGAGCCGGCCTCGCGCGACTATGATTTCTCGCGCGCGGCCATCGACCGCAACGAGGACGAGGGCTACCGCCTCGCGCGCGCGGCCTTGAACCCGTGAGGGAGACGCAGGTCACGAATCGCTGAAGTTCGGCGGCCGCTTCTCGTTGAAGGCGGCGACCGCCTCGCGGTGGTCGCCGGTCGTGCTGATGACGCCCAAATGCGACGACACCATGTCGAGCGCGGCGCGCAAATCCATGCGCAACCCCTGATAGACCGCTCGCTTCATCATGCGCAAGGTCAGCGCCGGCTGTCCCGCGAGCCGGCGCGCGAACGCGTAGGTGTGGTCCATGAGCTTGTCGTCGGGCACGGATTTGTTGACGAGGCCGATGCGCTCGGCCTCGGCGGCGTCGACGAAATCGCCGGTCCACAGCAGCTCGAGCGCCTTCGGCAATCCGACGATGCGCGGCAGGAACCAGGTGCCGCCGTCGCCGGCGATCAATCCGACCCGGATATAGGTTTCCGCCATGCGCGCGCTCTGAGCAGCGAAGCGGATGTCGCCCATCAGCGCCATGTCGAGCCCGGCGCCGGTCGCGACGCCGTTGATCGCGACGATGTAAGGCTTATCGAAATCCTCGAGCAGGCGAGGGATGCGGTGGATGCGCTCGTGGACGGCGGTCTTGCGCTGGAACGCGGTCTCGCCCTGCTGGTGCCGCTCGCCCATGGCGCGCACGTCGCCGCCGCTGCAGAAGCCGCGGCCCGTTCCGGTGAGCACGACCGCATGGACCTTGTCGTCGCGCTTGCAGGTTTCGATCGCCTCGGCCCATTGATCGAGCATCGCCGGCGTGAACGCGTTCAACCGTTCCGGCCGGTTGAGGCGGATGGTCGCGATCGCGCCGTCGATCGTGAAGACGAGTTCGTCGCTGCTCATGGGTTTCCCTTCTGCACGATGAGGGCATCGACCACTGTGAGCCCGTGTCCATGAACGATCACCGGGTTGAGGTCGATTTCGGCGATCGCATCGCGCGCGTCCCAGGCGAGACGCGATAATTTGACGAGCAGCGCCGCAAATTCGCGCCGGTCGGCGGGCGCGGCGCCGCGCCAGCCCGCGAGCAGCGCCGCCGCCTTGAGCTTGTCGATCATGGCGTCGGCTTGTGCCTCGGTGAGCGGTGCCGGCGCGAAGGCGACGTCGCCGAAGAGTTCGGCCTCGACCCCGCCCAGGCCGCACATCACGATGGGGCCGAAATCCGCGTCGCTCGCGACGCCGGCGATGAGCTCGATCCCGGGCCGCGCCATGGGCTGCACCAGCACGCCGCGAATCTCGGCATCGGGCGCGAATGCGCGCGCGTTCGCCAGCGCCGCACGCCACGCCTCGCGCAGCGCGTCCGTGTCGGCGACGTTGAGCGCGACAGCCTTGGCCTCGGTCTTGTGCGGGATTTGCGGCGATTGCACCTTGAGCGCGACCGGCCAGCCGAGCGCGGCCGCCGCTTTTTGGGCGTCCTCCTCGTTTGCGGCAATGCTGCCCGTCGTATCGATGCCATAGAGCGCCAGAAGCTCGGCCGCCTCGTATTCGCACAAGGTCGGGCCGCGCGCGGCGAGGAAGCGCCGCGCCTCGCCCGCGACCGGCGACGGCGCCTCGTCGGCCGGCGTCTCGGACCGGAAGCGGTCCTGGAAGCGGTGATAGACAAGGCCCGCCTGAAGCGCGCGGGCGCATCCGGTCATGCGCGAGAAGAAATGCAGGTCCCACGCCGCCATCATCGCCTTCGATTTCTCAGATGCCGTGGCGTAAGTATAGACGAGGATGGGCTTCTCCGACGCGCGGACGAGCTTGGCGATGTCCTCGCCCTCGCGCGCGATGCGGGCCTCCTGCGCCAGCGTGATGCAGACGAGGATCGCATCGTGCGTGGGCGAATCCTCGACGATCTCGAGCGCCGGGGCATAGCCGCGCAAGCCCTGCGCCGTGATGTCGACCGGATTGAGCGGCGAGCCGTAGGGCGGGATGAATTCCATCAGGCGCTGGCGGCGGCCCGCGTCGATCTCCGGCAGCTCCAGCCCGTGCGCCTCGCAGATGTCGGTGAGCCAGGCGGCGGTGCCGCCGGTCGCGGACACGATCGCGACGCGGTTGCCGCGCGGCACGCGGTGGCGGGTGAAGAGCGCGGCGATCTCCAGCATCTCCTCGATGTTCTCGGCGCGGATCACGCCCCAGCGCTCGAACACCGCGTCGTAGGCGCTGTCCACGCCGGCGAGGCTGCCGGTGTGGGAGGAGACCGCGCGGCTCGCCGCCTTGAAGCGCCCGACCTTGGCGACGATGAGCGGCTTCTCGCGTTCGGCCGCCTTCTTGGCGAGGGCGATGAATTTTTGGGGCGTCTTGATCGCCTCGATGAACAGCATGACGACGCGCGTGTCGGGGTCGTCGATCAGCAGATCGGCATAATCGGCGAGCTCGAGGTCGCACTGGTTGCCGATGCTGACGATCGAGCTGAAATCGAGCCCGTCGCCGCGGCCGCGATTGTAGAGCGAGAAGCCGAGCCCGCCGCTCTGCGACACGACGCCGATGCGCGGGCGCTTGCCCGTGGGGCCGGGATCGACATTGACGGCGGGGCTGAAGGTCGCGGCGATGCCGGCCGGCACGTTGTAGAAGCCTTGCGTGTTGGGCCCGGCGATGCGGATGCCGGATCGGCGCGCGATCTCGACGACGCGGCGCTGCAAGGCAGCGCCTTCCGCGCCGGCGTCGGCGAAGCCCGAGCTTGCGATCACGACGCGGGTGATGCCGGCCTTGGCGCAATCCTCGATCGCTTCGATCACGCCGGCGGCGGGAATGGCGATCAGCGCGAGGTCCACTTGCTCCGGCACCGATGCGAGGTCGCGATAGGCCTTGACGCCCCACACCTCGCTGCGGTTGAGGTTGATCGGATAAAGAAGCCCGGCATATTTGTGGCGCAGCAGATTGTTCATCAGGCGCCCGCCGATCTTCTCGACGCCCTCCGAAGCGCCGATCACGGCGATGGATTTGGGCGCGAGGAAGGGCGCGAGGCCGGACGTCACGGCTTCGCCTCGTCGCGCGGGCCGGTAAGGAACGGCCACAGCGCGTCGCCGCCGACGCGCGCGGCTGCGCGGCCGAGCCAGCCCCACCAATAACTCTCGTCGCCGAACTCCTCGCGCCACGACCACAGCCGCCGCGTATAAAGGTTCAGGCGATGCTCACGCGCGAAGCCCATGGCGCCGTGGACCTGGTGCGCGATCGCGGCGGCCGGTCCCGCGGCCTCGCCGATGCGCGCCTTGGCGGCGGCGATGGCGAAGGTGGCGTTGCCGCGCTCGGCTGCCGCGCTCGCCGCGTCGGCCGCGACGCCCGACGCCGCGACCATGGCGGCGAGCTCCGCGACCTGCTGCTGGATCGCCTGGAACTTGCCGATCGGGCGGCCGAACTGCACCCGCTCGCCGCAATAGCGCACGGTGAGATCGAGCACCTCGTCGAGCGCGCCCGCCATCGTCGCCGCCCGGCACAGCGCGCCGCGCCGCCACAGCGCGTCGAAATCCACGCCAGCCGGCGCGACCGCGTCCGCCGCCAGAACCACATCCCCGAACCGCACCGCGTCGCGCGGCTCGCCGGCGAGGTTTTCGCCGTGCGTCAGCGCGCTCTTGTCCACCGCGACGCGCGCCACGTGGATGCGGCCGTCATGCGTCGCGAGCACGGCGAGCGCCTTGGCGTCGCGCGCCCATGGCACGTGCCGCGCTTCGCCGGACAAGCGCCAGCCTTTGCCGGCGCGCGCGAGCGTTGGCAGCGCGCCGCGCTCGACCGGGGCGATGGAGAGCGGGCCTGCGGGAATGGCCAGCCGACTTTCGGACAGGAGCCACGCGGCGAGCAGCGTCTCGGCCAGGGGCGCGGCGAGCGCGTGACGGCCCGCGACGCGCAGGATCGCCATGGTGTCGCCGAGGTCGGCGCCGGCGCCGCCCTTGTCCTCGGCGAGCCACGCCGCCGCCAGCCCCGCATCCTCGAGTGCGCGCCACAGCGCCGGCGAGAATGCCTCGCCCGCGCCGCTCATCGCCCGCGCGGCCGCGTCGGCGAGGAGGCTGCGCATCTCGCTCATCGCAAGCCCAGCGCGCGCGCGATGATGCCGCGCAGCACCTCGCGCGTGCCGCCGCGGATGGTGAAGGCGGGCGCCCACAGGATGGCGTGGTCGAGCGCGTGGGCGAAATCCGGCGCGCGCGCGGCATGCGGGATGAGGCGCCGCGCCACGGCGGGAATCTCCTGCTCGAAATTGGTGCCGAGATCCTTCACCACCGCCGCCTCGACATTGGGCGTCTCGCCCTCGGCGAGCATGCCCGCGACCGAGATCGACATGCTGCGCAGCGTGACAAGTTGGGCAATGAGCCGGCCGATCGCCTCCGCCTCCTTGGCGCCCGGCTCCGGCCCGACCGCGTCCACCAGTTCGCGCAGCAGCCCGTAGGTGCTGAGCCAGCGCTCCGGCCCGCTGCGCTCGAAGGCGAGCTCGCTGGTGACCTGGTTCCAGCCATTGCCGGTTTCGCCGATGACGCGGTCGTCGGGCACGAAGGCGCGGTCGAACGCGACCTCGTTGAAGTCGTGCTCGTTGGCGAGATTGTAGATGGGACGCACGGCGATGCCGGGCGTGGCGAGCTCGATCAGGAACTGGGTCATCCCCGCATGGCGGTCCTCGCCGCGCGGGCTGGTGCGGGCCAAGAGGATCATCATGTGGCAGCGATGGGCGTTGCTGGTCCAGATCTTGGTGCCCTCGATCTCCCAGCCGCCCGCGACCTTGGTCGCGCGGGTGCGGATGGAGGCGAGGTCGGAGCCCGAATCCGGCTCGCTCATGCCGATGCAGAAATAGCATTCGCCGCGCGCGATCGCCGGCAGGTAGGTGCGCTTCTGTTGCTCGGTGCCGAAGCGCAAGATGGTGGGACCCGACTGGCGGTCGGCGACCCAGTGCGCGCGCGTCGGCGCGCCCGCGGCCAGCATCTCCTCGGTGAGGACGTAGCGCTCGAGCGGCGAGCGGCCGCCGCCGCCATACTCCTTGGGCCAGGTCATGCCGATCCAGCCGCGCGCGCCGATGGCGCGGCTGAATTCGGGCGAGAACCCGCCCCAGCCCTCGAAATCGGGCGTGAAATGCCCGGCCTGGCGCTCATCGGCGAGGAAGCGGCGCAATTCCGCGCGCAGCGCCTCGGCGGCGGGCGGAAGCTCGATCTGGCGGAAGCGCAACGGTCCTTGCATCGCGCCGTCATTCTAACATGCGCGCGCGCGTCTTCCCAACCATGGGGCGGGGCCGTGTCTCGCTTTGAATTTCCGCTCCGACCCAAGCCGGACCTTCGAGCCATATTGATCTGTTCCGCGCGGAAGACCTCGGGCATAGACTGTCCCGCATCAGATCTGCTCGTGGGGGGCGCATGAGGCGGCGTGATTTCGCGGCAATGCTTGGCGCGGCGGCGGTGGCTTGGCCGGTCACTCCTCGTGCGCAGGCGACCATTCCAATCATCGGTTTTCTCAATGGCCGCACGGCTGACGAATGGGCAGATAACACCTCAAATTTTCGCCTGGGCCTGCGGGACACGGGCTTTGAAGAAGGTCGCAACGTCGCGATCGAATACCGCTGGGCTGGCGGTCGATATGAGAAGTTGCCAGACTTGGCGACGGAGTTGCTGCAGCATCGTCTCTCGGCGATCGTGGCGTGTGGTGGGGAAAATTCGATCACGGCGGCCAAGGCCGCGACGCAGACAATCCCGATCGTCGCCGTTTTCGCCGGCGACCCCGTGTTATCGGGGTTTGTCACGAGCCTCAATCGACCAAACGGCAACATTACGGGCATCGCTCAATTCGGCGTACGGTTGGCCGCGAAGCGGCTGGAATTGCTTCATGAGATGGTTCCGGCGGCGGCCAAGTTGGCGTATCTCGACGACCCAAATAACTCGGCCTTGGCACAGTCATCCGCTGCGGTCGAACAGGCGGCGCGAGCAAGGGGGTTGAGTTTCCGCGCCATCTATTGCAACACCGTCGCTGATATCGAACGGTCCCTCGCGTTTCGCGAGGGCGAGCGGCCGGACCTAATGCTCGTCAGTGGATTTCCGACATTCGTTGTTCCGGTGGTGAGAGACAAAATCATCGAGATTGCCGCAAAGCGAGCGCTGCCGGTTGGGTTCAGTACCGAAGAACAGACCCGAGCAGGCGGCTTGACCAGCTATGCGCCTAATATTGGCGGAGTCTACCGCCAGGTCGGAAATTATGCCGGTCGCATCCTGAAAGGAGAAAAGCCGGCCGATTTGCCTGTACAGCAACCGACGAAATTCAATCTGGTTATCAATCTCAAGACCGCGAAAGCGCTAGGCATCACGGTCCCGCCGATGCTCCTCGCCACCGCCGACGAGGTGATCGAATAACGTGCGGCGAATTCGCTTGTTGGTGCAAAACGGCAATTCACCCTGAGACCGACCGCGGGAATTTATGAGGGTGCGTTTTGGTTGCGGAGAGGAGCGACGCATGCGGCTCACGCGAATGATCGGCGCAGCGTTGTGCTGCGCGCTAGCGCAAGCGGCGCCGGCGCGGGCGCTGGAGACGATCGAGACCGGCCTCATCGGCTCGCCCAATTCGGGCGCGTGGCCTTATTACATCGGCATCGACAAGGGCTATTTCGCGGAAGCCGGGATCGCGCTCGATCTGATCTATGTGCCGACCGCGCCGGGCCTGGTGCAGGAGCTCGTCTCGGGCTCGCTCGATCTGGTCGGCGCGATCGGGGTGGTCGAGCCGATTCACGCCGCGGCCAAGGGCGCGCCGGTCGCGATCCTGCGCATCACCGGCTC
>JGI12269J14319_10000841_pt1 | contig 30166 bp, 30 predicted proteins | sample PeaSoiSIISIP2007_FD_14319 | JGI IMG/M metagenome (IMG submission 14319)
CGAACTCGGCTGCGGCGAAGAAGGCATTGGCCGCCACCAGGAGCAGGATGACGAACACCCGCAGCAGCACGTATGCAATCATGGAACTCTAATTCTAACATTCCAAAGGGATAAACGTTCACGATCACCGGCCTTGGAATTCGCTCGCGGTACAATCTAAGACTTGACGCTTGAGTGCTCGCGCAATTCATCGCTTTCTTTTTCGGTTCCCGGCGGTCTAAGTGTCGGTAGGGAGAGCGGCCCTAAGTGTGCAGAAGCGCTGGTCTAAGGTGGTTCGTCCCTTCGGGACTGGGTTCTCGATGATTTCGTTCCACCGGATTGCAGGGAAGGCAGTCTCACACGCACTTTGACGGGGCATCGAATTTGGAGAACTTACGGCATCGCTAAAGCGATGCCCTGATACGAAACGTCAGTTTTTCCGCAACCTCTAAAGCGGTGCCCTGATACGAAGGCTGAGAATTTTTGCGGAACTATTCCGATGTTTCTCCCGTAACAACAGGTGAAGCCAGTCTAAGATTTGAAATCAAGCAGGAGGCGGTCTGTGGAAGGTAACGGCAATGGCAACGCGAAGAAAAAGCGGCGCAGGCGAATCATCTGGGGCTCGATAGCGGCAGTCGTTCTCATCCTGGTGGTTGCCGGCGCGCTGATCGCATCGAGCGGTGGCACCAAGATCGACGCCTCGAAAATCGCCAAGGTCGAGAAGGGAGACCTGGCGAAAAGCGTGGTGGCGACGGGCAAGATCGAGCCCATCACCAAGGTCGAGATCAAGTCCAAGGCCAGCGGCATCGTGAAAAAGCTCTACGTCGAATATGGCGACAAGGTGAAGAAGGGGCAGGTGCTCGCCGAACTCGACAAGGAAGAGATTCAGGCTCGGGTCGACCAGGCGCGCGCGCAATTGGAGGGATCGAGCGCCAGCTTGAACGGCACCCGCGCCGACCTGGAGCGCGCCAAAGTCGACGCCGAGGGCCCCGACGTTCCGCTGCTGAAACGCGCCTATGAGCGTGCCCAGGGCATGGCGAAGGACGGAGTGGTTTCCGCTTCCGCGCTCGACGACGCGGAGAAGAACTACGAGATGTCATTGAATAAGCAAAATGTGTCCAAGGCGCAGTTGCAAGTCTTGCAGGCCAAGATCGGCCAGGCCCAGGGGCAGGTATCGCAGGACCGCGCCAACCTGAAACAACTGGAAGAGCAGTTGGGTTACACCACGATTGAGTCGCCGATTGACGGGATCGTCCTTTCGCGGGACGTGGAAATCGGCGACGCGGTCAGCTCCATTTTGGTCTTGGGCTCGACGGCCACGCTCGTCATGACCCTCGGCGACACCAGCGAGGTTTACGTCAAAGGCAAAGTGGACGAGAGCGATATCGGCAAGGTTTATTTAGGGCAGCCGGCCCGCATCAAAGTCGAGTCGTTCAAGGATAAGACCTTCACTGGCAAAGTGACCAAGATCTCTCCCATGGGCGTCGAAAAAGACAACGTCACCACCTTCGAGGTGCGCGTCTCCATCAACAATCCGGAGGGTGTCCTCAAGGCGATGATGACGGCCAATGCCGAGATCATTCTCGAAGAACACAAGAACGTGCTCCAGATCCCGGAGGGCTCGATCATTTACGACAAGGATAAGAAGGCGTCGGTCGAGATACCTGATCCGAAAGCCAAAGAAGGCAAAAAGAAGATCGCCGTCGACATCGGCATCTCGAATGGCGCCAAGACCGAGTTGCTGCAAGGGCTGAAGGAAGGCGACCAGGTGGTGCTGCAGTAGCACGCTGTCATCCTGAGCGAAGCGAAGGACCTATGTATTCTCGTGGCGCAGGCGAAATGCATAGGTCCTTCGCTTCGCTCAGGATGACAAACCAGATTTGATGACAAACGAGATTTACGGAGTCAAACCGTACGGAGGCAAGCCGTTATGGCCAACATTTTTATGCCCAACTCTTTTCCGATTCGGCATCGAGCCGTTCGAACGCTGATTTTTATTTTGGCCAGTTCGCTGGCCGGTTTCGGCTCCGTCATTGGAACCTTTGACCGTTCGTTCCAGGTTAACGGCTCCGTCGACCTCGAAGTGCTCACTCGCTCCGGCGACATCGCCGTACGGAACGGGGCCGCGGGAACGGTCTCAATTCATGCCAAGATACACTCTAACAATTCCTGGCTCGGCGGCGACCACAAGGCGGAAGTGCAGGAACTGCAGAACAATCCTCCTATTCGCCAGAACGGCAACAGCATCCGCATTGACTACGTCCACCTCAGCAACATTTCAGTCGACTACGAAATCACCGTCCCCGAGAACACCGCGATTCGTACCCATACCGGGAGCGGCGATCAAACCGTCGAAGGCCTGAAGGGCAACGTCGATCTCGAGAGTGGATCGGGCGACTTGAAGCTAGCGCGCCTCACGGGTGAAATGCGTTTCCAGACGGGCTCGGGAAACGTCCGCGGCCACGAACTTTCCGGCCCCGCGAAGGTCAAAGCGGGCAGCGGTGACATCGAAATCGAAGAAATGGGTGCGGGCGACGTTGACATCCGCACCGGCTCGGGCAACATCACCGTAAACGGCATCAATGGTGGATTCCGCGCCGAGGCGGGCAGCGGCGACATTCACGGCAAGGGCTCGCCCAAAAACATGTGGAGCGTCCGCACCGGCTCGGGCAACGTCACCCTGCATGTGCCCTCCGACGCCGCCTTCGACGTCGACATCGTCTCGCATTCGGGAACCGTCACGCTGGGCCATCCGGTGACTACGACGGTGGAGGGGCGAATTCATGAGTCGAGGAAGAGTGTGGTGGGCAAGGTGCGTGGCGGTGGTCCCGTGATTTCCGTGCACACCGGTTCCGGCGACATCCAGGTGGACTAAACTGTAAGACTCGTCGCCGTCAGACAAGACCGTTGGGTGGGGTTTTGAGTGCTATCGCCTGTGGGTGTTGAAAAACTCGCTTTTCGTCCCAAACAGCAAAAATTGGGGGATAGAAAATGTCTAGGCGACCCGAGAGAATCGTTTATAGCGCATCCTGACGCGATTTTATTTTGGCGAATTTCTCGGGAGGCAGTTTTTCAACACCCACGCCTGATTGCGTCAACTATCGGAATTAGTCACATGACGGCGGCAAGCCGCGAATGCTGGACTCAGGTCTGGGCGGTTCTCTCCCCTATGTGCCGGGTTGTGGAATACTCCAAAAGTAGTAGTTCCCGGAACTAGTGGTTTTGACTAAGCCAGGTGGGTACTTGTAAAGAACTTGCCAAAGGTTAAAGTATCGTAGCGCCGTAAGCTGATCTCCCCCCGGCCCAGATGCCAACAACCAGGAGGGCGAACCAAATGAAAAGACTTGGATATTTGCTGTTTGCGGTACTGGCAATGATCCTGATGTTAGGGGGAAATGCTCTCGCTTCAGCACCCGTCAATCAAGGTGACGGCAGCTACTATTTCGTCACTTACTACTCCAATGCGAACACCAGTGGGGCTCCGGATGGAACGCTGCGTATCGTCAATGATGCTGGCTATACAGGATGCGTCGCCCTCAAGGGTGATACAGAATGCATCGACGATCCACCCCTGTGGGCGGATATCTACGTGTTCGATGACAGCCAAGAGATGCGGTCGTGCTGCGCCTGCCAAATCACCTCAGACGGTCTGCTTTCGGAATCCGTGAATAAAGAGCTCACGGCCAACGAATTCACTGGCAGGGGACAGATTGCGCGTGGCGTGATCAAGGTCGTTTCGTCATCGAATTGGGACCCGACCAACCCCTGGCCAGTTTCCGGACTGCGGGGATTCATGACGCACATCCAGGCAACGACAACCACGTTTCCTGCTCCCGGCCCGGGCAACGCTGTGAACGCCGCGGAGAAGGGGCCGTGGTTCGTTACCGAGGACCCGTTGGCCGATTCGAACCTCTCGCCGACTGAACTGGGGAACCTGGGGACCCTGTGTTCCTATGGGCTAACCATTGGCAGCGGCTACGGTCTCTGCCCCTGCACGCTGGAAGACTACGACTTCTAGTCTTCCGTCTTGAGGGGCGCTAGGGCAGAGCTGAAATAGCTTCGTTGGGGATAAAGCTATTGCACCAACATCCTCCTGAAACGGCTGGGAGTTTTTCCCAGCCGTGTTCTTTTTCACTTCCAGCGGCAAAAGAAAAGCCGCAGCAAGCATAGAAGGGTCACCCTACGCGCAAACACCTGCCCAGCAATTCTCAGTTGGTGTGCAGGAGAATCCTACGTCCGTGAAGCTGGCAAGCCAATGAAAGCCGTGGAGTTGGCAGTGTCTCGAAAGGGTTGTTGTTGAAAAATCGCGTGGGTGTTGAAAAAGGAACCAAGACAGTAATTTCAGCGAATTTCAGCGTCTACGGCAGACGAACATTCAATAACTTACGAACGAATTTCGCTGTTGAAATTCCCTGAAAAGAGTTTTTCAACACCCACTCCCGATTACGCTCATTGACCTCGGGACGGGGGGTTTGAGTGGCATACAAAACGAAAAGCCCGGCGCTGCGGGCTGCACTGTGGGGTCACGGGGCCTCTAGGGGTCAACCAAGCCGCTTTTGAGATTGGCATACTCGCGGAGGGCTTTCTTGAGACGCGCCCCTAACACGTCGCGCTGCTTTCTCTCGTCCTCCGTGGACAAAGGGTTTGCGTTAATTTCCTGAGTGCGTTTTCGGAGAACCGCTATTTCAGCATCTAGCTGGCGGAGCTTTACGTTCCGTTTTTCCCGCTTTTCGTTTTGATCCATCGTCAATTTTCCGAAAGCGTTGCCAGCGTCCCGTTTTGGTTCCTGGGTCGCCGCAGAACGGCCGCCCGTGGCCTCGCACTTGTGCTCGCGAAACTTCACAGCGGCTAGGCGGTTGTAAGCACCTATAGCCTCTTCTCCGCTAAGCAGCGTGGGGATGGGGAATCTCCATTGACAATTCGAGCAGGCCCATCCCTTTGCATCGCCCTCGGTCCAGATCAACGAGCGCTCCATAATCACGGGCCCCCGGACCGACTGTCGTCACTCTAGGGAACGTGGCTTCCTCCGTCCCCCAAGAAGTGCGTTTCCTGATAATTCGGGTCCTTCGCCTCACGGGGTGCTGCGTCTCAACGGGCGGGAACTGCTCTTCGGAGAGGCGGGATACGTTCATGCAAGCACAAACGGGCCCATCCTGTCAGTAAGAAAGGTCACGTCCTGATGTGCGGTGATCGCCAAGAGCGACAGCGCAAGGCCACGCCCAACCTTAACTGTTGCAAAATCCCGATTACACTCAAAACCCCCAATCGGCCCGGTTCAGAACAGCAATCAGCATTCAGCACTTAGCATTGCGCCAGAGCGGAGCCGGGACTGGTCCGGCTTGCGAATTGCTGACTGCTCCTTGACGCACCCACATGCGGCATCCGATACTTCGTTTGGTTCCCTGAAGAACTTTCTATTGAACGAGGTTACCGATTGGCACGCACCGCGATCGTCACTCTTACCACTGATTTCGGACTCAACGATCATCTCGTCGGCGCCATGAAGGGGGTCATCCTCGAGATTGCCCCCGAGGCGCAGATCATCGACATCAGCCATGCGGTGCAGCCCTTCGACATTCTGGACGGCGCGCTGACCATTTCGCAGGCCTACTCCTACTTCCCTTCCGGCACCGTGCACATGGTGATCGTCGATCCTGGAGTGGGGACGGCGCGGCGGCCCGTGATTCTGAACAGCGACCGGCACCTGTTTGTCGCTCCCGACAACGGCGTGCTTTCTCTGATCTACGACCGCGAAGAGCGCATCTCCGTCCGCCACGTCACCGCCGAGCATTATTTTTTGCAGCCTCGCAGCAACACCTTCCACGGGCGCGATATCTTCTCCCCAGTCGCGGCGTATCTCGCCAAGGGAGTCGCGCCCGATCGCTTCGGCGACGAGATCATCGACTATGTTCGCTTTAGCGCGCCGCGGCCCAAGCCGGTGGACGAGCGGACTTTGCAAGGAGTGGTGCTGAAAGTCGATCGTTTCGGCAATCTCGTCACCAACATCACTCCGCAGGATGCGCCCCAACTTTTCAGTGCCACGCCGCCCGCCTTCAAGATCGTGATTGGAGCGAAGGCACAGGCCACGCGCATGTGCACAAACTACGCAGAAGGCGCTCCCGGCGAAGTGTTCGGAATCCTGGGCAGCATGGGTTTTCTCGAAGTCGCAACCAACCGGGGATCAGCCTACCAAATGCTGGGCGCGGGCAAAGGCAGCGAAGTCAATGTGGTGATGGAAGGTTGATTAGGCTTTGATCAATATAGAGGTGTCCCTCCCTCGGTTAAGACCGTTATGGGCACCACCACTTGTCCTGCGACTTTTTCAGTTAATCGCTGTGCCGGAGGAACGGAAGGTTTACTTGGATAAGTCTTGCCATCGAACGAAAGTTTCGCCTCATAGGCATGGATAATGCCTCCTCCCTGCACCCGGACGGATATGTCGTGCCAGCCATTCGATTTGGTGGCCAAGATGCGGATTGGAGGCCGCGTGATTGGGATTTTCGTAACAACCTTGTACGAGGAACCTTCGGGAGCCAGTATCAACGTGGTACAACCGCCGCTCCCGCACCAACCGTCAGATGTGAGGTAAACAACCACCTCCTGTGTTCCATCATCGTTAAGGTCAACGAAACTTCGTCCGAACCTGGAACTCCCGCGTAATTTTGAAGAAACCTCTTTAGCGAGTCATCTTTTGAACTCAGCTGACGTTCTGATTGGGCAAGACAGCCGACTGCCAAGAAAGTGGAGCAGGCCGCGAAGAGTGCGACCATCCCGAAAGACAACCCGCTAAGCCGTTTCCGCGTATTCATCGCACTAGAAGCAGTACATCAGCAATAGCACATCACTTCCCTGATTGTTATGAGCCGAGCCCATATCGATCGTAGCTACGAGCTCTTCGCCCCGGGGTGGACGTAGCCATCCATCTCGGCGGTCCACTTGAGGAAGCGCCACAGGTTGCTTCGCTCCGTCCACAAGAATTCCCAAAATTCCAGGAATCCGATCTGGGTCATTTTGACGCCGGTGTAGGTCTCGATCCGCCACAGAAGATAGGGACTGCGCCAAGGCGCAATCCGGTGGCCACGGGTGGAGTTCCAAAGAAAGCGCAGCATCGACCGCATCGGGTTCCAGTATAGCGCCGGAGACCCAGGTGGGCAGGTCTCAGGTCTAAGATGCGTGGGTTTTTTCCTAAGACCTAAGGCCTGCGACCTAAGACCTGGTTTTTACTTTGCAATCTCGACGCTGGCGCGGGTATTTTCCCACTCTATGTTCATCGTACATTTGCTGCCTGCCGAGGCGAACGCGATGGTGAAGTTCTCGACCGGCGCCGGCGTTTTCGAGACCTTCATGTCAACCCGGCCCAGTTCGTCGGCTTCGTACTTGTACGGAATGCCCCACTCGGCGGTCTTCTTATTGATAATGAGGGTCCACTTGTCCGGCTTCGGGATGGTGAAGATGGTGTAGCTGCCTGCGGGCAAGGACTTGCCGCCCACCGTCACATTCGTATCGGTGACGAATTTGGTCGCTTCATTTGCGCCCGTACGCCAGATCTCGCCATACGGCACCAGCGCCTTCTCGCTGGCGTCGCCGAAAATCTTCCGCCCCTTTGCACGGGGACTGGAATAGTCCACCTGGATGGTTTTGCCATCGGAAAATTTGCACTCCGCACTGGCCGGCGGACTGGGCCGCTTGGATTTGTCCTGCGCCATTTGCGCCGAGGCGAGAGTTGCAACCGCGAAGAGTGACGCTGCGATTACGGCAAATTTCTTCATGACTTGGTTCCTCCTGGGATAGCACTGAGCGATTCGCTTTTGGCTGCTCGCTGTTGGCTAAGAGCTAAGAGCTGCACGAGAATTATACCCACATCCCCGTTACAATCTGGGCATGGCCGTCTTCAACGAAAAGCGGGAAGAACTCGAGCACTACGAAATTCGCATGGGCGTGCCCCGCGGGCGCCTGGCCGTCACCATGGACCTGGTCACCGACGCCATGGCCCTAGTCGGGCAGCATGGCGTGTATTGCCAGAGCCAGCGCTGGCCCGGCAAGCCGGTCATGGATGTGCAGCTCATCATGAAAAATCTCACCGACGCCAAAGAGTTGATCCAAAGTGTGATGGAAGAACTCAAGCCCAAAACCTGATTTGTGGGATGCCTTGATACATAACCGAAGTTTTTTCCGCGGGCCGCTGACCAGGATCATAGCGGCGCAAATGACCTACAATCCAGAGTATGGAGCGCAAGATCTTCTGGGGCTCAATGACCGTGCTGGGGCTGCTCGCCGATTTGGTTCTGCCTTTGTGGTGGGCTTTGGGCGCGACCATCCCAATCATCTACTGCTCGTGGTGGATTGCATACCGCAGCGGCTGGTTCGAATAAGCGGCGCGACTGACGGGGATTATATCCAGGATAGGTAACAGCTAATCTACAGGACCCACGCGCACCCGTAGAGTTTGCGGTATAAAGAAATACGTCAAAAGAGCCCCAACCATCAAAATCCCCGCAATGATATACAAGGCAGCAGATCGGTCCGAAGAAAAATATCTCGCCCAAATCGGAATATTCGGTCCGAAATAACCACCTAAATTACCCACCGAGTTCACGATGCCAATCCCCGCTGCAGCGGCGGTGCCGGCCAAAAATGCGGAGGGCAACGGCCAGAACAATGGCATGGACCCAATCACTCCCAGTGTGCCCATGGACAAGAAAATGATCGCCAACACTGGATTCGACGCAAAAACTCCGCTCAGAACTAAGCCGACGGCTCCAGCCACAACATTGGCCACATAATGCAGTCGCCGCTCTCCGGTTTTGTCCGAATGATTGCTCAGGAGAATCATCCCAATAACGGCCACTCCATATGGAATCGCGGTAATCAGGCCAACTCGAAGATAACCTTTCAAACCAAAGGCCTTCACAATCGTCGGCAACCAGAAGGCAATGCCGTACAGACCGATCATCAGAGTGAAATAGATGGCGCACAGCACCCAGACTTTCCCGCTGGTGAAGGCGTCTATCAGTTTATGCTCGGTTTTATGCTTGTCTTCAGCTTCGAGGTTCTGCGCAAGCAATGCTTTTTCCTCACGCGTGAGCCATTTCGCTTCTTCAATGCTGCTGTCCAGATAAAAGATCACCACCAGGCCAACGAGAATTGAAGGGATGCCTTCTGCCAGAAAGAGCCACTGCCACCCCGCCAACTTCATGGCGCCGGAAAGCACATCCATAATCCAACCGGATATGGGATTGCCGACAACCCCCGATACAGCGATCGCCGCCACAAACCAGGCGGTTCGTGTGGATCGGAATTTTGAGGGGTACCACAAGGTCAGATAAAAAATCACCCCTGGGAAGAAACCGGCCTCGGCCAAGCCAAGGAGAAAGCGCAGGCCATAAAAAGACCACTCCCCTTTTACGAAGATCATGCAGGCAGAGATGACGCCCCAGGAGATCATGATCCTGGCAATCCACATGCGCGCGCCGAATTTCTTCAGCAGCACATTGCTGGGAACTTCGAAAAAGAAATAACCGATAAAGAAAATACCGGCGCCTGTAGCGAATGCCGCATCGCTCATCGACAGATCTTTCAGCATCTGCAGCTTCGCAAATCCCACGTTGACCCGATCGAGATACGCCAAAATGTAACAAAGGAAAAGGAAAGGCACTAGGCGCACGTCAACCTTGTGATACGTTGTCGCCTCAAAACTTTCCGTGGGCGTCATAGGATTCGGGATCCTTTCTTGAGTTTTCCAACGGAATTCGCGATTTGGACTTCTAACGTCTAGGCATAGTGTGCCTCGAAGACGGTAACAAGGGCGACTGGACCCTTCAGGGGTGGAACTCTTCCATGCCGAGCACACCCCTGAGGGCGCGATGTGAATCCTTCTTACGTGTCTATGCCAACTGGTACTTCCCTGCCTCAATCGTCTTCTGCGCAATCTGCTGGCGCAGCGCAATCGTGTTGAACGGCTCGTGCTTGGACAACCGCCGCACGATCGCCAACTGCGTCCGCAGCATGTCGCCTTCGGCCACGTCGGCAATGACTTTCCTTGCCGCCGCTTCGACTTTCTCCAGCGCCTGCGTCAAATAGACTCGCGCCATTGCAATCGGCAGCGCGGCCGATGCTTCTCCTTTCTGCTCGACTATCTTCTGCGCGCGCAGCACGGCCGATTCCATGGCGTAAATCTCGATCGTCATATCGGCCATCGCCCCCATCACCTCCTGCTTGTCTTGAATCGCCTGCATGTATTTCTGCGTGGCCGACCCGGAGACGAACAGGCCAAGCTTCTTCGCCTGCGCGACCAATTTGCGTTCTTCCGCCAGCGGTCCTTCGATCTCCTCGCCGGCAGACGGGCCGCTCAGCACTTCGTCCATCAACTTTTTGATCGCGGGCAGCAGCGGCAACTGGCCGGTCATCGCCCGTTTGAGCAGGAATCCGGTGATGATCAGCCGGTTGATTTCGTTGGTGCCTTCGAAAATACGGTTGATGCGAGCATCGCGGTAGGCACGCTCCGCCGGATACTCTTCGACGAAGCCGTAGCCGGCATAGATCTGCAGCGTCTCGTCGGCCACGTAACCGATCATCTCCGAGGCCCAGACCTTGAGGATCGAGCACTCCACCGCGTACTCCTCGATCGCCTTGCGCCGCTGTTTCGCGGCGTCGGCGCTCGCGGAGTCGATCTCCGAGAGCAACTCGTCCATCATTCCGACCGTGCGATAGACCATCGACTCGCCGACATAGATCAGCGTCGCCATGTTCGCGATCTTTTCCCGCACCAGCCCAAACTCGCTGATCGTCTTTCCAAACGCCTTGCGCTGCTTGGCATAGGCGACCGCACTCTCGATCGAAACCCGGGCCCCACCCACGCACATGGCGCCGAGTTTGAACCGTCCGATGTTCAGAATGTTGAAGGCGATGATATGCCCCTTGCCAATCTCGCCCAGCAGATTCTCGACCGGCACCTGGCAATCGTTCAGGATGATGGGGCAAGTTGAAGAGCCGCGAATGCCCATTTTGTGCTCTTCGGCGCCGACGGAAAATCCCGGAAAAGTTCGTTCCACCAGGAACGCCGAAAACTTATCGCCGCCAAGTTTTGCGAACACCGTGAACAGGTCGGCAAAGCCCGCGTTGGTGATCCACATCTTCTCGCCGTTCAGGATGTAGTGCGTACCGTCCGGCGAAAGCAGGGCACGGGCGCGGCAATTGAGCGCGTCGGAGCCGGAAGTGGCTTCCGACAGAGCATACGCGCCAACCCATGTTCCCGTGGCCAGTAGCGGCAAATATTTCTTCTTCTGCTCTTCGGTGCCAAAGTAAACCAGAGGCAACAGGCCAATGCCGCTGTGCGCGCCCCAAGTGGTGGCGAACCCAGCGTACTTGGCGATATTGTCGGCGATGATAGCGGCGGTGACTTTGTCCATTTCCAAGCCGCCGTAGGCCTCGGGAATCTCAACCCCGCTGAGGCCGAGGTCGCCGGCCTTTTTCAGCAGATCGCGCGAGATCGAGTAATCCTTGTGCTCGATCTTCTCCGTTTGGGGCAGAATCTCGTTGATCGCAAACTCTTCGGTCGTCTGCCCGATCATCTGTTGCTGTTCGGAAAAATCTTCTGGAGTGAATACCTCGGCAGTCTGCCGCTCTTCCAGCAAAAAGCTGCCGCCGGAAATCTTGGTTTTGGGTATTGCGGTAATGGTGGCCATTTTTTTGGACCTCGAAATTTAGACCTCTAAACTTAGACTGCTGAATTGAAGACCGCTGAGCGGATACATGATAAGGGACAACACCCTATTCTAACGCCGGGAGCGCGCAAATGCAGGCCCTTATGTGCCAGCGGCTAGCAGCCGTCGCGCGGCACCTAGGGAGTATCGAGGGGGGTATCGAGCAGGCGCGCGTCGTTGAACGCGTAAGCACCGAAAGGCAAGCGGGAACGCATCAGGCAGTCCTCGTATTGCTCTTGCAGCCGCCGATGGCGCAGGCTTTGGCCAGGGTCGTTTCGCCCCCGTATCTGTTGCCGCTCCGCCGCCAGCTGATCCGCCAAGGCGCGGCAATCGTTAAACCAATATTGCGTGCCGCAAGCAAAGCCGTTCCAAAATTGCCCGGTCGGGCACCCGTTGCTCGCGAGCACGCATGCACCTTTGCCGTTGCTCGATTTTCCCGGTGGGCAGACTGCGCATGGTTCTTTCAGGCATCGCACCGGACGTCTGAATTCCGCCCTCCGAACCGGCTTTCTGAAAGGATGCCGGAGGGAGGAGAAGAACCCTTTCTTCTCCGGCGCGGCGTTTTCCTTAGTGGATGGCAATTTGGCGGATGGCGACAGACGCGATGCCGCCGCACCCGTGCTGGCAATATGCGAAGCGGAGCTGCTGGAACTGTGGCTGCCCGCCGAGCTCGCCGATGAACTGGAACCGCCCGAGTAGCTGCTGTGCGAGGCGCCCGAACTTGAGCCGCCGGAACTCGATCCACTACCTCCGGAGGAATGCTGTGCTAGAAGGGCGGCAGGAGCGAACAGGACAGCTGCGACGACAAGACCGGAGAGCCGCATAAAGCACCTCCCAACCGACTGATGCGAGTCGGGGGAAATCTCTGCCGTTCTACTTATTTAGACGGTAATCTAACAGTAAAGGATACCGCCAAACTGCGCCAACGAACATGATAATTAAGTAAAGATTGAGTAACAAAAGTGTCACGGCAGATTTTCGAAAATCCCCGCCGCACCCATGCCTCCGCCAACGCACATCGTCACCATGCCGTAACGTCCCTTGCGCCGCTTCAGTTCGCGAATGATGCTGGCCGTCAGCTTCGCTCCCGTGCATCCCAGCGGATGCCCCAGCGCGATCGCTCCTCCGTTAGGATTCACGCGCTCGGGATCTATCCCAGATTCCTGGATCACCGCCAGCGATTGCGACGCAAACGCCTCATTCAGTTCGATCGCGTCGATATCCGAAAGCTTCAACCCCGCCAGCTTCAGCGCCTTTGGAATCGCAAACACAGGCCCCAGCCCCATCTCTTCCGGCTTGTATCCGGCGGTGGCGAACGCGACGTAGCGCGCCAGCGGAGCGATGCCCAAAGCCTTAGCCCGCTCAGCCGACATCACCACCGCCGCCGCCGCGCCATCCGACATCTGCGAAGAATTCCCCGCCGTGGTCACGCCCTTCACGTGAAACGCGGCCCTGAGCGCGCCCAGAGCCTCGAGCGAAGTGTCGGCGCGCGGCCCCTCGTCGACTTTGAACGAAATGTGGTGCTTCTTCGGCTTCGATCCATTAGGAGTAGTAAAGCTAACCGGCACGGCCACAATCTCATCCTCGAACTTGCCCGCAGCAATCGCCGCCAACGCCTTCTGATGGCTGAGCAATGAAAACGCGTCGCACTGCTCGCGAGTAATGCCAAAGCGCGACGCCACCCGCTCCGCCGTCAGCCCCATCGAAAGATAAGCATCCGGATAATGATCCACCAGCCAAGGATTAGGCGAAATCTTATTCCCGCCCATGGGGATCATAGACATTGATTCCGTCCCGCCAGCCACTATCACCTCGGCGCCGCCGCTCATGATGCGCTCCGCCGCCATGGCAATCGCCTGCAAGCCCGACGAGCAGAACCGATTGATGGTCACCGCCGACACCTCAACCGGCAGCCCCGCGCGCAGCGAAGCAATGCGAGCCACGTTCATCCCCTGCTCAGCCTCGGGCATGGCGCAGCCCAGGATGACGTCTTCAATTTCCTTGGGATCAAGCTGCGGCACGCGATCGAGCGCGCCCTTGATAGCAACGGCAGCCAGCTCATCAGGACGCGTAGCCCGCAACGTACCCTTAAACGCGCGGCCTACAGGAGTGCGAACGGAAGAAACCACAACGACTTCTCGCATAGAACAATTTTAACCGCAGAGGGCGCAGAATGCGCGGAGAAGATCGGGCTTCGTATCAGGGTATCGCTTTAGCGATACCGTAATCCTTCGGAATCAGATGCCCCTTTAGGGGCTGGGCAGAGCACCGTCAGATCGTGATGTATTCGGTCATCGCGCTGGGCGCGGGGATGGGATCGCCGTGGGCGCGCATGCCGTCCAAATGAAACTCAACCGCCTCGCGGCTGAGGTCTCGCTCGTGTGGGGACGGGCGCCCTCGCCCGTCCAAGCCGAGCGCAGCTCGGCAGCCGCTACACCGCCGACAGCTGAGCTTCCGTCACCACGATCCGCGCAGTCTTGCGCGACCGCGGTTTCTTGCGGATCACAATCTCGACGTCGCGATCCAGAGCGTTAAGAAAATGCATCAGACGCTCGACGGAAAAACCATCCAGGCGATAGTTGACCAGAGCAGAAATCTTCGGCTGGTTGATGTCTAACAGCCGCGCTGCCGCTGTTTGCGACAGACGCCGCGCCTGAATAATCTGCTGGATCGCAACCGCAAGACGCAATTTTGTCTGCTTCTCGCCGGCATCGCGCAGCCCGAGGTCGGCAAACACGTTCCCCGAACTTCGCACTACGGATTCGCTATTTCGCCCGTTTGCCATATCGCGCCTCGTAGAGCTGCTTTTCATAAATCGGTTTTGGGAAGGGCACGGCTTCAGCCGTGCCGTTCAGGGCCAGGAAAAACGAGGGCTTTAGCCCCTGAGGGGACATTATCCCAGTTCTGGGATGCAGTGGCCAGCAGCTCAGATCGTGATGTATTCGGTCATCGCGCTGGGCGCAGGGATGGGATCGCCGTGTGCGCGCATGCCTTCCAAGTGAAACTCAACCGCCTCGCGGATGAGTTCCTTCACTTCGTCCAGCGTTTTGCCGGCAGCCCCAAGGCCCGGCAAATCGGGAGCGTATGCGCCCCACCCCGTATTTGATTTTTCGTAGACGATGAGGTATTTCATTTAAGCCCAGCCTGCTTGAGGATATTGTTCAACGTTCCGGGCGGAATGTCCACTGACGGATGGCCAGCAACGGTAACGGTCCCTGGCTTCGTCGCGTGATGGAATTGCCGATGGCTGCCCTTGGTTCGAGCGATGCGCCAGCCATCTTGCTCAAGACGCTTGATTACGTCGCGAGCTTTCATGCTGACCACCGCCCACTAACCACTATCCACTCCCCTTCTTCAGCTGCTGCTTCCACCCCAGGACCCGCGCCTTGTTCCCTTCCGCCTCGGCCTCGGGAACCATTCCCTTCTTCTGATACAGGATCGAGAGGCTGGTGTGCGCCAGAATGTCGTCGGGATCGATATCCGAGATTTGTTGGGCAACAACGATCGCTTCATCGAAGCGGTTGAGATCCTGCAGCGCCCGGCTCAATCCATGCAGCGCATCGGTGAACTTCGGATCAGCCGCCACCGCCAGCCGGTACTCTTCGACCGCTTGCTCGTGGTGGCCTTCGAGAACTAAGTCAAGCGCGGCGTAGTAATGGTCCTCAGCCAGTTGGCGGGCGCTTGCGGAGCTGGCCGGATCGTCGGGCATAGGGTCGGACACAGTGATTTTAGCAAGACGAACAGCGGCGCACGCAGTCGATCAGCTCGCAGACTTTTGTCATCCCGAACGGAGTGAGGGATCTGCATCTCGCGGCGAACTGCAGATCCCTCACTCCGTTCGGGATGACAAGGGTGAAGAGTTTTGAGAATTACTCAGAATTCAGTTCGATATTAGACAGCCTTTACCTCCGGCTTCCAGCGGAGCACGGGCTTGCGCGCCGCCGCGGTGTCGTCCAGACGGGCAATGCGCGTATTGTGTGGAGCGTCGAGCACAAACTGCGGATCTTCTTCCACCTCTTCCGCGATCGACCTCATCGCCTCGATGAAGAGATCGAGTTCTTCTTTCGGCTCGCTTTCGGTTGGCTCGATCATCAGCGCGCCGTGTACGATCAGCGGGAAGGCCGTGGTGTAGGGATGGAATCCGTAATCGATCAGGCGTTTGGCTAGGTCGATGGTCTTCACTCCCTTCTTCGCCTGTATCTTGTCGCTGAACACCACTTCGTGCATCGAGGGCGTCGAGTAGGGCAGGTCGTATACGCCTTCCAGTCCCTTGCGGATATAGTTCGCGTTGAGCACCGCGTCTTCTGTCGTCTGGCGCAGGCCATCCGGGCCGTTGGCGAAGATGTAAGCCAGCGCGCGGATGAACATTCCGAAATTTCCGTAGAACGCGCGCACGCGCCCCACCGACTGCGGACGGTTGTATTCGAAGCCCAGCGTGCCATCCGGCTTGGTGATGACGACCGGCGTCGGCAGGAACGGCTCGAGAATTTTCTTCACCGCCACCGGCCCCGACCCTGGACCGCCTCCGCCATGCGGTGTCGAAAACGTCTTATGCAGGTTCATGTGCATGACATCGACGCCGAAGTCCCCCGGCCGGGTTTTCGCGACCAGCGCGTTCATGTTGGCGCCGTCCATGTAGAGCAGACCGCCCTTGGCGTGCATGAGTTCGGCGACTTTGTGAATCTCCTGCTCAAAAACGCCCAGCGTATTCGGATTGGTCACCATCAGCGCGGCGACGTCTTCATTCATCTGCGCCGCCAGCGCCGCCACGTCCACCATGCCGCTGGCGTTCGATTTCAAGTTTTCCACCGCGTAACCTGCGGTGGCCGCCGTCGCCGGATTCGTCCCATGCGCCGAGTCTGGAATCAAAATTTTCTTGCGCGCGTTGCCTTTGGACTGGTGATACGCGCGCACCAGGAGCAATCCGGTCAGTTCGCCGTGCGCGCCCGCGGCCGGTTGCAGTGTGATCGCGTCCATCCCGGTGATGTCAAGCAGGCAATCGCTCAGCGTTTTCATGATGCGCATAGCGCCCTGCGAAATCTTCTCCGGCTGGTAAGGATGCCCGTTAGCGAGACCTTCGATACGTGAGACAAACTCGTTCACCCGTGGGTTGTACTTCATGGTGCAAGAGCCCAGGGGATACATGCCGAGATCAATGGCGTAATTCCACGTCGAGAGCCGGGTGAAGTGGCGGATGATTTCGATTTCGCTGACCTCCGGCATATTGCCCAGATCCTTGCGCTCCGCCTTGCCCAGCAGCTCCGCCGTGTCTACTTCCGGAACATCGAGCGGCGGCAACTTCCAGGCCGCCTTGCCGGGCGACGACTTCTCGAAAATCAATCCTTCGTTTTGACTGATGTGACGCGTCGCTTTGCGAGTTATGTGTTTCATAGTCATTTATCGTTATTTATCGTTTTTCATCATTGCTGCAAGAGTCCAAGATCGATAATTTCTGGCGGCGGCACCATCCATGCGCCGGTTCCGTTACAAACCGGGCAAACGCCAGTCCCCGAGCAGTTCCGGCACTTCGGCTGATCCTCGCTGCGGTGGGAGTTGGTGCCAGAACCGTCGCATTGGGCGCACCTTCCGTTGCCGAAGCACGAGGTGCAAGTATTTCTAGATCCAATCATCGGAGTGCCTCTTCCGGCTCGGCATCCTTCGTACTTCGCACCGAGCCTTCGCTCTCGGCGACGAGGCCGAGCGCCGTATCGACCGCTTTGTCGATCATGGACCGCGTCGTCAATTCCGTGCAGCACCACAGCGCCGCGTTGCCCAGTTCGGGATAGAACTTCTTCAGCGGAAATCCGCCAACGATCTTGTGTCCCAGCAGCCGCGAGTTGATGGCGTAAGGATCTTCGCTGGTCTGAACCACGAACTCGTTGAATCGTGGCGCACCCGCGAACAGCACTTTGGCATGTTTGCTGACATGTTTGCTGAATTGGTCGGCGGCGTACGCCGTCTTCGCGAGGTTGTGCTTCGCCAGTTCCCGCAAGCCGACCTTGCCGTACACGGTCATGAAGATATTTACCATGAGCGCGACCAGCGCCTGGTTGGTACAAATATTCGAAGTCGCTTTCTCGCGGCGGATGTGCTGCTCGCGCGTGGCCAGCGTCAGCACAAACCCGCGCTTGCCGTTCTTGTCCACGGTCTGACCCGCCAAGCGTCCCGGCATTTGCCGGACGAATTTGTCTTTCGTGGCGAGCACGCCGCAGTAGGGACCACCGAATCCGAGCGGCACTCCGAACGACTGCGCTTCCATGGTCACGATGTCGGCCGTACGCGGCGGTTCTACAATCCCGAGCGAGGCCGCTTCGGCGATCGACACAACCAGCAGCGCTCCGCGTTTGTGTGCGATCTCGGCAATCGCCTCGACGTCTTCAATCGTCCCAAAGAAATTCGGCGACTGAATCAGGACGCACGCCGTATCTTCGCCCACCGCCTTTTCGAGTTCTTCCAGATCGACTTGTCCGGAGTCCGTGAACGAGACCATCCTCAGCGGAATCGCCTGGTGAGTCGCGTAGGTGCTGAGCACCTCACGATACTCGGGATGCACGCTGCGCGCGATCGCCGCCGAACGCCGCCCCGTGATGCGAACCGCCATCAACACAGCCTCGGCCGCGCCCGTCGAGCCGTCGTACATCGAGGCATTCGCCAGGTCCATGCCGGTGAGTTCCGAGATCATCGTCTGGAACTCGAAGATGGCCTGCAGCGTGCCCTGCGCAAACTCCGCCTGGTACGGCGTGTAGGAGGTCAGAAATTCGCCTCGTTGCACCAGCGCATCAATGACCACTGGCCGGTAATGGAAGTAGGCCCCGGCGCCCAGAAAACTCGCGTAGCCTTCGCCGTTTTCTTGCGCCCGTTGCTTAAACCAGTCCACGATTTCCGACTCCGCCATTTGCCGCGGCACAGCAAGATCGCGTTTCAGACGGAACTCAGCCGGAATCGGCGAGAAAAGTTCGTCCACGGAGCGGATCCCGATAGCCTTCAGCATGGCAGCGCGATCCGCGGGAGATTTAGGCAAGTAGCGCATAGGATGGCCTCGATTGACTCCTAGACTGGTCCAGATCACTCGTCTATCGGTTCGTGACGGTAGCGACCATCGGCCCAAAAATAAATATCAGCCTCATATTCGGTTTCTCCGGCATCCACAAACAGAATACCGTCTTTTGTTTTCACGTGCAGTTTTCGCACCCATTCCGGGCTGAAAAAATCTTTGATCTTGATCTGGTGTAGGAAGTAGTTGCTAGCGCCGCCTTTGTCCCATTGCTCAACGCTCTTCAACGTGTCGGCAGGCTTACTCGCATCTGGAGTGAAAACCAGCAGCTTGTAGGCTGTGTCCGGGTTGTCGGTTGGTACGAGGAGAACAGCATATGAGTTGTCCGCGCCCTCGAACCGGCCTACAGCTATTCCTGGACAGTCCAAAGGCTTCTGATCTCCCCATCTCCCCTTCGCGCGCGCACGAAGGTTTGGAGCTTCTTGAATCTTCCATGTAGCAAACTCGCGTTTCAGCCGATTCTGGAGCTCCACGGGTAACGCGTCCAGGCTACACAGGGAGGATTCGTCGTTGGCTTTGGCCGGAGTCGCCGTTATCGCAAACAACAGTCCGACGACGATCAACAAGCTGACAACCTTTGTTGGTTTCAAATCACCAATCGTCGATCGCAAATCACCAATCCTCAGTGTCCCGCCTCTTCGCTCACGAATTTTTCGTAGTCCGCCGCCGAAAGCAGCGCATTCATCTGAGCCGGATCCTTCACCTTGATCTTGACCATCCAGGCCCCGTGCGCATCTTTGTTCACTTTTTCCGGGGACGTGGCCAGATCTTCATTCACGCCAGTGACGGTCCCCGAAACTGGAGCGTACACATCGGACACGGCCTTCACCGACTCCACGGTGCCCAAAGTCTTCCCCATGGTGAGCTCCGCCCCCACCTTGGGCAGTTCCACGAACACGATGTCGCCGAGCGACTCCTGTGCGTGGTCGGTGATGCCCATCGTGCCATCGGCAGTGATCCACTCATGTTCCTTTGTATATTTGCGGTCGGTTGGATAAGGCATTCGGCTTCTAGCTCCTAGCTTCTGGCTTGTAGCGCCGGCATCTTGCCGGCTGTCCCGAGGGGCATCCTGCCCTCGGCGCGGCGGGCGAAGACGCCCTCCGGAACAGCCGCCGGGACGACGGCGCTACGTCTTTTTCGGACGCTTATAAAACGGAATCGGCACCACCTGCGCCTTCACGCCCTGTCCGCGGATTTCGACTTTTACCGTCGTTCCAACCGCAGCCTGCGCGGGCGGAACGTATGCCAACGCAATATTCTTCTTCAAGAAGGGCGCCGGAGAACCGCTGGTAACGTAGCCGATCTCGCGGCCGCCCTCGTCCAGAACCTTGTATCCGTCGCGAGCGATGCCCCGGTCGACCATCTCGAGCCCGGCCAGCGTTTTCTTCAAGCCCTCGGGTTTCGCCTTCTCCAGGGCCGCGCGCCCAATAAACTCCGGCTTCTCCATCTTGCAGAAACGATCCAGTCCCGCTTCCCACACATTGATCGTGTCCGTGATTTCGTGTCCGTAGAGGGGCAGCTTGCCTTCGAGGCGCAGCGTGTTGCGCGCACCCAATCCGCAAGGGACGACGCCAAACTCTTTCCCAGCCTCCAGAACCTCGTGCCAGACCCGCGCGCTGGTCGCCTCGTCCGCTGGAACGTAAATCTCGAATCCGTCTTCGGCAGTATAACCCGTGCGGCCCATCAGGATATTTTTCAGGCCGCATACCGTCCCGCGCGTCACCCAGTAGAATTTCACCGCGCTCAGGTCTCGGTCCGTCAGCTTTTGCAGCACATCAACACCCTTCGGACCCTGAATCGCGATCTGCGTGAAATCGTCCGACAGATTCTCGACCGCGCAGTCAAATTGGCGCGTATTCTCGCGCACCCAACTGAAATCCTTTTCCCGCGTGCCCGCATTAATCACCAGCAGGTACTCGTCCTCGCCCAGACGGTGAACGATGACATCGTCAACAAAAGTGCCTTGCGGATAGAGCAAAGCCGAATACTGCGCCTGCCCGAGTGCCAGCCGTGACGCGTCATTCATCGAGATATGCTGCACGGCGGCCAGTGCTTCAGGGCCGGCCAAGCGGATGTCCCCCATGTGGCTGACGTCAAAAATGCCGACGCCCGTGCGCACCGCCATGTGCTCGGCGACAATGCCGCACCCGATTGACGCAGGGTATTCGACCGGCATGTCCCAGCCGTTAAACTCCACCATCTTCGCGCCCATCTGGCGATGGACGGCGTTCAATGCAGTCTTGCGGACGTTTTTTGGGCCGACAGGCGGAGTAGCTTCAGCGACGGACAAGAAGAACCTCGGTCAAGCGTCGGTCAGACATCCGCTCCCACAGTGGCTGGACTGCCGGAGCCTGGACTGATTAAGTTAACACCTAGGCGGGAAGGGCGCAATTGGTCAGGTGCCAGGTCCCAGGTGTCAGGTCTGAGGAAAACGGACCCCAGACTTGGGTTTCCTGAGACCTGACACCTAACACCTGAGATCTGCTTTTCGGTGACTTCCGTTATGTTCCTTCCAGAGCTCTGCCGAACTAGACTCTAACCATGTCTTCAAGGCCGGGCCTAAAGCGCATCGTATGCGCCCAATGTGAACAGGCGGAAGAGCGTTGCTGGTGCGAAAAATTCTGCGTCTTGTGCCAGTCCGAGCTCGAAGTGCGCCTGTGCACTGACGGCCTGCTCTACTGCGAAGCCTGCCGCATCGCCTGCGACTACAAACTGGCGAACTGAAGGTCTAGTCACTAGACTTCCGAATTCTGGGAGGACAACAACCCTGAAGCCTGTAGGGGCTAGGAAGTTGCATCGCCTAGTTCGGTGTCAATGTGCAGTCTCCCAGAACGGACGCAAAGGGATTTTGATCCCCCGTGATCACGCGCAATAAGGCTCCAAGCGGGATCGCCTTCCGCAGTCATCATTGAAACGACTGATAAACCGTTCGATAGCCTCAAAGCGATTTCCGGGAGGCGTCCGAATAGGGACGCAGAGACCACCTTTGCCCCTTGCAGGCGAGAGAACGCTCTGGGCCAGCGTTCCCCGTCACTCCAACTCCCGCACCAGATCTTTCTCTTGCCCTCAATGCGCCAACTCCACTCGATCATCAATGTCCATTGGCCACGTGGATTGCCAGGTGAGCCATCGCGCCGACGCCTCGGCTGAACATCTCCAAACTCCAAAAAGATCGCCGAGCCGTATCCCTGCCACACTCGGCTTACCGGCAGGCCGATGAGTGAGGAGGAAAAGCTCTCGAAATCTGGGTTTCCTACTTCTTTCTCTGCGTCCACGCTGAAAGTTCCTCTTGCGTCCGGAAGGTCTTAAATCACCACAGCTTCCTTATATTCCCCGTACACCTTCCGCATCGCGTCTGAAATTTCGCCGACGGTGGCATTCGCCTCCACTGCCGCCAGGATCCGCGGCATAAGATTTTCCGCCGAGCGCGCCGTGTCTTCGACCGCGCGGATCGCGGCTTGCCAGGTCGCGACATTGCGCTTGGCGCGCAGCGCTCGCAGGCGCTCCACCTGTCTCGGTTCCAGTGCCGGGTCAATCCGCTGGATCGGCACCGCCTTCTCTTCTCCTATCTGAAAGCGGTTCACGCCGACGACCACTGCCTCCTGCCGATCGACCGCCTGTTGATATTCGTAGGCCGCGTTCTGGATTTCCTGCTGCACGTATCCGCGTTCGATCGCCTTGAGCATGCCGCCCATGGCTTCGATTTTTTCCAGATAATCGACGGCGCGCTTCTCGATTTCGCTGGTCAGCGATTCGACGTAATACGAACCCGCCAGCGGATCGACCGTCTGCGGCGCGCCCGATTCAAATGCGATCACCTGCTGCGTGCGCAGCGCGATACGCGCCGATGCCTCGGTCGGAAGCGCCAGCGCCTCGTCAAACGAATTGGTATGCAGAGACTGCGTCCCGCCAAGCACCGCCGCCATGGCCTGGATCGCCGTGCGCACAATGTTGTTCTCCGGCTGCTGCGCCGTCAGCGTGGAGCCGGCCGTCTGCGCGTGGAAGCGCAGCATCCAGGATTTTGGACTCTTCGCCTTGAACCGGTCGCGCATGATCTTCGCCCACATCCGGCGCGCGGCGCGGAACTTCGCGACCTCCTCCAAGAAGTTGCTATGTGCATTGAAGAAGAACGAGAGCCGCGGCGCGAACTTGTCCACATCGAGGCCCGCCCTGATCGCCGCTTCCACATAGGCAATGCCGTTGCCCAGGGTGAAGGCGACTTCCTGCACCGCCGTCGATCCCGCCTCGCGCATGTGATAGCCCGAGATCGAAATCGTGTTCCACTCCGGCACGTGCTCGTTCGACCAGGCAAAAACGTCGGTGATGATGCGCATCGCCTGCTGCGGCGGATAAATATAGGTTCCGCGCGCGATGTACTCCTTGAGCACGTCGTTCTGCACCGTGCCGGAGAGCTTGCGAATATCCCTACCCTGCCGCCGCGCCACGGCCACGTATAACGCCAGCAGAATCGACGCCGTTGCATTGATGGTCATCGATGTTGAAATCTTGGTCAGGTCAATGCCTTCGAACAGGCGTTGCATGTCTTCGATCGAATCGATGGCCACGCCGACTTTGCCGACTTCTCCGACGGCCAGCGGATTGTCCGAATCGAGGCCAATCTGCGTTGGCAAATCAAAGGCCACCGAGAGCCCGGTCGTCCCGTTGGCCAGCAGATACTTGTAGCGTTTGTTCGACTCTTCGGCATCTCCCATGCCCGCATACTGGCGCATCGTCCACAGGCGGCCGCGGTACATCGTGGCTTGCACGCCGCGGGTGTACGGAAACTCTCCGGGATATCCCAGATCGCGGTCATAGTCCCACGCCGCAAGATCCGTAGGCGTGTAGAGGGGGCTTACCGCGATATGAGAAGAGGTCTCTTGGATCGGGAGGCGAGTTTCCCGCTTGGTTGCGGATTCGGCTGTCTTGAGTTCCGTCATTTAGTCCTGCCCTTCTTCTGCTTTTGGCTTTTGGCTCTTAGCTTTTAGCTTTTCTCTTTACCCGCCAGAACGAACTCAGCCCGAACCAGGCGAATGACACCGTGAAGCATACTGCGAGCAGCAACCGGCCTGGTCCGGTCGCGTGGCCAGACTGGTACTTCCCATACTCTCGCACGCCGGCCATGGCCCCGACTCCGGCCATCGCCAAGAACGTAAAACCGGCCACTTCCAGCCAGAGTTGGTGCAGGATTCCCCCAAAAGAATGCGTGGTGGCCCGGAGCCCGGCCAGGAGCGCCCGGCCCGTCCGGCTACGCTCCAGCCACTGGAAGGCCAGTCGGAAGATGAGCTTGATTTTTTCGACCGTCCGGCCGTCGATCATTATTCGATTTTAACAGCGACCGGGCGTACAATGACGATGGGCGGGGTCACTACCAAGTGTGATGTCCCCCATCAGCGGCGTCCGATTCCAGGGGGATTCGTGGATCAGCAACTGAAACAACTCATGAAAGAACTCGGCGAAGCGATCAACGAGTCTCTGTCCGATTCCGAATCGATCGCCGAAGTCGTGGCCCGCATCAAGGAAGGCGGCTACGACATTTTCCTCGTTCTCGAAGCTACGATAGGGGTCAGCAAGCAGGGCGAACACACTACCGACAAGGCTTCTCTGGTCTCCACGCTCAGCACCAATGCCGAACTGAAGATCAGCGATCAGGATCTGAAGTTTCTCAAGTCCCTCCGGATTAAGCTCGACGAAGAAGAAGAGTAGCGGTGTGGGGCGGACACTTTTTTCCGGCGGGTTTGATGCTTATTCATCGGTCGAGAGATGCCCCGCCTTTGCGTGGGCCTTGCATGGCCGCCGAGAATTGCCACTTCGGACCTGCCCGCGTTCGGGGTAAAATCTTCCGATCCCCACCAAGTTTTTTCCCGATCCAAAATAGGAAAAACTTTGCAGGTGGGGTCCGCTCTGTTAGAATGATTTCTCCCCCATGTAAGTGGCCCCCTAGCAGCATCTTAATTGTGGACAGGTTTCGTTGAAAATGGCCTTTGGCGTGCACTTCACGGATCAGAAGTGTCGTCCTTTGGCCCGTCTCCCGTGGTCTTCAAAATGCCGGTTTGTGGGATTGACCACTTCCTTTGGCAAGCGCTATGCAGTCGCTACATGAGGTGCTGTACATGGATTCCCAGGCTTCGCAACAATTGACCCTAGGCCTTCTTCCCGAGCCCCGCACCCGTTGGGGAAGGTTCGTTCTCAGTTATGGCATGCAGTCGCTGGTGATGGCGTTGTTTGTGATTATGGCCATCGCATACCCCGAAGTTCTGGTGATGCCGGTGCACGACTACCACTTCGTCAGCCTGGTCAGCACTCCGCCGCCGGTTCCGCAGGCTCCGGCGCCGGTCAAGAATTTTCCCGCTCCTGCGCCAAAGATCGTCGAACCGGTAACGCCGCGGCCCGAAGCTCTGCGCGTTCCCTCAGATGTCCCGCGGAAAAAGCCTCCCGTTCCCGAGGACCAGGCGCCGAAGGTAACGCTGAGTGCCACCAAAGAACCTCTGCCGGACATGAAGCCGCAGATACCCCGGCCGCCGGTCAAAACGAATGTGTTCTCCACCGGAAGCTCGGCTACGCCAACCATGGCGGCCGCGCCGCAGAAAGTGCAAACCGGCGGCTTCGGCGATCCCAACGGCGTGCGCGCATCGGATAATCACGGCCGCCCGGTTACGATCGCGCAGGCGGGCTCGTTTGACTTGCCCTCCGGCCCAGGCTATGGCAACGGCACCGGCGGATCGCATGGCGCCCGCGGGGTGGTGGCGAGCACCGGTTTTGGCAGCGGCGTCGCTACCGGCGACAGTACCGGCACGGTTTCTACCTCGCGCGCTGTGGTTCGCCAAGGCTCGTTTGGAGACACCGATGTCGCAACTGCTCAGCCCAAAGCCAAGACCGCCGAACCCGCGGTCAAAACCTTGCCTGCCGAGATCACCTTCAAGCCCCATCCGGTTTACACTGATGAAGGGCGACACCTTAAGATTGAGGGCGAGGTGCTGCTTGATGTTGTCTTTTCAGCGACCGGGCAGATTCGCGTGGTGAGAGTGGTACGCGGTCTCGGCCATGGACTGGACGAATCGGCGGTTCGCGCCGCGGAACAAATTCAGTTCAAGCCCGCCCTGAGAGACGGCCACCCCGCTGATTCCGAGGCGGTATTGCACATCGTGTTCCAACTCGCCTCATAGACAACTGGCATCATAGATAAAAGAACAAAAAGACAAAATGAAACAAACGAAAATGTTGCGCTCCCTATTCGCACTCTTTGCGCTCTCCCTGGTCTGCTGCGCCGCGTCCTTGTTCGTTCAGACCTTGTTCGTCCAGACCTTCTTCGTCCAGACCTCGTTCGCCCAGGCTACGCCCGCCCAGACTACGCCCGAACCCCAACTCTCCACCCGCGACGCCGCCACCCAACAGGCCGCCGCCAGCGCCAGCTTCGACCAGGTTATCGACCGGGCGGTGGAGCGCGAACATTTCTTCATGGCCGAGATGAAGCATCTGCATCCCTTGGTAGAAACCTATCTCCAGAATCTGAAGCAAGACAAAGACATCGACGCTCCCGTCCCTACCAGCGACGTGTACTTCCTTGGGCGATTGGACATGAGCGAGGGCACCGATGACCGCGCTTTCTATACGCCCACTACGGCCGGCCTGGGCAAGCGTATGCTCAACAAGCTGAGCAACGTGTATTCCATGAAGTTCCTGCCCCTGGGATTTGCCCAGATGGTGGTCCTCGATCAGGACTTTCAGCGCAAGTATTACGACTTNNCGTTCGTCCGCCGCGAGTTTCTNGGCGAGGTGCGCTGCGTCGTCGTCGACGTTGCCCCCAAGAAAGACGCNGGCAAGGGCCGCTTCCTCGGCCGCATCTGGATNGANGACNAGGGCTNCAACATCGTCCGCTTNAACGGCACTTACTATCCTCATCCGCGAGCCAGTTATTACCTGCACTTTGACAGTTGGCGTCAGAACCTCCGCCCCGGCGGNGTCTGGCTGCCTTCGCTGATTTATTCCGAGGAGTCCGACCTNAAATATCGCCTGGGTCAGACGCTTGATTACAAGGCGCAGACGCGGCTCTGGGGCTACAACCTGAAGGATCTCCGCCGCAACTCTGAGTTCACCGAGATCACCGTCGACGCCCCGCAGTCGGTCCAGGACCAGAGTCAGAAGGCCCAGGACGCAACGCCCCTCGAAGCCCAGCACGCCTGGGAACGTCAGGCTGAAATCAACGTTCTTGACCGCCTGCAGCAGATCGGCCTGATCGCGCCGGAAGGCGAAATTGACAAGGTGCTACAGACCGTCCTCAACAATGTGATCGTCACCAATAACCTCGACATTCAACCCGACGTACGCTGCCGCGTACTGATAACCACGCCGCTCGAGTCCTTCACTATTGGTCATACCATCGTCGTGAGCCGCGGCATGATCGACGTGCTGCCCGACGAAGCGTCGCTGGCCATGATTCTTTCCCACGAACTGGCGCACATCGTCCTCGGCCATCACCTCGACACCAAACTCGCTTTCAACGACCGCATGTTCTTTCCCGATGAGCGCACCTTCCAGCGCATGGACTTCGCTCGCGATCGCGGCGAAGAAGAAGCCGCCGACAAGAAAGCCATGGAACTGCTCAACAGCTCACCCTACAAAGACAAGCTGAGCAACGCCGGCTTGTTCCTCAAAGCGGTGCAGGCCCGAGCGCCGCAGCTGAAGAACCTGATTCGGGCGCACCTGGGCGACAGCCTGCTCAATGGCAACGCCACTAGGATGTCGTCGTTGATGACCGCTTCGCCGCAATTCGATCCCAAGAAGGTCGACCAGATCGCAGCGCTTCCGCTCGGCGGCCGGGTGAAAGTTGACCCGTGGAACAATCAACTCGAATTGATCAAGACCAAGCCGGTCGCCATCACCACCGCAGCCGAGAAGATGCCGTTTGAAGTCACGCCCTTCTTCCCGTTCCTCACCAGGTTTGGCACCCCAGAAAAAGCGGCTCCGGGCCAGGAGAAGACAGCGGCAACGCCCTCGGGACAGTAAGAAAAAGACAGGGTTTGAAGGTTGCAACGATTCAAGGTTGCAAGATCTAAACCACACGGGGGCACACACTCCCGGTCAACCGACACCCAAGAGCCTTTACTCTGAAACCTTGAAACTCTGAAAGCTGCTTTTGGGAGAGAAGCGGCAGAAAAAAATCAGGGGAAGCCCGCTGCCAGACGCAGCGGGGCTTGATCCGTGCGGATTATTGCGCTAGGCCGCTTCCGACTTGCGAAAACACGTTGTTGGCGTTGCCGCCGATCAGTCGGACCGTGCCAATCACGATCACTAGAATTACAGCAAGCATCACCGCGTATTCAGCGACGTCTTGACCGTTCTCCTCAACCCAAAGTTGACGGAATGCTTTGATCACTATTTGCCCCCAATCGACGACCCGTCCCTAGTTCACTCATTCCTTAGGACAGTAGTTCGCCGCCGTGCTATTAAAATATCGTTAATCTTACCTTTTAGCCAATAGCACTCCAGTGACCTTTAGTGGCACTATTGTGCCATATGTGTGCACTATTGTGCCGTATCTCATTCTCCCAGTTCCAGCCAACCTGTTGATTACAGGATGGTTTTCAGGGGAAGCCCCTGATTCACCGCGAACAGTGCCAGCTCTAGGCGGGTGGAAACGCCAAGTTTGTCGAAGATATTGCTGAGGTGGTGCTTTACCGTGTCCTCGCTGATTTTGAAGTACTCGGCGATTTCCCGGTTGGCGTAGCCCGCGACCACGGCGGAGACGATCTCCAGTTCCCGCGGCGTCAGCCCGAATTTCTTCTGTTTCGTTTCCTCGTTCGTACTCTGCATGAGGTTGCGCAGGTACTGCACCAGATTCGAGACACTGTCCCGCCCTACCCAGTACTCCCCCCATCACCGCATGAATGCTCTTGAGCAACAGTTGCGTGGCGGAATCCTTCAGCACCACGCCGCGCGCTCCCAGTTGCAGCGCTTCTACCACCTGCTTCTTTTCCACCGCCGCGGTCAGCAGGATGATGCGCACCGGCCCCGCGCCGCCTGCGCGGGTGCTCAGGTCGCGCAGCGCTTCGAGCCCAGTGTGGTGCGGCATGGCTAGATCGAGCAGAAGAATGTCCGGCTTAATCTCCGTCGCCAATTTCACCGCCTCGAAGCCGTCGCACGCTTCGCCCACGACTTTCATATCCTGTTCCGACTCCAGCAGACGCCGCAGCCCGTCGCGGAAAATGGGGTGATCGTCGGCAATCACAATGCGTATGGGATGAGTTCGCTTATCCGTGGTTGGTTTGTCCATCGTTGGCCTATCCATTGCTGGCCTATCCATGATTTGCCTTTCTCGCCGGTGGGATCCGTACTTCCAGCCGTGCGCCGTGCCCCGGAGTCGATTCTATCGNGAGTTCGGCCGCCAGCAGGCGNACTCTTTCCCGGATCACGCCCGGCCCCTTGCCTGACGTCTCCAGTTCGGCATCCGACNGCCTTCCGGAAAANGAAAATCCCTTACCGTCGTCCTCGACCGTCAGNTGCAGATTACCCGCCCGCTGCGCCANCCGTACCAGCACATGGTGCGCTCCACTGTGCTTGCGCACGTTCACCAGGCTCTCCTGCACGATGCGCGCCAGTTCCCGGCACACTCTCGGCGCCAGATCCACCCGCTCCAGTTCGCTGACGAACTCGGCTGCGATTCCCGTCTCCCGCCGGAAGCGCTCCACCGTGTCGGAAATGAAACCCAGAAGNCGGTCNGCATTCACCTCGAACGACTTCATCGCCTGCATCAGTTCGCGCAACTTCAGAACTTCTTCGCGCAGCAGTTTCTGGATCCGCCCNAGCTCCTCATTCACCGGCGCCTGCGTCCCGGACTGGCGCCGCAGCACATCCAACTGCATTTCCACTGCGATCAGCGATTGAATCGCTCCATCATGAAGTTCGCGCGCGAACCGNGCCCGCTCCAGCGCCCCCGCCCGCTCCCGNAGCCGCCGCATGAGGTACACGTTGTAGACCGCCGGACCCACCTGTTGCGTGTACTCCTGCAGAAACCGCAATTCCTCTTCCGGTGCCCCCATCATCTCTGGATCGAACAGGAACACACGGCCCGACCACTCGCTCCCGAAGACCAACCCCACCGAAACTATGGCGTCAAACTTTTCCACTCGCGCCAGCGCATCGAGAAATCCCGTGCTTTCATCGCGCAGCCGCCCTCCGTCGCGATCCAGCAGCACCGTATCAAAACCCCGGTCACGGTGCGACGCATAAATCGCGTCCGCGGGCGACTCGAACAAGTACACCTTTTCGCTTTCCGGCGTAGCCTCGCGCCAGCGCAGCGCTTCGCCGCCCTCGCGCCTTATCTCGGCAAGAAATACGCGGTAACTGTGCCTCTCCTGCGAGGCGCTGAGCACCCGGGACGCGCCGTAGATGTTCATCACTTCCCCAAGAACCTGCTGCATGGTCCCGGTCAGTC
>JGI12269J14319_10000844_pt1 | contig 30122 bp, 21 predicted proteins | sample PeaSoiSIISIP2007_FD_14319 | JGI IMG/M metagenome (IMG submission 14319)
CGCAATCCGGACGGGGATATTGAGATCAACTATATGGGTCTTCGCGCCGCTGAGAAGCTGTTCGAGGAGCTATTGATCGGCTCCAACGTGGCAGGAACCGAACATCCCAAGATCCTGCGTGCCATCGAGCATGGCCTGTCCTGGGAGAAGATCAAGCAGATCCTGGATGAACTATTGGTCGCACTGGCAAACTTCGATTGCCCTCGCAGCCTGGCATTGCTGTCGGATGCCGTGGCTGAGTACCCGCGAAGACCACATATTCGCGACTATGTCTGGACCAGCAAGGCTCCGGCGAGCTTCGGCGACGAGGATCGCAAAGTCACAGAATTGGCACCGAAGCGCCGGCTGCCGGAGCCGGGCGCGCGAGCGTCGGAGAGCAATCCGCGCATTCTCTAGCTCCCGCTTGGCCCTGGATCAGTCTGCCAGCGCCGCTGCGGTGCCAGCGCCCGCGCTCGGCCGTCGCGACAGCCGCTGCAGCCTGGATGCCCGACAAGTAGTACCGTGTAACATTATGATTTCACAATAAAAAAGTCAGTTGCCGCGTCGGCGATCGAACTCGATGTCGACGCGCAGCGGCCAAGTCCGCATGACGGCTGTTGTGGGCCGATCAGTCCTGAATCATGTACTCGATCATCCCATCGATGGCTCGCGTGCCATACCGCAGCAGGTCAAATTTGGTCGGGGATACGATGTAAAGGGACGCGGAGTCCGTGCCAACGCCGCTCTCGGTCACGGTACCCAGCCCGCGGCCGGTTGTCGGATCGATCGCGAACGATCCGTTCAGAAAGTTGCTCGAGAGGGCGTCGTAATTCAGAGAGCACAGTGCATCCAACGTGATCGGCCCTTGTGCCTGCGGATACGCAGTGCCGCCCACGAATCCGTTCGGCAGGGTCGGGGGGAAGATTCCACTCGGCGGCGGTGAGGGGTACGGTCCCTGGAACTGCGCCTCCAGGAAACCGCCAGTGCCCGCGGCGCTGCCCTGTTCGACGATATAGCCGTTAGAGGTCGCATCGAGATAGAAGCTGAAAGAGCGCGCGCCGGCGGTGCTGGCCAGGCTCAAGGTGCCGCGGCCGTTGGTCTCCACGGCGTAGCTCTGCGATGCGTAGACCACATCCGAGCTTAAGATATCTTGATCGGAGGTATCGAGCAGCACATCCACGGTGCCCGCCGTCGCATTGTCGTTGGACAGCCGCCCAAGCGCCATGACGGCGATCGGCTCGACCGTGCCGGATGCGCCGAATAGGCTCAAAATCGACGGTGTTGCCAAGGCGCTGGCGTCAAAGCCGCCGCCGGCGACGTCACCGGTTTGCGCCGTCATCTGGCCGGCCATGCGCTCGGTGCCATTGCCGGTCGTGGCGTCGATGTCGATCAGGAACAGCTTGCTCGCATTGACGAGGTAATAGGCCAGCGTGCTGGTCTGCGAGCCCGCGAGCAGAGTCAACGTGCCGCGACCGTTGGCGTCGGGCGCCGAGAGCGTGCCCGAAAGCGGTGCGTCGGTCAGCGCAGAGGGTGCATTGGAGTCCACGAACCCCGCGCTCAGAGCCCCCGCGGTGCTGCTCGTGAAGCGCCCTGCGGTCCCGTAATGCACGCCCGTGGCGTTCACGCCCAACAAACCGAAGGCAAAGTCACCCGCGGGCGGGGCGGCCGTAATGGCGGTCGGGTCCTGCAGCTCGAGCTGTCCTGAGCCCGAATCGCTGCCGGAGCTGATGAGCTGCAGTCGCGCGGAATGGATGACCCCGGCGGCGTCCGGCGGCGTCGCGGCGAAGTTGTAGACCAGCTGACCGCTGGGGGCATTGAGCGTCAGCACCCCGGTGTTGGTTTCGCGATTGACGCAGTTACTGGTGGAGAGCAGCGTCTCGGCCGGTGTCGTGCGATGCGGGTCCTTGTAGTCCTGCTCGCCCGTGATGGCCCCGGTACTGCTGATCGCAATCGCGCCGGTGTGCGTCGCCGCGCCGCCGCCGCGGAAGCCCGAAAACAGGAAAGTGTAGCGCCCGGACAGTACGCAGGCCGCCTGAGGGTTGATGACCATCGACAGTGCCACGCTCGCCACGCGGCTCAACGTGTCGGTCGTCTGCAGCGTGAAGGTGTAGGTGCCTGCGGTGGTCGGCGTGCCTTCAATGTACGTGGCCGATGAGGTGCTGCCGTTCAAGGCCAGGCCCGGCGGCAGGGCGCCGGACAGCACGACCCAGGTGAACGGCGTATCGCCTCCGGCGGCCGCTACCGGCGCCTGATAGGCGACATTCACATTGCCGGGGAAGAGCGTCAGGGGATCGATCTGCGGCGTGCCGAGCACGATCAGGGCCACCGAGGCGAGCTGGGTGGGATTGGCGATCGAGGATGCGGTGATGAGCGCCGTGGCCGCACCGGTTATGGTGGCCGGTGCGACGAAGGTTGCCGAGGTGCTGGTGACGGCAGTCAGCGATCCGGTCCCCGTCAGGCTCCAGCTGACGCCGTCCGCGTTGCTCGGGTTCTGGACCGAGGCACCGAGGGCCAGGGTCTGGCCGGTCAGCAGCGCGGTCGCGCTGCCCGCGGTGGTCAGAGTCACGCCGGTGTCGACGCCGACTGCCGCGGTGATGGGGCGATAAGCGCTGCTGTTGCAGCCCGCGAGGGCCAGTGCCGCGGTCAGCCACAATAGTGCCCGCGCAGGTCGAATGACGGTCAACGGCTTCTCCTTGGGAGCTCTAGTGGATTGATTGGCGCGGGGGGTAGCGCCGGCGTATCAGTGCCACGGCGCTGAGCAGCGCCAAGATCAGCAGCTCGGGGCCGAACGATCCGCCGCCAGCGGCGCCGAATGCCGATTGGATGGTGGCCGTGCCCGAAGCGGTGTGGCCGCCGCTGTCGGTGATCGTGAGCTGCACCTGGAACGAGCGAAAGCCGGGCATGACGAACGTGGCGATGGCCTGATTGGCGTTGAGGAGCTGATTGCTCGTGGGCGGGATCGTGGTCCATTGATACGAGACGATGGTGTCGCCCGTGGCGGCGGTGCTGCCGCTGCCATTGAGCGTGACGTGCTGTCCGGGGGAGGCGCTCGAATGCGAAGTCGTAATCTGCACGAAGATGCCCGAGGCGGCCTGTACGGCGCTGGCGGCATTGAGCATGCCGGCGCCGCAGGTGGCCGTGGTGCATACGCACTCGGCGTTCTGGCTCGTGTCGGTATAGTTGCCGTTGGCGTCGGTGGTCGTTGCCGCCAGCTGACACTGGGTCGAGGTGGTCGAGGACGAGGGCGGAAAGCTAAGCGCACTCGACTGCATGCGCGCGATCAGTTGCGAGGGCGTCATGGACGGCGTGTCGGCGAGCATCAGAGCCGCGACCCCCGAGGCCATCGGCGCCGCGAAGCTGGTGCCGACATTGGCGGCATTGTCGGCATTGCCACCGCCGTCGAGGTAGCTCGGGTTCAATAGCGCGTAGGAGTAGAAGCCGGGCGTGCTCGAGGGCGTCGTGGAGCCGGCATCGGAGGTGGTTTCGATCGAATACGCACACGGCTCGGTGCTCGTGGTGTTGACGCAATTGCCGGCCGGCGCGGCAATGCTGACGGCGGCGGCGGTGCTGCTGAGGCTGCTATAGCCGACTTTGGTGCCGGCTGCGCGCAAACCCGCGACCGACAGCACGCCGCTGCAGTTGGCGGGCGCGTTCACAGGGCCGCCGGCGTTGCCGGCCGCGGCGACCACCAGCACGTTGGCCGCGAGGGCGCCAGCGACCGCGTCCTGCTCGGTGGCCGAACAGGCGGTCGCGGCGCCGAGGCTCAGGTTAATGATGTTCGCCGGACTTGGATTCGTCGGCACGCCCGTGACGGCGCCCCCGTAAGCCCAGGTGATCGCCGCGGCGATGTCCGAGACGCGGCCGGTACAGACACCGATCGCGCGGATCGGCAGCAGCATGGTCGCGGGCGCGATGCCGGCGATGCCGATGCCATTGTTGGTGATCGCGCCGATGACGCCAGCGACTTTCGTGCCGTGCCAAGAGCTCGGTGCCGTGGTCGTACAGCCGGCATTCTGAAACAGCGACAGGGCGACATCGGCGGCACTGATCCAGTCGCCCGGATCCGAGGCATCGGCATGCCAGTCCTGGCCGTCGTTGGCGAAGTAATAGGTGGCCGCGGATCCGGCTGCGGAGCATTGTGCGCTGCCGGCGGTGTTGCCCTGATCACAGCTGACGAAGTCATAGCCGGGCAGCAGCTTGCTCGCGAGGTCTGGATGTGCGGTGATGATACCGGTGTCGATGACAGCGACGATGACACTGGATGCACCCGTGGTCGTGTGCCAGGCAGTCGTCGCCGAGATCGCCGAGGGCGTCGTGCTCGAGCTCGGCAGCAGATACCACTGCCCAAGCCAGCTGCCATTGGCGTCCGAGCCGGCCGAAAAGTGCGGGTCGTTCGGTAAGGTATCGAGTGTATTTTGCTCGATGAATCGCCAGCCGTCGGGCTCCGCATACTCGACCCCGGGATCGACCCGCAGCTGCGCCAGCAGCGGTCCCATCGCGTACGGCGTCATGGGCCGCTCGACCCGCAGCACGTCCACGCGGCCGTACAGGGTATGCACCGGCTGCACATCGGCGCCGCTGACCGCACGCAGTCGCGCCGCGCGCTGCTCGATCGAAGGCAGCTGTACTGCGGCGACGCCGCTGTCGCGCCATTTGACGATGACCTGATCGGTGGCGCTCGGATCCGCATGGCGAAACAGCACGCTGTCGGCCGCCAGCGACAGGGTGGGCCCTGCACCGCCAGCAATCCAACCCACCGCCAGCACCGTGGCTGCAAACCCAAATCTTGGCATCGGGGCATTAGACCACAGAGCGCGCGGGAGTTCGCCCGACCCAGGAGGTGCGCGGTTTGGGAAGTATTGAAAAGAGGATCGCGTGCAGATCCTGCCCGCAACTGGTGCGCGGCGGTTCTCTGCCGTACGCTAGGCGCAGGTTTGCCGCGGGCGTTCCCTGCATGAATCTTGCAGGGCCCACAGCTCCTGAATGCGTCCCGGCCGCGATGCCGGCAAGGGTCAAATAGTGGATTCAATAGTGCCGATAGCCCCGGCGGCGACGCCGGCACAGCAAGACGATCGGATTGCGATGACCAAGGACGCGCTCAAGCGCGCCTTTCTCGACAATCTTTACTACATGCAGGGCAAGTTTCCGACGCTTGCCACCGGCAATGACTACTACTTGGCGCTCGCGTACGCGGTGCGCGATCGCGTGTTGCAGCGCTGGATCAGCACGGCCGCGACCTACACGGCGCAGGGGTCGCGGACCGTCGCCTACATGTCGGCCGAATTTCTCATGGGGCCGCATCTGGCCAACAATCTGATCAATCTGGATATCTACGACGCCGCGCGCGAGGCGGTCGGCGAGCTCGGCCTGGATCTGGAAGATCTGTTGCGCTACGAGGATGAGCCTGGGCTCGGTAACGGCGGTCTCGGTCGGCTTGCGGCCTGTTTCATCGACTCCCTGGCCACGCTGCAGGTGCCCAGCTTAGGGTATGGCATCCGCTACGAGTACGGCATATTTCAGCAGGAGATTGTCGACGGCTGGCAGGTCGAGAAGACCGACAAGTGGCTGCGTTTTGGCAGTCCTTGGGATCTGGTGCGGCCGGAATGGGCGGTGGAAGTGAAGTTCGGCGGCCACACCGAACGCTACATCGACGAGCAGGGCCGACATCGCGTGCGCTGGGTGCCGGCGCGGGTGGTGCTCGGCGTACCGTACGACACACCGATCCTGGGCTATCAGGTCACCACCGCCAATACGCTGCGACTGTGGCGCGCCGAGGCGCCGGAGTCGTTCGATTTCTCGATCTTCAACCGCGGCGACTACTGGGGCGCGGTCAATCAGAAAATCACCTCGGAAAATATCACCAAGGTGCTGTACCCGAACGATGAGCAGGCGCGAGGCAAGGAGCTGCGGCTCGAACAGCAGTTTTTCTTCGTCAGCGCTTCATTGCAGGACATGCTGCGCATCATCCGCGTGCAGCGCATCCCGCCCGAGCGCTTTCACGAGAAGTTTGCCATTCAGCTCAACGATACCCATCCCTCGATCGCGGTGGCCGAGCTCATGCGGCTGCTGGTCGATGAGCTGACGATGGATTGGGATCGGGCCTGGGTAATCACCCGGCGCACCTTCGCCTATACCAATCACACGCTGTTGCCCGAGGCATTGGAGCGCTGGCCGATCGAATTGTTAGGGCGACTGCTGCCACGGCATCTGGAGATCATCTACGAAATCAACACCCGCTTCCTGGATGAGGTCCGCATCGCCTTCTTCGGCGACGAGCGACGCCTCGAGCGCATGTCGCTCATCGACGAAAGCGGCGAGCGGTTCGTACGCATGGCGCACCTTGCCACCGTCGGCAGTCATGCGGTCAACGGCGTCTCCAACCTGCATTCCGAGCTGCTCAAGAGCGATGTGCTGCGCGACTTCTACGAGCTGTGGCCCGAGAAATTCAGCAATCGCACCAACGGCGCGACCCCGCGGCGCTGGATGGTGCTGGCCAACCCGCGGCTCTCGCAGTTCATCACCAGCGCCATCGGCGCGGACTGGGTGCGCAATCTCTACGAGCTCAGGGGCCTCGAGCCGCTGATAGAGGATGCCGATTTTCGTGACGAGTGGCGCGCGATCAAGCGCGGGCCAACAAGACCGCGCTCGCCGCACTCATCCGCGAGCGCACCGGGGTAGTGGTCAATCCGGATGCGATCTTCGACGTGCAGGTCAAGCGCATCCACGAGTACAAGCGTCAGCACCTGAGCATGCTGTACGTCATCGGCCTGTACCATCGGCTCAAGACCGATCCGACGCTGCAGATAGAGCCGCGCGTGTTCATCTACGGCGGCAAGGCCGCGCCGGGCTATCACCTGGCAAAGCTCATGATCCGACTCATCACGGCCGTCGGCGAGATCATCAATCGCGACCCGGGTGTGCGCGACCTCATCAAAGTCGTCTTCCTGCCGAACTTCAATGTCACCAACGGCCAGCGCATCTATCCGGCGGCGGACCTGTCTGAACAGATCTCGACCGCGGGCAAGGAGGCCTCCGGTACCGGCAACATGAAGTTTCAGATGAATGGCGCCTTGACGATCGGCACGCTCGATGGCGCCAACATCGAGATCCGCGAGGAGGTCGGAGCCGAGAATTTCTTCCTGTTCGGGATGAGCGCCGAGCAAGTGCAGTGGCTGCGCTCCAGCGGCTATCGGCCGATGGATCTCTATAACAGCCAGCCTGAACTGCGGGTAGTCATCGATCTGATCAAGGACGGCTTCTTTTCGCGCGGCAACAGCGAGCTATTCCGCGACCTGGTCGGCAACCTGCTGCATCATGACCCGTACATGGTGCTGGCCGATTACAAGGCCTATGCGGAGTGCCAGCAACAGGTGGACGCGGCGTTTCGCGATCGGGAACGCTGGACGCGCATGTCGATCCTCAACACGGCTCGATCGGGCAAGTTCTCCTCCGACCGCGCGGTCCGCGAGTACTGCGTCGAGATCTGGCGCAGCAAGTCGGTGCCCGTGCCGGCGATCACGCAGGACGAGGTTCACGCCCGTCTGTCGCTGTGAAGGCTGCGGCCCGCGCGACATCCACGCTGGTGGCGTGCGGCTGCGGTCTGCTGGCCTTTTCGCTCGCCGGCGCACAGCCGCGTGGACTCGCGCACCCGCCATTGTGGCCGCGAATGCACGGCGCGGGCCTGCTCGATGCGCGTACCGAGGAGTTCATAAGCGCTCTGATGGTGCGCATGAGCCTCGAAGAAAAAGTCGGGCAGGTCATTCAGGCAGACATCTCCAGCATCACACCCGCGGACCTGCGCCGCTATCCACTCGGCGCCGTGCTGGCCGGCGGTGATACCGCACCGCTCGATCGCGATACGCACGCCCCGGCGCAGAGCTGGCTCGAGACGACGCGCGCCTTGCACGCCGTCGCAATGCAGGGCCGGCCGGGTCATGTGCCGATTCCGCTGCTGATCGGCATCGATGCGGTGCACGGCAATAGCCACATCCGCGGCGCGACCGTGTTTCCTCACAACATCGGTCTCGGCGCGATGCATGATCCGGAGCTGGTGCGTCGGATCGGGGAGGTCACGGCGCACGAGACGGTCGCGGTCGGCATCGACTGGGTATTCGCTCCAACGGTCGCGCTACCGCAGGATGCGCGCTGGGGACGCAGCTACGAGGGCTATGGGCAGGAACCCGAGCTCGTGCACCGCTACGCCGCCGAGCTGGTGCGCGGACTGCAGGGCGAACCGCAAGGCGCACAGGGAATTGCCAGCGGACATGTGGCCGCCACTGCCAAGCATTTCATAGGCGATGGCGCGACCCGCGAGGGCATCGATGAGGGCGATGCCGAGATCAGCGAGGGTGAGCTGATCGGCACCCAAGCGCAGGGTTTCCTGGCCGCCCTCGAGGCTGGCGTCATGACGGTCATGGCCTCGTACTCGAGCTGGCAGGGGCAGAAGATGCACGCCAATGCCAGCCTGTTGACCGGCGTACTCAAGGGCCAGCTCGGTTTCGACGGCCTCGTAGTCGGCGATTGGAACGGCCACGCCCAAGTGCGAAGCTGCAGCGCTGGCAGCTGCGCGGCGGCTTTCGACGCCGGCTTGGACATGTTCATGGCGCCCGACAGTTGGCGCTCGCTGTTCGACAACACCGTGGCGCAGGTGCGCTCCGGCCGGATTCCCGAGCCTCGCCTGGACGATGCCGTGCGCCGGATTCTACGCGTCAAGGCCAAGCTCGGGCTGTTCGAGTCGATGCGACCCTGGGAGGGTCGTCTCGAACTGCTCGGTGCGGACGCGCACCGTGCACTGGCACGCGAGGCGGTTCGCAAATCCCTGGTGCTGCTGAAGAACGACGGTCACGTGCTGCCGATTCGTGCCGCGGCGCACGTGCTCGTCGCCGGTGTCGGCGCCGATGATATCGGCCAGCAGTGCGGCGGCTGGACGCTGTCTTGGCAGGGTGGCGTCGCACACAACAGCGACTTTCCCCACGCCGAATCGGTCTATGCCGGAATTGCTGCGGCCATCGAGGCCGGCGGCGGCAGCGTCGAATGGGCCCCCGACGCGCGCTATGCACACGAGCCCGACGTGGCCGTGGTCGTTTTCGGGGAGCAGCCCTATGCCGAGACCCGAGGTGACCGGCGCACACTGGCCTTCGAGGGTCGCGCGGCGCGCGATCTTAAGCTGCTGCAGCGGCTGCAGCGTGCGCATGTGCCGGTGGTGTCGGTTTTCCTGAGCGGGCGCCCGCTCTGGGTCAAGCGCGAGCTCGACGCCTCCGATGCCTTTGTTGCGGCGTGGCTGCCCGGCTCGGAAGGCGCCGGTGTGGCCGATGTGCTGATCGGCGACGCGAACGGACGGGTGAGCCACGATTTCAGCGGCACGCTGTCCTTCTCCTGGCCCTCGACGCCGCGCAGCGGCGGCAAAGCACTGTTTCCGATCGGCTATGGACTGCGCTATGGCGAGCAGGCCGAGCTGCCGTCAACTCCAGAGCCACGTGCCTCAAGGGATGTCATACAGCGCGAATGATTTGCCAACCCGCTGCACCGGCTGGAAGCGCAGCAGCCAGTCGTAGCCGGCTCTATTCTCCTGCAGCGTGAGCATCGTGATGGCGATCCAGCCTCTGGTCGGCTGATCGGGCCGGAGCAGCGTGTAAGGCGGCAGCGGTTCGAGCGTCAGGTCCGCGGTGCCCTTGTAGCCGATCGCGAGCGCTGTCACGTGACGCGCGGCGAGCACGCGCTCGAGACGCCGCAGGTCCTGGCCGCCCCAGTCCAAGTCGGAATCGACCAGTATCCTCTCGGGATGCTCGCCGGCGAGCACATTGAAGTAGGGCAGATAGTCCGGATAGGCGTAGATCAGCGTCGCCACCTGCCAGAGCAATAAGGCGATCAACGCCGCACGCAGCGCGCGAGCGCGCCACTGGGTCCAAGCGGCGATCCAGGCGTAGGCGGCGCCCATGGCCAACAGTGGATAGGCGATCAGCACGTGCCGCACACCGATGTTGATGTGGCTGTAGAGGCAGCAGAACACAAGGATCGATACAAAGCACGCGCTCGGCGCCAGCAGGTATAGGTCGGCGGCGCGTATGCCGCGCAACGCGAGCAATGTCAGACCCGCAAGCCCGAACAGCAGCAGCGGCAACGGGGTCTTGAACGTCAGCGCGACGATGTAGAAGTACCACCAGCCTCGACTCGCGACCTGCCCGAGCAGGAACGAGAGGTGGCCGTTTTCGTTGTGCCATTCGACGCCGAGGAAATTCAGCGGCACCATCTGAAATCCAAGCGGCAGCGGTACGCGCGCGGCGAAGCGGTAGGCGAGCTCGTGCAGGGTACCTTGGCTTCCGGCCAGGAAATTCAGCGCCTTGCTCGGCGCCAGGTCCGGGCTCGTCAGGTAGACGAGCGTGTCGCCGTAAACGCCGATGACCACGACGAGCGCCACAGCCGCGGCCGGCGCTGCGCTCGCGACGCGTTGACTCAATCGTGCTCGCAGTGGCGCCCGTTTTGGCACGGCCCAGGCCAAAGCCAGCCGCAGTGCGATCAGCGTCAGGGCCGCGATGCCGATGAAGGGCACGGCGGACATTTTGGTTGCCACCGCCAGTCCGGCTGCGAGGCCGAACGCCAAGCCTCGCGCGACGCTTGGCGTCTGCAACCATCGCAGCAGCAGGTAGAGGCTCGCTACCGTGAGGGCCGTGACCGGCACATCCAGCGCGACCACCGCGGCGTGACCCAGAATCACCGGACTGCTGATCAGGAATACGACCGCCAGCAGGGCTGCGGCATCGCCATGCCAGCGCCGCATCCAGCTCCAGGTCGCGATCAGCAACGTCAGCAGGAACGGCAGCATGCCCAGCCGCGCAAGCGTCAACAGCGTGTCGTAGCTGGCGCTCGAGTGGTAGAGGATCTCGCGACCCTGGGCTTCGCCGATCGGCAGCGGTTCGCCCTGAAAGCGCGCCCCGGCCAGATAGGGTCCGATCGCCGCGGCCAGGCGGGCCAGCGGTGGGTGCTGATTGTCATAGCGGTATTCGCCGCGATCGATCAGCACCAGCCCTGCCGCGATGTGCTCGGGCTCGTCCCAGAAGTTGCCGAACATCCGATAGGTCGAGATGCACAACGCGCAGGACAGCACCGCCAGTAGCGCCAGGACGGCCACAGACCGGCGTGTCGTCCAACGTCTTTGCAAGCATGCCTCGGATCGGTGAGGGCGGCATTGTAAGAGCCCACAGCACCGCTCGGCCAGCGCGAGGCGGCCTTGGCTTGCGGGTGCTCGGCGCGATGAGTAAAGTGGAAAAGTTTTTTTGTCGCGTAATGTAAGCAGGCGCGCGTGTCCGCAGAAATCCTGACGAAGGCTCCCGATAAGGCTCCCGGTCGCCGCGCCGACCCCTCGGCGTGGGTGGTGCACAAATTCGGCGGCTCCAGTGTGGCCGATGCGCGCTGTTTCGAACGCGTCGCCTCGATCGTCGAGTCGCCATCCCTGCTGTCGGCGACCGGCACATCCGACATGCGCTCCCGTGTCGCGGTGGTGCTCTCGGCCTGCAAAGGCGCGACCGACGAATTACTGGAGCTGGTGACGCTGGCTGAGCGGCAGGAGCCGAGCTGGCGGGCGCGTCTGGGGCAACTGCGCGATCGCCATGCGGGCATCGCCGCAGCCTTGCTCGCTGCAGGCGAGGCGCAGCAATACCTGGCCGAGTTCGACCGCGACAGCTCCGAAAAAAAAAAATGACCTCCGGGTTCGGTGAAATCTGGTCGACGCGATTGTTTTACCGCTATCTGCAGCAGCGCGGGGTGCGCACGGGCGTGCAGTGGCTCGATGCCCGCCGTTGCATCACGGTCGAGTGGGGGCCGCTCGGCCCGGCCGTGCAGTGGCAGCGCTCCGAGGTGCAACTGCAGGAACTGCTGGCCGCCGCCGCGCCCCCAGGCGCTGCGGCAACGCTGGTCATCACGGGCTTCATCGCCACCGACCCGCGCGGAGTGCAGACCACGCTTGGTCGCAACGGCAGTGATTTCTCCGCCTCGATATTCGGTGCGCTGCTGAATGCCGCGGAGATTCATATCTGGACCGACGTCGACGGCGTGCTGTCGGCCGATCCGCGGCGCGTTCCGGACGCGCAGGTCATCGACTCGCTGTCGTACAACGAGGCGATGGAATTGGCCTATTTCGGCGCCAAAGTCATTCACCCGCAAACCATGGCGCCGGCCGTGGGTCGCGACATCCCGATCTGGATCCGAAACACTTTCGCGCCGCACAAGAAAGGCACCCTGATCTGTGCCGCGCCGCGTTCGAACCTGCCGGTCAAGGGCATCACGAGCATCGAGAACGTGGCGCTGGTGAATCTCGAGGGCGCCGGCATGATCGGCGTACCGGGCACGGCGCACCGTCTGTTCGGCGCGCTGCGCGAGGAGGGGATCTCGGTCATTCTGATCTCTCAGGGCAGTTCCGAGCATTCGATCTGCTGCGCCATTCCGCAGTCGCAGGCCGAGCGCGCCAAGCGCGTGCTCGATGCCGCCTTCGGACGCGAGCTCGCCGAAGGCCAGATCCAGAACATCGATGTGACGCCCGACCTGGCGATCCTGGCCGTGGTCGGCGACGGCATGGCCGGCATGCCGGGTGTGTCGGGCAAAGTGTTCGGTGCACTCGGCAACGCTCAGATCAACGTTCGAGCGATCGCTCAGGGCGCCTCCGAGCGCAACATATCGGTCGTGGTCGANGGCCGCCACGCGACGCGCGCGCTGCGCGCTGCGCATGCGAGCTTTTATCTCTCGCCGCATACCCTGTCGATCGGCGTCATCGGGCCGGGCACGGTCGGCAGCGTGCTGCTCGACCAACTTAAGGGTCAACGCGAGCGGCTGGCGCGCGAGTTCAAGATCGACTTGCGCGTGCGCGCAATCCTCAGATCGCACGAGATGTGCCTGTCCGAGCAGGGAATTGCGCTCGAGCACTGGCGTGAGCAGCTCGCCTCGCACGCGCAACCGGGAGATCTGGAACGCTTCATCGAGCACGTGCGTGTCGATTATTTGCCGCATAGCGTGCTGATCGACTGCAGCGCCGACAGCCGGATTGCCCGGTGCTATCGCGACTGGCTCGCGGCCGGCGTTCACATCGTGACGCCGAATAAACGCGCCAACAGCATCGAGCTGTCGTACTACGAAAGTCTCAAGGCCGCGCGCCGCGAGAGCGGCGCCCACTATCTATACGAGACGACCGTCGGCGCCGGCTTGCCGATCATCCAGACATTGCGGGATCTGCGCGAGACTGGCGATGAGATCACGCGCATCGAGGGAATTTTTTCCGGTACCTTGGCCTATCTGTTCAATGTCTACGACGGCAGCGTGCCGTTTTCGGCCATCGTGCGCAAAGCCAAACAGCTCGGCTACACGGAACCGGATCCGCGCGATGATCTCTCGGGTACCGATGTCGCACGCAAGCTCATCATCCTCGGCCGGGAAATGGGCTTGAAGCTCGAGATGAGCGATGTCGAGATCGACAGTCTGGTGCCGTCGGATCTTGCGGCCGGAAGCAGCGAGGAGTTCCTGTCCGGCCTGTCGCGTTACGACGAGCCCATGAAGCGGCGTTACGAGCAGGCGCGTGCGCGCGGGCGCGTGCTGCGCTATGTCGGCGCAGTCTCGGCCGATGGCCGCGCCACCGTAGGTTTGACCGAACTCGAGGGCCGTCACGCATTCGCCAACATCGCCCTGACCGACAACGTGGTGCGCTTCGCGACGGCGCGCTATTGCGACAATCCGCTGATCGTGCAGGGGCCAGGGGCCGGGCCGGCGGTCACCGCCGGAGGTGTGTTTGCCGATCTGCTGCGCCTTGCGGCCTATCTGGGAGCGCGGCTGTGACTGCTCGTGCGGGCGATGCGCCGCGCACCTCGGCGCGGGCCTTTGCCCCGGCCTCGGTCGGCAATGTCGCAATCGGGTTCGACATCCTGGGCTTCTCGGTCGACGCCCTGGGCGACTGCGCCACGGTGCGGCGCGTACCGGGCCGGGCAGTCAGCGTCACGGCAGTCCACGGCGTGGTGCCGGATCTGCCGCGCGAGGCCGCGCACAACACGGCGGGACGCGCGCTCATGGCGATGCAGGAGGCGCTCGGACTGGACTTCGGCTTCGAGCTCGAGCTCGACAAAGGTATTCCGCTCTGCTCCGGTCTGGGCGGATCGGCGGCCTCGGCGGTTGCCGCAGTCGTGGCCGCCAACGCATTGCTGGCCGAAGCCCGCTCGCCGATCGAGCTGCTCAAGTTCGCGATGCATGGCGAGGCCGTCGCCAGCGGCTCGATGCACGTCGACAACATCGCGCCGTCGCTGTTCGGTGGCCTGGTTCTGACCGTCGGGATCGATCATCCACGCGTCAAGCAGATTCCGGTGCCGCCGGCGATCCGCGCGGTGATCGTGCACCCGCACATGTTCCTGTCGACGCGGGAAGCGCGGGCCATTCTGCGACACTCGGTCCAAATGGCCGATTTCGTCTGGCAGACAGCCAATCTGGCAGGCTTCATCTCCGGCTGTTACACCAACGACCTCGATATGGTGCGCGAATCCTTCCAGGATGTGGTGATCGAACCGCAGCGCGCGGCGCTGATCCCCGGCTTTGCCGATGTGCGACGATCGGCGTTGGCGGCCGGCGCACTTGGCTGCTCGATCTCAGGTGCCGGCCCGACGACCTTTGCCTGGTGCCTCGATACTCATGCGCCAGCGGTTTGCGCGGCCATGGTGCGGGAGTTCGCTCAGCATGGCCTCAAGGCCGATCACTGGATCACCTCGATCGCGCCGACGGGCGCGCGCGTGATCGGCTGATGCAGTTCGCGAGCACGCGCAATCGGCAGCCTCGGGTCGGCTTCAGCGAAGCGCTGGCGCAGGGGCTGGCCGCTGACGGTGGCCTGTACGTGCCGAGCGAGTGGCCGAGCCGCTTGCCCGCGGCACTTGCGGTGCCTGATAACCAGGAAGTGCTGGCGGATCTGGCACGCGAGGTCCTGCAGCCTTTCATCGCCGGCGACGCGCTCGAGCCTGAGCTCGGGTCGATGGCGCGCGAGGCATTCAACTTTCCTGCGCCGCAAAGCTGGCTCGACACCGAAGAGCGCTTCGGCGTGCTGGAGCTGTTTCACGGTCCGACGGCGGCATTCAAGGATTTCGGCGCGCGTTTCCTGGCCGCGGCGCTGCCACGGCTGCGCCGCGCTAGCGCCCGGCCGCTCATGGTGCTGGTCGCCACCTCGGGCGACACCGGCGGGGCGGTGGCGGCGGCGTTCCACGCCCACAGCGGCGTGCAAGTCGCGGTGCTCTACCCCAAGGGGCTGGTCTCTGCGACCCAGGAACAGCAACTGACGTGCTGGGGCGGCAACGTGCGTGCCTTCGCGGTGCGCGGCCGCTTCGACGATTGTCAACGGCTCGTCAAGCAGGCATTTGCCGATGCTGCGCTGCGCGAGCGATTCGAGCTGACCTCGGCCAACAGCATCAATCTGGGGCGTTTGCTGCCGCAGACGGTCTATTACTGGGCAGCGAGTCTGCGCGTCGAGCGCGCCTGCGGCGAAGCGGCCAGCTTCGTGATTCCGAGCGGCAATCTGGGTAACGCGACCGCCTGCGTCTGGGCACGCAGGCTCGGAGCACCGATCGACGCGATCGTGCTGGCGCACAACGCCAATCGTACGGTGCCGGATTTTCTGAGCGATGGTCTATTGCGGCCGCGCGCGAGCGTCGCAACGCTCTCCTCGGCAATGGACGTGGGCGATCCGAGCAATCTCGAGCGCTTGTGCGCGCTGTACCCGGATCTGGCAGCGCTGCGGTCCGTGGTGAGCGCCGTGTCGATCGACGATGAGGCCACGCGCGCTCGCATACGCGCCGATTTCGAGCGCTACGGGCGCGTCTGGTGTCCGCACACGGCAGTGGCGGCGGAAGCCTATGCCAGATTGACGGCGCAACAGCGCGCGCGCGCGCGCTGGCTGATCGTGGCGACTGCGCACGCGGCAAAATTTCGCGAAATCGTCGCGCCCCTGATTGGCGAAAGCGTACCGATGCCGGAAAATCTGGCACGGCTGTTCGATCGAGCTTCGAGCATGACAGAGATCGAGGCGGATATTGAGGCGCTGAAGCGCGCAATCTGAACATGGAGCCTTTGCCAACCGTAGATCTGCAACTGGTTGCCATCGTGGCCGCCGTAGCCGCGCTGGCAGCCGGCTTGTTTTTCGCATGGCGCTGGGATCAGCGGCGGCGCATGCGCGCGGTGCGCAGCTTTGCAGTGACCAGCTGCGGCTTCGACTACCTGCGCGACGTGCTGGTGCCCGATGGACAGGGCAGCGCACTGCATGTCGACTTTCTGTTGCTGACCGCTCGCGGCGTGATCGTGATCGATCTGCGCGACATCGCCGGCAACATATTCGGCGGCGATCAGATGAGCGCCTGGACCGTCATGCACCGCGCCCAGCGCTATACGTTCGTCAATCCACAAACCGGACTGTACGATCGAATCGCGGCGGTACGCGCGTTGGCGCAGGGTCTGCCGGTAGACGGGCGTATCGTATTCACGGCACGCGGCCGCTTCCCCAAGGGCCTGCCGCGCCACACGCTGATGCTGGACTCTCTACCCTCGGAGTTTCCAGTCGCGGACCGCGAAACCATGCGCTCCCTGCTGGAGCGTTGGATGCCAGCGTGGTCGGCGATCAAAAAGTCCGTGGCGCCCAGTCGGTTGGCCGCGCCCAAGGCTGCGATCTGACGGCGCTCAGGCCGGCGTCTGCAGTCTGAAGAGCGCTCGAGCATGCGCGCTGGTATGCGCAGCGCACTGCTCGGGGCTCTCGTTGCGGGCGCGCGCCACGGCGGCACCGATGTGCGGCAGGTGCATGGGTTCGTTACGACGGGCTGGCGGTTTTGGCCGCAGATCTCGCGGCAATAGATACGGCGCGTCGGTCTCGAGTAGCAGCCGCTGCACCGGGATGGCCGCCACCAGCGCGCGCAGATGTGCACCGCGCCGCTCATCGTTGAACCAGCCAGTGATGCCGATCGAGAGCCCGAGGTCCAGGTAGTCGTGCAGCTCGGCCGCGGTGCCCGTGAAGCAGTGCGCAACGCCCGCGCCCAGCGCGGCAGCCTGATTGCGCAGCGCCGCAATGAAATCCGCGTGGGCGTCGCGCTGATGCAGGAACACCGGCTTGCCGCATTCGGCCGCGAGCTGCAGCTGCCATTCGAAGGCGCGCAGCTGCGCGGCGCGCGGCGAATAATTGCGGTGGTAGTCGAGGCCGCACTCGCCAACAGCGACGATTTCGCGCTGCGCCAACAGCGCGCGCAGGGCCGACAGACCCTCTGGTTGCAACTGCGAGGCATGGTGCGGGTGCACTCCCGCGGTTGCGAACAGTACGCCTGGATGCGCGAGCGCCAGCGTCGCGGCAGCGGTGCTGCTCGCGAGGTCCGCGCCGGTGACGATCATCTGCATGACGCCGGCCGCGCGCGCACGTGCGATAACGGCCTCACGATCGCGACTGAAGCTGTCATGGGTCAGGTTGACGCCGATGTCGATCCATTGCATGCGGCTACTGTAATCTGGAAGCGGCGATGCCTGATATGATGGCCACCGGCAGAATCGCCGGATTTTCATTGCACGCCTTTGTCCGACGCTGAGCACAAATCGCAGCAATTGTCGCTCTGGGCCGCGCAGAGCGGCGAACATAACTGGTCGGTGCGACAGAGTGCGCGTGCGCGGCGCTTGAGCGTGCGAGTATTTCGCCATGGCGGCGTCGAGATCGTGGTCCCCCCGCGTACTTCGCCGCAGCGGGTCAGTGCCTTCGTCAGCGAGCATCGCGAGTGGATCGAGCGCCAGCGTCGGCGCTCCGCGCCGCCCTTGTACTGGCCGCTGCCGCCAGCGGTGCTCGAGCTCTCGGCGCTCGGCCAGCGCTGGCATTGCAGCAGCAGTGCTGGCAGCGCTCGCGTGCGCGTACGTGAACTCATAAGCCAGCGGCTGCAGTTGATGGGCCGGCTCGATGACCTCGAGTCGTTGCGGCGCTCGCTCACCGGCTGGCTGACCCAGCATGCTCAGCGCAGTTTCGAAGCGCCACTGCGAGCGCTCGGGGCTCAAATGGGCGTCGAGCCGAACCGATTGCAGGTGCGCTGTCAGCGCACTCGCTGGGGCAGCTGCTCGCGCCTCGGTACCATCAGCCTGAATGTCTGCCTGCTGTTTCAGCCTCCGGAGGTGCTGCGCTATCTCATGATCCATGAGCTCTCGCACCTGCGGCACATGAATCATTCGCCGCGATTCTGGGCCGACGTCGCGCGGCACGAGCCGGACTGGCGCAGTCTCGACCGCGAGCTGCTGCAGGGCTGGCGGCGCGTGCCGTCGTGGATATTCAGATGAGCGCAGCGGCCTCGGGTCCGCCTGGCGCGGCGGCTCCCGACGCCGCGGCGGCCGACGCGGCGGCGCCCGCAGTCGATGCTTCCACACGCGTCGATCTGTCGGACGAGAGCGTTCACTGGGATCTCGGCAGCTCGCAGTCCTACAGCGAGTATCTGCGGCTCGACCGCCTGCTCGATGCGCAGCAGCCATTGTCCGCTGAGCACGATGAAATGCTCTTCATCGTCGTGCACCAGGTGTCGGAATTGTGGATGCGCCTCATGCTGCACGAACTGCACGGCGTCATGGAGTGTGTGCAGCGCGATCAGCTCGCTCACTCATTCAAGATGCTCGAGCGCGTCGGACGCGTGCAGGGTCAACTGCTGGCGGTGTGGGAGGTGCTGTCGAGCATGACGCCGTCGGACTACTCCTCATTCCGCAATGTGCTCGGACGATCCTCGGGATTCCAATCGCTGCAATACCGACTGCTGGAGTTCACTTTGGGCAACAAAAACGCCGACATGATCGAAGTGCACCGGCGCAACGAGCTCGAGTATCAGACCTTAGCGCGTGCGCTCGGGGCGCCGAGTCTGTACGATGAGGTGCTGCGACTGCTTTCACAGCGCGGCTACGGCGTACCGCCGGCAGCGCTGTCGCGCGATTTCTCCCAGCCCTATGTGCCCTCGAAGCAGGTCACGGCCGCCTGGCTTGCGGTCTATCACAACGCCGAGAAGGACTGGGATTTGTATGAGCTCGCGGAACGCCTGGTCGATCTCGATCACCGCTTCCAGCTCTGGCGCTTCCAGCACATGAAGACCGTCGAGCGGATCATCGGCTACAAGCCCGGGACGGGCGGCACGGCCGGCGTGAGTTACCTGGCCAAGGCGTTGCGCCTCAGACTTTTCCCCGAGCTTTGGGAGGTCCGCACCTCGATGTGAGGCGCTGCGCGCGTGCACTCGCGGCGGCGGCTGTGACGGCGGGCGCCCTGGCGCGCAGCCGCCGCCATGCTCGAAAGGCGAGCAGCGCAACCAAGATCGAGCCGTAGACCAGCGGTTCGCGATACTCGTGCTTGAGCATCTTCCAGTAATGCAGCACCGTGAGCGGCGCGATCAGATAGATCAGTCGGTGCAATCGCTGCCAACGCCCGCGCAGCCGTCGCATCATCTTGTCGGTCGAAGTGACGGCGAGCGGCAGCAGCAGCAGCAGCGCCGCAAAGCCCATCGCCGTGAACGGCCGCTTGGCCAGATCCTTGCGAATCTCCGTCCAGCTGCCGGCCTCAAAGGGCCCGACATAGGTGAGGAAGTGCAGCAGCGCGTAGCTGAAGACGAACAGTCCGAGCATGCGTCGCAGACGCAGCAGCTGCACGTCGCCGCTGAGCTGCCGCAGCGGTGAGATCAGCAGCGTGAGGAACAACAGGTTCAGCGCGGTTTTGCCCAGCGTGTCGAGTACCCAGCGCACCGGATCGGTGCCCAGTTCGAAACCCGGCACAGAAGCGAGCCTGTTCGAGCGCAGTATGCCGCCGATACAGCCGAGCAGTGGCACCAGGCAGGCGATGAAGACCACCGGCTTGTAGAGGTAGCGGAAGCGCTGATCGAGCGTGCGGGAAACTGCGGTCACGAATGAGCTCAAGCGCGCATCTTCAGTAATAGCGGTGCAGGTTCATGCCCTGATAGAGACCCGCGACCTCATCCGCATAGCCATTGAACATCAGCGTTTTCTGCCGCGACGCGAAAAAACCGCCGCCGAGGCGGCGCTCGGTCGCCTGACTCCAGCGCGGATGATCGACCGCGGGATTGACGTTGGCGTAGAAGCCGTATTCGCTCGGTGAGGCCGTGTTCCAGCTGGTGCGCGGCTGGCCCTCGGTGAAGCGGATGCGCACGATCGACTTGCCATTCTTGAAGCCATATTTCCACGGCGCCATGCTGCGCAAGGGCGCGCCGTCCTGATTCGGCAGCTCGCGGCCATAGAGTCCAACCACCATGAAGGCGAGCGGGTGCATCGCCTCGTCGATGCGCAGCCCCTCCATGTACGGCCACGGCAGCACGTCGGAGCGCAGGCCGGGCATCTGTTTTGGATCCGCCAAACTGGTGAACTCGACGAATTTCGCCTTCGAGGTCGGGTTGAAGCGCTTGAGCAGATCGCCGAGCGGAAAGCCGATCCAGGGAATGACCATCGACCAGGCTTCCACGCAGCGCAGGCGGTAGATGCGCTCCTCGAGCGCGTGCGGCTTGAGGATGTCCTCGAGGTCGAAGCTGCCGGTCTTTTCCGCCTCGCCGCCGATCGTGACGCTCCAGGGCCTGGTGCGCAGCGACCCGGCGTGTCGTGCCGGATCGGTCTTGTCGGTGCCGAATTCGTAGAAATTGTTGTAGTTCGTGATTTCCTCATAGGTATTGGGCGCATCCGCGATCGAGTAGCGCGTACTGCGCGTGTACTGCAGCGTCGCTGCAGGCGGCGCCTGCTCGGCGCCGTGGGCGGCACGGACCGCGGCGCATGCGCCGCCGGCCAGCAGCTCGGCGAGCACCGTGCGGCGATTCAGATACAGCGCCTCGCTCGTGATCTGCGAGGGTCGGACGCCGGACGGCCTGCGAATCAGCATATTCACTCCTGCGGTTGGCCAGCGCCTCCTGCGCTAGGCGACACCGCGCCGCGACCACCGCAGCGCCTCGACGCTCGGACTGGAAGCGAGCAGCCGCGCCGGTGCATTGACGAGGTAACCCTTGTGCGCGAGCCGCAGGTGCGGCAGATCCGAGCCGCTGTTGCCGTAGGCATAGACGCAGCGCGGCGCCTCGCGTGCGATCAGCGCCTGCAGACAGCGCCGCTTCTCCTCGCCCCTGCAGTTGGCGGTGGCGAGGCGGCCGTCGAGCCGGCCGTCGCTGCGCCATTGCACCCGGCTGCAGAGCGTTTGCTCGAATCCCAGAGCGCGGCCGATGAGCGGCACGTACAGGTCGACACTGGCGGACATCAGCACCAGACGGTCGCCGCGCGAGCGATGCTCACCGATGGCTCGTAAAGCCTCGGCATACAGGCCGCTGCGCAGCACCTTGGGCACGAAACGTGCGGCCGAGCGCTCGAGATCGCGGCGTGTCAGGCCGCCGAGTGTCGCTCGGAGCAGGGCACCTTTGAAGCGGCCACGGTCGCGATCGATCAGATAGCGCAACGCCGGCGACAGCGCCAATGCCAATCGTGGCAGCCGCCAGGGCATGCGCCAGAGGCAGCCGAGCACGAAGGGCATGAGCGTGTCATGGCGGGTAATGGTGCCGTCGAGATCGAATACCGCGAGGGCGGTGCCGACTGCAGCGTCATGCGGCACGGCTCTGGCCCGCGAGCTGCCGCAACACGTAATGCAGAATGCCGCCGTGACGGAAGTAGTCGCGCTCCTTCGGCGTATCGATGCGCACTCGCGCCTCGAAGCGGATCGGTGCGCCGCTGGCCGGCGTGGCTACCACGGCGGCAGCGCCGGCGCCGTTCTCGAAGCCCGAGATCGCATAGCGCTCCTGGCCCGTGAGTCCGAGCGAGGCGGCGCTCTGGCCGTCATTGAACTGCAGCGGCAGCACGCCCATGCCGATGAGATTGGAGCGATGGATGCGCTCGAAGCTCTCGGCGATCACGGCGCGTACGCCCAGCAGCATGGTGCCCTTCGCGGCCCAGTCGCGCGAGGAACCGGTGCCGTACTCCTTGCCGGCGATGATGATCAGCGGCGTTGCGTCGCTCTTGTAGCGCATGGCCGCATCGTAGATGCTCATCTGCTCGCCGCTCGGCCAATACACTGTGATGCCGCCCTCGGTGCCGGGCAGCAGCAAGTTGCGCAGCCGGATGTTGGCGAAGGTGCCGCGCATCATGACCTCATGATTGCCGCGGCGCGCGCCGTACTGATTGAAATCCGCCGGCTGCACGTGCTGCTCGAGCAGGTAGCGGGCCGCTGGACTGTTGCGGGCGATATTGCCCGCCGGCGAGATGTGGTCGGTCGTCACCGAATCGCCCAGCAGCGCCAGCACGCGCGCATCGCGGATTGCAGCCACCGCGGCCGGCTGCATGGTCATGCGTTCGAAATAAGGCGGATTCTTCACGTAGGTGGATTTCGCGTCCCAGGCGTAAATGTTACCGGCCGGCACGGCGATGCTCTGCCAGCGCTCATCGCCCGTGAACACCCCGCTGTAGCAGCGCCGGAACATTTCGGAGTTGATGTGACGCCGCACGGTATCGGCCACTTCGGCAGGCTCGGGCCAGACGTCGCGCAGATAAATGCTGCGGCCGCCCGTGCCAGCGCCGAGCGGTTCGCTCTGCAGATCCACGTCCAGTGAGCCCGCCAGCGCGTAAGCAACCACCAGCGGCGGCGAGGCCAGGAAGTTCATTTTGACCTCAGGGTGCACGCGGCCGTCGAAATTGCGGTTGCCCGACAGCACCGCACAGCCGATGAGATCAGCGGCCCTGATGGCCGCAGAGATCTCGGGCTTGAGCGGACCGGAATTGCCGATGCAGGTGGTACAGCCGTAGCCGACCAGATTGAAGCCGATGCTCGCGAGCTCATCGAGCAACGCCGCCTGCTGCAGATAATCGGTTACCACGCGCGAACCCGGCGCCAGACTGGTCTTGACCCAGGGCTTGGAACGCAGCCCGAGGCGATGCGCGTTGCGCGCCAGCAGCCCCGCGGCCATCAGCACATAGGGGTTGGAGGTATTGGTGCAGCTCGTGATCGCGGCGATCAGCACTGCGCCGTCGCGCAGCTCGAGGTCTTGACCCTCCAGACTCAACGTCGCGTGGCCCGTTGCCGCCGGGCTCTTGCGCGCGCGCTCCCCAGCCAGGCGCGCAAGGTGCTGCCGATAAACGCTCTTGGCCAGCCGCAGCGGCACACGGTCCTGCGGGCGGCTGGGACCGGCCAGGCTCGGCTCGACGCTGCTCAGATCGAGCTCGAGTACTTCGGTGTACTGCGCGGGTGCGGCGCCATTCGTGCGCCAAAGTCCCTGGGCGCGGGCATAGTCCTCCACCAGCCGGATCTGCGCGGCCGGGCGCCCTGAGAGCGCCAGGTAGCGCAGCGTCTCCTCGTCGATCGGAAAGATGGCGCAGGTGCTGCCGAACTCCGGCGACATGTTGCCGATCGTGGCGCGATCGGCGAGCGGCAGATGGGCCAATCCGTCGCCGAAAAACTCGACGAATTTGTCGACCACGCCTTGTTTGCGCAGCATCTCGGTCACCGTCAGCACCAGATCGGTGGCGGTGGCGCCTGGTTTGAGACTGCCGTTGAGCCTGACGCCGATAACCTGCGGAATCAGCATGGTCACGGGCTGGCCAAGCATCGCAGCCTCGGCTTCGATGCCGCCTACGCCCCAACCGAGTATGCCCAGGCCGTTGATCATCGTGGTATGCGAATCGGTGCCGACCAGGGTATCGGGATAGGCCTGAGGGGTCGAACCGCTGCTCTGCTGGAATACCACACGACCGAGGTATTCAAGGTTCACCTGATGCACGATGCCGGTGTTGGGCGGCACCACCTTGAAATTGCGAAAGGCCGACTGACCCCAACGCAGGAAGGCATAGCGCTCGCCATTGCGTTCGAATTCAATGCGGTTGTTGTCGGCCAGGGCATGCGCGGTGCCATAGCTGTCGACCTGCACCGAGTGGTCGATCACCAGCTCGGCCGGCGCCAGGGGATTGATCTCATCCGGATTGCCGCCGAGGCGCACCATGGCCTCGCGCATGGCCGCGAGATCGACCACAGCCGGCACGCCGGTGAAGTCCTGCATGATCACGCGCGCCGGAGTAAATGAGATCTCGTAAGAGGGCTTGGCGTTCGGGTCCCAGTGAAGGAGTGCCTCGATATCGGCGCGGGTGACGTTGACGCCGTCTTCGAAGCGCAGCAAATTTTCCAACAGTATTTTGAGCGAATAAGGCAGGCGGGCGATTTTTTCCGCGCCGAGAGCCGGAAGGCTGCGAATCTCGTAGGTTTGCGTGCCGGATTGCAGGGTCGTGCGCGTGTTGAAACTATCGGTCATGCATGGCTCCGGCCTGCCCGCGCACCGTGCGCAGCTTTAGTTAAGCGGCGGGATTATATCGGGCTTCCCCTGTCAGACGCACATGCTCGATCGCGCCGCCGCCCAGACATCGGCCCTGCTCGTAGATGACCGCGAACTGTCCCGGTGTGGCGGCGCGCTGCGCGTGCTCGAATTCGATGTGCGCCGCACCGTCGCCATCGACCTGTATGCTCGCCACCTGCAGCGCCTGGCGGTGGCGCAGCCTGACATGCGCGGCAAAAGCGCCACAGCGCGCTGCGCTCAGCCAATTGAGCGGTGCGGTGCGTACAGAAATCGCCTCGAGAATTTGCTGCTCGTGCCGCTGCACTACGATCAGCGCGTTGCGTGCCGGGTCCTTGAGCGCCACGTACCACGGCTCTTGGGCGCAGCCGCGCTCCCCGCCGATCGCGAGCCCGGCGCGCTGTCCGAGTGTGTAGAAGGGCAGGCCACGGTGCCGTCCGAGCACGCGGCCATCGCGATTCTCGATCGGGCCGGGCTGTGACTCGATGAAGCGGCTCAGGAAGGCGGCAAATGGCCGTTCGCCGATGAAGCAGATGCCGGTACTGTCGGGCTTGTCGTGCACTGCGAGCCCCGCGCTGCCGGCCCGCTCGCGCACCTGCGCCTTTTCGAGCTCTCCGAGCGGGAACAGCACCTTATCGAGGCAGTCGCGCGCGATGGCATGTAGAAAGTAGGTCTGGTCCTTGGCGGCGTCGCGCGCCTGGTAGAGCCCCGAGCCGTCGGCCGCATCGAGCCGCCGCGCGTAATGGCCGGTCGCGAACAGCGCGCCGCCGAGGCGTCTGGCGTAGCGCAGGCACAGGCCAAACTTGATGTGGCGGTTGCAGAGCACATCGGGATTGGGCGTGCGGCCGGCGCGATATTCCCGCAGCAGGTACTCGAATACTTGTGCCCGGTATTCGCGCGCAAAATTCACGCGATGCAGGACGATGCCGAGCTCGTGCGCCACGGCGCGCGCGTCCTGGTAATCCTGCGCGCCGGTGCAGTAGCCGTCGTCCGCATCCCAATTGGTCATGTACAGGCCCTGCACGTCGAAGCCGGCATCGCGCAGCAATAACGCCGCAACCGCGGAATCGACGCCGCCGGAGAGGCCCACAATGACACGGATCGAGCGCGAGACTGCCATAGCAGTCATTGTACAAAAAAACCCGGGCGGCTCGGCGGCGCTCAACCGCTCGCGTCTGCCAGCAGCGAACTCAGGGCATCGAGCGGCAGGCGTACACCGCGCTGGTAGTCATCGATACAACGCAGCACCAGCGGCGTGCGCAGTGCGCCCGCGCGCCCGAGGATTTCTGTGCGCGTAAGCCAATGGGTGGCGACGATCGGTGGATCGAGCGCGCGCGCGGCATCGAAATCGCGAACCGTGCCGCTGAAGGCAAGGCGCAAGGTCGAGTGTCCGCGGGGACTGCGCCAGAGGTACATGCCGAGCAGCCATTGCGGCACGAAAACCCACGCGGTCTCTTCCAGCACCTCGCGTATCACTGCCTCGAGCAGCGACTCAGCGTCTTCGAGGTGCCCGGCAGGCTGATTGAACACCAGNCGGCCGCGGATGCGCTCTTCCACCAGCAGGAATCGATCGTCGCGAACGATTACCGCCGCGACCGTCACGTCGGGCTTCCAGACCATGGCGCAGGATAGCGCGCGGCGGCGGCGCCGGCGATGCAGCTTCAGCGGCGGGCGATCCGAATCTCGCGCTCTTCGGGGGCGCTGGCCTGCCAGATCGCATCGAACTCCTGCAGATACTGGCGCGCGATCGGCGGATTGTCGAAGCCGGCGATGCCCTCGGCGCGATCGGCGCGCAACCGGTAGACGATGGCGCGATCATCGGCAATGCAATAGGCGGCCGTGAGCTCGCGATACTGCGGCGCGCGCAGCCGGATCTCGAGATAACTGGTGAGCCGGTGCGCCATGGCGATGAAGCGGTTGGCGCCATTGCCCATGCGTGCCTGGTCGCGCAGCAACACCCGCACTTTAGCGAAGCTGCGTCCGAGCACGAAGCGCTTGATGATTTCGAGAAAGGCGGCCTGATCGTAGATCTCAGGCTCCAGATCCGGCGTCATGATCGAGATCAGGCGCTGACCGCTTGCAGCCACGGTTTCGGTGGCCGTGCGAACCTCATCCATGGTGCTGAGCACATGCAGTGTTTCCGGCGGCGGCGAACGCTGCTGCAGCACGGCTTCGATCATCGGGCCATCCTCCAGCCCGAAGCTCGACAGTCGCGCGGAAGTGGTCGTGCGGTTTTCCCTGGATGTTGTCACGCCATCGCCTGCGTCGCGAGATCTGCTCGCAGCACGATGGTAGAGACAGCGCCTGCAGGCGCAGCGCCAACAGAGTCACGTTTCGGGGCTTGCGCTGTGTGAGCGGGCTAACGAATTTCGCGATCGAGGGCGAAGCGGCGCGCCAATTGCGCGGCCAATCCGACATAATCCGCCGGCCGCAGCGCCGCCAGTCGCTGCCGTTCGGCGCTCGGGAGCGGCAAAGTCGCGACGAAGGCGGCGAGGTCGGCGGCACCGACGTGTTGACCGCGCGTGAACTGCTTGAGCCGCTCGTAGCCGTTCGGCACGCCGGCTGCGCGCAGCACGCTCTGGATGGCTTCGCCCAGTACTTCGTAGGCAGCGTCGAGATCGGCCGCCATGCGCGCAGCGTCGGGGGTGAGCTTGGCCAGACCGCGCTGCAGCGCGCTCCAGCCGATGTAGCTGTGACCGATAGCAACGCCGAGGTTGCGCAGCACTGTCGAGTCGGTCAGATCGCGCTGCCAGCGCGAGATCGGCAGCTTGTCCGCAAAGAAGCGCAGCATCGCGTTCGCCATGCCGAAGTTGCCCTCGGCATTCTCGAAATCGATCGGGTTGATCTTGTGCGGCATGGTCGAGGAGCCGACCTCCGCGGGGTTCGGCCGCTGGCGCAGATAGCCGAGACTGATGTATCCCCAGAGGTCGCGACACAGATCGATCAGAATCACGTTGAGCGCAGCGCAGGCATCGCAGTACTCCGCGATCCAGTCGTGCGGCTCGATCTGGGTGCTGTACGGATTCCAGACCAGCTGTTGCGACTCGATGAATTCACGGCTTAGCTGCAGCCAGTCGAGGTCCGGCCGAGCGCTCTGGTGGGCGTTGAAATTCCCGACCGCGCCGTTCCATTTGGCGAGGATTTCCACCGCATCGAGCCGCCGCTGCGCGCGCGCGAGCCGCGCGCCGACATTGGCCATCTCCTTGCCGAAGGTGGTCGGGCTCGCGCTCTGTCCATGGGTGCGCGCGAGCATCGGCAGCTCCGCGTGTGCTGCGGCGAGTGCGCGCAGTGCCGCGTCGAGCGCTGAGAGCTCGGGCTGCAATACGCCGCGGCGCACGCTGCGCAGCAGGCGCGCGTAGCTCAAATTGTTGATGTCCTCGGAGGTACAGCCGAAGTGCACCAGCTCGAGCACGGCCGCGCTGGCGCCGGCCGCGGCCAGCGCTTCGCGCACGAAATACTCTACCGCCTTGACATCATGATTGATGCCCCGCTCGATCGTCTTGACTGCGCCGGCGGCCTCACGGCCGGGCGCCTGCGCCAGTTCGGCGGCGCGCGCGCGCACCGTGTCGGGCAGCCCCTCGCGCAGCAGCGGCGCAGGTGGCGCGGTCAGTTTGAGAAACCACAATGCCTCGACGCGGATGCGCTCGCGGATCAGCGCGGCTTCCGAGAAGTAGTCCCGCAAGGGTGCAACCGCTTCCGCATAGCGGCCGTCGATGGGCGAGAGCGCTGTGAGGGCGGGTGCTTCCATGCGATCGCGGCGTGTAATCGAAGTGCTAGACTAAACATCATAACGCATTGGGTGAACGCATGAGCTCGCCATCCTTTCGAATCGAGCGCGACAGCATGGGTGAACTGAAAGTACCCGCCGACGCGCTCTGGGGCGCGCAGACGCAGCGCGCGGTCGAGAATTTTCCGGTCAGCGGCCTGACACTGCCGCGTGGCTTCATTCGCGCCGTTGCGCTCATCAAGCGCGCCGCCGCCGCCGCCAACGCGCATCTGGGATTGCTGCCGGCCGATGCCGCCTCGGCCATCGAACGGGCCGCGCAGCAGGTGGCCGACGGCGCCCACGACGCACAGTTTCCGATCGATGTGTATCAGACCGGCTCCGGCACGAGCACCAACATGAACGCCAATGAGGTCATCGCGCATCTGGCTGCGCGTGCCGGCCACGCGGTGCATCCGAACGATCACGTCAACATGGGTCAGAGCAGCAACGATGTCATCCCGACCGCCATTCATGTCGGCGCGGCGTTGCTGTTGCGCGAGCAGCTGCTGCCGGCGTTGGCTCACCTGGCAGGCGTGCTCGCAGGCCGCGAGCGTGAGCTCGCGCAGGTCGTCAAGACCGGCCGCACTCATCTGATGGACGCGATGCCTATAACGCTCGGGCAGGAACTGTCGGGGTGGCGCACGCAAATCGAGCACGGCGCCGCACGGCTGCGGGCCGTGGAGCCGCGACTGCTGCAGCTGGCTCAGGGCGGTACCGCGGTGGGCAGCGGCATCAATGCCCATCCCGAATTCGCGGCCGCCTTCTGTCGCGAGCTCGCCGCGCTGACCGGCATCGGCTTCGGGCCGAGCGGCAACTTCTTCGAGGCGCTGTCGTCGCAGGATACTGCCGTCGAGCTATCGGGCCAGCTCAAGGTCGTGGCCGTCAGTCTGATGAAAATCGCCAACGATCTTCGCTGGATGAACAGCGGCCCACTCGCGGGATTGGGCGAAATCGCCCTGCCGGCGCTGCAGCCGGGCAGCAGCATCATGCCGGGCAAGGTCAACCCCGTTATTCCCGAGGCCACCGCCATGGTCGCCGCGCAGGTCATCGGCAATGATGTCACGATCTCGATCGCCGGCCAGTCGGGTAATTTTCAGCTCAACGTCATGCTGCCGTTGATCGCTCACAACCTGCTCGAAAGCATCCGTCTGCTGGCCAATGTCTCGCGGCTGCTGGCGGACCGGGCGATCGCGGGATTCGAGGTCAAGCGGGCGCGCCTGGCCGAAGCGCTCGATCGCAACCCGATCCTGGTGACGGCGCTCAATCCCGTGATCGGCTATGAAAAGGGCGCTGCGATCGCCAAGAAGGCTTATGCCGAGGGCAAGCCTATCCGCGAAGTGGCGGCCCGCGAGACTTCGCTGTCGCGCGAGCGGCTCGATGCACTGCTCGATCCGACCGAGCTCACGCGCGGCGGGATCAAGGGCGGCACCGGTGGCGGAGGATGATGGGAGCGATGGTCGCCCCGGCGCTGCCGACGCTGCCCGCGCTGCCGCACGACTGGTCTGAACGCCTGCGCAGCCGCCTGCTGCCCGCACCCGACCATCGGCTCGAGCGCAGCCGCGTCGGCACGCGAGCGGCCGCGCGCGAGGCTCTGCCCGAGAGGCTCACCGCGTCGGCCGTGCTGGTGCCGATCGTGCTGCACCCCGAGGCACCGGCACTGCTCATGACCGTGCGTGCCAGTCATCTGCGCTCGCATGCCGGACAGATCAGTTTCCCCGGCGGGCGGGTCGAACCCGCCGACGTCGATCTGGCCGCAGCTGCGCTGCGTGAAACGTGGGAGGAGATCGGCGTCGAAGAGGCCGCCATCGAACCGATAGGCTTTCTCGAGGACCAGATCGTTCGCACCGGCTACCGCATAACGCCGATGGTGGCGCTGCTCGAACCCGGCTTCAGTCTCAGGCCCAACGGTACCGAAGTGGCCGAGGTGTTCGAACTGCCTTTGGCCTATGCGTTGTGCGCCGCCAACTACCGTTCGCGCCCGGGTCGGGCGCGCGGCCTGGATTTCGAGATCTGGGAGCTGCCCTTCGGCGCGCGCAACATCTGGGGCGCGACCGCCGGCATCCTCGCCA
>JGI12269J14319_10000845_pt1 | contig 30121 bp, 31 predicted proteins | sample PeaSoiSIISIP2007_FD_14319 | JGI IMG/M metagenome (IMG submission 14319)
TACAACCCCATGGCGCCATCGGGTGTCTTGAGTGTCACAGTCGTCGCCATCGGTCCCCCGTAGTCGTCCATGCATCGCTGCCATGCCCCCGCCNCTCAGCGGGCGACACACGATGCCACCCCTGCTGCCGTCGCGGCCATCGGGCCGGAGAAGCCCAAGCGATATCATCTACGGTATATACCATCTACGATATTCACGGGTCGGTGTCGCCGAGGTCCGTCCCTCGCAGCGCGCCACCGGCAACAACGATGTTCGTCGGCTCACCCAGGTCGCGTCGAGCTCGCCCGTGACGACACGTCGGGGTCGCGAGCGCGGATCTCCGACAACGTGCACAGCGCACGTTCCAGATCGGCAATGCATCGTCGTCGACGTGCGCTGACACAGCGCCGCGTGAGCGGCGACGTGGCGGCGGCCCTGCTCCCACGTTCTGATCTCGTCACCGTCGGTCATGCCCTAGCCTCCCCTGCCATGGCCACCGCGGTGTTCTTCCATGCGCATCCCGACGACGAGGCGATCCAGACCGGGGGCACAATGGCCCGCATGGCCGCCGAAGGGCACCGGGTCGTGCTCGTGACCGCGACACGCGGGGAACTGGGAGAGGTCCCCGAGGGCATCCTCGCACCCGGGGAGTCGCTCGCCGAGCGACGCGCCGTCGAGCTTGCCGCTGCCTGTGCGGTCCTCGGAGTGGCGCGCCACGAGTACCTGGGCTACGGCGACTCGGGGATGGCCGGTGAAGCCACCAACGACGACCCAGCCTCCTTCTGGCAGGCCGACGTCGACGAGGCGGCGACGCGTCTGGCCGCCATCCTCGACGACGAGCACGCCGATATCTTCGTCACCTACGACGAGAACGGCGGGTACGGGCACCCCGACCACATCCAGGTGCACCGCGTCGGACTTCGTGCCGCGTCGCGCGCCGAGACGCCACGGGTGTTCATGGCCACGATGAACCGCGACTACATGTTGTCGCTGGTCGATCGCGCCGACGACTTCGGATTCGATCTGCCCGAGGAGCAGCGGTCCATGCTCGACACCATGGGCGTGCCTGCCGAGCGGGTGACCACGGCCGTGGACGTGAGTGACTACCTCGACCGCAAGCGAGGCGCCATGCAGGCACACCCCAGCCAGATCACCGACACGTCGTTCTTCCTCAAGATGCCGCCCGAGGCCTTCGCGGCGGTATGGGGGACCGAGTGGTACATGCACGTCGGGGTCGAAGGCGCCCCCGTCATCGAGGAATCGCTGCTCGCCACGCCATGACCCCGACCGACCGCGCCGACCACAACGTTCCCGCCATCGTGTCGGGAGAGCGGGACACACTCCTCGCCTTCCTCGGATACCTACGCACGAGTGTCGACCGCAAGCTCGTGGACCTGTCCGAGCACGACGCCCGCCGTCGGTTCGTGGTGTCGGACACCACTCTCCTCGGGGTCGTCAAGCACCTGACCTTGGTCGAGGTCTACTGGGTGCAACGGCGCTTGGCGGGCGCCGACATGACGTGGAGCGGCGACGGCTTCGACCTCGAGCCCACCGATACGGTGCCGTCGGTACGCCGGGCCTACGCCGAGGCGGGACAGCGGACCGACGAGATCGTCGCCGACTGTCCCGACCTCGACCAACCCTTGCCCCGGGGACGCCACGGCCTCACCGTGCGTTGGATGCTCGCCCATCTCGTCGAAGAGACGGCGCGCCACGCCGGGCACGTCGACATCCTGCGCGAGCTCGTGGACGGCGAGACCGGTCGCTGAAGCGACGGTCTCGGGGTCAGCTCGCCGGGGCCAGGCCCAACTTGGCGGTGACGGTGAGCTTCTTTGGGCCCCGGTACAGGGTGAGGCGCACGCTCGTCCCCGACGACAACGCCTGGACGTCGTTGGTGAGCCCCTGCGCCGAGTTCACCGCTTGGCCGTTGAAGCTCACGATGACGTCACCGGTGAGGATGCCGGCCGAGTCGGCGGGCGAACCGCTCACCACCGACACCACCAGGGCGCCCGAGGCCGGCACGAGCCCGTAGGCCTGTTGCTCCTCGGTGGTCTCGTCGGTGACCTCGACACCGAGATAGGCCTTGGCCTGGCCCGCCGTCCCCCCGGCCCGCAACGTGGCGACGAGTCCCTGGATGGTCGATGACGGGATGGCGAAGCCGATGTTCTGCGCCGGCGCGTTCCCGCTGCTCGACGAGGCCACGGCGGTGTCCATCCCCACCACTTGGCCGGCCGAGTCGACCAGCGGCCCGCCCGAGTTTCCCGAGTTGATGGCCGCGTCGGTCTGGATCATGTTCTGGAGGGTCTCCCCCACTCCCCCGCTCGCATCGCCGGCCTGCACGGTGCGGCCCGTGGCCGACACGATGCCCGACGTCACCGTGGGCGTGCCGGCGGAGAGCCCGAGGGCGTTGCCGATGGCGATGACGGCGTCACCGACCTGGAGCTTGGTCGAGTCCCCGAACGTCACGGCCTGGAGGTTGGCCGGCGGGGAGTTGATCTTGAGGAGGGCCGCATCACTCGAGGGGTCCGCCCCCACCAAGGTGGCGGGCAGCGCCGCGGTCTGCCCGTAGAGGGTGACGGTGATCGTGCTCGCGCCCGAGATGACGTGGTTGTTGGTGATCACCTCGCCGGTTCCCGAGATGATCATCCCCGTACCCTGGTCCTCCGACGGCCCACTGAAGACGCCGCCCACCGCCGACCCTGGGCCCTTGGCGTCGATCGACACCACCTCGGGAAGGACGCTCTTCACGATGGTGGGGATCTGCGCCCCGCCGGCGAGGGCGGGGCCCGGCGTCTCTTCCCCCACACGCACCGGCGGCGCGGCGCTCTCGCTGTTCCCCGTTCCCACCGCCTCGGCGATGCCCGCACCGGCGGCACCCCCGATGAGCGCGGCGACCACGGCGACGAGGATCCAGCCCCGGGCGCCGCGCGGTCCTTGTCTCGGTTCCGGTGCCGGGGTGCTCTCCCCGGAGCCGGTGAACGGCCCGGACGGGACCGCGCCCGAGGGTGGGACCCTCGGGGGTGGCCATCCCGGGACCACGGGCGCTTCGGCACCTCTCCAAACCGGCGTACTCGGGGCGGGGGGCGCCACCAGCGGCCCGGCCCCGTAAGGGGACGGAGGTGGGTGCGAAGACACCGGCGGGGACGCCGGAGGGGAACCAGCCGGGGGTGTCGAGGTTCCTCCGAGCGACGGAGGCGGGGCCGGTGTCGACTCGGCGTCGTCGGCCCCGTGGTCCTGACGCTCATCGTCCACCGCTCGTACTCCTGTTCCCTCGGGAGAACCACCCTCGAGTGTTCCCGACGCCTGTCAGATTAGGGAACGCACATGGCTCCCGGGTGCGATTGGCTCGTATTCTCAGAACCTGCACAGAAATGCTGCACGAGGCCACGGGACCAATTACGCCAGGTGTTCTCACCGTGTCGGCGCCGACGGTAGCGTGGTCCGACCACAATGACGCGACGAATCGACATCGAACTGACCAGCAGCCGCGACGACGGCACGTGGACGTGGCGCGCCCCCGGGGCCCGGCAGCCCCGGGGCTCACTCGAGGGCACGCTCCTGCCCACCGGCGCCAAGGTCGGTGACGTCCTACGGGCCGACGCCGAATTCGACCTCGAGGGCATCGTCGTGACCTCGGTGCTGGCCCCGAAGGAAGCCCCACCCACCGAGAAAGTGGCACGCATCGAGATCGTGGGGTCGGGCCGCGACAACGCGCCGGGAGGTGTGTCGGTCATCCTCGCCCCCGGAGGGCGCCGCCGCGACGAGGACGGCCGGGGCGATCGTCCCCGGCGGGCCTCGGCGGGCCGGGGTGCTGCCCCTCGACGCAACGGCGCCCCGGGNTCCCCCGGCGAAGAGCGCGGGGCACGACCGTCCCGACCCGGGCGCGACGGCCGCCCGGGCCCGGCGCGCGACGGCCGGGCGACCCGACCCGATCGTGAAGCGGGCGGGGTGCGCCCCGAGCGCGGTGCGCCGGGAGAGCGGCCCGAACGAGGTGGTCGCGACGGCGCGGCACCGCGCCCGGCGCGTGCTGAACGATCCGATCGACCCCGGCGCCTCCAGGCCGTGTCCACGCATCGCGACGCCGCGCTCGCCGAACTGCGTCCCGAACAGCTGCCCGTAGCCGAGCAGCTCTTGCGGGGGGGCATCCCCGCGGTGCGCAACGCCATCGAGGAGCAAAACGCACGAGCGCGGGCCGAAGGACGTTCCGAGGTGTCACCCGACCCGTTGCTCACGATGGCCGAGGGGCTCCTGCCCCGGATGAACCTGGCGGGATGGAAGGACCGGGCCGTAGCGGCGCGCAACGCCGGGAAGGACGCTCCGCTGCGCGAGGTCCGCTCCGTCGTGGCGTCGGCCTCGACCGTCAGCCTCGACGACGAAGGTCGCGAGATGGTCACGACACTGCGTGACGCGTTGCAGGCGCGCGTGACGGCTCTGCGCGACGGCTGGCTGGCGCGCATCGTCGCCGCCCTCGAAGACAGCCGTGTGGCCGACGCCCTTCGGGTCTCGGCGCGGCCACCCGAGCCCGCCGCCCGGGTCCCCGCCGACCTGGCTGTGCGCCTCGCCGAGGCGGCGGGCGCCGCCATGTCGTCGCAGCTGGCCGAGGACGAGTGGAAGGCGCTGCTCGACGCGGTGGTGGACTCGCCGGTGCGCAGAACGGTCAAGCCGGCCGGACTGCCCGATCCTGCCGGCGTCGAGCTGCGCGCGTCGGTGCGGCGCGCCGCGGGACAGGTCCCCGAGCTGGCCCGGCTCCTCGGCCTGCCCATTCCCCCGCCACCCGGGCCCCGCCGGCCCACCCCGTCCGGGGCACGAGGCGCCTGACCCTACGGGCGCCGCACCTCCCCGACGGCAAACGGCCCGACCCGGGTCAGGCGAGCACGCCGTGGGTACGGAGGAAGCCCTCCAGGCCGTCGACCAACGACCGGGCGCCCACCTCACCGAGCGGGACCCAGGCCGCCGCGGCGGCGTCGCTGCCCGGCACGGGCTCACCGCCGCCGTCGGGCACCACCACGGTGAAGTCGAGGATGACGAAGTGATAGCCGGGGCCCATGCGCTCGGCCCAGCCCAGCAACGGCCCGCAGCGCACCTCGAGCCCGGTCTCCTCGAGCACCTCACGCTCGACGGCACCGGCCACGGTCTCACCGGGCTCGACATGGCCGCCCGGCACGCTCCACTTCCCCGCCTGAGGGTCGGTGGCCCGTTGGACGAGGAGCAGCGCGCCGGCCCGCACTGCCACCGCGCCCACCGCCACCACCGGCCTCGCCGCCGACACTGCCCCGGGTGCGCTCCTCACTCCAGTGTTCGGTGCATGGTGATGAGACGCGCCTTGAACCCCGACGCCTCGAGGAGGTTCTTCGTGGCCCGGTCACCGGGCAGCGCGCTGATGTCGACGCCGCGACAGCCCGACGAACCGAACCACGTCACCAATGTGTCGAGCAGCGCCGCGCCGACACCCACGCCCCGGGCCGCGGGCTCGACATAACAGACGTCGATGATCCCCAACTTCGTCTCACCCACTTCGTCGAGGCGCCCGATCGCCATCCCCACCACCGAATCGTCGACGGTTCCGAGCAGGATCCGGCGCCGGGGATCCGACAGCAGGCGGTCAAGGCCGCCGGGACGCAGGAGGGCCTTGGCGATCAGACCGGTCTCCCGGCGCACGAACAGGGACCCGCCCCGGGCCCGTTGGATCTCTTCGAGCGCGGCGCGACACAGTGCGCCGCAGCGGTCGGCGTCCTCGCGTCGTGCCGGACGGGTGCCCTCCACGGGATCGACGGGACCCCGCTCCTGGTCGACTAGGACGGCACGCTGTCTCCGCCGGTGAGCAGCTGCTCGACCCGGTGGAGAATGGTGCGGCGCTGGCGGTGCGAGGCCTCGTAGGCGCGCACCTCCTCGAGCTCGGGCGGCGACAATCCCTCCAGGCGCTGCACCACCTGCGACGCGGAGAGGCTGTCGTAGCCGGGAATGGCGAGCGAGGACGGCGACTCGGTGCCGTTGGGTCCCCCGTTCCCGAGCCACACCGACGGCCGCCACGGCGTCGACGCGGGCTCACGCCCGGTGGGGATGGACGACCCGGCCCGCCGATCGACACCGGGGGCCCCGACGTGGCGCGTCTCAGGTTGGGAGGCCTCGGCCCGGCGATCGTCGGCCGCGCCGTGGAGGTCGTCGGAGTCGACATCATCGTGGACATCGGTATCGGACCGCTCGCCGGAGGCGACGCCGCGAACACGACCACCGTCAGCCTGCGCGGCAAGGTGCCCGAGCGATTGCTCGAGTTGGCGACGGCCCATCTGAATCGCGAACTGCCCGACGAGCCGGGCAGTGTGTACCTGCCCTTCGACTCGGTGCCGGCCTTTTTCGACGAGCTTGGGGAATTCCTCGACGAGGGTGACCGCCAGACCGGTGGGCCCGAACACGACGAGCTCGAGCAACCGGTCTCCGGGAGACTTGTCGTCGGTCATCTCGCACCCTCCTGTTCATGGCGCCGTGTCACCACTGCAGTCACACGCAGTCCCGGCACAGCCCCTTTTCGGGATCGGCGAGCTGGCTGGAGTGCTTGACGAGGAAGCAGGACCTGCACACGAATTCGTCGGGCTGCTTGGGCAGGACCCGCTCCGAGCCCTCGGAGCGGTCGTCGGGCTCGACGACCTCCTCGTCCTCGGCCTCCTCCTCCTCGACGACCAGGCGCTCCTTCAGGATCTCGTCCAGGCTGGCCTCGACATCCTCGTCGTCGACCTCTTCTTCTTCTTCTTCGCCCTCCTCGGCGGTGGTGACGATGGCCACGGGGACCACGACCACGTCGGGCTCTTCCTCCTCGACGACGTCGATATCGGCGACGACGTCGTCGTCGTCATCGTCGACGAGGGCGACGTCGAGGTCCTCTTCGTCGAGGACCTCTTCGAGCATTTCTTCGTCGGCAAGGTCCTCGAGGTCCTCGGTGTCGAGCTCCTCGGGTTCTGCCACATCATCCAGGTCGTCGGCCACTTCTGCCCTTTAGGTCCCTTTAGGTCGTCGGACGCCGCGGGAGCATATCGGCTCCGATCCGGGAGTCAGATCACCGCGACAGGGCCGTCGGGAGATCTCGGTGTGACGCGTGCGCCGGGGGCGGTAGGGCCCGGGAACCTTTGGTGCCATCTCCACCAGACCGGCGGCACCCGCCGGGTCATGGTGGGGACGTTCTCTACTCGGTTCCCCGGGCCGCCCTCCGCCTCTCACAGTGATCCCCCCCTCGCCACCCGCTCAGCCGGAAGACCGGAGGAGCAGCGGTAGGGGCGTCTGGGACTGGGGCGCACAATAGGCTCCGCGCCATGGAGGACTCAAGCGACTCTTGATGGAGCCGACCAGGCCCTTTGCGCGTCCCCCCTGGTCAAGACGATGGCGGCTTTTCTCCCCGGAAAGCGACCTGCGCCCCGGGGCCCGACGGTGTCAGCTCGGCACGGCGGCGGAGCGACGAGCCTCGGCCCGTTTCTCCGAACCCAGGCGCTCGAGGTCGTACGATTCATGGTCCACAAACGTCATGGCCTCGGCGATGAGCCGGTGCCCGGCGTGCTCGGCGATGAGCCGGTGCATGTCCTGTGCGACCACTCGGTACGCGGGATGGCCCTGCTCCCCCGACCGCAGCTCGAGCATGTGCAGTGCTTCCCGGGCATTCATCTGCATCGCATAGCGAACCCGGAAGGCGAGCGCGACCGCGTACGGCGCCTGGGTGCGACACACCCTCGTCATCACGTCGTAGAGATCGGCCGAGCGCGCCATCGACCTCGCGTAGCGCTCTCCGATGCCCGCCTCCTCGACGATGTCGGGCATCTCGTATCCGAGGCCGGGGCTGAGGTCCTGCCATTCGATGGTGAGCATGCGGTGGCGCTGCAGGTCACGGAACGCCCCGTAGTCCGAGACCACGTCGAAGCGGTAGCCCGTGCGCTCAAAGGCCCGCCCCGGGCGGTGGCGACGGTTGATGCGCTCGCCGACGTAGGCCCGCATGATGGTTCGCCGGTCCTCGGGTCCGAGGGCCCGGACCCGACGGAGGACCTCCTGGTCCGACAGGGTCGTGCGCGGGTAGCACATGGCCGCGATGACCTTGTCCTCTCCTTCGGGGTCCCAGTCCACGAGAGCCACGCCCGACGCCTGCTCGGGTGGCATGCCCTGGGCGTCGGGCCACAGGCGTGCCACCACCTCGTCGGTCCGGGCCGCCGTGTCGGCCAGGTACTCGGTCCACACTCCCCCGCGCTCGGGAATGTCGACCCGCTGGAGGAACGACGGGATGACCTTGCGCAGCTCGTCCAACATGAGCTGCCCGTAGTGCCGCGCCTCGGGGAGGGGATGGGCCCGCATGCGCAACAACAGCATCTCGTAGGACTGGCCCGTGCCGTACACGCCGACATTCGACAACGACGCGGCGGGCAGCAGCCCGCGCAGCGCGTCCAGTGCCTTGGCCCGGATCGATTGGCGGTACACGAAGTCCGAATCGCCGGCGCGCTGAGGAAAGCGTTTCGACAGCCAGGCCTGCAACTCGGGGAGCGACGCACCGTAGGTGTCGAACATGCGGTCCATGTCACCGACGTATCGGGCCCCGATCGAGGACTCGAGCACCTCGGGGTCGCGGTGGTACCGGTAGTGGCCGGTGCTGAGGCGACTGTCGTAGGGCACATAGCGCGTCGACTGCTCGAGGTAGGCCATGAGCCGGCCCCACTCGAGCACCTTGGTGAGCATGTTCGACGCCTGCTCGCAGGCAAGGTGCACGCCACCGAGCTGGGCCACCGAATCGTCGCCGTACTCGAGAAAGACGCGGTCGTAGAGCTCTTCGGCCCGGCGCAATCCCATGGTGGCGTCGACACCGGCGTCCCCGGTCACGTCGAGCTCGCCCACGAACTCGTCGAGGAACAGCCGCCGCAGGCTCTTGGCCGAGCGCGAATAGCGGGCGAAGAGCGCCCCTTTCACCACTTCGGGCAGGTTCACCAGGGCAAAGACAGGACCCTCGACGTTGGTGACGTATCGGCGCAGCACCTCGGTCTCGTCGGCGCTGAACGTCTCCTCGGCGTAGGGGAACATGGCCCCGGCAACACTACGACCGGCGCGACGCCGGGGTGGCGGACCCCCGGTTACCTGCCCCGAGACCCGCGACGCCCCTGTTCGAGGGGCGTCGCCCCGGTCTCGGACCGGAGCAATCCGGCCCCCGGGGGCGCCTCGTCGGCGGCCGCCGCGGCCGCGTCGGACGCGTGCTCGTCGAGGGCAAGGGCCGGGCCTGCCGACGCCGCCACCACACCGCGCTGCAGCAAGTCGGCGGCGTGACGGGCCGCGCCGGCCGTGTCGGAGACGCTCACGACGGCCAACTGGCGCAGCAGGTCGATCAACTGTTTCACGTTGCGCACGAAATCGCCGGGCGCGAGCTCGGCTCGCTCCAGGACACGGTCGAGGCGCTGTCCGCGTGCCCACCGCAAGGCGACATCGGCAAACCCGTCGTCGGGGGCCCGGGTGCGCGGCAGGCGCGACGCCTGTTCCTCGGCGCGCAGACTCTCGGCGACCCCGGCGATCGCCTCCAGTCTCGGGCGCAGCGCCTTGGGGGGCGACGCCAGCACCGGAGCCCGCCCGGGACGCGTCTCGAAGGTGCACGACGACACCACCGCCGCCAGTTCGGGCGGGTCGAGCCCGTCGAAGAGCCCCTCGGCGAGCGCCTCGGCGACGAGGAGATCGGACTCGTGGTAGATCCCCGCCAGCATCACGCCGCGAGGAGTGAGCCGCCACGCGGCCATGTCCACGTATCCGAAGTGCTCGAGCAGCGCCAGGGCGCGGTCGAGCCGGCGCGACAGGGCGTGGTGATGAGCGCGGTCGAGGAACTGGGCGAACGAGCGGTCCAAGATGTAGTGGGCCTGATCCACGTGGTACCGGCGCACGAGGTTGACAGCCAGGTTGTAGCTGGCCCGGAACGACGACCGCAGATCGGGGGGTGGAGACGTGGCCAGCGCCGCCAGCGCCGTCATCGACACCTGCGGGGACCACACCACGACGGCGTGGCCGACCGAGTCGAGACCGCGCCGGCCGGCTCGTCCCGTCAACTGCGCGTACTCCCCCGACGACAACCCGCTGCGCCCGTGCTCGCGGATCTTGGTGAGCCGCTCGATCACCACCGTGCGGGCCGGCATGTTGATGCCGAGCGACAGCGTCTCGGTGGCGAACACGACGCCCAACAGGTTCGAGGAGAAACAGTCCTCCACCGCCTCCCGAAAGGCCGGGATCAGCCCGGCGTGGTGCGATCCCAGCCCCGCTTCGAGGCCCGCGGCCCACGGCCCGTATCCCAAGACGCGCAGCTCCTCGTCGGGAAGCCCCTCAGTGTGCTCCTCGCAGCGATGCCGGATCTCGGCTCTCTCCTCCGGACTCGTGAGCCGCATCCCGTCCGACAAGCACTGGGCGACCGCCGCGTCGCACGCCGCTCTCGAGAAGATGAAGACGATGGCCGGCAACATGGTCAGGTCGTCGAGCGCTTCGATGAGCTCGCTGCGGCGCGGGCCCACGAGACGCGAGTGGCGAAGGCCACCCGGACGTCGCGCCAGACGCGTCACCCGCTGGTCGAGAGCGAGTGCCTTGGGATGGATCTTGCGATGGTGCAGCAGCGGCACGAGCTCGACGCGACGGCTCCCCTTTTCCGCCACGGCCACGTGATTGCGCAGCTCGACGGGGCGGTGCTTCTCGATGACCACCTCGGTGGGCCCGCGCAAGGTGGTGAGCCACTCGCCGAACTGCGCCGCATTGGCCACCGTGGCCGACAGGCACACGAAGACCACCTCGGAAGGGCTCAGGATCAGCACCTCCTCCCACACCGACCCGCGGTAGGGGTCCTGGAGGTAATGCACCTCGTCCAGGACGACCAGTCCGAGACCGGCCAACTGCGGGGAGCGGGCGAAAAGCATGTTGCGCAACACCTCGGTCGTCATGACGACCACGGGGGCGCGACCGTTGTGCGACAGGTCGCCGGTGAGCAGCCCCACGTCCTCGGGCCCATACACCTCGGCCAGCTCCGAGTACTTCTGATTGGACAGTGCCTTGAGTGGCGTCGTATAGAAGGCGCGCTCACCTCGGGCCCGGGCCCGCGCCACGGCGTAGTCGGCCACCACCGTCTTCCCCGAGCCCGTCGGTGCCGAGACGAGTACCGAGCGTCCCGCGTCGAGGGCGTCGAAGGCCGCCTCCTGGAACGGGTCGAGCGGGAACCCCAGGCGCGCCCGCACCTGGGCGCGTACCGGGTCGCCGGCTCCGCGACGGGCCGTCACCGACTGGGGTGGCTCAACGGCGCAGGAACTTGCCGAGCAGGATCGACACCTCGTAGAAGACGTACATCGGGATCGCCAGGGCCAGCATCGAGAACGGGTCCCCGCTGGGTGTGATGACCGCGGCGAACACCACGATCGACACAATGGCCCAACGACGCCACGACGACAGCTTCCGGGGCGACAGCACGCCCACGAGCTCGAGCGACACCAAGATGACGGGGAACTCGAAGGTGAGCCCGAACACCAACATGAGTGCCACGAGGAGGCCCAGATACGAGTTGGGGTTGTAGATCTGCTGCAGGGAGGGGCCGCCGATGTTCTGCAGGAACTGCAGGGCGTGGGGGAACGCCACGAACGCCAGGTACGCCCCGAAGGCGAAGAGCACGATGGAGGAGGCCACGAACGGTATGGCGTAGCGCTTTTCGTTGCGGTGCAGACCCGGCGTGATGAAGCGCCACAGCTCCCACAGGATCACCGGCGACGCCAGGAACACGCCTCCGTAGGTAGCCAACTTGATGCGCAGGGATAGTCCGTCGAGGGGCGCGGTGACGTAGAGCTGACAGCGGTGGGCGCCGGCCACCCGGCAGTACGGCGCCTGCAGGAAATGCAGGATGTGGGGGTAGACGATGAACGCCACGGTGGAGCCCACCGCGAACGCGAACACGCAGATGACGACGCGGCGGCGCAGCTCCGCCAGGTGCTCCCCGAGCGTCATGGCTTCGGCCGNGGGTCGCGTCGACGCGCCTCGGAACGGCAGTCGGAGTCGGGTGGCCATGGTGGGGCGTGGCGTCGCCGGTCAGTTCATGCTGGGGTCGTCGGGCACGACGGGAAAGACGCCGGGCACCGGCATGCCGGCGCCCCCGGCCGCGAAGTCCGCGCCCGCACCGTTGCCCGACCCCGACCCGTTGCCGGACACCGGTGGTCCTGGGGCCGGCGCGGGCGAAGAAGCCGCGGCGGCGTCGACCGGTGGGGCCGGACCCGAGGAGTCTGTCCCGCCGTCGACGACGGGATCCGTGGTCGTGCCCGGCTCGTCGGTCAGGGCCCGCTCATGCTCGTCGGCGAGGCGGTCGAGGAAGGCCAGGGGCGAGCGCACGGCTTGGGCCACCTCATGGGTGGGGGGCAGGTTGGGGAACGTCCCCCGAACCTCGCTCTCGAGGCGGGTCCGCCATTGCCGCAGGTCGTGCCAGGCCGCGCCGATCTGGCGCGCCACCTGAGGAAGCTTCTCGGGCCCCAGGACGATGAGCGCGATGACGAGGATGACCAGCAATTTCGCCGGGCTGAGCGACAGCATCTGGCGCCAAGTCTACGACGCCGGGCCTCCCGGCAACGGCGGCGTGACCGCATGGTCGTCTGGGTGAGGTCGCGCTCGGGCTCGGCGGCGCGCTCCGGCGCTGCCGAGCGACCGGTCAGGAGAACGAGCGATGGATCAAGACGCGACGGATCAATAGATGTGGAGCGAGGTAAGCGGCCAGATCTTGACCACCACCCGTCCCACGATGAGGTCTTTGTGGATGGGGCCGAAGAACCGGCTGTCTTGGGAATCGGATCGGTTGTCACCCATCACGAAGTACTCCCCGGCGGGGATCTTCTGGGTGGTGATGCCGGTCGTCACGGTCCCGGGAACGAGCCAAGGCTCTTTGAGAGGCTTGCCGTTGATCACCACCTGACCCCCGGCCGACGAGATCGTCTCGCCGGGTAGGCCGATGACGCGTTTGACCAGGTCTTTGACGTTGGGCCCGGCGTCCTCACCGGGCGGCGTGGCGAAGACCACGATGTCGCCGCGGTGCACGGCGTGGAGGTGGTAGCTCAGTTTGTCGACGAGGATCCGGTCGCCGACCATGAGCGTGGGCTCCATCGAGGCCGACGGGATGAAGAAGGTCTGGACGACGAAGGTCCGGATCCCCAGGGCCACGAGGACCGCCACGAGGAGCACGACCGCCCACTCGATGATCCAGCGACTCCCCCGCCCAGGCCGGTAGGCGATCGGGGGTCGGGGGCCCGGGCCCCCCTGAATGAAGGTCCCGTTGTCGCCCGGCGGTGGCACCGGCGGGTCGGGCGCGGACACCACCGGGGCCGAGGGGGCCGCAACCGTCCAGGCGCTCACCGCCACCGGGGCGGGAGCCGGTCCGCGCAGCCAGAGGTCGTCGAGCGAGCTCGAGGGTGGCGCCGCCTCCGGCCGGTTCGGGGTCACGAAATTACGAGGCTAGTGGACCCGACCCCATTATTTGCCTCCGGCGACGCTCAAAGACTGGCGATCAGTTTCTCCACCCGCTCGTCGTGGGACCGGAAGGGGTCCTTCAACAGCACGGTTCGCTGGGCCTGGTCGTTGAGCTTCAGGTGGACCCAGTCGACGGTGAAGTCCCGGCGGCGCTCCTTGGCGCGGCGGATGAATTCACCTCGCAGGCGGGCGCGCGTGGTCTGGGGCGGACGTGTCATGGCCTCGGTGATGGCGCCGTCCTCCACGAGCCGGTCCACCCGGTCACGCGCCTCCATCCGGTAGTAGAGGCCACGGCTGCGGTTGACGTCGTGGTACTGCAGGTCGAGCAGCGCCACCTTGGGATGGCCGAGCGGAAGTCCGTGCCGTTCGCGGTACGCCTCGATCAGCTGGTACTTGGCCACCCAGTCACATTCGCGTCCGAGGGTGAGGGGGTCGGACTCGAGGGCCTTCAGGCAGTGCTCCCACATGTCGAGGGCGCGGTCCTCCTGCGGCGACAGCCCGTGGCTGTCGCGGTAGCGGAGCGCCCGGTTGAGGTACTCGGACTGGATGTCGAGCGCGCTCACCTCACGCCCGTTGGCGAGACGGACCTTGCGACGGCAGGTGAGGTCGTGGCTGATCTCGCGGATGGCTCGAATGGGGTTCTCGAGGGTCAGGTCGCGCAGCACCGTGCCCGGGTCCTCGAGCATGCGCAGCAAGATGCTGGTCGAGCCCACCTTGAGGTAGGTGGCGTACTCACTCATGTTCGAGTCCCCGACGATGACGTGCAACCGGCGGAAGCGCTCGGCATCGGCGTGGGGCTCGTCGCGGGTGTTGATGATGGGACGGCTGCGGGTGGTGGCCGACGACACCCCCTCCCAGATGTGCTCGGCGCGCTGAGAGAGGCAGAACACCGCACCGCGCGCCGTCTGCAGGACCTTGCCGGCGCCGGCGAAGATCTGGCGGCTCACGAGGAACGGGATGAGCACTTCGGTGTAGTGCGCGAAGTCGTCGCGCCGGCTCGTCAGATAATTCTCGTGACAGCCGTAGGAATTCCCCGCCGAATCGGTGTTGTTCTTGAACAGGTAGATGACACCCCGGATGCCCTCCTCGCGCAGGCGGGCCTCGGCCCCGGTGACGAGATGGTCGAGGATGCGCTCCCCCGCCTTGTCGTGGGCCACGAGGTCGGTGATCGAGTCACATTCGGGTGTTGCGTACTCGGGGTGACTGCCCACGTCGAGATACAACCGGGCCCCGTTCTCGAGGAACACGTTCGACGAGCGGCCCCAGCTGACCACGCGCCGGAAGAGGTACCGGGCCACCTCGTCGGGCGAGAGGCGACGCTGGCCGCGCAGGGTACAGGTGACGCCGTACTCGTTCTCGAGCCCGAAGATCCGCCTGTCCACGTCACCCACGGTAGTGCCGGGTGTGCGCCAGGAAGCGACTCCCCCTGGGCAGGGCGGGCCGACGCTCGGTACCCTTTGCGGGTGGCTACGCCGCTGATGGTGCACCTGACGACCGTGGGGTCGATGTTCGAGGCACGCGTCGTCATGGCCCGCCTCGGGGCCGAGGGCATCCTCACCCAGTTGCGCGGCGCCGGCGAGGGGCCCTATCCCCTGCCCGGGCCGGTCGAAGTGCTCGTCGTGGTGGACCAGGCCGGAGAAGCCCGGGAGCTCATGCTCGCCGACCAGGTCGAAGCGCTTTTCGACGAATTCGAGGACGAATCCGGCGCCGAGCGGTAGCTCGGCGGGACCCGGCTCACTCCGAGCGCAGGGGTCCCCCGTCGCTGGGGGCGTCGGTGCCGGTGTCGGCTCCCGACCCGGCGTCCGCACCACGCGAGCCGCGGGCCGAGGCCTTTCGACCACCGCTCATGAGCTCGGCCAGCTCGTCGTGGCCCAGCCGGCGAAAGGCGCGTCGACCGTTGGCGCGGGCCAGCACGGCCACTTCGAGGTCGGCGGGGCCGAGCATCCGATCGGGCCCACCCAGCGCAGCCACCGTCGCCCGCAGGGCGGCGTCGAGCGCCCAGCCGTCCTGGTACGACTCCGCCACCCGGTCCGAGATCGTCTCGGTCTCCCCCCCGAGCACCGCGAACCGGTCCTCGTCGGTGATCGTGCCCTCGTAGGCGATGTGGTAGAGCTGGTCCGACTTGCCGTCGACCCCGAGCTCGGCCACCAGGATCTCGACCTCGAGCGGCTTCATCTCGTGGGTGAAGACCTGGCCCAGGTATTGGGCGTAGAGGTTGGCGAGCGACCGAGCGTCGACGTCCTCACGGCTGAAGGCGAAGCCCTTGGTATCGGCGTGACGCACCCCGGACACGCGCAACTGGTCGAACTCGTTGTACTTACCCACACCGGCGAAGGCGATCCGGTCGTAGATCTCGCTCACCTTGTGCAGCGAGCGCGACGGGTTCTCGGCCACGATCAGGATCCCGTCCGCGTACACGCAGGCCACGAGCGACCGCCCGCGGGCGATGCCCTTCTGGGCGTACTCGGCGCGGTCCTTCATGACCTGCTCGGGCGCCACGTAGAAGGGCATGGTCATGGGCCACCCCCTGTGAGGCCGCGCCCGAGGCTGCGGCGCTCCACCAGGGTCGTGAAGGACCGGGCCACCTCGTCGTCGGCCAGCCGTTGGTAGCCCTGGGCGGTGACCGTCGCCACCACGGGGAAGATCCCCCGCACCAGGTCGGGCCCGCCGGTGGCGGAGTCCTCGTCGGCCGCCTCGTACAGTGCCCGCACCGCCAGCTCGACGCTCTCGTCGCGTCCGAGGTCGGNGCGCCACCCGAGCTTGATGGTGGTCCGGGCGTCGCGGCCCCCCGACCCCGTCGCGGCGTGGTCGGCCTCTTCGAAGTGCCCGCCGGTGACGTCGTAGGTGAAGATCCGCCCTTCACCGACGCGCAGGTCGAAGCCGCAGAACAACGGCACGACCACCAGTCCCTGCATCGCCATGGGGAGGTGCTCGCGTACCATCTGGCCCAGTTGGTTGGCCTTGCCCTCGAGGCTGAGGGCGACGCCCTCGACCTTCTCGTAGTGCTCGAGCTGCGTCTGGAAGAGCTTGACCATCTCCACCGCTGGCCCGGCCGCCCCCGCGATGGCNACAGCGGAGTGCCGGTCGGCGGGAAAGACCTTCTCCATGGCGCGGTGCGCAATGATGTTGCCCTCGGTGGCGCGACGGTCTCCCGCCATCACCACACCGTCGGCGAAACGGAGCGCCACCACCGTGGTGCCGTGAGCCACTGCCGGGACCGCGCCCGGGCTCGTGTCCGTCGTGCCCAGCAAGGGTCGGGTGGGGTCGTGCTGGCGGATGAGAGCCGCGAAGCTGGGGCCCGGGTCCTCCCCGGGCGGAAAGAAGGGCAGACCCACCCCGCTACTCCCCGCCCTTCTGGACGTAATTACGGACGAACTCCTCCGCGTTCTCCTCGAGGACCTCGTCGATCTCGTCGAGCAGATCGTCGAGCTCGGCCTTCAGCTTCTCACCCTGCGGGGACGGCGCCGGAGCCTCGGTCTCCTCGGTCGTCGTGTCCTCGCGCGTCGTCGTCGCCGGTCGGCGCTTTTTCTCTTGCTCTGCCATCAACCCACTCCTAGGCGCTCAACCGTGCCAACAGCTCCGCCGGTGACGAGCTTCCATCCAGGAGCTCCTCGACGAATTCAGCTGTTCCACGTAGCGGATCCATCATAGGGACGCGTCGGAGGGGATCGGTACCCAGGTCGAACACGAGGGAGTCCCAGTTGGCGCTGGCGACCGAGGACGCCCACCGCTTGAGGCACTGCCCGCGGAAATAGGCGCGGGTACGGCGGGGCGGTTCGGTCACGGCGTCGAGGACGTCCTGGGGATCCACGAGGCGCTCGGTGTCGAGGCGGGCGAAGAGGGAGCGCTCGGGACGCAGGTCGTGGTACTGCAGGTCCACCGCCGCCAACCGTTGGTCGTCCCAGTCGAGCCCGTGGCGGTCGCGGTACGCCTCGAGCAGCCCGAGCTTGGCCGCCCAGTCCACCTTGTCGGCGACGACGCTCGGGTCGGTTTCGAGGCCGTGCAGGACGTCCTCCCAGCGCTGGAGCACCTGTTGGCCGACGGCTTCGTCCCCGAGGCAGGCCAGCCCGCGGTCCTCGGCGTACTTGCGGGCCAGACCGAACAGCTCCCACTGCAGCGCTAGGGCGGTGGTGGTGCGACCGTCGGCCAGGTCGATCGGCTGGGCCAGGCTCAGGTCGAGCGACACCTGGCGGATGGCCTTGACCGGGTTGGCGAGGGTGAGCTCGCGCCCGTCGAAGGCGTCGTCCTCGATCAGTGCCAGCACGAGGGCGGTGGTCCCCACCTTCAAGAAGGTGGCGACGTCGCACATGTTGGCGTCCCCCACGATGACATGCAGCCGCCGGTAGCGCTGGGGATCGGCATGCGGCTCGTCGCGGGTGTTGACGATGGGGCGCTTCAGGGTGGTCTCGAGGCCGATCTCCTCTTCGAAGAACTCAGCCCGTTGTGAGATCTGGAAGGTGATGTCACGCCCGGCGTTGCCCGCCGTCTCGCTCCCCACCTTGCCGGCCCCGGCGAAGATCTGGCGGGTCACGAAGTGCGGCGTGATCAGATGCGCGATCCGGGCGAAGGGGACGGCCCGGTCCATGAGGTAGTTCTCGTGGGTGCCGTACGAATTGCCCTTGCTGTCGGAGTTGTTCTTGTAGACGACGATGGACTGGCCCTCGGGCAGCGCCCTGCGCACCGCCGCCATCGATCGCCGCAACACCTCCTCCCCCGCCTTGTCGTAGAGCACGACCTCGAGGGGATCGGCGCACTCGGGCGTCGAAAACTCGGGATGGGCGTGGTCGACGTAATACCGGGCCCCGTTGGTGAGCACGGCATTGACGAGATGGGTTTCGATCTCGGGGGGCATGGACCCCTCGCGGGCAAAGCCGCGGGCGTCATTGCCCGGCGACTCGTCCTCGAAGTCCCACCCGGCGCGCGCCAGGTCCGAGACGTACGCGTTCACGAGCAGCGACGACGACGCGACCGGGTTCCCGTCGCCACCGACGTGGTGAATTCCGTACTCGGTCTCGATCCCGCACACCTTCGCGACGACCACGAAACCGACCCTAGTGCGTAACGGCTGGGGCGGCGCGTCCCCTCCGCGATGACGCCGGAGGGGGGCTCCAGCCTGTTCACAGGTACTGGCCGGTACCCACCCGCTCGATGGAACGACCGCCCCGGGTCTCCTCGGTGTCGGCCAGGAGGGTGCGCACGTATACGATGCGCTCCCCCTTCTTGCCCGAGATCCGGGCCCAGTCGTCGGGGTTGGTCGTGTTGGGCAGGTCCTCGTTCTCCTTGTACTCCCGGCGGATCGACTCCAGGAGGTCGGTGGTCCGAACCCCTTTGCTCTCCCCGGCGATGGCCCGCTTGATGGCGAGCTTCTTCGCCCGGCGGACAATGTTCTCGATCATCGCCCCCGACGCGAAGTCCCGGTAGTACAGCACCTCTTTGTCGCCGTTCTGGTAGGTCACTTCGAGGAACTTGTTCTCGTCGTCGGCCCGGTACATCTCGGTCACGGTGTCCTCGATCATGGCCTGCACCGACTTGGCGGCGTCGCCTCCGCCGAGGCGCTCCACCTCCGTGGCGTCGATGGGAAGGTCGGCGGTGAGGTAGCGCGAGAAGATCTGGGCGGCGGCCTCCTCGTCGGGCCGCTCGATCTTGATCTTCACGTCCAGACGTCCGGGCCGCAGGATGGCCGGGTCGATGAGGTCCTCGCGGTTCGAAGCGCCGATGACGATGACGTCGCGCAGTGCTTCGACCCCGTCGATCTCGGCCAGTAGCTGCGGCACGATGGTCGACTCCATGTCGGAGCTGATGCCCGTGCCCCGGGTGCGGAACAACGAGTCCATCTCGTCGAAGAAGACGATGACGGGGACGCCCTCCTCGGCCTTCTCCCGGGCGCGTTGGAACACGAGCCGGATCTGGCGCTCGGTCTCACCCACGTACTTGTTCAACAATTCGGGGCCCTTGATGTTCAAGAAATAGCTCCGAATGTTGGCGTTGCCCGTGACCTGCGCCACCTTCTTGGCGAGCGAGTTGGCCACCGCCTTGGCGATCAGCGTCTTGCCGCACCCCGGCGGCCCGTAGAGCAAGATGCCCTTGGGGGCAGGCAGCTTGTACTCCTTGAACAGCGCCCGGTGCAGGTACGGCAGCTCGACGGCGTCGGTGATGTCCTCGATCTGGCTGTCGAGGCCGCCCACGTCCGCGTACGTGACGTCGGGCACCTCCTCGAGCACGAGCTCCTCGACCTCGGGCCGGGGCAGCTTCTCCACGAGCAACTGCGAGCGCGTCTCCATGAGCACGGCGTCCCCGGCGCGCAGGTGCACGCCGAGCAGGTCGTGGGAGAGCTCGACCACCCGCTCCTCGTCGGCGCGGGCGTACACGATGGCGCGCCGCCCGTCCTCGAGGAGCTCCTTCAAGGTCACGACCTCACCGGAGTCCTCGCCCTCACGGGCCAAGATCACGTTGAGCGACTCGTTGAGGACGACCTCCTGGCCCCGGCGCAGCTCGACCTCGTCGATCTCGGGGTGCACGGCCACCCGCATCTTGCGACCACCGGAGAAGACGTCGACGGACCCGTCGTCGTTGGCATGGAGGAAGGTTCCGTAGGCACTCGGGGGCTGGGTGAGCTTGTCGACCTCCTCACGCAGCGCCGCGATGTGCTCCTTGGCCTGCTGCAGGGTGTAGGTCAGCTTCTCGTTCTGGGAGACGGCCTGGGCCAACTGGCCCTTGGTCTCGAGGAGTCGCTCCTCGAGACTCTGGACGCGGCCGGGCCCCTCCGACAGGCGTCGGCGCAGGACGGCGACCTCCTCGTCGGCCTGGCGGCACCGGTCGCGCAGACGTTCGAGCTCCTCGCTCAGCGCCAGCTGTCGTTCCTCTTCCGGCTCGGCCGTCGGAACCACCTCCTGGGCTTGTCTCCGGACACCTGTAGCGACCATACACCGGCCCCGATGCCAAATTGACGCTCAAGGAAGGCGGGATTCACGCCGACGTCCCGGTAGACTCTGGCCCGAGTGACAACGGGTCAGACCGGCACGTCCGGTGGCGCTCCGGGTCGCGACGGTGACGGGGTTAATTGACACCGCGAACCGGGCGTCGTTACGTTCCGAAGGCGTCGACAGAGCGACAGAGAAAAGGCGAGAGCGAGCCCATGAAGGTCTGGATCGACCAGGATCTGTGCACCGGCGACGGCCTGTGCGAGGAGATCGCGCCCGCGGTCTTCACGTTGCTCGACGACGGCCTCGCCTATGTCAAAGAGGGTGACCAGGTCAAGAACGAGCCGGGTGGCTCCGCCGGCCTCGCCCTCGTCCCCGAAGACCTCGAGGACGCCGTCACCGAGGCGGCCGAGGAATGTCCCGGGGAGTGCATCTTCATCGAGCAGGGTTGATCTCGCCTCACAGTTCCGGCTCGGGAGCGGGAACGAGAAGTCTCGCCGTGGTGATGAACCCGGTGTGCGCCACCATNCGGTGGTCGGGCCGGACCGAGCGCTCCTCCACGTGCCAGGTGCGCCGCAGGACCTCGAAGGTCTCCGCCATGCCGAACGACTGCCGGGCCATCGCGGCGCGCAGCGCGGCCACCTGGGTGATCGACGGCAGGTAGGAGAGAAGGATCCCGCCGGGCCGCATCGCCTCGGAGGCGGGGCCGAGCGCCCGCCACGGCTCGGGCAGGTCGAGCACGACACGATCGAGATCGCGCTCGTCGATCCCTTCGTACACGTCACGCTCTTCCACGCGATACCTCGCGTGAGGCCCCACCCACGCCGCCACGTTGGCCCTCGCCCCGGCGGCGAAGTCGGCGCGAACCTCGTACCCCACGACCTCGGCGCCGGCGCGCAGCAACGCCATCGACAGCGCGCCCGATCCGACACCCGCCTCGAGCACGCGCATGGCGGGCCCGATGTCGGCGGCGATAAGAATGGCACCGAGGTCCTTCGGGTAGATCACCTGCGCCCCGCGGGGCATCTTGAGCACCACGTCGGCCAGTGTGGGCCGCAGCACCACGAATCGACGCCCCGTCGTGGCCGCCACGGCCGACCCCTCCGGTCGTCCGATGACATCGTCGTGGGCGACGATGCCGGAATGGGTATGGAAGAACGCGCCCGGCTGCAACGTCACCAGGTAACGCCGCTCCTTGGGGTCGACGAGCAGGACGCGCTCACCGGCCGCCAGAAGGCTCCCGAGCACGTCGCCCGGGGGCGTCACTCCCCGCCGGTCGGTGGTGCGGGCGTGGAGCGGTCGCCCACGGCGATCACGAGGCGCTGACCGGGCTCCACCCGCCCGCTCCACGCCACCTGGTCGCGACTCTTGAGCGTGCGTCGCACCATCCAGGCCGCCGCCGCCACCGCCAGCCAGATGGGCTCCCCGGCTCGTCCACGGCGAACCGCCCGCGACACCAGGAATCCGAGGAGCCGGTCCACCGAGCTCGCCTCAGATCTTCCGGATCTCGATCACAGCCGAGCGCGCCCGGCCCCGGCGCCGCCCGAGCAGGTAGGCGACCAGGATGGCGAGGACCACGCCCGCCACCGCCGTGCTGATCAGCTTGGGCCGGGCCGCCTCGACGGTCTCCTCCACGCCCCCCGAGATCTCGCGGAGCTTCGCCTCCAGGTCATCGCGGCTGATCTTCGCCGTCGTCGCCATCGTCAGCTCCCCTTCCGGGCTCCGGCACCGGGGCCGGCGGCACCGGAGCGGTGCTTCTCGGTACCCGGGCCCCTCACAATCCGCCATGCTGCCAGCCCCATCACCCCTATGGCGGCCGCGGCGACGATCAGGTACGGCAACCAGCTGAGGTGGCCTGTGAACGACGACCCTGTCTCGGTCTGCAGCGCCCGGAGCAACGCCAATAGGAGCAGGACGGTCCCGAGCGTGATCGCCACCGACCCGACGAAGCCGAACAGGAGGAACCGGCCGAGGCTCTTGAGGGGCCCGAGGGTCTCCTGCTTGACGTAGTCGACGACGAGATGGAGGAAGTCGCCACCGGCGCCGGTAAAACCGCCGCCGCGCCCCGAACTCCCACTGTCTCGTGCCAACCGACCCTCCTCGAAGCGCGCCATCCTCCCCCGCAGGGCTCGATGCTGGCAAGCACCGGCCCCGACGCGGGCTCAGCCCCGGGGCGAGAGGAGATAGGTGGAGCTGGCCTTGGCCACGAGGCGCCCGTCACCGTCGGCCAGCTCGGCCTCCACGAACGCCACCCGGTTGCCACCCGAGACGACCCTCGAAGTGCAGGTGAGCGTGCCGCCGGGACGGACCGGAGCGAGAAAACTGACCTTCATCTCGGCATTGGCGGAGAAGACCTTGCGCCCCTTCGCCCAGGTGACGGTGGCCGCGCCCATAGCGGAGTCACAGCACGCGGCCAGAAATCCACCTTGGAGCACCCCCACCGGGTTGGTGAAGCGCTCGTCGGCGGGCATCTGCCACACCGTGGTCCCCGGAATCGACTTGTCGACGCACACCATGCCCAGGGTGAGGTCGCAGTTGGGCGGCACCTGCACCTGGGGATCGGCCACGGGGATACCGTACGACCCGCGTGCCCAGGCCACGAACCGATACCGCCCCCATCGACGCTCCGACCGGCGCTCCAACCGGCACAGTCGTCAGGGCGTCCACGGTGCTCACGCCGGCGGGGCCGGTGGCCGACACCGAGGTCGTCGTCGAGGACGGGGTGATCACCGCGGTCCGGCCGGCACGAGGACCGGTGCCGGCCCTGGTGCTGGCGCCGGGGTTCATCGACCTCCAGGTCAACGGGATCGGTGCCATCGACGTCGCCGGCGCCGCCGGAGCGGACTGGGACAGCCTCGACCGGGCTCTTTTGGCCCAGGGCGTCACCACGTGGTGCCCCACCGTCGTGACGGCACCGCTCGACGCGCTGGAAAGGTCGTTGGCGGGGATCGCCGAGGCGGCGCGCCGCCCCGGCGGCGGCCGACCGGCCATCGCCGGGGCGCATCTCGAGGGGCCCTTCCTGGCCGTACCCGGCGCGCACCGACCCGAGTTCGTGCGCGGCCGGGTCGACCTGGCCTGGCTCGACTCGCTCGGCGACACCGTGCGCATCCTCACCGTCGCCCCCGAGCTGCCCGGTGCCATCGACGCCATCGCCGCACTCAGCGGGCGCGGCGTGCTCGTGTCGCTCGGCCATTCGGCGTGCACGGCCGAGACCGCCGTCGAAGCGGCGGAGGCCGGGGCCCGGCTCGTCACCCACCTCGGCAACGCCATGGGGCCCCTCCACCAGCGCGCCCCCGGGCTCCTCGGAGCCGCCCTCGCCGATGACCGTCTGTCAGTGTCGGTCATCGCCGACCTCGTCCACACGCATCCGTTGTTCGTGCGCATGGCGTTCGCCGCTAAGAGATCCGAGAGAAATCGAAACCCGGGCGTGGCCCTCGTCACCGACGCCGTGGCCGCGGCAGCGGGAAGCACGCTCGACCGGACCGCGCCGCCGAGACTGGCCGACGGGACGTTGGCCGGCTCGGTGTTGACGATGGCGCGCGCCGTCTCCAACGTGGTGCGCGCCAGCGGCGTAGCCCTGGTCGACGCAGTGCAGGCCGCCAGCTCCACACCGGCCCGACTTCTCGGTCTCGACGACCGGGGATCGATCGAGCCGGGTCGGCGCGCCGACCTCGTCGCGCTCGAGCCGACCGAGGGCGAATGGCGCGCCGTGTCGGTTTGGGTAGCGGGTCACGAAGCATGGTGCTCCCCCGACGAGCGATGACCGAGCCCGACCGGGTGCCCGACGCGGGGCCCGAGGCCTGAGCACACGAGCCCGGCAGTAGGGTCGGCGTCACGATGCCCTTTGCGGCCGCCATGAGCGAGCACCCGCTCACCGCCCACGCCGTGGGAGAGGTCACCGGAGCCGTGCTCGAGCAGATCGGCGATCGGCCCGACTTCGCCACGGTCTTCGTCACTCCCCCGCATGCGGGCGCACTCGAGGACATCATGCGTACCGTGGAGGAAGTCCTCCATCCCCTGGTGTCACTCGGATGCGCGGCCGAGTCGGTGCTGGGCCCGCACCGCGAAGTGGAACAGGACGCGGCGGTGACGCTCCTGGCCGGGCACGTGGGCCCGCTGGTGCCGCTGGCACTGGACGCCGTGCCCTCCGAGTCGGGCCAGGGCCTGACGTTGCGGGGATGGCCGGCGGAGATTCCCTTCACCCCCGAGGCCATCGTCCTCGTGGGCGATCCCTACAGTTTCCCGGCGGAGTCCTTCCTCGACTGGGTCGACACGACCCACCCCGGCCTCCGGGTGGTGGGCGGCATGGCATCGGCGGCACGGGGACCGGGCGGCAACCGCCTTGCCCTCGGGACCCGGATCCGCACCGGCGGAGCCGTCGGCGTGATCCTCGGCCCCGGCGCCGAGATCACGACACTGGTGTCCCAGGGGTGCCGTCCCTTCGGTGACCCGCTCGTGGTGACCAGGGCCGAGCACAACCTCCTCTACGAACTGGCCGGGCGCCCGGCTCTCGAGCAGGTAGTGGTCCAGACCCGGGACTCGCTCAGCGAGGCCGAGGTCGTCTTGTTGGAGACGGGCGGGCTGCACCTGGGCCGCGTCATCGACGAGCACCGCGAGCACTTCGGCCGCGGCGACTTCCTGGTGCGAAACGTGGTCGGCGCCGACCGCTCCTCGGGCGCCATCGCCGTCGCCGACCCCGTGCCCGTCGGCACGACTGTGCAGTTCCATCTGCGCGACGCGGCGACTGCCGACGAGGACCTGCACGAGCTGGTGGCGGCGCGCCGAGCCGATGCCGCCTTGGTGTTCACCTGCAACGGCCGGGGCACGCGTCTCTTCGGCCGGCCCCACCACGACGTCAGCGTCCTGTCCGAACACCTCGGCGCCGTGCCCATGACGGGGTTCTTCGCCGCCGGAGAGCTCGGTCCCATCGGCGGACGGAACTTCGTCCACGGGTTCACCGCCTCGGTTGCGCTGTTGCGGACGCGTGCGGGCCTCGACCCCGGCGACGCGGGCCATCGCCGCCAGGGCGACGACGAGCCCGAGGTCTCGTGAGCGCCCACCGGCGCACGAGGTCGAACTCCTGGTTGGCGAACCCCGACGAGCGGGTACGGTTCTCGTCGTGACCGAAGCGGAGCTCGAGCAGCTCGGGATCAACGTCGTGCGCGGCCTGGCCATGGACGCCCCCCAGAAGGCCGATTCGGGCCACCCGGGCACGGCCATGGCGCTGGCCCCGCTGGCGCACGTCCTGTTCACGCGCATCATGCGTCACGACCCCGTCGATCCCTCCTGGCCCGATCGCGACCGCTTCATCTTGTCCAACGGCCATGCCTGCATCCTTCTGTACTCCTTTCTGTTCCTCACCGGGTACGGCCTCACCCTCGACGACATCAAGCAGTTCCGGCAGTGGGGCAGCAAAACGCCGGGACATCCCGAGGTCCATCTCACCGAAGGGATCGAAGTCACCACCGGGCCGCTCGGCCAGGGATTCGGCAACGGCGTGGGCATGGGCATCGCCGAGCGCTGGCTCCGGGCGCGATTCGGTCCCGAACTCTGCGACCACCACACCTTCGTCATCTGCGGCGACGGCGATCTCATGGAGGGAATCAGCCACGAGGCGGCGTCGCTCGCCGGCCACCTTGGGCTCGGCCGGCTCGTCTACATCTACGACGACAACCACATCACGATCGACGGCCCCACCGAACTGGCCTACACCGACAACGTGGCCGAGCGCTTCAACGCCTACGGCTGGCACACCGACAACATCGGTGAGGTGGCCAACGACACCGACGCCCTCGAAGCCGCGCTACGACGGGCCATGGCCGTCGAGGACAAGCCCTCGATGATCCTGCTGCGCAGTCATATCGGCTGGCCCTCTCCCCACAGGACCGACACCGCCGCCGCCCACGGGAGCCCCCTGGGCGAGGACGAGATCCGTGAGACCAAGGCCCTCCTCGGACTCCCCCCCGACCAGGAGTTCTGGGTCCCGGGCGAGGTGATCGAGTACTACCGGCGCGCCGTCGAGCGCGGCCAGGCCGAACGACAGGGGTGGCAGGCCCGCTTCGACGCCTGGGACGGCGACAAGGCGGCATGGGACGCGTGTCAGCGCGGCCGGGGCCTGTCGGGATGGTCCAAGGGCCTCCCGGTGTTCGAGGTGGGCACGAGCGTGGCCACCCGGGTGGCGATCAACCAGTGCATCAACGCCACCGCCGACGCGATCCCCGGCCTGGTGACGGGCTCGGCCGATCTCACCGGCAACACGGGGGTGAAGCTCGACGACACCGTCAACCAGTCCGCCGAGGCTCCCGGTGGTGCGCAGATCCACTTCGGGATCCGCGAGCACGCCATGGGGGCGGCCATGACCGGCATGGCGCGGCACGGCGGTGTCCTCCCCGTGGGCGGCACCTTCTTCGTCTTCAGCGACTACATGCGTCCCGCCGTTCGCCTCGCCGCGCTCTCCGAGGCGCACGTCGTCTATTCCTGGACCCACGACTCGGTCGGCCTGGGCCAGGACGGCCCCACCCATCAACCCATCGAACAACTGGCCTCGCTGCGCGCCATGCCCGGCCTGCGCGTCATCCGCCCCGCCGATGCCAACGAGACGGCGCATGCATGGCGCATCGCGGTGGACTCCGACGGGCCCACCGCGTTGGTGCTGTCACGTCAGACCGTCCCGGTCCTGCCCGGCACGGCCGAGGCCGGAGACGGCGTCGAGCGCGGTGGTTACGTCCTCGTCGACCCGCCCGGGGGTGAGCTCGACATCGTCCTCGTCGGCACGGGCTCGGAGGTGGCGTTGTGTGTCGCGGCCGCCGGCGTCCTCGCCGGGGCGAGTGTGCCCGTGCGAGCCCGGGTGGTGTCGCTGCCGTCGTGGGACCTCTTCGCGCTGCAGACCGACTCGTACCGCGCCGAGGTGCTTCCCCCCGGTGTGAAGGGTCTCGCCGTCGAGGCCGCGGCCTCGTTCGGGTGGGAGCGCTACGCGGACGACGTCGTCGCCATCGACCACTTCGGTGCGTCGGCTCCGGGCCAGGTCGTGCTCGAGCACTTCGGGTACACACCCGAGAACGTCGTGGCCCGTGCCAGGGAGCTCCTGGGCCGAGCCGGTCCGGCACCACGCTGAGACCCATGCACAGCCGGACGCACGCCGTCGAGCGCGTCCAACCCGGCGGGAAGGGAGCACCATGACCAAGCTGCAAGATCTGTACGAGCAGCAGGGCCAGAGCCCGTGGCTCGACAACCTCCGGCGGGACTACCTACGGGGCGGGCGCCTAGCCGAGCTCGTGGCCCAGGGCATCCGGGGTGTGACGTCGAACCCCACGATCTTCGCCAAGGCCATCGAGAGCGGCAACGACTACAACGAGCAGTTCGGCCAACTGCTCGAATCGCACACCGTCGAAGAGGCGTACTGGGAACTCGTCGTCAGCGACATCCGCGACGCCCTGGCTGTCTTGCGCCCGGTGTACGACGGCTCCGACGGGATCGACGGCTTCGTGTCATTGGAGGTAGCACCGAGCCTCGCCCACGACACCGAGGGGACCATCGCCGCCGCCCGTCGTTTCCACCAGCTCGTCGATGAACCCAATCTGTATGTGAAGATCCCGGCCACAGCCGCGGGCGTGCCCGCCGTCCGGGCCATGTTCGCCGAGGGTCGGAACATCAACATCACCCTGCTGTTCAGCCTGGAGCGCTACGACGAGGTGATCCTGGCCTACATGGGGGGTCTCGAGGACCTGCTCGCTACCGGAGTGACCGACCTCTCGGCGGTGCGCAGCGTGGCGTCGTTCTTCGTGAGCCGGGTCGACACCGAGGTGGACCGGCGCCTCGACACCCTCGCCAGCCAAGCCCCGGGACGCGCCGCCGAGATCCAGGCCTTACGGGGCACCGCCGCGGTGGCGCAGGCGCAGTGCGCCTACACGCTGTTCACAGAACGGTTCTCAGGACCGCGCTGGGAAGCACTCGCCGCCCGAGGCGCCAAGGTGCAGCGACCGCTGTGGGCGTCCACGTCGACCAAGAACCCTGCCTATCCCGACCTCCTCTACGTCGACAGCCTCATCGGGCCCGACACCGTCAACACCATGCCCGACGAGACCATCGTCGCCTTCCTCGACCACGGGACGATGACACGGACGGTGGACGCCCACCCCGATGCGGCGCGCCACGCGCTGGCCCGCATCGACGCGGCCGGCGTGGACATGGCGGACGTGGCCCGCACCCTCGAGGACGAAGGGGTGGCGAGTTTCTCCAAGTCCTTCGACGAGCTGATCCAGAAACTGTCCGACAAGGCCAACGCCCTGTCGGCGGGCGGCTGAAGCCGCGGCCTGTGGTCGACGACGCCAGAACCCTGGTCCCGCGCCTGCTCGACCGGGACTCGGGGCTGTGGCCCGAAGGCAACGTGTCGGCGAACCGCCTGGGATGGCTGGACGTCCCGCGCCGCATGGCCGAGGAAGCCAAGGACCTCGCGTCGTGGGCGGGCGGGATCGACCAGTCGACCGTGGTCCTGCTGGGCATGGGTGGCTCCTCGCTCGGACCGGCGGTGCTCGAGTCCGTCCTCGCCGCGACCGATACCGGGGGCGGGCCCGGCCGGTCGGGGCGGCGACTGGTGGTGTGCGACACCACCCATCCGGTGACGGTCTCCTCGTTGGACCTGTCCGACGCCTTCGTGCTGGTGTCGTCGAAGTCGGGAACCACGCTCGAGCCCAACGCCCTCCTGGCCCACGCCTGGGCTCAACTGCCCGACCCGTCGCGCTACGCGGCCATCACCGACCCCGGGACACCCCTCGCCACACTGGCTGCCGAGCGCGGCTTCCACCGTTGCTTCGCCAACGCCCCCGACATCGGCGGCCGCTACTCGGTCCTGTCGTATTTCGGCATGGTGCCCGCCGCGCTCATCGGGTACGACGTGGCCGAGCTGTGCGCACGCGCCCTCGACGCCGACCTCGAAGAGGCCGCCGGTCTCGGCATGGCCATGGGCGAGGACGCCCGCGTCGGGCGCGACAAGGTCACCATCGTCGTCCCCCCCGAATACGCGTCGTTCGGCTTGTGGGCCGAGCAGCTGATCGCCGAGTCCACGGGCAAGCAGGGAAAGGGCTGCGTCCCGGTTCCCACCACCGAGCCCGAGGTGGGAGACGACCGCCACGTCGTGCCCTTGCACCCGGCCCAGCCGGCGGACCTGGGCGAGCAGTTCTACCGCTGGGAAGTGGCCACCGCCCTGTGTGGCCACGTGCTCGGCATCGACCCCTTCAACGAGCCCAACGTGGCGGAGTCGAAGAAAAACACCAACGACGTGCTGGCCAAGCTCCCCCTACCCGGGCTCGACACGGCCGACGTCTCCGGTGTCCTGGCCTGGCTCACCTCGACGGTGCGACCCGGTGACTACGTGTCGCTCCAGGCCTACGTGCCCTTCGGCCAGGACGCGGCGCTCGAATCGCTGCGCCGCAAGGTGCGCGACCACCTCGGCGGGATGGCGACCACGGCGGGGTACGGGCCGCGCTTTCTGCACTCGACGGGACAGCTCCACAAAGGCGGCCCCGACACCGTCGTCGCCGTGCAGATCGTCGACGCCAACCCGATGCCCGAGGTGCCCATCCCGGGTGCCCCCTACGACTTCGCGACGCTCATCGCCGCACAGTCCATCGGGGACCATCAGAGCCTGCTGACCCACGGACGTCGTGTGCTACGCGTGGCGGCCGCGCACCTCGACGACGTGAGGTGAGCGCCGATGGCGGCACGCCAAGACTGAGTGACGAGACTGC
>JGI12269J14319_10000850_pt1 | contig 30059 bp, 25 predicted proteins | sample PeaSoiSIISIP2007_FD_14319 | JGI IMG/M metagenome (IMG submission 14319)
GCCGCGCCCTGCCGTCGGGACTGGTCATCGCGTTTCCGCCCAGCGCAATCAGCACTCGCACGCCATGACCGTATCGGCAGTGCCGACTGACGATCACTTCGACCTCACCGACGGCCAGCGCCGGGGTGGGTCCAGCAGTCAGCGCCTCGCTGACCTGGAGTTCCCCGATGGTGCAGTCTCCGATTTGGGACTGCCCGCGGGCTAAGAAGGATCTGTGGCCGGAGCGGTGTCCGATGGATCCGGCTGATCGGCTGGCTCGCTCAGCCAGCGGCGGATCGCGTCGCCGTGCTGGTCCAGGGTGGGCGGTGACAGGTGCTCGTGCCGCCAGCCGGTGCCGAACCGGAGCGGCGGTCCCGGCAGGGTGATGGTGCCGAGCGCCGCGTGGTCGACATCGATCAGCAGGCCCTGGGACTTGGTCTGCTCCCACGTGTAGACCTCGGCCAGATCCCGGACCTTTCCCGCCGGGACGCCGAGTTCGTCCATCTTTGCCAGCACTTCAGCGGCCGAGTAACGCCCGAACGCCGCGTTGATCGCTTCGTTCACCGCCTCATGGTCACGCACCCGGCTCCGGTTCGCCGACCATTCCGGCCGGTCCAGCCCGAAGGTCGGCCCGAGCCTGCGCCACAGCGCGTCGCTGCCGACCGCGATCTGGACGAACCCGTCGGCAGCCCGGTACAGCCCATACGGGCAGATGGACGGATGATGATTGCCGTTCGGCCGGGGGATCTCACCGGCGACCGTCCACCGGGTGCCCTGGTACGCATGCGCTCCGACCACCGCGGCGAGCAGGCTGGTCCTGACGACCTGACCACGCCCGGTAGTGTGCCGTTCCTGCAGCGCGGCCAGCACGCCGAAGGCGCCGTACATACCGGCCAGGATGTCGCCGATCGGCACCCCGACCCTGGTCGGCTCGTCCGGCCCCGGGCCGGTAACCGACATCAAGCCGCCCTCGCCCTGGGCGATCTGGTCATAGCCTGGCCGGTCCCCCTCAGGTCCGTCATGACCGAAACCGGTGATCGACAGGATCACCAGCCGCGGGTTGATGTCGTGCAACCGCTCGGTGCTGAAGCCGAGCCGATCGAGCACTCCGGGGCGAAAATTCTCCACCAGCACATCGGCGCGGCCGACCAGCGCCGCGAGGACGGCCCGGCCCTCTTCGGACTTCAGGTCCAGGGCAATCGACTCTTTGTTGCGGTTGCACGAGAGGAAGTAGGTCGCGTGCTCGGCGCCGTTGCTGCCGTGCATGAACGGCGGACCCCAGCCGCGGCTGTCATCGCCCTCTGGCGACTCGATCTTGATCACCCGAGCGCCGAGATCGCCCAGCATCATCGCGGCGTGCGGACCGGCCAGCGCCCTGGACAGGTCGGCGACCACAATCCCGGCCAGCGGCCCGGCGCTGGACGCGGACCCGGCACCCGCCCCCGATCCGGCCAGCGGCCCGGCGCTGGCCGCGGACCCGGCACCCGCCCCCGATCCGGCAACCGCCACGCTGGCTGGCCCCGGCCGGGCAGCGAAGCCGCTGCCAGACCCAGATCCCCGGCCCGTCTGCGGCGCTTCCGCACGCTCCGTCACTGCCAGTCCACCTCCGCCGACGCCATGCCGGCCAGCTTGTCATAACCGGGACCGCGGTCGAAGAACGGCCGCCGCTGCGGACGTTCGGCCCTGAGCCGCTCCCTGAGCCGCTGCGTCGCTTCGTTGTCCGCGGCATACTCGGCGTCAGTTGGCAGGTCGCCGGCCGGGTCCGCAGCCGGTCCGGTGAGCACCACGCCGTAATCGTCGGCAGCTGCCGCGCGGGAGACCTTCCCCCAGGCAACATCGCGCACCACCAGATCGACATCCCGGTCCAACGGATCACCCCAGCCACCGCCGCCGGTAGTCCGGATTCTGATCAGCGTGCCGGCCGGCACGAACTCACCGTCGGCGAGCGCCTCGACCGCACGCTCCCCCGGTCCGCCTGGGTCGATCGTCACGTCGAACGGACGGCCGGCCCGGCCGCCGTTCACCCCCCAGCAGGACAGGATGGACCGGTCGGCGATGGACATGAAATAGCCGTCGGTCAGCATCCTGATCACCTTCTCGTAACCGAGTCCGCCGCGGAATTTCCCAGGTCCGCCCGAGTCGATCGCCAGCCCCAGCCGCTCGACCAGGAAAGGAAACCGGGCCTCGGAGAACTCGGCGGGCAGATTCCGCGAATCGGGCACCACGTGAATGGTGTCCTCACCGTCGGCGTAGTACCTGCCGCCTGAGCCGCCGCCGAGCACCTCCCGCATCAGGTAAGGCTCGCCGGCCGCGTCCGAGCCGTAGACGCCGGTGTACCTGATCGTCTCCTGGTCGGCCGGCATCGCGCCGCCGACGGCCTTGGCCAGCACACCGGCGAATACCCCGAGCAGCCGCAGGATCACGAAGGTCCGTGCGTTGGTCGGCGCCGGGAAGACCGGCGTCAGCAGCGTGCCAGGCGGCGGGAACCGCATCTCGATCAGGTCAACGACACCCTCGTTCACGTCAAGCTGAGCCATCCGTTCCGGCGTGTCGGCCAGGTTGCGCAAGATCGGCGCAAGCCACTTGGCCAGGAAGTTGCCTTCGGCGTAGTTCGCGCAATGATTAATCGGTCCCCTGGCCTGCGGGCCGGTGCCATTGAAGTCCATGATCAGTTTCGGGCCGCCGGACTCGTCCTCGCCGATCTTGGTAAGCGTGATCCGCTGGGTATGCAGCCTGGGCTCATCCACCCCGTCGTGCTCGGCGTAGTCCTCCCAGGTCCAGCTGCCGGATGGGATCTTGGTCAGGATCTCCCGCTGATAGGTCCTCGTGGTGCGCGCGACGATCGCATCGAAGCAGGCCTCGATCACCTGCTGGCCGTATCGGTCGAACAGTTCGGCCAGCCGCCGCGCGCCCATCAGGCAGGCCGCGCACTCGGCATCGAGGTCAGCGGCGAGCGAGGAGGGCATCCTGGAGTTACGCGTCATGATCGTCAGCGCCGCCCGGTTAGGCACTCCGGCGTCCCACAGCCTGATCGGCGGCACCATCAGGCCCTCTTCGAACACGCTGGTCGCGTGGCTCGGCATCGACCCGGGCACGGCGCCACCGATATCGTCATGGTGGCCGAACGCCTGGACGAACGCGACCACTCGCGGCCCACCCGGCCCGCCCGGCCCGCCCGGCTCGGCCGGACCGCCCGCTACCTGCGGCCCGCCCAGCCCCTGCGGCCCGCCCAGCCCCTGCGGCCCGCCCAGCCCCTGCGGCCCGGCCGCCGCGTCGTGGAAGACCGGCACGGTGACGCACAGATCAGGCAGGTGGCCGATGCCGCCCTCAGACAGGTAGACGTCGTTGTGGAAGAACACATCCCCGGGCCGCATCGTCTCCACCGGGAAGTCCCTGACGATCGGGTGGACGAGCGCGCTGTAGGACCGGCCGGTGAGCTTACGCAGCAGCCGGTCGTGAATACCGGCCCGGAAGTCATGCGCGTCCCTGATCATCGGCGACCTGGCGGTCCGGCCGATCGCGGTCTCGACCTCCCGCTCGATCGAGGCCAGGCTGCCCGCGATGATCTCCAGCAGCACCGGATCCACATCCCGGGCCGCTCCCCCGGTCAGCGTCCGTCCGCTGACGGCGTTACCTCCCGGTGTCAAAGGGCACCTCCGAGACAGCTCCGGTCGCTGGTCTGCCCGGCCCCGATCTGGTGAGGTGGAGATTGCCGAGCCGGTCCACCCGGGCGGCGAAACCGGGGTGCACGGGAACCGTGGCGCCGTACTCCTCGATGATCGCCGGACCGGTGACCACGTCCCCGGCGGCCAAGCCAGGCCGAGCGAAGATGCCGGCCGCCACGAAGCCAGCGCCGCGACTGAAGCAAACCTCCCGGCTGCCGGTCCTGGCCCGTCCGGTCCCCCAGTCAAGCACGGGCAGCGCAGGCCGCTGGATTTCGCCGACCCCGGTGACGCGCAGGTTAACCCACTCGACCTGCTGACGTGAATCGTCACGGAAGTCGTACCCGTACAGCGCCCGGTGCGCGTCGTGGAAGGCACCGGCCACCGCACCGGCCAGTGCGGCATCGACCTGGCCGTCAGGCACCGGCACCCGCACTTCGAACGCCTGCCCGTAGTAGCGCAGGTCCGCGGTGCGGACCAGTCGCCGCCGGTGCTCGGCGAATCCCTGGCTGACCAGTGCCGCCTTGGCCTGCTCCGCCAGCCCGGTGAAGATCGCATCCACCGCGCCATGGTCGAGCGCGTCATGCCGACCAACCGCCGTGCGCACGTAGTCGATCCTGACGTCGACGGTCAGCAGCCCGAACGCGGACACGTTGCCCGGGTTCGGCGGCACGAGCACGCCGGCCATGCCCAGGATGTCGATCAGCGAGCAGGCAAGCAGCGATCCCGAGCCGCCGAACGTGACCAGGGTGAAGTCACGGACATCGAGCCCGCGCTTGACCGTGATCTGCCGGACCGCGTTGGCCTGATTCCAGGCCGACACCTCAAGGATGCCGGTGGCGCAGTTCTCCTCGCTCAGCCCGAGCCGCCCGCCCAGTGCGCGCAGCCCGTCCCTGGCAGCCGCCGGGTCGAGTGGGACCTCACCGCCGAGCAGGTGCGGCGGGATCCGGCCGAGCATCAGGTGGGCGTCGGTCACGGTCACCTCGGTGCCACCCCTGGCATAACACATCGGCCCGGGGTCGGCCCCGGCCGATCGCGGGCCGACCTTGAGCGCGCCCTCCGGCGATACCCAGGCGATCGAGCCGCCGCCGGCCCCGACCGTGACCACGTCCACCATCGGGATCATCGATGGGTAGGCCCCGACCCTGCCCTCCGTGGTCAACGCGGGCTCGCCGTCCGCGACCACGGCGACGTCGGTCGAAGTCCCGCCGCCATCGCAGGTGAGCACCCGCCCGAACCCGGCCTCGCTGGCGATCAGCGCCGCGCCGAGAGCACCGGCGGCTGGCCCGCTCAGCACGGTAGTGATCGGCTGGTGGATCACTTCGTCGGCCGAAAGCACGCCGCCGTTGGACTTCATCACATAAAACGGCACCCGCCGCCGGGCGGCCGCATTCAGGTCCGAGCCGCTGTCCGGCCCGCTCGAGCCGGTGTCCGGCCCGCTCGAGCCGGTGTCCGGTCTGCCCGAGCCGCTGTCCGGCCTGCCCGAGCCGGTATCCCCGCCCGCGCCGGTGTCTGGCCCGCCCGAGCCGGTGCCGCCATCGGTGCCAGCTTCGGCGCCCGCCAGCCGGTTCAGCCGCTCGGTGATCGACCTCAGGTATCCGGCGACGGCCGGCTTGACCGCCGCATCGAGCAGGGTGGTCATCGACCGCTCGTACTCGCGGTACTCCCGCAGCACCTCGGAAGAGAGCGAGAACGACGCCAGCGGATGCTCGGCGGCCAGCACCGCTGCCATTCGTTTCTCATGGTCGGGGTTTGCGTAAGAGTGCAGGAAGCAGACGCCGAGCGTGTCGATGCCGCGGTCGCGGAACCAGCGGGCCACGGCCCTCGCGCCATCCTCGTCGAACGGGCGCAATTCCGCCCCGTTGTGATCGAGCCGCCCGCCGACGGTCTTGACCAGGTGCGCGGGAACGATCCGGTCAGGCTTGACCCAGAAATATGAGTTGCCGTATCCGTCCGGTACCGACTGCCTGGCGATCTCGAGCAGGAACTCGAAGCCCTCGGTCGTGATGAAGCCGAGTCGGCCGATCTTGCCCTCTAGCAGCCGGTTGGTCGCGATCGTGGTGCCGTGGCTCACCGCGGCCACGTCAGCGGCGTCCGCTCCGACCAGGCCGAGCACCTTGGTCAGCCCGGCGATGAACCCGAGCGACGGGTCGGCAGGCGTGGTCGGCGTCTTGGTGACCGTCAGTTCACCGGTGGCCTCGTTGTAGGCGACGACGTCGGTGAACGTCCCGCCGGTGTCGATGCCGATCCTCAGCTGCCCACGCGCGCCCGTCATGCCCGTCCTAGGAACCGCTGTGCTCGCGGTACTCGAACCCGGTCGCCGTGGCTCCGAGCAGCGCGTCCGCGTGCCGCCTGATCAGGGCCAGGTTCCGGTCGGCCAGGTGGTCGAACGGCTGCGGCACCGACGAGCCAGGGGTCAGCGAGGCGAGCGCCTTCGCCGGTTCGAGCCTGGCGCTGATCCAGCATTCGTGCGAGGCGGCACGGGCGACCACCTCGGCGATCGGGGTGACGATCATCGAGTTGCCGAAGTAGATCGCTCCGCCCGGATCGGTGCCGGTGGCGTGGCCCCGATCAGGTAGACGTGGTTGTCGTAGGCGCGAGCCCGGTTGGTCAGCTCCCACAGGTCGGCGGCGTCCACGCCCGTGGTGAACCCGCTGGTCACCGATTCGGGCAGCACGACAAGCCCGGCCCCGGTCGCGGCCACGCACTCGGTCGTCGCGGCCACGGCGCGTACGGTGTTCGTCTTGATCGACGCCTGGGTCAGCGGGCCGATCGCCGGGGCGACCTGGACCGCGGCAATCGTGATATCGCGCATCAGCGGTCTCTCTGGCCGAGCCGAGGGTTCTGTCGGCCAAGTACGGCTCCGACGACCACGCCGGCCAGCGCGATCGCGCCGCCGGCCAGCACCCCGGCCAGGAAACCCGGCGCGGGGGCCTGGCGAGTTCTGGCACGTGGCGGGGCCACGAATACGCCAGGCTGGGCCGGCGGCTCGGCCCGCTGAGCCGGAATGGCAGCGGTCACACCAGCCGCTCCCGGCCCCCCGACCGGTCCGACTAGGGCCGGCTGCCCCGCCGCTCCGGCCTCGGCGGCCAGGCCAGCAGCTTGGGCCGGCGCCACGCCGGTGAGCAGTTCATCGACCGAGCCGAAGAACTGCTCAGCCATCCGTTTCGCCACCCCGGCCAGCATCCGCTGGCCAACGCCGGCGATCACCCCGCCGACCACCGCGTCGGCGTCGTAGCTGAGCCAGGTGGACCCGTCTTCGGCCGGCGCCAGCTGCACCCGGACGTCCGTGCTGATCGTGCCCGGGCCGCCCGCCCCTGACGCCTTCAGGGTGAAGGATCCTGGCCTGCGCTGGTCGGCGAGCGACACCTCGCCGGTGTAGGTGCCGCGGACCGCCGCCATCCCGGTGGTGATCGTCAGCCGGTAGGAGTCAGGCCCGATGGCCTCAAGCCGCTCGCAGCCTGGGATGGTTCGGACCAGCACGGCCGGGTCGTTCAGCGCCGTCCATACTGCCTCGACCGGAGCGTTCAGCGTGGCACCGCCAGTGACCTTCATCCCGTGTTCTCCTCCGCGTCCACCCGCCGATCCCGGAAAGGCGGACCTGGCTGATGGTTCGCCGCTGTCCCGTTGCGATCCGCTGTCCAAACCATAGCGACCGTAGCCAGCAAGCAGCGCACGCGCCAAGCCTCGTTCCGGCCCGGCGCGTGCGCCCTGGTCCCCAGCGCGCCCTCGTCGCTTCCGACCTGGCGCGCATGCCTGCTGCTTACTTGATGGTGTAGCGATAACTGAAGGCGGCCACATCGCTTCCGACCGGGAAGCTGCCTGGCAGCCCGTTGTAGGTGACCCCACCGGGAATGAGCGACGAGTCGCTCACGTAGATCGTCCCGCTGACGACGTGTCCTGAGGTGCCCTCGGGGGTGATGGTCACCGGGATGGTGACCGTCTGGCCGGGATTGACGACGTATGGCGTAAAGGCAGCCGCCGGATTGGTGCTGCCGAGCCACAGGTCCCCGGTGGCGGCGACGACTGTCGGGTCGAAGGCTGCGGTGTTCGCCGTCATCGACACGGCGGCGGTCACCGGCTTCGCCCCGTTCTTGCCATCCGGGCCAACCAGGAACGGCGTGACGGTCCAGTCACCGGCCGGGATGTCCGGCGCCGAGTAGCTCCCGGTGGCGGTCTTGCCGGTCGACGAGATCAGGTCCGGATCCCCGAACGGCCAGGAGAAGTCGAAGAACGACCGGGCCGGGGCTGAGACCTTCGCCTGAATTGCCGTGCTGTGCGACGGAACCAGGAACTCAGGGATCACGCCGGCGGTGTTGGGCAAGATCAGGGTGGATGTGGTCTGCGCGGCGAGGCCGATCGTGAGGCTGCTGTTCAGCCGGGCGTCCACGAAATACGCCTCGGGCACATTGCCGCCGTTGGTGACCTGCAGGCCGACCGTTATGGGCGAGCCGGCGGCCAAATCGGTGCTGGCCGAATCAGGCAGGCCTATCGCCGATGCGGTGACCGGAGTGTCGTTCATCGTGACCGTGAAGGGCTGGGCTACCGCGGTGCCTGACACGGTGTTGAAGAAGTCCACCACCAGCGTCCATCGCCCCGGGCTTGGGTGGAGAACGTGCAGCTGGGCGCCGGTCTCCGGCTCAGTTTCGGTATTTCCTGACGGTGTGGTCACGAGCAGCCCGTTGATCGCGGTGGAGGCCGCAGCGCCGGACGGATCGATCAGCGTTGCCAGCAGGGTGTTACTGGCGTCGCCGGTGCTGACTTCGGCGTTCAGTGCCTTGAGCCCGGACGGCACGTCCACCTGGTAGTACGCGGTCTGCCCGGTGTCGCTGCCGCGGCCGTTGCCACCGGTCAGGGTGCCGGTGAAGGTAACCGACGGAGCCGGCGTCGGGACCAGCGAGCGCAGGGTGACCGGAATGGACGTCACCACGGCGAAGGCCGGGCTGCTGGCCGAGCTGTGCAGCAGGATGGAGCCGGACTGGTCACCAGCTTGCGACGGGATGGAGACGGTCAGTGTGAAGTTGCCTGAGGCTCCGGGTGCGAGCGTCAGCGAACTCGCCGACAGGCTCCCGAACGACTGCCAGGTGGCAGTGCTCGCCTGGAACTGGGCAGGCAAGGACGGAGCGGCGGACTGGCCAGCGACCAGCGCCGTCCACGTCCCGGCCGCCGGATCGGCCACCTGGGCATTGCCGTAGTTGCCGATGCCCTGCGGCAGGTTGTACTCGGCCAGGTCGCCATTGGGGGCGATCAGGCTGAGGTTGACCGGTCCGACCATGGCGACGGAGACGTTCAGCCTGGCCTGACCGGCAGCCACATGGAAGCTGACCGCCTGGCTGTAGCCTTGCGCCGCGGTCAGCGACAGGGACTGGGTCGAGACGGCGTGGTACGGCGAGAGCGTGCGGCTGGACAGGCCGATGGTCACGCTGCTCGATCCGTCATTGGTAAGCGTCTCGGCGAAGTGCTCGGTGCTGCCTGCCGCGGCGACCGCGTTGAACTGGGTGGCGCTGTCGAGTACGGCATGCCCGGCCGGCGCCTTGGTGCCGCCAGGGTAAGAGGCGGCGGCCAGCACTGCCTGGTAGGCGTCGACCATGCCAGCGCCCTGCTGCTCGGCCGGGGCATCGATGTTCTCCGCGGTGGACACGATGATCCGCTTGACCACGGCAGGCGACGGGTCGTGGCCGTGGTGAGTCTTGGCATACGCCTGGATCACCAGGGCGGCGATGCCGGCGGTCAGCGGTGAGGACTCACTCGTTCCGCCGGACAGTTCGACCGAGGCTGGGTTCCCGGAGAAGTTGGTGCAGGCGAAGAACTTCGTCGGATCGGGGGTGCACAGCGCCCAGTTCAGGTCGCCGGGGGCGACCACGTCGCCGGTCGTGCCGGTCTGGGAGAAGCCGCCCGAGCTGAGCCCGCTGATGTTGTTGTCGATCCAGCCCTTCACCCCGGGGAAGGTGATGCCGCCGATCCCGGTCTGGGCGTAGGCACGATAGGTGGTCGACGCACCGACCGAAAGGACCTTCCGGGTCGGTACCTGGGGAGCCGAGCGTGTTCGTCGGTCCGGCGTCGCCGGTGGACACCACCACGGTCACGCCGGCCTTGACGGCGGCGTCGTCGGCCATATCGGTCAGGTCCAGGCTGGCCACATCCGGGAACATGTTGGAGCCGAACGACTCATTGATGACGTTGACGTGGTCCACGGTCACCGCGTAGTTGACGGCTTCCATGAACACGGAGTTGAACGCCACGTTAGATGAGCCGAACACGTTGAGCCCGACCAGGCTGGCGCCAGGGGCGACCCCGAGTACCCGGATCAGGCATGGAGTGCTGAGTCCCAGGCCGTAGCTGGCCACGTTGTAAACGTGCCGTCCCTGAGCCGCGATGGAACTGGCATCGAGGAAGGCTTCGCCGCCGCTGGTCGGCGCGCTGGTGCCCGTCCCGCTGAAGTCCTGATAGTCGATGAAGACGTGCTTGCCGTTGGCGCGGATGAAGTCGGGATTGTTGGGGTCGATGCCGTCGGCGATCCACGCCACCTTCACGCCCGCCCCGGTGTAGCCAAGCGCCTGCGCTGACGGTCCCTTGCCGGACTGGGTGGCCGCGTGGATGACCCCGATCGCCTCGGGGTTGAGCTGCACCCTGCCCTTAGCCGCACAGGCGCCCGGGAGCGGCTTCAGGCCAGCTGCGGCCTTGGCCGGAGCGATGACCGGCGGAGCCGCGGCGACCGGAATGGGCAGGTCTGGGACCACCTCGGCCACGGCCGGATTGGACCTCAGCAGCTTGGCCTCGCCGGGCGACACCGTAGCGGCGACGGCGTTGACCAGCGAGATGCTCTTCACGTTGCGGGCGTGTGTCGCAGCCAGCTGGGACAGCACGCCGCTTTGCAGCGACCTGACGAGCGCTGCCCGCCGCGCCGAGTTGCGTGCCGTGTCAGGGACGCTGGCGACCTGGTCCTTGAACACGATGATCACCTTGTCGGTGACATTCGTCGACAACGACCGCGCCTGCGCAGGCGTGAGGGCCGCCCGGATCTGCCCTGACGTGACAGCCGCTCGGGGACTCAAGACGCTCTGCGCCTGAGCAGTCGTGGTCATCGATACGACCACGATCGGCGTGATGATCGCTACTCTGCGCAGCAGACTCCTGTATCGCATGTGACACTTTCCTCGCAGCCGGCGCTTTAGGCGCCTCAATAATCCATTTGTTCGCACATGTATGTCTATGGATTCCCGTGGTCGTAACAGAATCATGACCCAACGGCCGCCCGAGCTGTCGTAGGCCGCATCGTGATGAACGTCGGCGTGGCGCCCGGCCGGACAACCGGGCTCAGCAACGCTTGCCCGATCGCCTGGCCGCAGCGGCAGCCCGCCGAAATCGGGCCCAAGGTCCCGCGCCTGAACGACCACCGTCCCTATTCAGTGGTCCTGACCGCGCCCATGGTGGGCCAAGCCAACGCCTGCGCTGGGCACCCGACGCATCGCCCGGCTGGCGTATACAGGAGCCCCCAGGAAGGGGATGCACGCTATGCGGCACCGGAACATCATCGCCATCCTTTCACCGGCAGTCGCGATCGCCCTGGTCGGCGGCACGGTGGCCAGTGCGGCGGCAAGCCCGGCGGCAAGCACGACCGCCAGTAATGCGGTCGGCCCGACCGCCAGCAACGCGAGCGCCTTAGCGCCGACCTACAGTGCCGAGCAAGTCGGCTACACCACCGGAGGCGGCTGGCATTTCCGGTACGTCCGGACGACGTTCAAGCTCCCGGACGCGAGCCAATTCGCCGCCGTCACCGGGAGCTTCGGCCTGTCGGTGCAGCTGTGGTCGGAGTCGTCAACGGCAGTGCTCGGCATTTCGACCTGCACCACCAGCTCATGCCAGCTGGGCGGCACGGCCGTCAGCGAGCCCTACAACGCGGCCGTCGCCGTCTTCAACCATGACGCCGGTCACACGGTTGCCTACAGCAACGGCAGTTCCCCGCCGATGGCGGCAGGTGACACCGTGACCCTCAGCATCTACTTCGACCTGGCCAGCGGATACGACCACTTCCTCGCGGTCGATAACACGACCGGGGTGAGCTTCGGGACGAGGTTCGCTGATCCCGGCGAGCTGTACTTCACAGCCAGAGTCGGTGCCGAGTTCGGCTTCACCCCATGGTCTAGTCCGGCCGGCGGCTGGGCCGCGCCCGCGTCACGCGTCCGGCTGGCCGAGTTCGCCACTACTCTGATCACCAGCTACAACGGCACTCGGGGCACCCTGACGGGCAAGTGGTCAAGCAGTCCGATCATCCTGACCAGCGACGGCACCTCGCGCGGAACGCATCTGGCCGACGCCCCCGTGCTGTGGAGTTCCGGCCGAAACTTCGGCGTGTGGCTGGAGAACTGACCGCCAATGTCTGCCCAGGACTGCGCCAGCGGCTGCCGGGGCTGAGCCGCCCTTTGCCAGCCTGCGTAGGCAGGCCTATCCGCCGAGCGGGTCGGCGGCTCACTCGCCGATCGGGTCGCGGGCCTACCTGCGACCCGATCTGGTCGCAGGCTTACTCACCGGACGGGTCGCGGGCTCCGCGCACAGCGATAATGGCGATCCCGGCGGCGAACACTAGGCCGGCGCAGAGCGCGCCGCCGAGGTCGTGCGGCGGCCTGGCCGGCCAGACCCATGGAGTGGTCAGGGCCGGGCCGTGCCACTCCGCGTACAGCGCGTACAAGCCGACCACCAGGTACACCATCGGCCCGGTCCAGGCCAGCGCGCCACCGAGAGCGGCGGCGCACAGCAGGCCGATGCCGGTCAGCCCGGCCACGTTGCGCGCCACGTCCGCAGTGCCGCCGGTCAGGTCCGCGCCGGTTCCGGCGGCGGCCAGTGCGGCGACCGCGACCGCGGTCAGCGCCAGCGCCGTGCCCAGCCGCAGGTACGGCAGCCACCGTCCGGTCGCACGTTCCGGCTCGCCAAACGGGCTCGCGGTAGTGATGACGATGACCGCAGCGGATCCGGCCTCGAAGATCAGCGGCAGCTGCAACGCGCCGTAGCTATCCCAGGGCCAGTGCAGCGCGATCCGCAGCGCGACGCCGCAGACCACCAGCACAGCCAGGGCGACCGGGACCCGCCGACTGACCAGGTGCAGGCGCACCAGGCGCAGTCCCGGCCGCGGCATCCAGCCCGACCGTCCCTCCGAGTCCGGCGGTCCCGCCAAGTCCGGGCGTCCCGCCGAATCCGGGCGTCCCGCCGAGTCCCGCCGTCCCGCCAAGTCCGGCCGTCCCGCCGAATCCTGGCATCCGGCCAAGTCCGGCCGCCCATGCCCGTCCGGCCGCTCATCCCGCGTTGGGCGGTCCGGGAGTCCCGCCCGATCCACAGCCACTACTGGCGGCTGCCTGCGTGCCGCATCGGCGGTCATGGCACTTGCGCCAGTGAGATCTGGCCAGCGCGAAGCGCGGCCAGGTGCGTCACGAGCCAGGCATGCCGTACCGCCGCAGACAGCGCTGCGAACCGTAGGGCCGCGACATACTCCGGAGTGCCTGGCGCCGGCCCTGGCACGGCGTTGTCTGGTATCCGAGTGGGTTGCCCAGACTGGACCGGGCCAGTGAGCTGCAGGCCAGCATCTTTGAGCAAGGCCGCGGCGACCGCCTGCTGCGCCGCGCTGCCACCCGGTACGCGATCTTGACCGACGGGACCGCCGATGATGACCATATCGACGATCGCCGGTGCGATCGAGCGCACCTCGGTGGCGAACTGCGCGCTGGACGTACCTTGCTGGCCAGGAAGCTGGCCTGGAAGGATCAGCGATACCGTCCGGCTGCCGCTGACGGACGGGTTGCCTCCAGGCGACGGGCTTCCCACGCTGATGCCGATGCCAATGCCTGGTCCCTGCGAGTAGATCGGGGCGGTCTGGCTGATCCTGGCCGGCCCGCCGGGCAGGCCGGCCACCTCGCCGAGCAGGGGTGCGAGCGCGGCCGTGACGGCGGGCAGGTAGACGGCATAGGCCGGGTTCAGGCAGACCGGGACCGCGGTACGGCTGCAAACCGGCTGGTAGCGGATCGGTCGGTCGTTAGCCGCGTCATGCAGGGCGGGGATGATCACCATGCCGTGCGGACCTGTCCGGCCGGTGCCGGCCAGGTCGACGGCGGTCACCGCCGCCACCACGCCCGCTGCGGTCAGCACAGCGGCCGAGCGGCGCAGCCACCGCCCGCCCGAATCGGCTGGCAGGCCAAGCACGCTCAGGGCCGCGACGGCGAGCCCGGCCAGCAGCATCACCTGGGCGATGGAGAGGTCGGGCAGATAGTGATAAAAGGTCGCCATGCCCGGGTCGGGCCCGATGTCCGCAGGAAAGGCGAGCTGCGGTGAGATCTGCCAGGGCGAGCTGGCGTTATGGGCCCCTTGCGAGCTGAACCCGAGTGCGAAGAACACCCCGACTGTGACCAGCGGTGTGGTGAACCGGCTAGGGAAAATCGATCCGGCGGCGAACCCGACCGCGGACATCGCCGTTATGCCAGCCGCGCCGACCGCGGCGGGCCACCACAGCGGCCCGCCCCAGGCGACTTGATCCGCGACGACCGCGTACATGACGCCCACGCAGCACAGGTAGGCCAGCATGGCCCAGATTGTGGTGGCAGCCCAGGTCACCAGCTGGGCCGCCAGTCGCGGCTTGGCGGTGGTCGCCACCAGGTCGGTCATCCTTCTGCGGCGGTCCCGCCATCCCATCCAGGCGGCCGCTCCGACCACGGGCGGCACGAAGTCCAGCAGGACACCGTGTTGCATGGTCATGGCGCGCAGGTTCCACATCGGTGGCTGGGCCATGCACTGGCGGTAGGTGTGGTACCAGAACAGCACGATGGCTACCGGCACCATCCACAGCATCGTGTTGCGGCGCATTTCAAGCCGCAGCAGCCGCCACGGGATTGGCCGGGGAACATGCTCGACCGGCAGCGGCCGGGCAGTCGTGGGGACTCCGGCTGCGGCGGTCATGACCTTGCCCCGGCGAGCACCGCGCTATACCCGCGCTCGAGCGGCGCGTCGCCTGCCGCGGTGGTCCCCTCGCCGCAGGCGATCAGCTCGCCGGGCGTGCCGTGGAAAACGATCCGCCCGGTGTCCATCAGCGCCACCTCAGCGCAGGCAGCACCGACGTCCTCGACCAGATGCGTGCTGACTACAACCGTGGCTCGCTGGCCGAGCTCGCGCAGCAGCCCGCGGAAATGCACCCGCTGCTCCGGGTCGAGCCCCGCGGTCGGCTCGTCAAACAGCAGCAGCTCAGGAGAGTTCACGATCGCCTGGGCGATGCCCACCCGGCGCAGCATCCCGCCAGACAGGGTTCGCAGCTTCGCCTTCGCCCTGCTGCCCAGGTCCACTCGCTCGACGGCCGCAGCCACCGCCGCTGGCACCCGCGCCGCCGGCATGTCCTTGAGCAGCGCGAAGTACTCGACGAACTCGGCGACGGTGAAGCTCGGGTAATAGCCGAGGTTCTGCGGCAGGTAACCAAGCCTGCGCCGGATGTCCCGGCGCTGGCCGTACTGGCCAGGATCGCGGTCGAGCAGCCGCAGCGTTCCCGAGGTCGGCGCGATCACCGTCGCCATCGCCCGCAGCAACGTCGTCTTGCCCGCCCCGTTCGGCCCAAGCAGTCCGAACACCCCGGGACCCGTCTCCAGGCTCACCCCAGCCACCGCCATCGTGCGGTCGAACCGCCTGGTCAGGTCGGCGATCTCAACGTTCATGATGTCTCCTTTGTTAGGCAGTCGCAGACGGCCAACGAGGCCAGACTGCCTGGCCGGCCATGGCCTCGTCGTCACGCCACGGAGCCGAATCGGCGCTCATACCACGGGGCTAATCCGGACCGCGCGCCCGGCCGGCTCATACCCAGGTATGACACCGCACGTGGGACGACCGGGCGGCCCGGGCCGGCCTACCCTGGGAACGTGAACCGGACGCCAGGCACCGCACCGGCGGCAGACAGCGCCAAGGAGCCGACGCGACCGGCGGCACGCCTGGCGGCGGGACTTAGGGCAAGGGCTGCGGCGCGACTGATTGGACGCCCTGCGGGACAAACGACGGCACAACCAGGGTGGCGAAAGGCGGTACGACCTGCTACCCGGCAGGCGGCACGCTGGGCTTGGCACGGGCTAATCCAGGTGCTGACCGGTCCTGACCCGGCTCCCGCATGGCGATGGCGCTCGCCGTCCCAGCGCCGGACGGCGTATGCCGCGCTCGGTGCGACGACCCTCGTGCTGTTCTTGGTTAGCCAGGCCAGCCGGACCAGCATTCATCCGCACCAGCTGTTTCCGGCCGGCCCATACCAGTCGACCGTCGGGTGGCACCTGCTGCCCTCCCTCATCGCGGTAGCCCCGCTACCGCTGGCAGTGAGGTATCCGCTGCTCGGCTGGCGGATCGGATGGCTCGGCCTGCTGGTAGTTCCGCTGGCAGGGGACAACGGGTGGGGCGGCTGGCCGTGGGGCCCGGTACAGCTACTTGTCATGCTCGCGGTGTTCTGCGTGGCCGGGTTTCGCCATCAGCGGCCGGTGCTTTGGTGGATGTGGGCGCTGACCCTCATCCCGTGGTGGCTGTGGGCGGCGAAGGACCTGGTCGATTTGAATGGCCCGTTCAGCGCCAGCATCGCATTCACCGCCGCGACGATCGCCCTGGACAGCATCATCTTCCGGCGGCGAGCCCAGCGGGCACTTGCCGCCCAGACCGAGCGCATCGCGCTGGAGCAGGCACAGCGGACCGTGCTTGAGGAGCGCACCAGGATCGCGCGGGAACTGCATGACGTGGTCGCACATCACATGTCGCTGATCGCGGTCCGGGCCGAGACCGCGCCGTACCGCCTCAGCGACCTCCCCGAGCCAGTTCGCGCCGAATTCCAGTCGCTGAGCGGGGCAGCGCGCGAGGCCCTGGCGGACATGCGGCGACTGCTCGGCGTCCTGCGCCACGACCAGCCCGCCGGACGTGCGCCGCAGCCGCAGCTAACGGACCTGCCCGCGTTGGTCGAAGCCGCCAGGCAGGCCGGAGTGCTGGTCGAATTGTCCGTGCCGCAGCCGCTGGACCGGGTGCCCGCTGGGGTTGGCGTGTGCGCGTACCGGATCGTGCAGGAGTCGCTGTCCAACGTTGGCCGGCACGCCCCAGGGGCCGCGGTCACGGTGTCGGTAGATCATGGCGTCGACGCGGTGCTGCTGCGCGTAACCAATGGTCCAGGCGGGCCAGCCGAGCCGTCAGCACAGGGCCGCGGGCCGGGTCAGGGGCTGCTGGGCATGCGTGAGCGGGTGGCACTGCTCGGCGGCTCGCTGTCGGCCGGCCCGGCACCAGATGGCGGCTTCGTCGTAGCGGCGGTACTTCCGCTCGGCGACGCGGCATGAGACCGGGCGCAGCATGATACGGGGCACAGCATGAGAGCGGGCGCAGCATGACACTCGGTGGCGCGGCATGACACCGGCCGCGGCATGACACCGGGCGCGACATGACACCGAGCGCGGCATGACGCCGGGCGGCGCTGCCTCAGCTGACGTGATCACGCGATGCCTGATCGCCGACGATCAAGCGATGGTGCGAGAGGGCTTCGCCGCCGTGCTCGCGGCTCAGCCCGGCGTGCTCGTCGTCGGCCAGGCGGCTGACGGCGCCGAAGCGGTCAGCCAGACCCGGCGGCTCGAACCAGACGTCGTCCTAATGGACGTGCGGATGCCGGTCATGGACGGGCTGGAGGCAACCCGCCTGATCCTGGGCGCCGCACCGAGTCAGCACAGACCGCGGGTGCTGATGCTGACGACCTTCGACCTGGACGACTACGTGTTCGAGGCGCTGCGCGCCGGGGCCAGTGGCTTCCTGCTCAAAGACGCGACCGCGGCGGAATTGGTCCATGCGGTCCGGGTGGTCGCCGCCGGCGACGCGCTGCTCGCACCGTCGGTAACCCGGCGGCTGATCGCCGACTTCACCCGCCGGCCGCGCACGGACCCACCGCCCCCGACCGCGCTCGGCGCGCTGACCCACCGGGAGACCGAGGTGCTGCGGCTGATCGCCCGCGGCCTGTCCAATGCCGAGATCAGCGACACCCTGTTCATCGCCGAGCAGACCACAAAAACCCACATCGGCCGCATCCTGGCCAAGCTGGACCTCCGCGACCGCGCCCAGGCAGTAGTGCTCGCCTACGAATCCGGCCTGGTCACACCGGGCAGCTAGCACTCAGGGCCGGCGACCTGACATTTCTAGATCAGTACTCGACGGGCTACGTCAGTGCTCGACGGCTGCATCAGTGCTCAAGGCTGCATCAGTGCTCGACGGACGCGCGGATCTGATTGGTCTTNGCCGCGGCGTCAGCAAGACTAGACGCGTATCCGACGCCGCTGACATAACCGGCGGTGGTTTGGTCGAACCACCAGCAGGAGTACTCCAAGACGATCTGCCCACCTAGCGGAGCGCAGAGCAGATCACCGCCGTGCGGGCCCGGCGGGAAGGATTCGACTCCGGCGACGTGCAGCGATCGCTTCGCGGCGCTGACCGATTTGGGGGCGCAGGTACCGCAGATTCCGCCTCCGCCGACGGCGAAGAATGGCCCTGCCGGGTCGCCGTTGATAGCGACTATCAGGTACCTGCTGCAACTGAGCCAGCGCGGCTGAGATCGTGGTCCAGCGCCAGAGCCTGCGGGCTGGTGTTCTTGCGGAGGCCAAGCAGCGTGCCAGGCAAGGTGACACCGCCCCGCGTGCTGTGCGCCACCGCGAGATGGACAGCCACGCTGACTGCCAGCAGCGCCGCGACCACGATTCCGATGATCAGTCCGACCCGCAGGCCCCGCCGCCGCGGCGCCGGTACCGGTACCGGTACCGGGAAGCCCGTAGCCAAACACCTGCTCTGGACCTCCGCGACCACGACATGCGGCAACACGACCAGCCCGGCGGGTACTTCTCAAGTGGCCGACCGGCGGCGGACCTGCGGCCGGCCCCTTGCCTGCGGCACCAGGTCCGCCTGGAGTCAGCGCCGATTGCTGACCAGGTCATGAGCGCGGCGACTCAGGCGATCGGCCTCCGGGCTAGGCGCGGTTTCGGCCACGAGCCGGGCAAGGTCCGCTACTAGCGCGGTGAGCGCGACAAGGTGGTCGCTCGGCTCCTGGATCTTGAATTGCGAGAAGGGGAACGCCACGTTCACTTTCGTCGAGGACGTCACTTCTGCTGGCGCTTTGCTGGGCACGCGGCCATTAGGCCGGTGACTGTTGTTCTCTGCCATCGTCGTCATCTCCCCTTCTTATGCTCCAGCGGGGCGAGCAGCGGCACCAGAGTCGTTGGGCCCCGCTGGCCGCAGAATGGGCCCGACCTCGCCGGATAAATGTCATCTTTCGCCAGCTACCGCTGAGTTTGGCGCGGGGCCCAGGTCCGACGCTCAGCCGTTTGCCGAGTCTCCGGCGGTCAGGTGCTCAAGGGTTTCCGACAGACCTGCCGCGAAGACCGCCAGGTCACCGGTGGTGTCGGCGTCACCGACGATGCTGAAGTTGAGCCGACCTGCATAGGAGAGCACTCCCACGCTCAGCGTGATGTTCCCCTGCACTACCCCGATCTGGAACAGGTCAAGAACCCGCGCGCCAGCGAAGTAGAGCGCCGCGGCCGGGCCGGGGAGATCGCTGACCAGCAAGTTGGTTAGCCGCTGGTGTGACATTGCCCGGACCATCCAGCGCTGCGCGAACCGAGCACTTGGCTGATACGGGGGCTGGCGCTTTCGTGCCTCGGTGGCCCGGATGATCTCCTCAAGCTGCCGGACTGGGTGAGGTTCGCCCACCGGCAGCGGCACGAGTATGACCCCGACCAGGTTGCCAGTCGCCTGCTGGTCCGCCGGGCCGCGCACGGACGCCGCGACCGAGGCTTTGAGCACCAGTCCTGGCCTTAGCTCACCGCGGCTTTCGAGCAGTCTGCGCGCACCGCCCGCGATCGCGGCTAGCACCACATCGTTCACCTTCCCGCCATGAGCGTGCGCCACCACCTTGACCTCGCCCAGATCGGCCCGGACGAAGAGAAGGCGGCGGTGTTTGCCAGCAGGCTGGTTCAACGACACCTGCGGCGCGACGCCCTCATGCGCCAGCAGCCGGGCTTGCCTGGTCAGCATTCGGAGGCGGCTGATCACAACGGAAGGCCGCCGCAGCAGCGCCAGCGCGCCCGTCATCGCGCTTGTCCGCTCGCGCAGGTTCGCGACGAGCAGCTCCCAGACGCTCGGCGTCGGGGCCGGCTTCCACGGCGGTGCGGCGGGGGGCAGCGCGTCCGGCGGCGCGGTGGACGTCGGCGCGGTGGACGTCGGCACGGCGTCCGGCGGCGCGGCGGACGGCGGCGCGGCGGACGGCAGCGCGGCGGACGGCAGCGGCGGGTCGGGTCCCGGGTCGAACAACCCGCCGATCATCGCGACGGCCGCGATGCCATCGGCGGCGACGTGATGCAGGCGGATCAGCATCCCGACGTTGCCATCGGCCAGCCCGGTCAGCAGCCACATCTCCCACAGCGGGCGGAACCGGTCCAGCCGCCCTTCGTTCAGCTCCGAGCAGACCCGCAGCAGCGTCACCTCATCCGCCGGAGCCGGGATCGGGCGGGCTTGCACATGCTTACGGATATCGAAGCTGGGATCGTCGGCCCACCAGGGCGGACCAAGCCCGAAGTGTGGCTGCCGAAGCACCTGGCGCAGCCGAGGGGCAAGATGCAACCGCTGCTCAACATTGCCGCGCACGATGTCCAGCCGGAGCTGCCCGGCGGCGTCGAGCAGCGGCGCGCCTTCGAGGATGACGAGCGCCGCGACGTGCATCGGCAGGCCGTGATCTTCGACCCGCAGGTTACTTACGTCCAAAGCGCTCAGGCGCTCCAGGCGACCTGGTGCGGCTGCGGACTGGTGCGACCGGGCGGGCCGCGGCCTCCGCAGACGTGCCGTACTCACACAGTCCCTTGTTCTGCTCCAGTGTTCAGCTGCCGGCGGAGTTCGAAGAGGTCGGACGGCGAGATCGGCATGGCGGTGATCGGGAAGCCCTCGGCATCGGAGATGGCCGAGGCGAACAGCGCCGCGCCCGGGATCACCCCGGCCTCGCCCGCGCCCTTGATCCCCAGTGGGTTCAGCGGCGACGGGGTCTGGAGATGATCGATCTCGATGTTCTCCGGGACCTCGCTGACATAGGGCATCAGGAAGTCCATGAACGAGGCGTTCTGCAGCTGGCCGGCCTCGTCGTAGGCCATCCGCTCGTAAAGCGCCCCGGCCACCCCCTGCGCCACTCCGCCCTGGATCTGGCCCTCTACGATTCGCGGGTTGATCAGCGTGCCGCAGTCATGCACGACGCAGTAACGCAGGATCTTGACCTCGGCGGTCTCCGGGTCGGTCTCCACGATCGCGGCATGCATGCCGCTGGCGAACGTGGACCGCAGAGGCGAGAAGAACTCCCGGCCCTCGATCCCCGGCTCGTCGCCCTCGGCGACCGGCGGCTTAGCGATGTCGCCTCCGGCGAACTGGGTGGCCGCCATAGCCGCCTCGTCGAAGGCGTACCGCAGCGGGTTGGACAACACCGCGACGGTGCCAAGCGCGATCCCCGAGCCAGGGTCGCCCTTCACCCTGACTACCCCGTCCACGATCTCCAGGTCGTCGGCAGACGCCTCAAGCGCAGCAGCCGCCACCCGGATCGCCTTGGCCTTCGCGGCTCGCGCAGCCAATGCGACCGCAGAGCCGCTCATCACCGCCGCGCGTGAGGCGAAGGTTCCGACCGCGTAGCCGAACCTGCGGGTGTCGCCGGTCACCACTTCGACGTCGGCGATCGGAACGCCAAGCTCGTCGGCGGCGATCTGGGCGAACACGGTCTGGTGACCCTGACCCTGGCTGGTCAGCCCGGTAGCCACCTTGACCTTGCCTGACGTCTCGACCACCACGTGCGCGCCCTCATAAGGCCCGACCCCGGTGCCCTCGACATAGCAGGCCAGCCCGATCCCCAGCCGCCGCCCCTGCGACCGCGCCGCTGCCTGGACCGCGCCGAAGGAGTCCCAGCCGATCAGCTTCTTGAGCTTGGCCAGCACGGCCGGGTAGTCGCCCGAGTCGTAGATCAGCGGCCGGCCGTCCTGGAAGATCAGTCCGTGGTCGTAAGGCATTTCTTCGGGGGCGATGAAGTTCCGCTCGCGCACCGTCGCCCGGTCCAGGCGCAGGGCCGCCGCGATCGCGTCCATGGTGCGCTCCATCACGAAGGCACCCTGCGGCCGCCCGGCACCGCGGTACGGCGTGACGATCACCGTGTTGGTGTAGAGCGAGCTGAACTCCACCCGGTAGGCACCCGGTTTGTACGGGCCGAGCAGCTGGGTCGATGTGACGATCGGAACGATCAGCCCGTACGGGATGTACGCCCCGTTGTCGTGCCAGAACCGTACGTCCAGGCCGAGTATCCGGCCGTCGTCGGCGAACCCGACCCGGACCTGGTGCTGCTGTCCGCGCTCATGCGCGCTGGAGATGAAGTGCTCGCGCCGGTCCTCGGTGAACTTGACCGGCTGGCCGAGCAGCCTGGCCGCCCACGGCACGAGCACCTCCTCCGGCCATGGGTGCACGATCTTGACGCCGAATCCGCCGCCCACGTCCGGGGTGATCACATCCACGTCGGCCAGGGCCAGGTCCAGCTTGGCCGCCACGGCGGCCCGCACACCGGTCGAGGTCTGGGTCGAGGTCCAGATCCGCAGCCGCCTGGCCTCGGTGTCCCAGCGAGCGAGCACGCCGCGGCCCTCGAGCGGGGTGGACGCCGACCGCTCGATGAACAGGTCAAGCTCCAGCGAGTGCGGCGCCGCCGCGATCGCCGCCGCCGCGTCCCCGTTGCTCTGCACCAGGTGCCCGGCGACGTTACCCGGCACATCGGGGTGGACCAGGTGCTCGGCGGAGCGGGCCGCGTCCAGGCCGACCACGGGCGGCAGCGGCTGGTAGGTCACCACGATCCGCTCGGCCGCGTCCTCCGCCAGGTACCGGTCGGCGGCCACCACCATCACGACCGGCTCGCCGACATAGTTCACCTCATCGGCGGCCAGCGGATAGCCGGTCCGGCCGTGGGTTAGAGCCGGATGCGGGATCAGCAGCGGCAGCGGCTCGGCCAGCCGTCCCGGCAGGTCCTCGTAGGTGTAGATGGCCGCCAGGCCGGCCACGTCAAGAGCGCCGCTGACGTCGATGTCGAGCACCCGAGCGTGTGCGTGCGGGCTGCGCACAAACGCCGCGGCCAGCGCGTCGTGGCCGAGATCGTCGAGGTAGGCGCCGTTGCCGCGGAGCAGCCGGTCGTCTTCCAGCCGCGCGATCGGCTCGCCGAACATCGCCGTCATGCCTGGCCTGCCTGAGGTTCCCGTGCCGCCGGCCGGTCGCTGGCCGCCCGGTCCCGCTGCAGCTGCGCTGCCCTGAGCACCGCGCGAACGATGTTCTGATAGCCGGTGCACCGGCACAGATTGCCGCCGATGATCTCTCGCGCCTCGTCCTGGCTCGGCTCCGGGTTGTCGGCCAGCGCGGCGGTGATCGTGGTGAGGAAACCGGGCGTGCAGAACCCGCACTGCAGGCCATGGCAGTCGGCGAACGCCTGCTGTACGGGCGAGAGCGTTCCGTCCGGCTCGGCGAGTCCCTCGACGGTCGTGATCCGCGCCCCGTCCGCGGTGACCGCCAGCATCAGGCAGGACCGGGCCGCGACGCCGTCGATCAGGACCGTGCACGCGCCGCAGACCCCATGCTCGCAGCCGACATGCGTGCCGGTCAGCGCCAGATCATGCCTGATGCAGTCCGACAGCAGGCGACGGGCAGGCACGCGCACGTTCCGAGCTGCCCCGTTGACGATCAGGCGGACGTCGTGCAGTTCCTCGGCGGGTTGCGTTATGCCAAAGTCTTGAGCAGCCGCGGCCGCAGCCGGCTCGCCGCTAGCCATCGGATCGCTCCCTTGCTTGCCCAAGCGCCTCTCGCAGCGCCCGCCGGCGGTGGCATGGATGTCGGGCTCAGGGTCGACCCGCGCCATCGCCAGGTGGCCGGCCTCCGCGAAGTCTGCCCGGTCGGCGCCGGCGCCTGCGCAGGCCTGCGTCAGGTCGAGCACTAGCGGACGCGGCGCGACCGACAGATAGGCCGTCCTGGCACTGCCGATCCCGCCGTCGTCGTCGAGCTGGATGACCGCGGCCACACCGCAGATCGCATAGTCCCCGTTCCGGCGGCTGATCTCGGCGAACCCGCAGCCCGCCCGGGCGGGCAGGATCGGGAACGTCGCCTCGGTCGCCAGCTCACCCGGCCGCACGTCCGACTCAAGCGGGCCAAGAAAAAAATCATCAGCCGCAACCATTCGCTCACCGCCGGTGCCGGCCAACCGGACCGACCCGCGCAGCAACGCAAGCACGGCCGTCATCTCGGCGGCCGGGTCGGCATGCACGATGCTGCCGACCGTGGTGCCCCGGTTCCTGATCACCGGGTGGGCGACCAGCGCGAGTGCCTTGGCAAGCAGCGGCTGGACCTCGGCCGCGGCCGGATCAAGCAGCACCTGAGTATGCCTGGCCAGGGCGCCGACCGCGACCTGCCCGTCTCGCACCCGAACGTAGCCGAGCTCGGTCAGCCGGTTGATGTCCACCAAGTGGGCGGGCGCGGCCAGCCGCATGGAGAGCAGCGGCACCAGCGACTGACCGCCGGCCAGCACCTTCGCGTCTGGTCCGAGCGACGCGAGCATGGTTATGGCCTCGGCCACCGACTCCGGCCGCGAGTAGCCGAATACTGGCGGTTTCACGTCGCCTCGCTCACCCCTTCGTCGCCGGTGCCGCGGTCAGCGGGCTGGCGGTACCGCCGGTATCGAGAAGGTGCTGTGACCCTAGTCGTCAGGTTACCGATGCGACGTTAGACCGCGTGGCCGGCCTGATCAATGTGCCACTGTTGAGTTCATGACGATCCGGGGTCGGTCAGCCGCTTGCTGAAGAACACCCGGCGGAAGCCGTCCTGCTCGGCCCGGTGCGTCTCGATGTAGCCGTGCCGTGGGTAATAGGCCAGGTTCTCGGTCATCACCTCGTTGGTGTAGAGCCGGATCTCGGGCAGCCGCAGCCTGCGGGCTTCGTCGTCGGCCAGGGCCAGCAACCGGGCTCCAACTCCGCGTCCTTGTGCGGCCGGCCGGACGGCTACGTTCTCGAGCAGCAGGTGATCAAGCTGCGGAGTCAGGATGACGAAGCCAATGACGCGATCGTCCTGCACCGCCACCCAGGCGTGGCCGGCCAAGACTGCCGTGGCATAGTCGGCGGTCATCGGGGCCGGCGCGCGGCCGATCCGGGGGACGTAGCGCCGGTAGGCCGCGAGGGCGATGGCGCGAAGCGCGGCACCGTCGGCGGGATCAGCGCGGCGGATCGTGACCACAAGCCCTCCGTGAGCCGCGTTATCGGCTGCTGACGTCGAGCTGGCGCTGCGCTTGCGCCAGAACGAGCCCGATATCGCGCCCGAAACGGACGTCGCAGGGGTGAGCCGTGTGCCCTGATCTGGCATTGGCTGCCAGTTCGCGCAGCGCGATCTGCAACGCGGCCGACGGCTCGGTCGTCTCTGGCGGAGCCGCACGACGGCCGGGCGCGCCCCAGATGTACAGCTCGAAGTACTCGGCAGCCTCGGTTGCTCCCAGAGTGACCGTCACCGTGCTGGTCGCCCCGCCTTCATGGTGCAGGACAAGGCAGGTGACATCCGAACCGCCCGCATCGGCGGTGACGGAGCGCACCGGGCCAAGGCAGGCCCACAGCAGCGACACCGCGTGTGGCCCAAGATCCCACAATCCGCCCAGCTGACGCCGCCACGGCGTGTTGAACGGGCTGGACGCAGACAGGGCCGACCCGAGCCAGACTGCACACCCGCCGTCCCAGCCGCCCTCGCTGGCGACGTCGCTCAGCCAGGACCTGACATCGGGCTGGAATCGGGCGGTGAAGAACACGACCGACGCGACACCAGCGTTCTCGACCGATTGCGCCAGCGCCTCAGCGGCCGGCCCGGAAGCGGAGATCGGCTTCTCCAGGAGCAGATGCTTGCCGGCCTCGGCGGCCCGCGCGGCGAGCACGCTCTGCACGTCCGGCGGCACCGAGAAGGCCACCCCGTCGACGTCGGCCAGGAAGGCGTCGAAGTCGCTGTGTGCCGTGACGTCGTAGCTGGCGGCGATCCGGGCGGCGGATTCGGCGTTCCTGCCCCAGGCGGCAGCGAACTCGATGCCAGGAGTCGAGGCGAGCGCGGGCGCATGCGTGACCCGCGCCCAGTATCCGGTGCCGGCCAGGCCGAATCTCATTGGCCGAACTGTCATTGCCGACCCCTTTCTGGCTGACTCCTGTCCCGGCGTTCCGCGGCGCTGGCGGCCACCGCGGCCCGCAGAGTCCGCCGAGCTTAGTCCGTCCCGCGGAATCCATCCTGCGGAGTCCACTCAGTAGAGACCACTCAGCGGAGCCGCAGAGGATGATGTGAGCTCCCGGTGAGGAACCACTGGCAGATTGGCTTAAGCGGCGGGAGCCCATATCTCGGTCTGCCGCCCGTCGACGGTCGCCTTCAGCCGGATTTGCCCGGCTTGCGGCGACGGCAAGGCGGAGCCAGGGCTGCCCGACTGGCGAGCCCACGGTCCCGTGGTTCGACGGAAACTGGGCTCCGCATGGAGTGGCGACGTGGAGATTGGCCGGTTCGCCAGTACGGTTTTGAGGTCGCCCGCCTCGTCAACCGGGGACCTTCAGCACTGCGCGATCCAACGCCGTGATGCCACGCTGAGAGTGACACCTTTAGCCGGAAGGGAGGTGCTGACAATGAGACTGACCTGGAAAGACGCGCTATCGACGCTCTTCATGGCGGCGATTGTCGCCGTGTACCTCGCGTTCCTTAACGGAACGAGTCTCTGGCTGATCTCCAGCGCGCGGGGCGCGACCACCGCGGTGTTCATCCTCGGCATCGTCGGCGGCTGTGCGCTCGGCGCAGTCGGCGCTCTGTATGCGGGGAGGCAGCCGCGATCCGCCAGGATGTTCCGGGCAATCGCGACCACGCTGGGAATTACGGCGCTGGCCGCAGCCACCGTCGGGCTAGTCACCGGCAGCACGGTGGCGCTGGCGGTCCTAGTCGCCGCCACGATCGCGCTGTGGCTGACCGCGACGATACGGCACGCCTTCGGCATTCCAGCGAAGCCGCTGAAGCCGGCCGAGCCGGTGAGCCGGAGAGACATCCACGAGGTGACCGATCGGGAGATGGTAGGACGGCCGTAACCGCGGCCCAGGAAGACCGGCGGCAGTCTCTGTGCGCTGGTTTTCCCTGTTCGATCCGTCAGGACAGGAGGCAGGCACGATGAGCGGGCGCGCACGGATCGCGGCAGGCGCTGGCCTGGCGATTGCCTTGGCCATGGTCAGCTACCCGACGCTCTGGCGTCGGCAGTGCCTAACCTGGGGAGCCACGCCCGACGAGGTGGCCCGTGAGCTGCCAGGTGACGAACTGCTTACCGATCCGGCGCTGGTCTCCACCCGGGTGGTTTCGATCAGTGCTCCGCCTGGTGCCATCTGGCCGTGGCTGATCCAGATGGGAAGCGGCCGGGCCGGCGCGTACAGCTACGACTGGATCGAGAACCTGCTCGGTCTGGACATGCACAGCGCGGACGTGATCCTGCCCCAGTTCCAGGATGTGGAGCTGGGAGACGAGTTCCCGCTCGGGCCGAACCGGCCGAGTATGCGAGTCGAGGTCCTCGATCCGGAGCGGGCCTTCACACTCCGGTTAGCTGACGGGAACTGGGTATGGATCTTCGCCCTCTTTCCTCAGGATGGGGAGACCAGGCTGGTCAGCAGGAACCGGATCGCCGCGCCTGGTGCATCAGCGGCAGCACGGCTGTTCACCATGCTGATCATGGAACCTGGCAGCCTGGTGATGGAGCGCAAGATGTTGCTCGGCATCAAGGAGCGAGCCGAGCGCCTGCCCGCCGGCCGCCCACCGCTGACCGAGGACCGGTGACCGAGGACCGGTGACCGGGAGCCGCGACCTGGAGCCGCTGACCGCAGGCCAAGAAGTGCGCTCCTGCAGGTGGTCGGGAGGCGTTCGACCCTTGCGGTCATGGCCCTTCGACCCTGGCGGGCCGATATACCTGAGCGCAGAGTGGCCGTAGCCAATCGCATGAATTCTCCACGTCGGCGCCGGTCAGCCAACCGGAACGGCTGGCGCAAGGCTGTGGCGTGCTGGGAAGGGGCTCATGATGAACGAGTCTGGAACGTCACCGTCAACGATGCCTCCCGGCGCCCGGAGCGGCGGTGTCGGCCGCCGGTTACTGGCCCTGGTCGTCGCGCTTGGTGTGATCGTGCTCAGCATCACCATCGCCCTTGTCCCAGCCGCTGGCCCGAGCTCGGCCCAGGGCACGGCTGCGCACCTGACGGCCGCGCACCTGACGGCGGTGCACCTGGCTGCGGCCACGACGGTTCAGTCCGTCAGGCCGGCAACCTGCTCCGCTGGAACTTGCTGGGTCGCGGTCAACGTCGCGACGCTGTGGGTCAACCCCTCGGACCCGCGGCCAGTCGATCGACCCGCCTTGGCCAACCCGGCGGATCCACGCGCCTGGATTGCCGCTATGACGGTCGCGCAGAAGTCCTGGCTGGTCGGACGGCTGGAGACGCAAGCTCTGTACGGCACCAAGGTGACCGTCATCGGGCATCACGGTGCCGGGTGGACGAAGGTGGCGATCCCCGGTCAGCCCACGAACCGGGATCGGCGCGGTTATCCCGGCTGGGTTCCGACCCGCCAGCTCACCAGCACACCCCCAGTCACCGCGACGACGTACGCGGTTGTCCGGTGGCGGGCAGCCTGGCTCTGGAGTAGCTGGTCTAGCAGGGGGATGGCTGGCACCCGGGTTATGCAGGTCTCCTACGACACCATGTTGCCGGTGGTGCATGCTACGTCGGCATACGTCGAGGTGACGCTGATCGGCGGCACGCAGCTGGCACTCAGCCGAAAGGTTGTGGCGCTGCACGTCGTGGGGGCATCGTGGGGGGCAACCAGGGCGAAGGTGGTCTCGGAGGCAAAGCGGTTCCTTGGCCTGCAATACCTGTGGGCTGGCATGTCTGGCTTCGGCTACGACTGCTCGGGGTTCACTTACTCCGTCTACCAAGCCTTCGGTATCACGTTGTCCAGGGACGCCGACCAGCAGGCCGTCCACGGCACCCCGGTTGCCTTGAGGTCGCTGCTGCCGGGAGATCTGGTGTTCTTCCGCGACAGCCCCGCAGGCCCGATCACCCACGTCGGGATGTACGTCGGTAACGGCAACATGATCGACGCACCGCACACCGGCGCGGCGGTGCGGATCGAGCCCGTGTCGTCGTTTGGCATCTACGCGGGCGCCAGGCGCTACTTGTCCCGGTAACGGCTGGCTCACCGGCACAGCCCTGATAGCGCTCGAGGAGATGCTCGGTGTGCCCGATAGCCGACGGCGCCAGGTGGAGCCGACCGTGCCCCGTCGGCCGGAGGCGACAGGCAACTGCCGAACCGGATGGACGCCGGACCGATGATAGGGATTGTGGAAGCTGGCGATCCGACCGCAGGGCGACCCGCTGACAGGCATCCGGGGTCGTGCCCGTTCACGGTGGACCGGCCGGTCATGCGGCAGCGGTGGGACCGGCTGACCTTCCTGCATTGGCCGTTTGATCCCGCGCTAGTGCAGCGCCTGCTGCCGGACGGCTTGGAAGTCGAGACATTCGGCGGAACCGCCTGGGTCGGGCTGGTGCCGTTCTTCATGCACGTGGCGACAGCGGGCGGTCGGCAGGCGCCGTGGGTGTCCAGGTTCTGCGAGACCAACGTCCGGACCTATGTCCGCGACGCCGACGGGCGCTCCGGGATCTGGTTCTTCTCACTGGACGCCGCTCGCCTTGGCGCGGTGGCCGTGGCCAGGACCACGTACCGGCTGCCGTACTTCTGGTCGGCGATGGAGATCGCCGGCGGCGGCAGCGAGATCCGCTATGCCTGCCGCCGCCGACTGCCTGGGCAGCGAGAGGCAACCAGCGAGGTGCGGATCAGCATCGGCGATAGGTACGCCGCCACGGAACTGGACGAGCGCGACCACTTCCTGACCGCCCGGTGGATCCTGTTCAGCGTCTCGGGCCGGCGGTACCGGCTGGCGCGGGCCTGCCATCAGCCCTGGCCATTGCACCGGGCACGCGTCCAGGTCGTCGATGACCACCTAGTCGCCGCGGCCGGGCTCCCGCAGCCACTAGGCGAGCCCCTGGCGCACTACTCCCCCGGGGTGGACGTGACCATCGGCCGGCCAGAAAGCCGCCGGCAGTAATATCAGGCCTTTGACCGTCCCACCTTTGCCGGATCTTCTGGTACCGGCGCTTCTTTAGCCACCGCGGCTGGACCCAGATCGGTCATGGTCAAGCCCCCAAAATTGGGTATCGCCGCCCACGCACGCGCGACTTACGGTGAGCGCCGGTTGGCGTAGATTGACGGCTAAAAGGCTCAGGAAAGCCGGTGAGTTCTTGATGTCCACGCGACCGGATGAGCACGCCACCA
>JGI12269J14319_10000851_pt1 | contig 30042 bp, 27 predicted proteins | sample PeaSoiSIISIP2007_FD_14319 | JGI IMG/M metagenome (IMG submission 14319)
GCCGCTTGCGGTCGGGGAGCGTGAGGCTCGCGGCGGGCCGCCCGCGCTGGTCGTCGAGGCCGAGCCGGGCGAGGATGGCGCGCGCCGCCGCTCGCGCCGCCGGCACGCTGCGCTCGGCCTGGAGGCAGCCGACCGCGACATTGTCCTCGACCGAAAGCTCGGCGAAGGGCCGGACGAGCTGGAACGTCCGCGCGACGCCGGCGGCGCAGATGCGATGCGGCGCGAGCCCCACCAGGGAGCGGCCGTCGAGCTCGATCTCGCCGGCGTCGGGACGGATCGCGCCGGCGATGAGATTGAAGATCGTGGTCTTGCCGGCGCCGTTGGGCCCGATGAGGGCGACGATGGCGCCGTCCGCCACCTCGAACGAGACCGACCTCACCGCCTGAAGGCCGCGGAAGCGCTTCGACAGATTGCGGATCGACAGCGTGCTCACCGCGCGCTCTCCCCGCCGCGTTCGACCTTGAGCTTGCGCGCGAGATAGGGCCACACGCCGCGCCGCTGGAACACCACGATCGCCACGACGCACAGTCCGTAGAAGATTTGCTTCACGCCGTCGAGACGGAGTCCGCGATCCTGCAGCGGCGCCAGCAGCACGGTGAGGGTCTCGCCAAGCGGCGTGAGGATGAACGCGCCGACGATCGGGCCGAGCAGCGTGCCGACGCCGCCGATGGTGGTGCCCAGCAGCATCTCGATGGAGCGCGCGACGGAGAAGGTCGTCGCGGGGAAGAGATTGTTGTTGTAGAAGGCATAGAGCACGCCGCCGAACGCGGTGAGCGCCGCCGACAGCATCACGGCGATCATCTTATAGCGGAATGTGTCAATCCCCAGCGCCTCGGCCGCCTGCTGGTCCTCGCGGATGGCGAGCCAGAAATAGCCGAGCCGGCTCGTCAGCAGCACGCGGCAGAGCGCGAGCACCGCGACATTGAAGCCGAGCCACAGGTAGAAGAACATCACCGGCGTGCCGCGCAAGTGCCAGAGGTCGACCGCGTCGCGATCGCCGACCCGGATGAAGTACCCGGCCGAACCGCCGATCCACGCGAAATTGTCGAACAAGATGCGCGCGAATTCGGCGAAGGCGATGGTGAGGAGCGCGAAATAGACGCCGCTGATGCGGAAGCGAAATCCGAGCGCGCCGATGAAGGCGCCCGCCGAAGCCGCCAGCACGCCGCCGACGATCATGCCGAGCCACGGCGAAATCCCGTATTTCACGAACAGCGTCGCGCTGGCATAGGCGCCGAGGCCGAAATAGAGCGAGTGGCCGATCGACAGCAGTCCGGCGAAGCCCATCATGATGTTCCACGTCTGGCCGACATAGGCCACGTAAAGCACGATGATGAGCACGGAAAGCACGTAATGCGGCACGACGAACGGGGCCGCGAGCAACGCCGCGAGCAGCAGCAAAAGGAGAAGTCGCCCGCGCGGCGGAATCTCGGCGAGAGACAATCGCAGCATCGCTCAGCCCTGCTGCCGGCCGAACAAACCCTGCGGCCGCAGCAGCAGCACCAAGATCAGGAGGCCGAAGCTGAACACCGATTTGAGCGACGGCTGCACCAGAAGCCCGGCGAGCGCCTCGGAGACGCCGATGATGACGCCGCTCACGAGCGCGCCCGCGAGGCTGCCGAGACCGCCGACGATGACGATGACGAAGGCGAGCAGCGTGTAGTCGGTGGCGAGATAGGGCTGCACGTCGACGAGCAGCAGGAGGATGCAGCCCGCGGCGCCGATGCAGGCGGCGCCGAGGCCGAAGGAGAAGGCGAAAAGCTGCTTGACGTTGAGGCCGATGACGCGGGCTCCGGTGAGATTGTCGCCGCAGGCGCGGATGGACTTGCCGAGATAGGTCCAGCGAAAGAACGCGCCAAGGAGCCCGGCGACGACGAGCGCCGCGCCGCCCGCGAGAATCCGCACCTTGTCGATCAAGAAAGGTCCGATGGCGTAGGAGTCGTAGGCGTAGGCGAGCGGCGCATTCTGCAGATCGGGGCCGAAGATCAGCAGGCATGCGGAGACGATGACGATGGCGATCGCCGTCAGCATGATGAACTGCATGTGCTCGGGCACGTCGATGAGCCGGTTGATGAGCGCCCCCTGCAGCGCATAGCCGCAGCAGAAGAGGATCGCGCCTACGAGGGGAACGCTCAGCAGCGGATCGAGCCCGAACCAGCGAAACGCCATCAGCGCCAGGTACATGCCGACCACCATCATCTCGCCGTGGGCGAAATTGATGATGCGGCAGACGCCGAAGATGACGGAGAGCCCAAGCGTCGCGAGGCCGTAGACCAGACCGGTGAGCGCCCCGCTGGCGATCTGGTTGAGATAGACCTCGAGCATGGCGGCCCGCCGTCCCCCGCCGGAATCAGGCCGCGCTCAGCCTTGGTCAGACACGCGCCTGCCAGCCCGGCACCGGGAAGACGAGATTGGCCTCCGCCGACGCCAGCGGCAGGACCACCTTGGGCAAGCCGTCCTGGTTCTGCACGCCGGCCATGGGGATGCCGTTCACCTGGCCCTTGGCGTCGAAGAAGATGCCCTTGCCGTTGCCGATGGTGATGCTGTCGCTTGCGGGAATGTTGGTGGCCCGCAAGGCCTCGACGAGCGCCTGCGGCGCGGCCGAGCCCGCGCGCTTGTAGGCGTCGGCGACGATCAGAAGCGCCTCGAAGACGTAGGCGGTGCTGCTGTCGACGGCCTCGCCGGGGTATTTCTTGTCGAGCGCCTGGAGCATGAGCTGCGTCAGCTTCTTGCGCGGATCGTGCCAGGGGACGGTCGAGATCACGTAATTGCCGAGCTTGCCGAGCGCCTTGCGATAGGATTGGTCGTACCAGCCGGGACCGGCGGAAAGGACGCCCCAAGGCTCCCAACGCTGCTTCACCATTTCGCGCGTCAACAGGATCGCGTCATTCGCCACCGAGACGGCGAGCACCACCTCCGCGTCGGTGGCCTTGGCCTTGGCGACCTCGACCGACAGGTCGCGCGATTGCGGATCATAGGCGATGAACTCGACGATCTTGTAGGGCATGTCGAATTTCGGAACCATCGCGTCGAGCGCGCCCTTGATCGCGTTGCCGTACGTGTCGTTGCGATAGAGGCACACGACCTTGCTCGGCGTCTTACCCGAGGCGGCGAAGACCAGCTTGTGGACGTTGAGCGCGCCGCCGACGATGTCCGGGGCGCGTGGAAAATTGCGGAACACGTATTGATAGCCCTGCTCCGTGATCTGCGGCGCGCCGGCGATATCGATCATCAGCGGAATCTTGCGCTGCTCGGCGGTCTGGGCGAGCGTCGTCGTCTGGCCCGAATCGAAGGCGCCGACCAGGATCTGCGCGCCGCCGTCGATCAGGCGCTCGCCGGCCGCACGGGCGATGTCCGGATTGGACTCGGTATCGCCATAGACGATCTCGAGATCGGGATAGCCGAGGTCCTTGAGGATCGCCGGCGCCACCACCGCGCCGCGATTGCAGATCTGGCCGATCATCGCCATGAACCCGGACGTCGGATGAATGACGCCGACCTTGAGCGGCGCCAGAGCCGCGTGGGCGCGCCGCGGCATGATACCGGCCGCGACCGCCGCCGAAGCTCCCGCCAGCACCACGCGGCGACTCAAGGGACGGTGAAGCTTTGCCATGATTCGGTGCCTCCCTGTTGCGACCCTGCCGGCTGCGCCCGGCTTGGCGCGTACTATCGTGAACCTCATGCGGCTCGGTCAATGCCATTCCGGCTTGGCCACCGGCGTCCACGGCGTGGCAAGGCGAAGATCGGCGGCGATGATGTTAGCCGCGTTGTAGCCCGGCGCACCGTTGGCGCCGCCGCCGTGATTGGATGAACCGCAGAGATAGAAGCCTTCGATCGGCGTGCGGTAATCGGCAAGCGCCGGATGAGGCCGGTTGACGCCGAGCTGCGCCGGAACGAAGGCCCCCATCCGCAGCGAGCCGTTCACCATGTTGGCGTTGAAGCGCGGGATGTCGGCCGGCGTGTAGACATAGGCGACGAGCACATTCTCGTTCCCGAGATTGGGCGCGAATTCGCGCCATTCATCGAGCAGACGCGCGCGCCAGTGATCGCGCTGGCGGTCCCAACCCTCTGGTCCCTCCGTCAGCGCATAGGGCGCGAACGGATACCAGAACGCGACATGCCTCCCGGCCGGCGCATAAGTCGGATCGAACAGCGAATGGCAGGCGCCGTTGCCCATGAGACGGTCCGGCGCCTCGCCGCGCCGGCAGCGCTCGAAATAGCGCTCGATCGCCGCGTCGTCGTCGAAGCCGAAGAGGACGTTGAAGGCGCGGTTCATGTCCGCGTCGAACCGGGCGGCCGCGTAGTCGGGCGGCGCCTTCAGCGCGAGATGAAGCGTGACGAGGCTGTGGTGGCCCCACTGCCAATCCTTCAGTTTCTGCCGCACCGCATCGGGAAAATGATCCTCGCCCGCGAGCGCCATCGTCGCGGGGGCATTGAGGCTGCTGGCAACGAAGCGGTCCGCCTCGATCACCGTGCCGTCGGCGAGACGAACGCCGCGCGCCCGGCCGTCGCGAACGGAGATCTCGCGGACGTCGGCATTGGTGACGACGGTCCCGCCGCAGGCTGCGATGACGCGCGCAAGCGCGCGCGGCAGGCTGATCGAGCCACCGACCGGGAGGGCGTTGCCCGTGAGCGCCGAGATCATGGACGGGAACGCCATCCCCATGCCGGGCTGGTTCTCGCCGGCACCCGCATGGAGCAGGATCTTGAACAATGCGCGCAGGCGCTGGTCCTCGAAGGTCCGGTCGACCACGGTGAAGAAGTCGGATTTGGCATGCGCCAGGAGCGCCTGGCCCTGCGCACCCGACAGGTGATCGCGCAGTTCTTCCGGCGCCAATGGCGGGTTGTACATCAACGAAGCGAACAGCGGCTGCATCCTGACGGCGTAAAGCTCATGCAGCTCGCGATAGGTCGCCGCGTCGCGCCGCGAGAAGCGCGCGATCGAGGCGCAGGACCGCTCGATATCGGTATGGATGACGAGCGCCGTTCCGTCCCGCGCCGCCAGGCCTTGCTGCACGGGCGGCACGATCGTCGCGAAGCCATGGCGATGGAGCTCGAGGTCCCGGCTCAACGGCGCATTGGCCCAGGCGATATAGAAATTCGAGTGCAGGTTGCAGCGGAAGCCCGGCAAGATCGGCTCGGCGGTCGAGCAGCCGCCCCCGATCTCGGCCGCGCATTCGAGCACGCAGACCTTCAAGCCGGCGCGGCTCATATAGGCGCCGAGCGTCAGGCCGTTATGGCCGGCGCCGATGATGATGCCGTCGAAATTCGCCATGTCTACGTCTCGCCGCGAGATCCGCTGGCCCGCCCGCGTCAGGATAGACCTGAAGCCCGGCATTACGTATTGCTACAATCGAACCGACGCGTGACGAGGGGGAGACGATGCACAACCTGATCAAAAGCGCATTCCTGGGCGCGGCCGCCAGCGCCGCCATCGCCTACACGGTGCAAGCCGATCCCATCCCCAAGGGATGGCAGGCCTTCAACATGAAGCCGATCGGCTATAGCGGGGTCGACGAGCGCGGCGGCATCTTCAAGCTCGCGATCCGGCATGTCCAGGATCACTGGTACATCTATGCCGGCCATCTCTGGCATCACGGCTGGAGCATCATCGACGTGACCGACCCGACCAATCCGCGCATGGTCAAGTTCATCGACGGTCCGCTCAACACTTGGACTATCCAGATGACCGTGCACGACAACCTGATGATCACCGCGCTGCAGAAATGCCCGGCGGAATGGGGCTGCGATCCCCAGCTGCCGCAAGACGAGGGCGTGCTGGTCTGGGACATCGGCGATCCGGTCAATCCCAAGCTCCTGTCGCAGTGGAAGACCGGCGACACCGGAACGCATCGCAATTCCTATCCCGGCGGCAAGTACGCCTATCTCTCGGCCGGCATGCAAGGCTACAAGGGCAACATCCTCGTCATCCTCGACGTGAGCGATCCCGCCCATCCAAAGGAAGCGGGGCGATGGTGGATGCCGGGGCAGAAGGACGGCGAGCAGCCGCCGGCGGCGCCGCCCTTCGGCTTCCATGGACCGGCCAATATCAGCCCCGACGGCAAGATCGCCGCGATGGGCTATGCGCCCGCGGTGATCAACCTCGACATCTCCGACATCGCGCACCCGAAGCTGGTCGGCAAGACGGTCGTCACCGGCCCGTTTATCTCCGCGGGCTCGCAGTCGGAGCACACGGTGCTGCCGATCTGGAAGAAGAAGCTGCTCTTCGCCAGCTCCGAGGCCGCCGCGGAAGGCTGCGACACCGATGCTCTCGACTTCGCCGGCCTGATCGACAACAGCAACCAGGCGAAGCCGCGCCTCATCTCGCTCTTCCCGCTGCCGGAGCCGCCCAAGGACGCGCCCTACCGCGATTTCTGCGACAAGGGCGGCCGCTTCGGCCCGCACAACACGAACCAGGAAATCCACCTGCCGGATGTCGAGCAGCCCGACAACCTCGTCTATCTGACGTATTTCAACGCCGGGCTCAGGGTCTATGACATCAAGGACCCGCACCTGCCCAAGGAGACCGGATGGTTCGTTCCGCCCAATCCGGTGAAACGCTATGGGCCGCTGCCGAAGACGCTGGTGAGCCAGGTCGAAGACGTGCTCGTCGATACCCGCGGCAACATCTTTATCGACGACAAGAACTGGGGCCTATGGGTGCTGCGCTACAATGGCCCCGATCAGCCCAAGCCAACCGCGAAATAGGGGCGGCGTCGCCGGCGATCGTCATCTCGCACGCGGCGCGCGTTTGACGGCGCGCGGCATTGCATCCTGGCCGTGCGTGCCTTGGACGTTCTTCCATGCCGGACGCTGGACATTGAACAATTCGCCGAGCGCGGCGTAACCCGAGCCGCCGAGGCGGCAGACCGGGTCGAGCAGGGCCGGATCGATGCGGCCGTCCCGCCACACGGACGGATCGACGTGGGCGTGGACGATGCGGCCGAGAACGATGTGAACGTTGCGATCGGTAATGATCTGCGCCACCTCGCATTCGAGGTGCGCCTTGGCCTCGCCGACCCGGAACGGCCTCACCTTTGCCGCCGGCGTCGGCGTCAGGCCGGCCCAGTCGAACTCGTCCTCGGGCGAAGGAAAGTCGGTCGAGGTGAAGTTCATGCGCTCGAGGATCGGCATGGTGACGATGTTGGCGACGAATTCCGGCACGGCGCGCAGATTCGTCACCGTGTCCTTCTCCCCGGTCGAGCCGAAGGCGAGGTAGAACGGATCGCTGCCCATCAGGTTGAAATAGGAATAGGGCGCGAGGTTGCGCACGCCGCTCGCCGAAAGCGTCGAGATCCAACCGACCGGCCGCGGCACCACCATGGATGTCATCAGCAGGTAGAAGTCGCGCTCCGTCCAATCGCCGGGAGCGACCTCGAGCGGCCGGTCGAGCACGGTGGGCGGAGCGTCATGCGAGCCGGACATCGCGGTCCTTTCAGACGACATTGGCGTGGACGCTAGCATTCGGCAGGACTACGCGGAAGCAATACGACACGCAAAAACTTTGCAGCAGCCGGCGGAAGGATGGGCGCGCCACGCGCCGCGGCCTAGAATGGCGGCGAAGCGAGGAAAGACGAGGCGCGATGCAATTTGCCCATTTCGCCCATGTTTGGGGCAAGGCCGGCATGACGCCGGCGCAGCGCTACCAGCAGCTGTGGCGCGAGCTCATGCTGTGCGACGAGCTCGGCTTCGATTACGGCTTCTGCGTCGAGCATCATTTCTCGCCCGACGAGAGCTGGATGTCGGCGCCCAACATCCACGCGGCGTCGGTCGCCGCGCGCACGCACCGCATCCGCGTGCGCGCCATGGGCCATGTCGTGCCGCTGCATCATCCCGTGCGCCTCGTCGAAGAGATCGCGCTGCTCGACCAGGTCGCCGGCGGAAGGCTCGAGGTCGGCCTCGTCCCGGGCGTGACGCCGCGCTATTTCGCGCCCTTCGACGCCGATTTCGCCTCGAAGCGCGAGTTGACGCTCGAGTTCGTCGCCTTCCTCAAGGCCGCCTATGCCGGCGATGGCGGATTTTCGTTCGCCGGCCAGTTCCATAACGCCAAGGACGTCAGGCTGTCGGTCCAACCGATGCAGCGTCCCCNCCCGCCGCTGTGGCTCAAGACGCGCGACCCGCCGACCCCCGAGTTCTGCGCCCGCGAGGGCATCAACACCGGCTACTTCATCACCTATCCGCGCGCCCAGGCCCGCGCGCGCTACGCCAAATTCCTGGCCGATTGGACAGCGGCCGGATGGGGGGCGTGGCCCAGGATCGGCTATTCGACCGTGGTCTATGTCGACGAAACCGACGGCAAAGCCCTCGACACGGCACTGGCCGATTCGGGCCGCGCCTATCGCGGCTTCTTCGGCAACCCCACGACGGCGGCCGAGCTCGACCGGGCGAAGAACGAGGCGGCGGAACGCCACGAGCAGAAGGGCGACCCCGAGGGCGCCGCTATCATGCGCAACCTGCTCGATCCGGATTACCTCTTGGAGAACGACCTCGTCCTCATCAGATCGCCCGAGACGGTGGCAAAGAAGCTCAAATCGTTCGCGGCGGAAGGCCTCTTCAACACCTTCATGGGCGAATTCAGTTTCTGCGAGCTCGCGGAGGACGACCTGATGCGCTCCATTCGCCTCTTCGGCGAGGGCGTCATCCCGGCATTGCGCGATTACGAGCCGTTCGGCTAGCGGCGATCGCGCCGGGCGTTGCCAAGCCGCCAAGCGCCGGACTAAGCTTTGCGTCAGAAACGCGGAGGACTTGGATGTCCGATTCCCATGAACTGATCACGCGCACCGGTCCGGGCACGCCGATGGGCGAGTTGATGCGCCAGTACTGGATTCCGGCGGCGAGATCGTCCGAACTGGTGGCCGACGGCGCGCCAGTCAGGATCGCGCTGCTGGGCGAGAAGCTCCTCGCCTTTCGCGACAGCGCGGGCCGCGTCGGGGTGATGGACCACCGCTGCCCGCACCGTTGCGCGTCCCTCTTCTACGGCCGCAACGAGGAGAACGGGCTGCGCTGCGTCTATCACGGCTGGAAATACGACGTCGACGGCAACTGCCTCGACCAGGCCAACGTTCCGCCGCACCAGGACTTCAAGGACAAGGTGAAGGCCAAGGCCTATCTCGCGCGCGAGCGCAATGATGTGGTCTGGATCTACATGGGCGACCGCAATCGCGCGCCCGACCTGCCGCCATTCGAGGCGTGCCTGGCGCCGCGCGAGCGGGTGGGCTTGCGCTTCGTGCAGCGCCGCTGCAACTGGCTGCAGGCGGTCGAGGGCGACCTCGACACGTCGCACGTGGGCCTGCTGCATTTCGGCGCCGCCAAGCCCAGCTCCGGGCTCGACGATAGCCACAAGGACATCGTCGTCAACCGCGCCCCGGAATACAGGGTCACCGAGACGCCGCATGGTCTCACCTACGGCGCCTACCGGCCCTCGGCCACGGTGCCGGGCGGCACCTACTGGCGCGTGGCGCATTACCTGTTCCCGTTCTGGATCATGCCGCCGGTGACCAGCCTCGAGCACAACGTCATGGTGCGCGCCTTCATCCCGATGGACGACGAGCATTGCATGTTCGTGGGATTCGAATCGCTGAGCTACGCGCGGCTCAATGACCGGACGCGCAACGACGGCGTTCACATCCGCGACAATCTCCAACCCAACACGACCGACTGGTTCGGCCGCTATCGCATGGTCGAATGCGCGGAGAACGACTATCTCATCGATCGCGACATTCAGCGCGAGACGAGCTTCACCGGCATCGACGGCATCCACACGCAAGACCAGACGGTGACCGAGAGCATGGGCGGCATCGTCGACCGCTCGTTCGAGAACCTCGCCCCGTCCGACATCGCGGTGGCGCGCAACCGGCGCATGCTGCTCAATACCGTGCAGGCGTTCCAGAAAGGCGTGCGTCCGCCGTCGGCCGATAATCCGCAGCTTTATGCCAAGGTGCGCGGCGGCTATTACACCACGACCAAGGACGGCGACTGGCTGGCGCTGCACAAGGAGGAGGCGGAAAAGCTCCGCCAGGCGGCGCTCGCGCACGCCTGAACGCTCCCGCCGTTCGCCGGCCGGGCGGTCTGCCGCGCCCGCCAATTTACGCGTCCTTAACTTCGCCGGTTCTTACTTTCGCGTGTGCGGCACGGGCGGTACCGCCCGCAAAATTACGTGCACGCGATTGGAGATAGGCGTGAGCGAACCAGGTCTACGGCCAATTATCGACAGCGGTTCGTCGCGCGTGTTCGACTGCAACCGGATCACGCGGAAGCTGCACGAGTTGAACGGCGCCCGCGAGAACCTGTTCTTCCGCAATCCCCAGCTCAACAACGTCATCATCATCAAGCACAGCGTTCCGTCCGTCGACCGCCGCTCGAGGCGCGCGCCTCCGGTGGGGACGAAGCTCTATTTTGCATTCAACGAGAACGATCCCTACCGCGGCGGCAGCACCATCTTCCTCCATAACGAGCAGCTCGAAGCGGCGCTCCGCGACAAGTGCGGCGTGAGCCGCGAGAACAACAAGCAGGCGGTCGAAGAGGACATCGTGCTGTTGCGCGCGCTCGGGCGCCTGCCGACGCTCGATCCCTTTCTCATGCGGGACGTTCTGGCGAGCGAGCAGCTCGCGGTGAACCCGGCCTACCTCGAGATCAGCGGCGAGGAATGGAAAGAGATCGAGCTTTACATCCAAGACCATTTCACGCCGCTCGTCAGGGCCGCGCTCCCCGGCCTCGCCGCATCGCACGAGCAGGCCAACCGCCTGGCCGAGAAGATGTGGGAGGCGAAGGACCTCAAGGCGCTGCAGCCGCTCGTCATCGCGCTGCGCCTGCCCGAGGCCACTGCCCTGGAGATTTTCTATGCCTGGAAGGTCATCACCTTCTATGCGTTCCAATATGCGCGCCTCAAGCCGAAGCTGCTCGAAATGGCGCAGTGGTTGAAGGCGTCCGAGGTCCTGCCGCAGCTCACGCCCCACGACATGCGGCTCCGCATCGAGGGTTCGCATCAAACCGTGCGCGAGCAGATCCGCCAGCCCTGGCGCGTCATCGAGACCACGCTCGCGACCTACGAGAGCAGCTATACCAAGATGTTCAAGGACAAGGGCGACGCCGGGCCGTTCCTGTCCTTCATCGGCAATGCGTCCGAGACGTTCTGGCTGCTTGGCGACGCGCTCGGCAAGCTCGACCATGCGCTTTTTTGTTGGGACAACGTTACCGCGCGCTATTCGCGCCGCAGCCTGCCGCTCGACGGGCTGGAGAGCGCCCTCAGGATGCTCGAAGAGATCCTCGGAACAGGCAAGGCGGAACCGGTCGGCATGGTGTGGGGCGCCGCTTCGAACGGCGACGCCCGGCAGCGCGCGTAGGGCTGAGAGATCAGCCGCGGCACGGCCGCGGCGTCCTCGTTCGGTCAATAAGCGATCTGGATGCTGATGCTGTCGCCCGTCGGCGAGGGCGCCAGCGACACCGGAACCGTGACCGGAGTCGCGCCCGGCGCGCACGCAACGTCGCGCCGGTTCATCGCCGTCACCGTCATCTTGTAGTTCGGCGCCGCCGCGACATAGGGGCTGGCCTGGACCGGGGCTGCGGCAGCGGCGGCTTGCTGGATCTGGACTCGCCCGATCGTCACGTGCGCCAGCGTCGGCTGCGCGCAGACGAGCGACAGGTCCACGCCATCGGCGCCTTGGACGGTGCGGCTCGACGAATTGAGATTGGTCGTGGTCGCGTTCCCGACCTGGACCGAAACACGCATCTGCGCCGACGCGCTGCGCGCGGCGGCGGCCATGGGCTGGATTACCATCATCGCTGCGCCGAACGCAGCCGCGTACCAGCGCTTGCGCTGCTCGGCCAGCGCGGCGGAGATGTCGTCCAGGTTGACGAGGTTGAGACGGACCAGCGTCTCGCCCAACCGCTCCTGCCCGGCGCGCTGCTCGGCGAGCGCGCGTTCGAGCTGCGAGCGGGTGACGACCCCGGTTTCGACAAGCAACTCGCCGAGAAGCGGCTTGTAAGGCGTCGCTACCATCGGGAACGCTCCACCAATCCCGGCCGGGTCAACCGCTCGCACCCGGCGTTAACAACTTATGCGGCTTTTTCTATTGTCTAACTCTATCACTACTTGTATAAATTTTGCAATTTCCCTGGCGCGGCGAGGCTGAGGTCGTAAGGTCGATCCCTTCCCGGCCCCAGCGCTCGCGAGGATTCCGATGCGGTACGAGCTTTATTACTGGCCCTCGATCCAGGGTCGCGGCGAATTCGCGCGCCTCGCGCTTGAGGAGGCCGGCGCGGACTACGTCGATGTCGCGCGCGCCGGCGGCAAGGACGGCGGCGTGCCCGCGCTCATGCGCCTGCTCGAAGGCAAAGAGGTCGAGCGGCCGCCCTTCGCGCCGCCCTTCCTCAAGGCCGGCAAGCTCCTCATCGCGCAGACCGCGAACATCCTGGCCTATCTTGGCGACCAGCACGGGCTGGCTCCGGCGAACGCGGCCGGGCGGCACTTCGCGCTCCAGCTTCAGCTCACCATCGCCGATCTGGTCGACGAGGCGCACGACACCCATCACCCGATCGCCAACAGCCTCTACTACGAGGATCAGCGCCCCGAGGCGAAGCGCCGCGCGGCGGCGTTCCGCGAGACGCGCATACCCAAATATCTCGGCTATTTCGAGCGCGTGCTGGCGCGCAACCCGGCGGGCGAACGGCATCTGATCGGCGCGCGGCTGAGCTATCCCGATCTGTCGCTGTTCCAGATCGTCGAGGGGCTGAGCTATGCCTTCCCGCGCGCGACGGCGCCGCTCTTAAAATCGCACCCGCTTGTCACCGCGTTGCATGACCGTGTCGCGGCGCGGCCGCGCATCAAGGCCTATGCCGCGTCGGGCCGGCGCATCCCGTTCAACGAGCAAGGCCTCTTCCGCCACTACGACGAACTTGACTCGCCGCGCTAGGGCAAAGAAAAAGGGCCGCGCGAACGCGGCCCAAGTTCAGGGAGGAAAAGCCCGAAGGACTTGCGATCGCCGGCACAGCCGTCGACCGCACCCCGCTTATAGGACCCCAATGGTCAAGAAATCGTTAAGCCGTCTCAGGCCCGCGTCGGATTATTGAAAAAATCGTGCACCGACTGCACCAGCCCGGCGGCGAGCTTGCGCTGATAGGCGGGAAGCTGGAGCTGCGCTTCCTCCTGGCGATTGGTGAGACAGCCGATCTCTACCAGCGCCGAGGGGATGTCGGGCGCCTTCAGCACCGCGAACCCGGCCGAGCGATGGCTGTGGTTGAGGAGCCGCACCCGGCGCCCCAGCTCGGTGACGAGATCGCGCGCGAGGCGGATCGACTGGTTGTTGGTGTCGCGGCGCGCCAGGTCGAACAGGATGTCGCTCACCTCCGCCGTGTGGTGCGAGAGATCGATGCCGGCGACCAGGTCGGACTTGTTCTCGCGCGCGGCCAGCGCCGCCGCCTCGCGGTCGGACGCCTGCTCGCTCAAGGTGAAGACCGAGGCGCCGCGCATGTGCTCCTCGGGGAGCGCGTCGGCATGGATCGACAGCATGAGATCGGCGCCTGCCTTGCGCGCGCGCTCGACCCGTTCGAAGAGAGCGACGAAATCGTCGTCGCTGCGCGTCAACCGCACGCGATAGCGCCCGCTCGCCTCGAGGTCGTGCGCGAGCGACATCGCCATCGCCAGCGTCACGTCCTTCTCGTAGATGCCGGATACGCCGATGCAGCCGGGATCGAGGCCGCCATGTCCGGGGTCCAGCATGATGAGGGGCAGCGGCAGCGGCCGCCTTGTCGCGGCGAAGGCGCTGGCGAAGCTGGCGCAGCTCGCGCCCGCGGCGGCGCCCACGAATCCAATGAAGCGGCGACGATCGATGGCGAATGGGTCCAAGAGACGACTCCCAACCTATAGTATATCCGACCTCGATCCCAACAAACTGTTGAATCACATCTGTCGGATACTATATGTGGAAGTTTAGGAATTGTCCATATCTATTTGCGTTTGTTCATATTTATGGAGAATCCTAAGCGACCCTCAGCGCAGCCGCTCGAGGATGCTGACATAGTTCGCCACCGCGGCGCCGCCCATGTTGAAGACGGCGCAGAGTTCGGCGTCCTTCACTTGGATCGCTCCCGCCGTGCCGGTGAGCTGCATCGATTGGAGCACATGCATGGAGACGCCGGTGGCGCCGATCGGATGGCCCTTGGCCTTGAGCCCGCCCGAGGGATTGACCGGTAAGCGGCCGTTTTTCTCGGTCCAGCCCTCGTCGATGGCGCGCGCGCCCTGCCCTTGCGGCGCGAGTCCCATCGCCTCGTAAGTCATAAGCTCGGCGATGGTGAAGCAGTCATGCACCTCGGCGCAGGAGAGATCGTGGAGCCCGACCCGCGCCGCCGCCAGCGCCCGCCGCCACGCCAGCGCCGGCCCCTCATAGGCCAGGATGTCGCGCTTGCTGATCGGCAGGAAGTCGTTGACCTGCTCGGCGGCGCGGAACACCACCGCCTTGTCCGATGCCAGCGCCACGTCGATGTCGGCCAGCACCAGCGCGGCGGCGCCGTCGGACACCAGCGAACAATCCGTGCGCCGCAGCGGCCCCGCCACCAGCGGGTTCTTGTCCGAGACGGTGCGGCAGAACTCGTAGCCCAGATCCTTCTGCAGCTGCGCCAGCGGATTGACCGCGCCGTTCCTGTGGTTCTTGGCGGCGATGCGGGCGAGCGCGTCGCCCTTATCGCCCCAGCGCTGGAAATAGGCCTGCGCAATGCGGCCGAACACGCCGGCGAAGCCGCCCTCGATCTCGCCCTCCTCGCGCAGATAGGCCGCGCGGATCAGGATGTCGCCGACCGCCGGGCCGGCGATTTCGGTCATCTTCTCGACCCCCACCACCAGCACGATGCGGGCGCGCCGCGCCGCGATCGCGTTGAGGCCCTGATATATGGCGGCCGAGCCGGTGGCGCAGGCGTTCTCGACCCGCGTCGCGCGCTTGAAGCGCAAGGCGGGGTCGAGCTGCAGCACCAGCGAGGAGGCGAATTCCTGGCGCGTGAAGCCGCCGTTGAAGGTGCCGAGGAAGATCTCGTCGATGTCGGCGGGCGCGATCCCGGCATCCTTGAGCGCGTCGCCGGCGACGCGCACGATCAGCGATTCGACATCCTCGCCCTCGAGCTTGCCGAAGCGCGAATGGGCCCAGCCGACGATGCAAGCGGTCATCCCGGTCCTCCAACGAAAGCGCCCGAGCTTAGGATATAATCATCGCCTCTCCCATGCGGGAGTGAGGCGGAGACTTGGCCCACGACACCATCACCCTAATCCGGCCGGACGATTGGCACGTGCATTTGCGCGACGGCGCGATGCTCGAGGCGGTGCTGCCTTTCACCGCCCGCCAGTTCGCCCGCGCCATCGTCATGCCGAACCTGGTGCCGCCGGTGACGAGTGTCGCCGCGGCGGAGTCCTATCGCGCCCGCATCCTCGCCGCCTTGCCAAAGGGCCTCGACTTCACACCGCTGATGACCTGCTATCTGGTCGACGACAGCGACCCGGACGAGCTGGAGCGCGGCTTCCGCGCCGGCGTGTTTGCGGCGGCGAAACTCTATCCCGCAAATGCCACCACCAATTCGGCGCGCGGCGTCACCGATCTCGCCCGGCTCGCGCGCGTCATGGAGCGCATGGAGCGGATCGGCATGCCGCTCCTGCTCCATGGCGAGGTCACCGATGCGGACGTGGACGTGTTCGACCGCGAGAAGATGTTCGTTTCGCGCGCGCTGGCGCCGCTGGCGCGCCGCTTTCCCGGCCTCAAGATGGTGCTCGAGCACGTCACCACGCGCGAGGCGGTCGCGTTCGTGAGCGAGGCGCCGCCCGCCATCGCCGCCACCATCACCGCGCACCATCTCGTCATCAACCGCAACGCCCTCTTCGCCGGCGGCTTGCGCCCGCACGCCTATTGCCTGCCGGTGGCCAAGCGCGAGGAGGACCGCCAGGCGCTGCGCCGCGCCGCCGCGTCGGGCAGCGCCAAGATCTTCCTCGGCACCGACACCGCGCCCCACCCGGTTCCTGACAAGGAGCAGGATTGCGGCTGCGCCGGAATATTCTCGGCCCCTTCCGCGCTCGAAATCTACGCGCAAGTGTTCGAGGACGAGGGCGCGCTCGACCGGTTCGAGACGTTCGCGTCGCTCAACGGGCCGCGCTTCTACGGGCTCCCGGTCAATGAGGGGCGCGTGCGCCTTGTCCGCGAGGCTTGGCGGGTGCCGCGCGCGGTCGCGACCGGCGCCGGGCCGGTGCGCCCGTTCCTCGCCGGGGAAGAGCTGCGCTGGCGGCTCGATGGCGCGGCGTGATAGACTGGCGCCGTGCAAGGCGGAGCGAAGCTTATGGCGGACCCGTTCGTCCTGGAGATCTTCAGCGACTACGTTTGACCCTGGTGCTACCTCAGTACCGTGCGTACTGAAAAGCTGAAGCGGACATTCGATATCGTCGTAAAGCTGGTGCATTTCCCGCTGCACCCGGAGACGCCTGCCGAGGGCCGCTCGATGGCCGAGCTTTACGCCGGCCGCAGCACCGACCCCGAGGCCATGTATATCCGCATGAAGACGCTGATGGACGCCGAGGGACTGCCCTACGGGAAGCGCACGCACACCTATAACAGCCGCCTCGCGCAGGAACTGGGCTCCTGGGCCGAGACGCAAGAAGGCGGCGGCGCGATTCATGACCTTCTCTACCGGGCCTACTTCGTCGACGCCCGCAACATCGGCGATCCCGACATCCTGGTCGAGATCGCGGGCGCGGCCGGTCTCGACCAGGACGCGGCGCGCGCAGTGCTCGAGACGCGCAGCTTCAAGGATGCGGTCGACGCCGACTGGGCCAAGTCGCGCGACTACGGCGTCACCGGCGTGCCGACCTTCGTCGCAGGACAATACGGCGTCGTCGGCGCGCAGCCCTACGAGGTGCTGGAGCAGCTCCTGGAAAAAGTCGGCGCGCGGCGGCGCGACTAAAGTCCCGGATACGCCTGGCCCCACTTGTCCTTGTAGACGATTTCGGCGAGCGGCCCTCGCTTCACCGGCCCGAACTTCCCCATCGGATAGCCGATCGGGAGGATGGCGTAGGAATGCACGCCCGGAGGAAGCCCCAGCGCCGCCTCGGTCTCCTTCTCGTGCAGCAGGTGCCGCGCGGTCAGGGTCGAGCCCAGGCCCAAGGCGCGCGCCGCCAGCAGCATGTTCTGCACCGCCGGATAGATCGACGCGCCGGCCTGCCGGTTGGGCGGCCTCTTGCCGTGATCGATGCACGCCACGATCCAAACCGGCGCCTCGTGGAAATGGTCGGTGAGATACGAAGCGGCCTCGGCCTGGCGGCGATAGCGCTCGGGGTCCATCCCGGCGGGCGGCGCGCTGGTCGCGTAGTGCGGTCCCATCACCTCGTCGAAGGCCTTCTTGTACCAGACCTGCACCGCCTTCTTGATCGCCGGGTCCTTGACCACCAGGAAGCGCCATGACTGCGCGTTGCCGCCATTGGGCGCGCATTGGCCGGCGCGCAGGATCTTGGCGATGAGCGCGTCCGGCACCGGGTCGGGCTTCAAGCGCCGCATCGCCCGCGTCGTTTCGATGATCTCGAACAGGTCGGTTCCCTCGGCCATCGCAGGCTCCTTCGCCGTCCAGCGTCGCGCCATTCAAGACCAAACCGCGGAAATTGCCAGCCTCTATCCGAGCGCCGCGAACACGTCGGGCGCCAAGGGCTGGCGCTCCATGTGGCAGCGGTGCCACAGCGCATAGAACAAGAGCGTCCAGGCGGCGAACGCCTCGTGCCTTCGCTTGGGCTCGCGGAACAGCGCCTCGACCGTGCCGGGAAGGCAGATCTCGCGCACCCCCGCCTGCGCCGCGACCAAGGGGCCAAGCTGGCTCCCGCGCCGCGCGATCCAGTCGCCCACCGGCACGGTGAAGCCGCGTTTCTTGGCGAAGGGCGCCGCCGCCGGCACGTGGCGCTCGACCCAGCGCCGCAGCAGGAACTTGCCCACGCCCTTGCGCACCTTGAGATCGTCGGCGAGGCCGAAGCCGAACGCGGCCAGCACCGGATCGAGGAACGGCGTCCGCCCCTCGACGCCGTGCGCCATGAGGCAGCGGTCGAGCTTGGTGAGGAGATCGTTCGGCAGCCAGTCCTCGCAGTCGGTCGCCTGCGCCGCCTGGAGGCGCGAGCGGCCCGGGCGCGCCGCGTGCAGTTCGGCCGCCTCGATGCCGTCGCGCCAGCCGGCGAGATCGCCGCGCAGGACGCCGAGCCGGTCGAGATTGCCGCGTCCCCGCGGCGTGCGCCCGCCCACCCACCACGGCCGCATCACCGAGCGATAGCGGCCATAGCCGGCGAACAGCTCGTCGCCGCCCTCGCCCGAGAGGATCACCTTGAGCCCGGCCTCGTGCGCCGCGGCGGCCAGCTTGTAGGTCGGCAGGATGGCGTAATCCGCGGCGGGATCGTCCATCGCGAAGGCGATCTCGGGCAGGAGGCGCCAGAAATCGGCCTCGCGGAACTCGATCTCGACATGCTCGGCGCCGAGCGCGTGTGCGATCTCGCGCGCGGCGGTACGCTCGTCGGTGGGTCCGGCGCGCGAGAAGCCGATGGTGAAGCTGTGCACCGGCCGCTCGTTGAGCCGCGCCATCATCGCCAGCACCGCCGAGCTGTCGATGCCGCCCGAAAGGAACATGCCGTAGGGCACGTCCGAGCGCTGATGGATCAGCACGCTGCCGGCAAGCGCGCGGTCGAGCGCCTCGAGCGATTCGGCCTCGTCGGCGGCCTCGGCGGCCGGCGGCGGCAGCGCGTCGAGGCGGCGGCGCTCGACGACGCGGCCCTTGGCGACCACCACCGTCTCGCCCGGCAGCACGCGCCTGATGCCGGCGAAGATGGTGTCACGGCCGGTGGTGAATTGCAGCTGCAGCAGCTCGTTGCGCGCCTGGCGCACCAGCTCGGCCGCGACCAGGCCCGAGGCGATCAAGGCCTTGGCCTCGGACGCGAAGGCGAAGCCCTGCGCCGTCTCGATGTAGTAGAGCGGCTTGATGCCGAACGGGTCGCGCGCCAAGACGAGCCGTCCCGCCGCCGGGTCGTGCAAGGCGAGCGCATACATGCCGCGCAAGTGGCGCGCGAAATCGAGCCCGTGGCGGCGATAGAGATGGAGCGGCAGCTCGCAATCCGACTGGGTCGCGAATTTCGCGTCGGGCAGCTCGGTACGCAATTCGATGTAGTTGTAGATTTCGGCATTGGCCACGAGCGCCGCGCCGCCGGGCTCGTAGAGCGGCTGGTCGCCGGTCGCGAGATCGATGATGGCGAGCCGCGTCTGCACCATCCCGACATCGCCCGAGCGGTAATGCCCGGTGCCGTCGGGCCCGCGATGCTTGAGCGCCGCCTCCATCGCCTGGATCACGGCGGCGGGCGGCGTCTCGCCGTTGACGCTCATCATGCCGGCGATGCCGCACATCAGCGTGTAAGCCCGGCCAGGAAGTCGCGATAGAGCGCGACGATCGGCCGCTCGCTGAACTCGCGCTCCCAGCGCTCGCGCCCGGCTTCGGCGAGCCGCGCGCGCAGTGCTCCGTCGCCGGCGAGCCGTGCCATCGCCGCGGCGAGCGCGGCCGCGTCCTCGGCCGGCACGAGGAGGCCGGTTTCGCCGTCGCGGATCAATTCGCGCGGCCCTTCGCTCGCCGCCGCCGCCACCGGCACGCCCGCCGCCCACGCCTCGAGCAGGACATTGCCCAGGGGCTCGTGGCGCGAGGACGAGACCAGCATGTCGGAAGATGCGAGCAACGCCGCCACGTCGTCGCGCCAGCCGAGGAAGCGGACCCGCGAAGCGATGCCGAGCGCCTGGGCGCGGCGCTCCAAGGCCTCGCGCTCCTCGCCCTCGCCGGCGAGCCAGAGATGGAGCGCCGGCACCAGCGCCGCCGCCTCCAGCAACACATCGAAGCCCTTGTTGCGATGGAGCCGGCCGAGCGCCAAGGCGAGCGGCGCGTCCTCGGGCGTCGAAAGGCTCGCGCGCGGCAGCTTCGCGACAGTCTCGCGCGCGGCGAAGTTGGGTAGGTAATGGACGCGCTCCGCGGGCCAGCCGCCGCGCACGATATAGTCCGCGATGTCGCGGGTGTTGGCGACGAGGTGATCGCAGCCGCGATAATATTTGAGGTCGTAATAGCCGCCGAGCCGCCCCACCCGCACGAAATCGCCGGCGGGGCACGCGCTCGAGGCGCGGTTCATCCAGGTCAGCACCACCTGCGGCGCGAACTCGGCGATGGCGGCGCTGAGCGCGGGCCGCGTGCGCAGATCGAGCTTGCCGCCGAACGATATCTCGACCACCTCGCATCCGGCCTGGCGCAGGCGCGCGGCGCGCGCGGCATCGCGCCGGATGACGAGGCGCTGCGTCTCGCCGGCGCGGTGGAGCGCGATGCCAAGCCGCTCGAAGAACGCCTCGGCGCCGCCATGCGCTTGCCCGGCGATGATCTGCACCAGCCGGGTCACGCGGCCAGCTCCTCGAAAAGCCGCGCCGCCTCGTCCCAGCTCGCGCCCTTCTGCCGCGCCAGCGCAGCCGCGTGTTGGCGGCGCCACAGCGTGTCGTCGCCGAGGAGCGCGATCGCGGCGGCGGCGAAGGCTTCGTCGTCGCGCGCGATCGTGCCGGTGACGCCGTCGATGATGCGCTCGGCGACCGCGCCCAGCGGTTGCACCACCGCCGGCACGCCAAGCGCCTGCGCCTCGGCGACGGCGAGGCAGAAGGTCTCGCCCTCGTCGCCGCGATAGAGCATGACGCGCGCGCCTTCGAGCGCAGAGACAAGCTGCTCGCGCGGCAGCGGCGCGTGCCGGCGCACGCCGTGCTCGCCGAGCGCGTCAGCACGCGCCAGCACCGCGTTCATCTCGTGCGCGCGCGCGTCGCCGACCGCGCCGTAGACCGCGGGACCGCCATAGATGTGCAGCTCCGCCGCCGGCACGGCGGGACGGATGCGGCGCACCCACAGTTCGAGCAGCCAGCCGAGCCCGCGCAGCGGATTGGAGGTGAAGATGGCGCGCGGCGGCGGCGGCGAGCGCTCGGGCCGGGGCGCGCGGAACGGCGCCGCCAGGCCGTAGGGAATCACGGCGCGGCCGCCGCTCGGCAGCCACCACGGCACGGTCGCGGCGTGATGCGCGCCCAAGGTCACGATCACCGGGCGATGGCGCAGCAATGCCCACACATACCGCGGCTTCTTCAAATAGCGGCCGGGATTGTGGATCCAGAACACGCCGCGCGCGGCCGGCACGCGGCCGATCAGGCGATCGCCGCGATTGGCGATGTAGAGCCCGGCGCGCTCGCCGAATTCGCGCGCCTCGTCGAGCGGGGCCCACGCCACGCCGTGATGCGTGAGCGGCGCGGCGCAGCGGTTGCGCACCAGCACGCGATGGCCGCGCGCGGCGAGCGCCTCGGCGAGCGACACGAACGCGCCCTCGGCGCCGCCCAGGGGCGCGCGCTCCGGCGTGGTGCCATCGAAGACGATGCCGTCGTCGGCCATGACGACCAGCATCAGGCGGCTGCGCCGGCGACGCGCTCCAACAGGGATCGCGCCGCCGCCTCCGCCGCCTCGACGCCGAGACTGTCCATCAGCGTGTCCGTGGTGCGGTGGTCGAAGCCGCGCTGGAACAGCTCCTCCGCCGGGATCGACGTCGAGACGACCGCCGCAAGCTTGCCCCACGGCGCGTAATGCGACGCAAGGCTCGGGCCGAACAGGCCGAGCGTCGGAATCCCGGTCGCGGCGGCGATGTGCATGAGGCCGGTATCGTTGCCGACGAAGAGGGCGCAGCGCTTGAGCGCAGCGGCGGCGGTGAGGAGATCGACGCGGCCGACGAGGTCGATGCGGCGCGCTTGCGGCAGCGCGTCGAGCACCGGCTGGGCCTGCGCGCGCTCGTGCGCGGCGGCCAGCACCGCGACCCGCGCATGGGGCAGCGGCCCGTCGGGCGCGGTGAGCGCGCACGCCAATTCGGCGAAGCGCTCGGCGCGCCATTCCTTGCCGCGCCAGTTGGCGGCGGGGCCGATCGCCAGCACCGGTCCGCCCGCCGGCACCAGCGCGGCCGCGCGCTCGAGATGGTGGGGCGCGAGCCACAGGCGCGGCGCGGGCGGCGGATCGAGCGCGAACAGCCGCGCCAGTTGCACGACGCGGTGCTCGGCATAGTCGCCCTTGGCCGCGACCTTGCGGTCGCGCGTCCACAGGACATAGGCGAGGGCCGAGCCGCGCAGATCGACCACCAGGTCCCAGCGCCGCACCGCGACCGTGCCGTAGAGTAGCGCCCAGTGCAGCGCGAAGCGGCGCTTCTCCATGACGACGAGCCGGTCGAGGCCGGGCACGGCCTCGAACAGCGGCGCCGCGTCCGGGCCGGCGGCGATGGTGAAGCGCGCGCCCGGGTGGCGTTCGACAAGGTGCCCCAGGAGTCCGGTGGAGAGCACGGCATCGCCGATTCGCGTCGCCGTGACGAACAGGATTTTCCTCACGTTCCGCGCTTATAGTGAAGGGTCCGTCGCTTGCCAAGCGCGGCCTGCCGCCTTACCTCTAGCCCATGAATTTGAGCGATGGAATCGGCAGCGCCCTCACGTCCCTCTCCGCGCGAAGCGGGGAGAGGGAGGGGACCCGGCGCGTCAGCGACGGGGAGGGTGAGTTGTTTTTCCGCCGCACGATCGCGCCCGCCATCGACACCCACCTCTCCCAACCCTCTCCCCCCGCAAGCGGGCGGAGAGGGCTTTCAGCGGCGTTTCCCGCAACGCCGAATCTGCTCTAGCGCGATGCCCGATCCGCTCTCCTTTGTCGTCCTCGAGGACCGCGGCGCGCTCGCGGTGGCGGGCGAGGACCGCGTGGCCTTCCTCCAGGGCCTGGTCTCGAACGACGTGACCAAGGCCGGGCCGGAGCGCGCGCTTCATGCCGCGCTCCTCACCGCGCAGGGCCGCTATCTCCACGATTTCTTCATCGTTGCGGTGGGCGATTCGCTGATCCTCGATGGCGAGGCGGCGCGGCTCGACGATTTGCGGCGCCGGCTTTCGATCTTCAAGCTGCGTTCCAAGGTGACGCTGGCAGCCGCCGAGTCGTTGATGGTCGCGGCCGCGTTCGGCGAAGGCGCCGCGCGCGCGCTCGGGCTTGGCGAGGAGGCCGGCGCGGCACGCGTATTCGCCGGCGGCGTCGCTTATGTCGACCCGAGGCTCGCCGGCATGGGCGCGCGGTTGCTGCTGCCGCGCGACGGCGGCATGGGCGCGCTCGAATCGGCCGGATTCGCGCGCGCAACGCATGCCGATTACGAGCGAATGCGCTTGGCGCTCGGCGTGCCCGACGGCAGCCGCGATCTCGCAGTCGAGAAGGCGCTGCTGATCGAGGCCGGGTTCGACGAGCTCAACGGCATCGACTGGCAAAAGGGCTGCTATGTCGGACAGGAAATGACCGCGCGCATGAAATACCGCGCGCTCGCCAAGAAGCGGCTGCTGCCCGTCGCGGTCGAAGGCGCGCTTCCGCCGGTGGCGACGCCGGTGATGCTGGGCGGTGAGGAAGCCGGCGAGCTGCGCTCGGGCAGCGACGGTCAGGCGCTCGCGCTGTTGCGGCTCGACGCGGTGGAGAAAGCGAAAGCCGGCGTCGCGCTCACCGCCGCCGGCGCGCGCCTGACGCCGCGCATGCCGGATTGGATCAAGGTCTGAGCGATTGACCAAGGTTTAGCGCAGAGGACGCGTTAAATCGAAATCACGCCGTCGTCGCCGGCGCCTCGGTCGAGAGCGCGGCCTGGGCGGCGGCGAGGCGCGCGATCGGCACGCGGTAGGGCGAGCACGAGACGTAATCGAGCCCCAGCTCCTGGCAGAAGCGCACCGAGGCCGGGTCGCCGCCGTGCTCGCCGCAGATGCCAAGCTTCAAGGCGGGGCGCACGCGGCGACCGCGCTCGACTGCGATCCGCATCAGCTCGCCGACGCCGTCGCGGTCGATGGTGACGAAGGGATCGTGCTCGATGATGCCCTGCTTCAGATAGGCGCCCAGAAAGGTGCCGGCGTCGTCGCGCGACAGGCCGAAGCAGGTCTGCGTCAGGTCGTTGGTGCCGAAGCTGAAGAACTCGGCGGTCTTGGCAATCTCGCCGGCCTGAAGCACGGCGCGCGGCAGCTCGATCATGGTGCCGACCATGTATTTGAGCGCGACGCCGGTTTCGCGCGCGACCTCGGCGCCGACGCGGTCGATCACTGCCTTAACCACCTCGAACTCGTTCTTGGTCGCGACCAGCGGGATCATGATCTCGGGCGTCACCCTGTTGGCACCCTCCTTGGTCACGATCGAGGCCGCCTCGAAGATGGCGCGCGCCTGCATCGCGTAGATCTCGGGCGCGGTGACGGCGAGGCGGCAGCCGCGATGGCCCAGCATCGGGTTGCTCTCGTGCAAGGCCGCGGCGCGGTAGCGGATGGAGGCGAGGTCGCGGCCGGTAGCCTTGGCCACGTCCGCCATCTCGGCGTCGGTCTTGGGCAGGAACTCGTGCAGCGGCGGGTCGAGCAGCCGGATCGTCGCGGGCAGGTCGCCCATGATGCGGAACAGCTCGACGAAATCGCCGCGCTGCATCGGCAGGAGCTTGGCGAGGGCGCGTTTTCTTCCTTCCACGTCATCGGCCATGATCATCTCGCGCACCGCGATGATGCGGGCGGCGTCGAAGAACATGTGCTCGGTGCGGCAGAGCCCGATCCCTTCGGCGCCAAAGCGGCGCGCGGTGCGCGCGTCGTCGGGCGTGTCGGCATTGGCGCGCACGCCCATGGTGCGGACCTGGTCGGCCCAGTCCATCAAGGTCGCGAAGTCGCCGCTGAGTTCCGGTTGGATGGTCGGCACCGCGCCGCGCATGACCTCGCCCGTCGAGCCGTTGATGGTGATGGTCTCGCCCGCCTTCACCACCTGGTCGCGCGCGGTCAAGGTCTTGGCCGCGTAATCGACGCGGATGTCGCCGGCGCCGGCAACGCACGCGCGCCCCATGCCGCGTGCCACCACCGCAGCGTGGCTGGTCATGCCGCCGCGCGTGGTGAGGATGCCCTTAGCGGCGTGCATGCCGTGAATGTCCTCGGGGCTGGTTTCGATGCGCACCAGGATCACCGCGTCGCCCTTGGCGGCGCGCGCCTCCGCCTCGTCGGCGTTGAGCACCACGATGCCCGAGGCGGCGCCGGGCGAAGCCGGCAGGCCGCGCGCCAGCACGTTGGTCTTGGCCTTGGGATCGAGCGTCGGGTGGAGGAGCTGGTCGAGCGATTGCGGCTCGATGCGCCGCACCGCCTCGTTGCGGTCGATCACGCCCGCCTGGCACAGATCGACCGCGATCTTGAGCGCGGCCGGCGCGGTGCGCTTGCCGGTGCGGGTCTGCAGCATGTAGAGCTTGCCCTTCTGCACCGTGAACTCGATGTCCTGCATGTCGCGGTAATGCGCTTCGAGCTTGCGGCGGACGGCTTCGAGCTCGGCGAAGACCTGGGGCATCACCTCTTCCATGGCGGGAAGCGACGAGTTGTTCCCCTTCTTGCCGGCGATGGTGAGGTGCTGCGGGGTGCGGATGCCCGCCACCACATCCTCGCCCTGGGCGTTGACGAGATACTCGCCGTAGAACGCGTTTTCGCCGTTCGAGGGATTGCGCGTGAAGGCGACGCCGGTGGCGCAATCATCGCCCATATTGCCGAAGACCATTGCCTGCACGTTGACCGCGGTGCCCCAATCCGCGGGGATGTCGTGGAGCCGGCGATAGGTGATGGCGCGCTGGTTCATCCAGGAGCCGAAGACGGCGCTGATGGCGCCCCAGAGCTGCTCCTGCGGCTGCTGCGGAAAGGGCGAGCCCAACTCGCGCTGGACCAGTTGCTTGTAGGAGGCGACCACGTCCTTCCAGGCATCGGCCGAAAGCTCGGTGTCGAGGGTCGCGCCGATGTCGAGCTTGTGGTTCTCGATGATGTCCTCGAAGTGGTGATGGTCGACGCCGAGCACGACCTGGCCATACATTTGGATGAAGCGGCGGTAGCTGTCATAGGCGAAGCGCGTGTCGCCGCTCCGGCGGGCGAGGCCCTCGACCGTCCGGTCGTTGAGTCCCAAATTGAGGACGGTGTCCATCATGCCCGGCATCGAAGCGCGCGCGCCCGAGCGCACCGAGACCAAGAGCGGATTGGCCGGATCGCCGAAGCGGGCGCCGATGCGCTCCTCGAGCTGCTTCAGCGCCTTGTCCACCTGCTCGCGCAGGTCCTTGGGGTAGGCCTTTTGATTGCCATAGAAATGGGTGCAGACCTCGGTGGTGATGGTGAAACCCGGCGGCACCGGCAGGCTGAGATTGCTCATCTCCGCGAGATTGGCGCCTTTGCCGCCCAGAAGGTTCTTCATCTCGGCCCGGCCCTCGGCGCTGCCCGCGCCGAAGCTGTAGACCCATTTCGTCATCGCCCACCTATCCTTCGATCAGCGAGAAGTCGGCAACCCGATTGAGCGTGTCGCGGATTTGCGCCAGCAGCCGCAGCCGGTTGCCGCGCAGCGCCCGATCCTCGGTATTAACGGTTACTTTGGTAAAAAATTCATCTATTGGCCGGCGCAGCGCCGCCAGCGCCGCCATCGCCTCGGTGAAGGCTTCGCGGGCAAGGGCATCCGTACTGCGCTTTACCGCCGTGGCGAGGCTCTCGACGAGGACGTGTTCCTCGCTCTGCGCGAACAGCTTGGGCTCGGGCGCGCCCTCGTAGGTCTTGCCGTCCTTGCGCTCCTCGATGCGCACGATATTCGCGGCCCGGCGATAGGCCACCAGGAGATTGGCGCCGTCATCGGTCTTGAGAAATGCGGCGAGCGCATCGACCCGCGCCAAAAGCCGCACCAGATCGTCCTCGCCGCCCAAGGCGAAGACCGCGGCGATCAGATCGTGCCGCTCGCCCTGGTCGCGCAGCGCGACCTTGAGGCGGTCGGCGAAGAAGGCCAAAAGCTCGTCGGTCGGGTCCTTGACGTCGCCCGCGATCACCGCGGCCTGCCGGAACATGGCCGCAAGCGGCGCGCGCAAGCCATTCTCGATGATGAGGCGTATGACGCCCAGAGCGGCGCGGCGCAGCGCATAGGGATCTTTGGAGCCGGTCGGGGTTTCGCCGATGGCGAAGAAGCCCACGAGCGTGTCGATCTTGTCGGCAAGCGCCACGGCGACGCTCGTGGGCGCGGTCGGGCAGCGGTCGTTGGGACCCAAGGGCGAGTAATGCTCGGCGATCGCCTCGGCCACTTCCGGCGCCTCGCCGTCATGGCGCGCGTAGTAGCGGCCCATGACGCCCTGCAGCTCCGGGAACTCGCCGACCATGCCGGTCGAAAGGTCCGCCTTGGCCAGTTCGGCGGCACGCACCACCTGGTGGGCCGCGGCGCCGGGAACATGTGGCACCAGCGCTTCGGCCAAGCGCATCACGCGTCCGACCTTGTCGAGCACGCTGCCGAGCTTGGCGTGAAAGACTCGCTCGGCGAGCTTCGGAATGCGCGCGGCGAGCGGCATCTTGCGGTCCTGTTCCCAGAAGAACACCGCATCCGACAGCCGCGCCCGCAGCACGCGCTCGTTGCCGGCGACGATCTGCTTGCCGCCATCGGCGGTCCGCATATTGGCGACGACGAGGAAATAGGGCGCGAGCCGCCCGCTCTCTTCGAGGCAGGCGAAGTATTTCTGATGGGTCCGCATCGAGGTGGTCAGCACCTCCGGCGGCAGGCCCATGAAATCCTGATCGATCCGCCCCGTCAGCGCGACCGGCCATTCGACCAGCCCGGTCACCTCGTCGAGCAGCCCCGGATCGGGCTTGAGCCGGAAGCCCAGGCCCTTGGCCGCCTTCTCGAGCTGCGCCGCGATCGAGACCTCGCGGTCGACCGGGTCAAGAATGACATGGTGCTCGCGCAGCTTCTCGTGATATTCCGCGAAATCGCGCACGCGGAATGGCTTCGGCGCAAGGAAGCGATGCCCGCGCGTCGCGTCGCCGACCGGGACGCCGTCGAGCGCCAAGGGCAGGACTTTGCCGTCGAAGAGCGCGACGACGCTGGTCAGGGGCCTGACCCAGCGGAAGCTCGCCGCCGGGAAGCGCATCGACTTCGGCCAAGGCAGGTCGAGGATGGCGGCGCGCAGCAGCTCCGGCAGCACTTCGGCGGTGGGCCTTCCGGCGCGGCGAATGACGGCGAAATAGAACACGCCCTTGCCGGTGTCGCGCGTCTCGCATTGCGCGAGCGCGGTCAAGCCGCTGGATTTGAGGAAGCCCTGGACCGCCGCCTCGGGCGCGCCGTGGCGCGGGCCGCGCCGCTCCTCGTTGACATCGGCCTGCGCCGCGGGCATTCCGTCCACGACCAGCGTCAGGCGGCGCGGCGTGACGAAGACGCGCGCATCGGGCGCGCTCAAGCCGGCGGCGGCTAGTTTTTCCGTGACGAGACGGCGAAGATCCTCGGCTGCGCCCTTCTGCATCCGCGCCGGGATCTCTTCGGTCAGGAGTTCGAGGAGAAGGTCGGGCATTGCCCTATTCCTGGCCTTCGAGCCAGCCTTCGCAGCACGTTTTGGCGAGCGCGCGCACGCGGCCGATATAGGCGGCGCGCTCCGTCACCGAGATGACGCCGCGCGCATCGAGCAAATTGAAGGTGTGGCTCGCCTTGATGCACTGATCATAGGCGGGGAGCGGCAGATGGCGAGTGAGGAGCGCCCGGCACTCCTTCTCGGCATCGGCGAAGTGACGGAACAGCAGCTCGGTGTCGGCGTACTCGAAATTATAGGCGGAGAACTCGCGCTCGGCGCGCTTGAACACCTGGCCGTAAGTGACTCCCGTACCGTTGTAGTCGAGGTCATAGACGTTTTCGACGCCCTGGACATACATGGCCAGGCGCTCGAGCCCATAGGTCAGCTCGGTCGAGACCGGATCGCATTCGATGCCGCCGACCTGCTGGAAATAAGTGAATTGCGTCACCTCCATGCCGTCGAGCCAGATCTCCCAGCCCAGCCCCCAGGCGCCCAGGGTCGGGCTCTCCCAATCGTCCTCGACGAAGCGGATGTCGTGATGCCCGGCCTCGATGCCGAGCGCGGCGAGGCTGGCGAGGTAGAGATCCTGGCTGTCCGGCGGCGCCGGCTTCAGGATGACCTGGAACTGATAATAGTGTTGCAGCCGGTTGGGGTTTTCGCCGTAGCGGCCGTCCGTCGGCCGACGCGAGGGCTGGACATAGGCCGCCTTCCATGGCTTCGGCCCGAGCGCACGCAAGGTCGTCGCGGGATGGAAGGTGCCGGCGCCGACCTCGACGTCATAGGGCTGGAGGATGATGCAGCCCCGATCCGCCCAGAACTGCTGGAGTCTGAGAATGAGCGCCTGGAAGCTGTCGCTCGCTGTGGCGCCGCCGCCCGCCATCGCCCTGTCCGGGGAAGGTTGCTGGTGCACCGCACCATAATCGCGTCACGGCAGAGGGTCAAGGCGACACAACAACTTGTGGGTCGGCGCGCTTAACCTCCCCAGGGACAGTCGGCGCGTCCGCAGGAAGCGCGGCTTTTCACCGCGACATAGGCGCCGCAGCGCGGACATTTGACGAGATCTTCCGCGGCGCGGCTGCCGTCCTGGCTGTCGTCCCGGCGCTGCCCGCCGGTCTGCCGGCGCAACCGCTGGCGAATTTCCTCGACCCGCTGGACATACTTGAATCCGTACCAGACAATGCCGATCAGCAGAATGAGGATAAGGAGCTTGCCGAGGCTGAGGCCGAGCATGCCCCGGTGTAGCGCGTTGGCGGCGACAAATACATTGCTTCTTCGGCCGCTCTCGGGCGCGCCGCTGGAACCGCAAAGGAGTACCGCATGCGACATGGCGCAATCATTGCTGCGCTCTCGCTCATCGCCGGCCTCGCGGGCTGCGCTACCGGCTACGACTGGATGCAGAGAAGCGCCGCGTATCAGCCCGACAACGCCGGAATCTATCAGAGCTCGGGCACCGCGGCCGGATGGGGCGACCGCTACCCCAACGGCTATGGCTATGCCAATCCCTTGACGGACCCGGGCCCGGCAGGGGCGGGCCGCCGCTAACGCAGTCCTGCCTCACAAGCCGAAGCGCGCCCAGATCAAGCGCTCTTCGAGCCGAGACGCGAGATCGGTCGCGATGTCGGCGATATCGGGCCGCCGCGGCAGGCCCAAGAACGGCAGCC
>JGI12269J14319_10000852_pt1 | contig 30039 bp, 26 predicted proteins | sample PeaSoiSIISIP2007_FD_14319 | JGI IMG/M metagenome (IMG submission 14319)
CGTCGTGCCAGCTGCGCTTCAACCGGGTATTTCTGCGCTCGCTGATCGGCCGCCTGCAGAGCACCGAGCTGCGACCCTAGGTAGACCCAAGCCAGGCCGGCGCCGCGCCCTGTCAGTGTCCTTGCGCCCCGTGCTCCTCGTGCTCCTCGCGCTGCGGATGCGGCGGCGGAGCGCCGCCGCCCGCTGGGTGACCCGAGGCTCCGGCGGTTCCGCCCGGGGCAGCGTGCTGAAGTTTGACGGCCGGCACAGCTGGGGTACCCGGTGCACCTGGATTACCGTGCGGCGGCGCGGCCGGGGTGACGTGGGCGGGCGTGCCCGTGACGTGGGCGGGCGTGCCCGTGACGTGGGCGGGCGTGCCCGTAAAGGTTGTCGGGTGTTGAGTCCCGCCGGCCGGTGGAGTCACGCCGCCTGAGTGCGGCGTGACAATCGCCGGGTGTGCCATGGCCGCTGCGTGGGTCGGCAGCACCCCTTGGCCGGAGAAGACGCCCGCATGCACGGTCGCGCCGATCGGTGGTTTTCCGTGATTGGCCGACGCGCGCAATTCAGGGTTGCCGCGCGCCCCTTCCTCGTGCTGCAGTTGCGCCGACACCGGCGTCACATGATGCTCGTGTTCCGCGGCCAACTCCTGCGGCGCCGCGCGTGCCTGAATGCCGCCGTTGCCGCCATTGAAGCTGACGTGGTTCTCATTCACGATCACCGTCTTGTTATAGACGTTGGTGATGTGCACGTCCTCGTGGATGTTGTTATAGGCGCGGTTGTAGCGGAACGCGCCATGGTCCCAATACCCGCCCTCGTAGCCGTGGCCGATATAGCCAAAACCGTAGTTGACACCGCCATAGAAGCCGACGTGCGGGGCCCAATAGCCCTCGTGCCAGACGTAGATGCCCTCGTTCCAGCCCCAGTAGCCCGGCGTCCAGAGCAAGCCCGGCTCCGGCGCCTCCACCCAGGTCCCCGGAACCCAGTAATAGCCCTCGTCGGCCCAGGCCCAGTATCCGGGCGCCCAGAGGTAGCCGGGTGCCGGGATCGGTGGCTGCTCGTAGACCGGCAGCTCGGGCGGCGCGATGTTGATCGATACCCCGATCGTGACGAAGGCCTGTGAGGCTTGCGAACTCAACAGCAGCGCGAACGCCAGAGCTACTGTGTAGAAAATACCGCTGTTAAGAATACTGGTCCGGTTCCGCATGGATCGATCCCCTTGCTGCTGCTGCGCCCAGCGATGCTTACATCAAACGCCAGCGATACTAATTCGTTGACGCTGAACGGCTGCTGACTGGAGCGGTTCCGGGGTATTGCGCACCCAAACGCGCGCAATTGCAATCAGACGCGCACGCAATCGCCATCGCAATCGCACGTGATGGCAGGCGCAAGCGCTGGCGAGCACACGCGCACGCGTTGTTCCACGTCCCCGCGCCAGCGCTTCAGCGCTGTCTGGCCTTGCTCAGAAAACGCAGGATCTCCAGATACAGCCATACCAGTGTGACCAGAGTACCGAAGGCCACCAGTGTGACCAGAGTACCGAAGGCCGCATACCATTCCATGTAGCGCGGCGCGCCCTGCGCTACGCCGGTTTCGATCAGGTCGAAGTCGAGTACCAGATTGAGCGCGGCGACGCAGATGATGACCAGCGACACGCCCATGCTCAGCGGGCTCGCATCGTTGAGAAACGGCACGCCCACGTGGAAAAAGCCGAGCACGATCGACACCAGATACAGCAGCGCAATGGCGCCGGTGGCCCCTACCACGATGGATCGGAAGCGTTGCGTGACCCGAATAATTCCCATCGTGTAGGCCAGCAGCAGCGCGGCCATGACACCGATGGTCAGACCGACGGCCTGGATGGCGATGCCGGGATAGCGCTTCTCGAGCACCGCCGAGATGCCGCCGATCATGAGGCCTTCGCACGCCGCGTAGGGTATCGACAGGTAGGGCGCCAGCGTCGCCTTGAAGCTGATGATCAGCGCCAGCACGAAACCGCCTATAATCAGCGCCAGCACGAAACCGCCTATCCCGCCCGCAAGAATCGCCGGGACGACCACCGCCGGATTCCCGCTCGCAAAGAACTGCGACCACGGCCACAGCGCGGCGGCCAGCAGCACGACCAGCAGCAGGAACGACTTGTTGATCGTGCCCTGCAGCGTCATGGCCTCGCCGGCGACGCTCGCCCGCGGCAGGCCCGAAAAAGTCTTGTCGTTGAGGCCCGGGTTGCCGCTGCGCGTGAGCCAGGTTCTGTCGTCCATCGTAAAGTTTCCCTCAGCGCTGCGGCGGCGCCTGCTGCTTGTCGTGCTCGATCATCGCATAGGCCGAATGGTTGTGAATCGATTCGAAATTCTCGCTCTCGACCACATACGCCGAGATGCGATCCTCGCTGTTGAGCCGCACGGCTACGTCGCGCACGATGTCTTCGACGAATTTCGGGTTGTCGTAGGCATGCTCGGTGACATACTTTTCGTCAGGCCGCTTGAGGATGCCGTAGAGCTCGCAGGAGGCTTCCTTCTCCGCGAACTCGATCAGCTCCTCGATCCAGATGTGCTGCTCCAGCCGCGCCTTGATGGTCACGTGCGAGCGCTGGTTGTGCGCGCCGCGCTCCGAGATCTTCTTCGAACAGGGACACAGGCTGGTGACCGGGACCACGACCTTGATCCAGGTGTGGGCCTCGCCGCTGCAGATCTCGCCGATCAGCGAGGCCTGGTAATCCATCAGGCTCTCGACGCCCGAGACCGGCGCGCGCTTCATGACGAAGAACGGAAACGACATCTCGATATGACCGGCATCGGCGTTGAGCCGCGTAGTCATCTCGCCGAGCATCGATCGGAACGAGTCGACCGAGATCTCGCGCTCGTGGTGCAGGATCTCGACGAAGCGCGACATATGAGTGCCCTTGAAGTCATGCGGCAGGTTCACGTACATATTGAACGTAGCCACGGTGTGCTGCTCGCCGGTGGAACGGTCCTTGACCTTGACCGGATGGCGGATGTCCTTGATACCGACCCGGTTGATCGGGATGCGGCGGGTATCCGCGCGAGACTGCACGTCCTCGACGGATATGACGTTCTTGGGTCGCGGTTGGGCAGCGATGTGCATGGCTTCACCTGTAGACGTTCAATTTGGGCCGACGCCGCCCGCTGCGGTCAATCTGGTGACGGTTCGGGTCAGCTTCAAGGCGGGGACTGCCGCGCGCCAACGCTCGATGGCCGCGGCGATGCCTGCCAGGTCGAGTCCCGCCGCGGCGAGACACTCATCGCGGCTACCGTGCTCGATGAAGCGATCGGGAATGCCGATATGCAGTCGCGGCGTCGAGAGTCCCTCGGTATCGAGCGCCTCGGAGCAGGCGCTGCCGGCGCCGCCTGCCACGGCGTTATCCTCGATGGTCACGATACCGGCGTGCGTGCTCGCAATCTCGCGCAGCATCGCGGTATCGAGGGGTTTGACGAAGCGCATGTTGACCAGGGTCGCATCGAGGCGTTCGGCCAGCGTCGTCGCCGGCGTCACCATCGCGCCGAAGGCAAGCAGCGCCAGACCGCTGCCACCGCGGCGCCTGAGCTCGGCACGACCGATGGGCAGAGCGGTCATTTCATCAGCGATAGCAACCCCTGGGCCGCTGCCACGCGGGTAGCGTACCGCCGCCGGACCGTCCAGCGTGGTGGCGGTGTAGAGCATCTGGCGGCATTCATTCTCATCTGCCGGCGCCATGATCACCATGTTCGGCACGCAGCGCATGAACGATAGATCGTAGCTGCCATGGTGGGTGGCGCCATCGCTGCCGACCAGCCCGGCGCGATCGAGCGCAAACACCACCGGCAGCTTTTGCAGCGCGACGTCGTGAATCAACTGATCGTAGGCGCGCTGCAGGAAGGTCGAGTAGATCGCCAGCACCGGCTTCATGCCTTCGCAGGCCAGGCCGGCGGCGAAGGTCGCGGCGTGCTGCTCGGCGATGGCGACGTCGAAGTAGCGCTCGGGAAAGCGACGCGAGAATTCCACCATGCCCGAGCCTTCGCGCATCGCGGGCGTGATGCCGACGATGCGCGGGTCGCGTGCGGCCATGTCGCACAGCCACCGACCGAATACCTGCGAGTAGCTCGGCGTACCGGGCTTTTCCTTGTGGATGGTGCCGCTGACGGGGTCGAAGGGGCCGGGACCGTGCCAGGCGATCGGATCGGCTTCGGCCGGGGCGTAGCCCTTGCCCTTGCGTGTCACCACGTGCAGCAGCTGCGGCCCTGAGAGCCCGCGGATGTTGCGCAAAGCGCGCAGCAGCGACTTAAGATCGTGGCCATCAATGGGCCCGACGTAATTAAATCCCATCTCCTCGAACAGCGTCCCGGGCAGCACCATGCCCTTGACGTGTTCCTCGGAGCGGCGCGCGAGTGCGCGCATCGCCGGCATTTGCTGCAGCGCTTTCTTGCCGCCTTCGCGCAGTTGTGCATACAGACGGCCCGAGATCACGCGCGCCAGATAATTCGAGAGCGCGCCGACGTTCTCGGAAATCGACATGTCGTTGTCGTTGAGCACGACCAGCAGATTGATCGGCAGGCTGCCGGCGTGGTTGAGCGCTTCGAAGGCGATGCCGGCGCTCATGGCGCCATCGCCGATCACCGCGATCGCGCGTCGCTCCTCACCGTTGCGTGCCGCCGCAATCGCCATGCCCAATGCGGCACTGACCGAGGTGCCTGAGTGGCCGACACCGAACGCGTCGTAGGGGCTTTCGCTGCGCGTCGGGAATGGCGCCAGGCCGCCGCGTTGCTTGATCGAATGCAGCCGCTCACGCCGGCCGGTCAGTACCTTGTGCGGGTAGGCCTGGTGGCCGACGTCCCAGACCAGGCGGTCGTCCGGGGTGTTGTAGATATAATGCAGCGCAATAGTCAGCTCCACCGTGCCCAGTCCGGCCGCGAAATGTCCGCCGCGGGTACTGACGGTTTGAATCAGGAATTCCCGCAACTCCGCCGCGAGCGCGGGCAAGTCTCGCTCGGCTACAGCGCGCAGGTCCGCTGGGGATTCGATGGCACCCAGCAAAGGGTAGGACGGGGTGCTCTTTCGCATGGTGATCCTTAAGTTTACACGGTCCAGGGTCCTTGGTGCCGCGCTGCCACGTCCCGGGTGCCTTGCCCGGGGGGGGGGCCGGGCGGCGCGGGCTATGGGAGGCCTGCGGGCACCTAGGGCGCGTTCAGAGCGCCCGATCGACCACGTAGTAGGCTAGCTGGCGCAGCTGTAGGGCAGCGGCGCCCAGGCCGTCAAGGGCCATCAGGGCCCGATCGCGATGCTGCACCGCAAGGCTGCGGGCCGCCTCGAGGCCGAAAACGCTGGGGTAGGTCGGCTTACCCAGGGCGGCATCCGCGCCCTTTTTCTTCCCGATCACGCTGGTTTCGCCGGTGACATCGAGGATGTCGTCCTGGATCTGAAACGCCAGCCCGATTTCGGCCCCGAACGCCCTGAGTGCAGGGTAGGCGGGCCCGTGCGCCAGTCCGGCGGTAATGGCGCCGAGCTCGACGCTCGCCTGGATCAGCGCGCCGGTCTTGCGCCGATGCATGCGCTCGATGGTCTCGGCGCTTAAGGCCTTGCCGATGGCTTCGAGGTCGATGGCCTGGCCGCCGGCCATGCCCTCAGTCCCGATCGCGCGCGCCAGCGTTGCGAGCATCAACACCCGCTCCTCGGGGCTGCTGTCGCCGCCGGGCTGCTGCCGGGGCTGCGCCAGCACCGCGAAGGCGAGGGCCTGCAATGCATCGCCGGCGAGAATCGCGGTGCCTTCGTCGAAGGCCCGATGGCAGGACGGGCGGCCGCGCCGCAGATCGTCATCGTCCATGGCCGGCAGATCGTCATGGATCAGGCTGTAGGCGTGGATCAGCTCGACCGCGGCTGCCGGCGCATCGAGGCGCAACAAAGGCGCGCCGAAGGCGTGGCCGGTCAGGTATACCAACACCGGCCGCAGGCGCTTGCCGCCGCCGAGTACGCTATAGCGCATAGCCTCGCACAGACGCGAACTGGCCGGGTCCTCGCTCGCGAGCTCATGATCGAGCGCGCGCTCGATGCGCTGCTGATAGGCTTCGATGCTCACCGCGAGAGCGCTGTCGCGCGCAGCGGCGGGCGCCCAGGGCGAGATCAGCTCGACGCTCATTCCGACGGGGCGGTCTCGAGGCTTGCGGCGGCGTCGATATCCTCGATCGCGACGTTGTCGCCACGCTGCAGCAACAGCTGCACTTTCTGTTGCGCGGCGGCGAGCGCGCTCTGACATTCACGCGTCAGCCGCACGCCCTGCTCGAAGGTACGCAGGGCCTCATCGAGCGGCAGATCGCCCGACTCGAGCCGGGTCACCAGCGATTCGAGCTGCGCCAGTACCGTTTCGAAAGCGGGCGCCGCCGCCGAGGATGCAGACTTCGATGCCATCGAATTACCCTAGCACAATTGCTACCCTATTTACTGTTCGCGGGTCGTTGACGAACGGGGCGCTTGCGCATAGATTGGGCTTGATTAGAATTAGTCTAAAAGCGGGCTGAGGTTTTTTTACGGAGGTTACTGTTCATGAAACTCGCTGGATCCAAGACCGAAAAGAATCTGAAAGATGCCTTTGCCGGCGAATCGCAGGCTAACCGTCGCTATCTGTACTTCGCGGGCAAAGCCGACGTCGAAGGCTACAACGACGTGTCAGCGGTGTTTCGTTCCACTGCCGAGGGCGAGACTGGCCACGCGCACGGCCATCTCGAGTATCTCGAGCAGGTGGGCGATCCGGCCACCGGCCTGCCGATCGGCGAGACCAAGTTGAACCTCAAGTCCGCGATCGCGGGCGAAACACACGAGTATTCGGACATGTATCCGGGCATGGCGAAGCAGGCGCGCGAGGAAGGCTTCGGCGAGATCGCCGACTGGTTCGAGACTCTGGCCAAGGCCGAGCGCTCGCACGCCAATCGCTTCCAGAAGGCGCTCGACACGCTGTAAGGGCTGCGACGGCTGACGGACCGAAACGGCGTGAGTTCAGCGACGGACGGAGGCGGGCGCGAGGGCAATCTCGAGGCGCCGACCCGCCATCCGCTCAACTGGCGCGATGCCTCGTTCTACGACGAGGCCGCGCTCGATAAGGAGCTGCAGCGGGTCTTCGACATCTGCCACGGCTGCCGGCGCTGCTTCAGCCTGTGCCAGTCGTTCCCGATCCTGTTCGACGCCATCGATGCCTCGCCGACGCTTGAGATCGACGGTGTCGACAAGCGGGTCTACTGGCAGGTCGTGGAGAACTGTTATCTCTGCGACATGTGCTACATGACCAAGTGTCCGTACGTACCGCCGCATCCCTGGAACGTGGACTTCCCGCACCTGATGCTGCGCGCCAAAGCGGTGCGGGCGCGGCGCGGCGAACTCACGCTCGGCGACCGCGTGCTCAGTTCGACCGATGCGGTCGGGCGCATCGCCGGCATTCCGGTGGTGGCCGAGATCGTCAATGCCGCCAACCGCAATGGCGTCGCGCGCAAGCTGCTCGACAAGGCACTTGGCGTCGATGCACGGGCGCCGTTGCCGAAGTATTACTCGAACAGCGCGCGCCGGCGTCTGCAGCACGCTCTGCGCCGCGATCTGCCGCTACAGCCGAGCGGCGATACACGCGGCCAGGTGGTGTTGTTTACGACCTGCTATGGCAATCGCAATGAGCCCGAGCTGGCGCAGGATCTGGCAGCGGTGTTCGAGCACAATGGCATTGCGCTGGTGCTCGCCGCCAAGGAGCGCTGCTGCGGCATGCCCAAGCTCGAGCTCGGCGACCTTGAGTCGGTGGCCCGGTTCAAGGACGAGAATATCCCGCAGCTGCTCAAGCTGGTCGATGCCGGCTACGACATCGTGGCGCCGATTCCCTCATGTGTGCTGATGTTCAAGCAGGAGCTGCCGTTGATGTTTGCCGGTGACACGCAGGTGCAGCGGATTGCCGAGCACATGTTCGATCCGTTCGAGTACCTGATGCTGCGCCACAAAGCGGGACTGTTGCGCACCGACTTCAAGGCACGACTCGGCAAGGTCAGCTACCACGTCCCCTGTCATCTGCGGGTGCAGAACATCGGCCTGAAGACGCGCGACCTGCTCAGGCTGGTGCCGGACACGACGGTCGAGGTGATCGAGCGCTGCTCGGGCCACAACGGCACCTATGCCATCAAGAGCAGGTTTCGCGACGCCTCGATGAAGATCGGCGGGCCGGTGTTCCAGCGCGTCGCCAACTCCGGGGCGGACTACTATTCCAGCGATTGCCCGATGGCCGGCCATCAGATCGAGAGCGGTCTGGCTGCGGCTACCGCGCCGTCGCATCCGCTGAAGCTGCTGCGCATCGCCTACGGCATCTAAAGCCGCCGCGGCAGCCGCAATCGTCCCGATCATGCAGAAACTCGCCGCTACGCAGTTGATGTCGCTCGAGCAGTACGCACGCGAGCGTCCGGCGTTGCGCCCGGGGATGATCGAGCATCGGCGTGCGCGCCAGTTGCACATCGGTGAGCATTGCTCCTGGTGTTTCGAGGATCGGCGGACGGTGCATTACCAGGTGCAGGAGATGCTGCGCAGCGAGCGCATCTTCGAGCCCGCCTCGATCGCCGAGGAACTCGAAACCTACAATCCGCTGATCCCGGACGGCAGCAATCTCAAAGCCACCCTGATGCTCGAGTACGCCGACTCCGAAGAGCGCGCACGCCGCCTGGCCGAGCTGCGCGGATTCGAGCGGCGCTGCTGGATGCGGGTCGCGGGCTTCGAGCCGGTGTACGCGATCGCCGATGAGGATCTGGTGCGCGAGAACGACACCAAGACCTCGGCGGTGCATTTCCTGCGCTTCGAGTTCTCCGCGGTGATGATCGCCGCTGCCCGCGCCGGCGCCGCACTCGCGGCCGGCGTCGACCACCCCAAGTATCGTCACAGCGTCGATCCGCTGCCGGAAGGCTTGCGGCAGGAACTGCTCGCAGACTTTGCCTGAGCCGCGCGGGCTCATGCGAGTCCATAAACCCCTAATCAGAGGGATTGAACCTATCGCGCGTATTTCGTAATGAAATACGCGCGATAGGTTCAATCCCTCTGATTGGAATTTTCAGGCTCGATGAGTCCGCGGGACACGCGCGCGGTGTCTGCTAGAATCCGCGCCGCCGCGCGTTCTCATCGTTCCGACCTGGAAAACAATGGCTGAGTCGTATACCGCATCCGATATCGAAGTCCTGAGCGGCCTGGACCCGGTGCGCCGCCGCCCGGGCATGTACACCGACACCACGCGGCCCAATCACCTCGCGCACGAGGTCATCGACAACAGCGTCGATGAGGCGATCGCCGGTTATTGCAAGAACATCAGCCTCACGCTGTACAAGGACAACTCGCTCGAGGTCGTCGATGATGGCCGCGGCATGCCGATCGACATCCATCCGAAGGAGAAAGTCAGCGGCGTTGAGCTGATCCTCACCCGTCTGCACGCCGGCGGCAAATTCACCGAAGGCTCTTATAAATTCTCCGGTGGCCTGCACGGCGTCGGTGTCTCGGTGGTCAATGCGCTGTCCAAGCACCTCGAATGCTGGGTCCGGCGTGGCGGCCGCGAATACAACATCAGCTTTCGCGACGGCCGGGTGCATTCGAAGCTCGAGAGTGTAGGCAGCGTCGGACAGCGCAATACCGGCACCACGGTGCGCTTCTGGCCCGATCCGAAGTTTTTCGATTCCGATCGCTTCTCGGTGCCCGAGCTCAAGCGCGTGCTCAAGGCCAAGGCGGTGCTGTGCCCGGGGCTGCGCGTGAGCTTTCACAACGAGCAGACCGGCGAGAAGGAGGAGTGGTTCTACACCGGCGATCTTGGCGCCTACCTGCTGGAGCAACTGGGATCCGCGCAGCGCATGCCGCCGGAGCCGATCACCGGACGGCACGTGTCGGAGCAGGATGTGGTGGAGTGGGCGCTCGCCTGGTCGAGCGATGCCGAGCCGCTGGTCGCCGAGAGCTACGTCAATCTGATTCCGACCACCGGCGGCGGCACGCATGTCAATGGGCTGCGCGCCGGCGTGGTCGAGGCGGTGCGCGAATTCTGCGAATTCCGCAACCTGCTGCCGCGAGGCGTCAAGCTCATGGCCGAGGACATCTGGGATCGCGCCTGCTACGTGCTGTCGATCAAGATCCGCGATCCGCAATTCGCCGGCCAGACCAAGGAGAAGCTCGGCTCGCGTGAGGCCGCGGCACTGGTGGAGACGCATGCACGCGACGCCGCGGCGCTGTGGCTCAACCAGCATCCGGACGCCGGCGAGCGCATCGCCCAGTTCGCGATCGAGAATGCGCAGGAGCGCATGCGCGCGGCGGCGCGCGTGGTGCGCAAACGCGCGGTCAACGGTCCGGCGCTGCCCGGCAAGCTCGCCGATTGCAGCTCGCAGGATCCGGCGCGCTCGGAACTGTTTCTGGTCGAAGGCGACTCGGCGGGCGGTTCGGCCAAGCAGGCACGCGACCGGGAATTCCAGGCCATCATGCCGCTGCGGGGCAAGATCCTGAACACCTGGGAGCTCGAGCCCGGCGAGATCGGCAGCTCGCAGGAAGTGCATGACATCAGCGTCGCGCTCGGAATCGACCCGGGCTCATCGGACCTGAGCGAGCTGCGCTATCACAAGATCTGCATCCTCGCCGACGCCGACTCCGACGGCCAGCACATCGCGACGCTGCTGTGTGCCTTGTTCCTGCGGCATTTCCGGCCATTGGTGACCGGCGGCCACATCTACGTCGCAATGCCACCGCTATATCGCATCGATGCCGGCAAGCAGGTGCTGTATGCGCTCGACGACGAGGAGCGCGATGCCACTCTGAAGCGGCTCACCGAAGAGCGGGCGCGCGTCAAACCGGTGGTCACGCGCTTCAAGGGCCTGGGCGAGATGAATCCGCCGCAGTTGCGCGAGACCACGATCGATCCGCGCACGCGCCGCCTGGTGCAGCTCACCATCGAGGCCAAGGATCAGACCGACAAGCTGATGGATATGCTGCTGGCGAAGAAGCGCGCCGGCGACCGGCGCGACTGGCTGGAGAGCAAGGGCAACATGGCCGAGGTGTTGATCTGATGGCGCAACCGCCGGTGAATTTCGAGGGCGTCGAGCGGCGAGCGCTCGGTACCTTTACCGAAAAGGCGTACCTCGACTACTCGATGTACGTGATCCTCGACCGCGCGTTGCCCGCGCTCGGCGATGGCCTGAAGCCGGTGCAGCGGCGCATCACCTACGCCATGAGCGAACTGGGGCTCTCGGCCGCCTCCAAGCACAAGAAATCGGCGCGCACCGTCGGCGATGTGATCGGCAAATTTCATCCGCACGGGGATTCCGCCTGCTACGAGGCCATGGTGCACATGGCGCAGGATTTCTCCTATCGTTATCCGATCGTCGACGGCCAGGGCAATTGGGGCTCACCCGACGATCCGAAGTCGTTCGCGGCCATGCGTTACACCGAGGCGCGCCTGACGCGCTACGCCGACCTGCTGCTGGCCGAGCTCGAGCACGGCACGGTCGATTGGGCGCCGAATTTCGACGGCACGCTCGATGAGCCGCTGATGCTGCCGGCGCGGCTGCCGAATCTGCTGCTCAACGGCGCCTCCGGCATCGCGGTCGGCATGGCCACCGACATTCCGCCGCACAACCTGCGCGAGATCGCCGCCGCCTGTGTTCATCTGCTCGATGATCCCGAGGCCACCACGCGGGCCCTGCTCAAGCACGTCAAGGGGCCCGACTTGCCGACCGGCGGCGAGATCGTCTCTCCGCGCGCGGATCTGGTGACGTTCTACGACACCGGGGCCGGCAGCTATAAGGCGCGCGCCACCTGGGAGGTGGAGCAGGACACCGGCCACGTGATCATCACGCAGCTGCCGTTTCAGGTCTCCGGCAGCCGTGTGCTGGAGCAGATCGCGCAGCAGATCCGCGAGAAAAAGCTGCCGATGGTCGAGGATGTGCGCGATGAGTCGGATCACGAGAATCCGACGCGGCTGGTGATCGAGCCGCGCTCCAACCGCGTCGACGTCGAGCAGCTGATAGCCCATCTGTTCGCGACCACCGATCTGGAGCGCAGCTACCGCGTGAACCTCAACGTGATCGGCATCGACGGGCGGCCGCGCGTCATGGGACTCAAGGCGCTGCTGAGCGAATGGCTCGAGTTCCGGCAGCAAACCGTGCGCCGCCGCCTGCAGCACCGGCTCGACAAGGTCGCCCGACGGCTGCATATCCTCGATGGCCTCGCGATCGCTTATCTGAATCTGGACGAAGTGATCCGCATCATCCGGCGCGAGGAAGAACCCAAGCCGGTGCTGATCAAGCGCTTCAAGCTCTCGGACGAGCAGGCCGAGGCGATCCTCGAGACCAAGCTGCGTCATCTGGCCAAGCTCGAGGAGATGAAGATCCGCGAGGAGCAGCATGAGCTCGGCGAGGAGCGCGCCAAGCTCGAAGAGATACTCGGCAGCAAGGCCAGGCTCAGGAAGCTGGTGCGCGCGGAGATCACGGCCGATGCCGAGGAATTCGGCGATGAGCGGCGCACGCGCATCGTCGAGCGCGCGGCGGCGCAGGCGATCGAGGAGAGCGAGCTGCTCGCTAACGAGCCGGTCACGGTGGTGCTGTCGACCGGCGGCTGGGTACGATCGGCCAAGGGCCACGACATCGACCCGCGCAGTCTGTCATACAAGACCGGCGATGCCTTCCAGGCGGCGGCGCGCGGCCGCAGCACCCAGCTCGCGGTGTTCATCGACAGCACCGGTCGCGCCTACAGCCTGCCGGCGCACAGCCTGCCCTCGGCGCGCGGACAGGGCGAGCCGTTGTCGGGGCGGATTGATCCGCCGGACGGCGCGCGCTTCGCGGGCGTGCTGCTCGGTGAGCCCGAAGACCTGTGGCTGCTCGTGACCGACGCCGGTTACGGCTTCAGCGTGCGGCTCAAGGAGCTGCATTCGCGCAATCGCACCGGCAAGGCGGTGCTGAAGCTCACCGCCGGCGCGCTGGTGCTGCCGCCCGTCCCCATACCGCTCGCGGCGACGAGCAGCGCCGGCAGCGCTGGCCCGGCCGCGGGCGCGCCGGCGCCGCCGCCGGCCGCGGATGCGCGCGCGGCGCTGGTCAACTCCGAAGGGCGCCTGCTGTTGCTTGCGGCAAGCGAGGTGCCGGAGTTGCCGCGCGGCAAGGGCAATAAGCTGTTCGGCATCCCGACCAGGAAGGCCGAGTCACGCGAGGAGTTGCTCGCGGCCATGACCGTGCTGTCGGGCGCACAGTCGCTGCTGGTGTCATCGGGCGAGCGGCAGATGACGCTGAAGCCGGCGGATCTCAAGGACTATATCGGCGAACGCGCGCAGCGAGGCGCGCTGTTGCCGCGCGGCTGGCGAACAGTNGTAGGCATACAGCCCGCGGACTGACGGCGCGGGAGGCAGCCCGGCGGGCCCTATTCGATCGCGATCGAGGATGGGCTGCCGGCGAAAATGACCGTCGAAACCACCAGGCCGGCGCCGGCCAATCCGGCGACGCTGCCGCCCACCGTGTAGAAATTCGTGGTGCAGGAGACGACGACGCTGGCCACGTTGACCGTGCCCACGGTGCCGACGTCGCTCATCACCGTGCAGATCTGCGAAGGATTGAGCGGTTGGGACTGGATCGTGACCGCGTAGGTCGCGCTGTGCTTCGCGTTCAGTCGCCCACTTCCTCGGCGCGATGGCAGGCTACCTGGCTGTCGCCGACCTGCCGCAGCAACGGGATTTCGCGGGCGCAGCGATCGATCGCCATCGGGCAGCGCGTTCGGAAGACGCAGCCGGAGGGTGCGAACAGCGGCGAAGGTATCTCGCCTTCGAGCGGCGCGCTGCGCCGGGCGCGAGCGGCAACTGGATCTGGAATCGGCGCGGCGCGAATCAGGGCGCGCGTATAGGGATGGCGGCAGGCTTTGAACAGCGTGTCGCAGCCGGCGATCTCCATGACGCGGCCGAGATACAGCACCAGCACGCGATCGCAGCTGAAGCGCACGGCCGCCAGATCATGCGAAATGAACAACAGCGACAGTTGCAGCTGCCGCTGCAGATCCTTGAGCAGGTTGCCGATCTGTGATTTTATCGAGACATCAAGCGCCGACAGCGGCTCGTCGCAGACGATCAACTCAGGCTCGATGATCAGTGCGCGGGCAATGCCGATGCGCTGCGCCTGCCCGCCGGATAACTCGTGCGCAAATCGATGCAGCTGCTCAGCACCGAGTCCCACGGCTCGAGTCATGGCCAGCACGCGCTGCAGGCGCTGCTGGCCTGAGAGCTGCGGCTCGAATACGCGCAGCGGCTCGCCGAGGATGTCGCCAATGTTCATGCGCGGATCGAGCGAGGCCAGCGGGTCCTGGAAGATCAGCTGCAGATGCCGCCGCATCGCCTGCAGGCGCGCACCCGAGAGCTTGAGCAGGTCGGTGCCATGAAACGACGCGACGCCCGACTCGGCGGGGACCAGCCGCAGCAGGGCGCGGGCAATGGTCGACTTACCGCTGCCCGATTCGCCCACCAGCCCGAGGGTCTCGCCGCGCGCGAGCTCGAAGCTGACGCCGTTGACCGCGCGCAGCAGCGCATGGCCGCGGCGATAGGCGACACGGTAAGTGACCGACAGCTCCCGCACCGCGAGCAGTGCGCAAGGCTGCGGTGGCAGCGCTTGCGCCGCCGATCCCGTCCGGTCGCAGCGCTGCGGGTCAGCGCCGCCGGCTTGCGGCACGCCGGTGTTCACGCTGCCTCGCCGCGCAATTTGCCCAGCGCCCCGTCGTGATGGCACGCCTTCCAATGGCCTGCGGTCGTCTCGATCAGCGGCGGCGTCACGGCTTCGCAGATCGGCAGCCGATATATGCAGCGCGGTGCGAAAGCGCAGCCGGCGGGCAACGCCGCCGGGTTCGGCGGCGCACCACCGATGCTCGCCAGGTGCGTGGGCCGTGGCGCATCGATGCGTGGGATCGATTGCTGCAAAGCCTCGGTGTAGGGGTGACGCGGATGCGCGAATAGCCCATGCACCGGCGCCTGCTCCACGATGCGGCCGGCGTACATCACCGCCACCCGATCGGCCACTTCCGCGATCACGCCCAGGTCGTGCGTCACCAGCACGATCGCGGTCCCGGTGCGAGCGCGCAGTTCCTGAAACAGGCTGAGGATCTGCGCCTGGACAGTGACATCGAGCGCGGTGCTGGGCTCGTCCGCAAGCAGGATCTCGGGTTCGGCGATCAGTGCCATGGCGATCATCACGCGCTGGCGCATGCCGCCCGAGAGCTCGTGCGGATACTGGCGCATGCGTCGCGGACCTTCCGGGATGTGCACCGACTCCAGCATCTCGATGGCGCGCCGTTCGGCGGCGCGCGCGGTAGCGTCACGGTGCACCCGCAGTACCTCGGTGATCTGGCGGCCGACCCGCAGATAGGGGTTCAGCGCCGTCATCGGGTCCTGAAACACCATGCTGATGCGATTGCCGCGGACCTGGTTCAGCGCTGCGCTGCCCAGGTCGAGCAGCTCCTGCTCACGATAACGGATGCTGCCGCAAAGCTCGGCGCGCGGCGCTGAGAGCCCCAGTATGGACAGCAGCAGTTGCGTCTTGCCGGAACCGGATTCACCGACGATGCCGAGGAATTCGCCGGCGGCAACGTCGAGATCGATGTCGCGCACGGCTTCGATCTGCCCGTGATCCGAGGGGTAGCGGACCGACAGGCCGCGGATCCGCAGCGGCGGCCCCGCAGTCACGTCAGCGGTCCCTCGGGTCGAGCGCGTCGCGCAGCCCGTCACCCAGATAGTTGAAGCAGTAGATGATTGCGGCCAGAAAGGCGGCCGGAACGATCAGCAGGTGCGGGTGCGATTGCATCTCCGAGGTGCCGTCCGCCACCAGCGAGCCGAGCGACGCCAGCGGCGATTGCACTCCCAGCCCGAGGAAGCTCAGAAAGGCTTCGAACAGGATTACCGTGGGAATCGCCAGTGTGGCGTAGATGATCACGATGCCGATCAGGTTCGGTACGATGTGGCGCGCGATCATCGCCGCGCCGCGCACCCCGGATACGCGCGCGGCCTCGATGAATTCGCGTTGCTTGAGCGACAGCGTCTCGCCGCGCACGATGCGCGCGATGTCGAGCCAGGACACGGCGCCAATGGCGAGGAAGATCAGCCACAGCTCGCGGCCGAACAGCACCGTGAGCACGATCACGAACGGCACGAACGGCACTGAATAGAGAATGTCGACCGCGCGCATCATCAGCGCATCGGTCGGTCCGCCGACGTAGCCGGCGGTGGCTCCCCAGGTCACGCCGATCAGCACGCTGACCAGGCTGGCCGCAATACCCACGGCCAATGAGATGCGGCAACCCCACATGACGCGCACCAGCAGGTCGCGCCCCAGCGGATCGGTGCCGAGAATGTGTCCACCGGCGAGCATCGGGCCTCGCGACAACAGCTCGAAGTGCGGCGTGAAATAATCATAAGGCGAGAGCAGCGGCAGCAGCAGACAGGCCAGCATGATGAGCGAGAGCAGCAGGCCCGCCGCCATGGCCATGCGCTGCCGGCGCAGGCGCCGCAGGGCTTGCCCCCAGAAACCCTGCGCGCCGCTCATCGCAGCCGCACTCGCGGGTCGATCCACGCATAGCAAAGATCGGCCAGCAGGTTGAACAGGATGATCAGGGCGCCGTAGAGCACGGTAATGCCGATTACCAGCGTGTAGTCGCGATTGAGCGCCGCGGTGATGAAATAGCGGCCGATGCCCGGCAGGCCGAACACGCTCTCGACCACGATCGAACCCGTCAACAGGCCGGCAATCGCGGGTCCCAGAAAGGACACGAGCGGCGTCAGCGTCGGGCGCAGCGCGTGACGCCAGACGATCAGCCGCAGCGGCAGGCCCTTGGCACGAGCGGTGCGGATGAAAGGACTGTTCAGCACTTCGATGGTGCTGCCGCGCATCATGCGGGCCACATAGGCGGTATAGGGCAACGCCAGCGCCACGGCGGGCAGCAGCAGATGGGAGGGTGAGCCGCGGACCCAGTCGCCCGAGGGCAGCCAGTGCAGCTTGATCGCGAAGATCAATATCAGCAGCGGCGCCACGACGAACACCGGAGTAGAGATGCCCACGACCGCCAGCGCCATCGAGCCGTAATCCCAGCGTGTTCCCCGGCGTAGCGCCGCGTTGACGCCGACCGCAGCACCGATCGCGAGCGCCAGGGTCATGGCCGTCAGGCCGATGGTCGCATCGACCGGCAGGCCCTGCGCGATGATCTCGTTGACCGAGGTGCTGCGATACTGGAACGAGGGCCCGAGATCCCCGCGCGTGAGATCGCCGAGGTAGCGCAGGTACTGGCGCCACAACGGTTCGTCGAGGTGGTACTTCGCTTCGATGCTCTTCTGGATTTCCGGCAGCAGGCGTTTGGCGCCATCGAATGGACCGCCGGGCGCCGTGTGAAGGAGCAGAAACGCCAGCGTCACGATCACCAGCAGTGTCGGTATCGCGCCGAGCAGCCGGCGGGCGGTATAACGCAGCACGCTATCGCCCCTGATGCTCGAGCAGATACATGTAGCGCGACAGGTTACGGTCCATGACGTTCGATTGCCAGCCGCGCAGGTACGGCTTCACCAGGTGCCGCGTGGCGTAGTAGTACAGCGGAATATAGGCCGCGTCGTCGTTGAGCAGCCGTTCGGCCTGCTCGAACAGCCGGAAGCGCTTGCCCGCGTCGGCTTCCTGCCCGGCCGCATCGATCAGCTGATCGAAGTGTGGATTCGAATAGTCCCCATGGTTGTTGCCGTTGCCGGTGTAGAAAATCTGCATGAAGGTGTAGGGATCCGGATAGTCGCCGATCCACGCGTTGTGAAACAGCAGCAGCTTGTGCAGCTGCAATTCCTGCAGCAGCACCTTGAATTCGCGCTCGTCGATATGTACCTCCGCGCCCAGGACGCTGCGCCAGTTCGCGGCAACGGCCTCGAGGTAGTGGCGCGAGCCGGTATCCAGCATGGTCGCGTCGAGGTCGAGGCGCAGCGGGTGTCGGTCCGAATAGCCGGCCTGGGCGTACAGGCGGCGCGCGAGCGCGTACCGTGCCTCGGTGGACAGTCCGGTCCAGTCCGGCAGCGGTAGTTGGTAGTCCGGCAGCGGCGGCATCAAGGTGTAGGCCGGCTCGTACACGCCCTCGCGCATATAGCGTGCCAGCGGTGCGCGATCGAGCGCCAGCACCAGCGCCCGGCGCAAAAAAAAAAAACATGTAATTGCCGAAGTACGGCGAGTTGACGACCTGTTCGCCGAGCGCCGACTTGAGCCAGGCGCGCTGGTTGGCCGGGAAGGAATCCGTCCAATCGACATCGCCGGCCAGGAAGCGGGACACCTGCGCGCTGCCGTCGGTTAGGATGTAGTAGACGACGCGCTGCAGGCGAACGTGAGCGGCGTCCCAATATCTATCGTTCTTCTCGAGCGTCATGCGGCTGCCGAGCACGTTCTCGCGCAGCACGAACGCCCCGTTGCACACGAGGTGCTCCGGTCGCACCCAGTTATCGCCATACTGCGTGATAGCCGGTTCATAGACAGGATACATATATTGCTGCGCCAGCAGATCGAGCAGATAGGGGGTCGGACCGTTCAGCCGCACTCTGAGCGTGTGACCATCGAGCGCCTCGACGCCGAGCGTGTCGGTGGGTTTCTTGCCAGCGGCGATCTCCAGTGCGTTATCAATCGCCGCAAGTCCCTGCGCATACTCCGCGCCGGTTGCGGGATCGACCATGCGACGCCACGAGTACACGAAATCGCCTGCCGTCAGCGGTGCGCCGTTGGACCAGCGCGCGTCGGGCCGCAGATGAAATACCCAGGTCTTACCGTCGGCGCTGCTCTCCCAGGAGGACGCGACGCCGGCAGACGCCTTGCCAGCGACGTCAATGGTGGTGAGTCCTTCGAACAGGTCGTCGAGGACGCGCTGGCCCGGCACATCGGTGGCCAGCTGCGGATCGATCGATCGCGGCGTGTCGTCCAGGGCGCGTGACAGAGATTGTACGCTCGCCAGGGCCGTACCGACCGTGATCGATGATGCCGGCGATGGCTCCGGCGCCGACCGACGGGGAATCGACGCTGCCGCAGCCGGCGATGAGGCAGGCCGCGCACGCGGACGCCGCTCGACGTCGGGCTGCCGTCACGACTTGAGCACCACCTCTTCGGGCGCGTGTACGAAATAGCCCTGGATGTACTGCACGCCGAGCTGCCAGACCACCGCCATGGTGTTGGCATCCTCGATACGCTCGGCGATGGTCTGGATGTGATGCCTGGCCGCCGCATCGGCGATGACGCGTACGCGCCGCTGCAGATCCGGGCTGCCGGCTAGGCCCTGCATGAGCGAGCCGTCGATCTTGACGAAGTCCATCGGCAGCGATCCGATCAGGCTCTGCGACTGCGGGCTGGTGCCATAGTGCTCGAGCGCGAACTTCAGGCCGCGTGCGCGCAATGCATTGACCAATTGTGTCGTCTGCTGCAGGTGCATCGTGGCCACCTCCTCGGTGATCTGCAGACACAGGCGCTGGGGCTCGGCATGCGTCGACTGGAGCTGCGTCTCCAGCCATTGCGCCAGCGACGCATCCACGGCGCTGTCGCGCGACAGCCGTACGAACAGCAGATCGGGCTTGCGCTTGGACACGAACGACATTGAGGCGCCGATGACCCAGCGGTCGATGTTCTTCATCAGGTCATTGCGCGCGGCGGCCGGCAGGAACTCGGAGGGCAGGACTTCCTTGCCCTGGGCATCGAGCATGCGGATCGCGACGTCGAAGATCTTCTGATCGCCGCCGGCCAGCGACGCGATCGGCTGCTGCACCAGTCGAAAGCGGTTCTCCATCAGCGCCGCCTTGATGTGCTTGACCCACACCTGGTCATAGGCCTGCACGCGGGTGTCGTTGTCGGCGCGATCGACCGTGACCATCTGATTGCCGCCGCGCTCGCGCCCACGGCGCGTCGCATCGAGGGCGTCCATCGCAGCCAGGTCGATGTCGGGCTTGACGGCCGCCACCGCCCCTAAGCCGATGGTACAAGTCGCGTGCAGCGCGTGGCTGCCGACCTGGAAGGGGTGCTTGGCGACGCGATCGATCAGGCTCTCGCACCAGGCCTCGACATCGCGCTGATTGCCGCGTTCGAGCAGCAGCAGCAGGCTGGTACCCCCGAAGTGGCCAGCGATGTCATGCGGCCCGAGCAGCGTGCGCACGATGTTGGCGAAGACGATCAGCAACTGCTCGCTGGCGAGAATGCCTATGTCGCGCTCGATGGCGCCGAATTTATCCGGGCGCACGCAGGCCAGATAGCGCACGCCGCCGGCGACCGGTTGCTCCAGCCGCTCCTGCAGCGCCGACAGCAGATTGCGCCGCGTCAGCAGCCCGGTACCCGGGTCGCTGCGTACCGCGGCTTCAAGCTCGCGCGCGAGCTGCCGATCATCGCGCTTATGCGCCGCCACGATCAGCCGCACGCCGGGCTCGCCATCGAATTCTGCCAACGCGAGCGCCAGTTCCAGCGGCACCACCGAGCCGTCGCCGAGAATCGCCCCGGCCCTGAGCGTGTGATTGCTCCAGCGCCCCTGCAGGCACGCCGCCAGCGCGGCCTTCAGCGGCGCATGCGTCGTCTCCTCGAACAGGTCCATCACCGGCTGGCCGACCAGTCCGGCGGCGTCGACGAAGCCGAACAGCTCGAGCCAGGCGGCATTGGCGTCGACCAGGATGCCCTCCTGAATATGCGCGATTGCGTCATTGGAGCGCTGCAGGACCGCTTCCAGCTGGCTGCGATAGTCCTGCGCGGCCCTCAGGGTCGAATTCAGGGTGCGCTCGAGCCGAAAGGCGCGCAGCTCGCGCGCGATCACCGCCTGCAGCCGGCTAGGCTGCTGCAGCGATACGGTATCGCGCGCGCCCTGGGCCATGTCCTCGGCGATCATGCTCTCATCGACCTGCTCGCGCACCGCGATCAGCGGCACCGTGCCCGATATCTCATCGCGCATGCTGGCGAGCGTTCGCAGATCCTGGCCCGCGCCCAGGTAGCAGATCAGCAGCTCGGGATTGAGCTGCGCGAGGGCATCGGGAATATCCTGCGCCGCGGGAATCCAGGTGCAGTGCGCGGCCACGCCGGTTCGGCGCAGCAAGCTATTGAGGGCCTCGACGGCATCGCGCGTGGCACTGTGTACGATTAGCGGAACCGCGGTGGGATCGCTCAAGAGTCTCTCTCCGGAAGAGAGGAGTCTAACACTCGGGTCGCGCGTGGCTGTGAAGCGCATCCCACGAGGCATTCGCCAACACCGTCTTGGCCGCGGCTCCCGGCGTCTCGCGCGCCAGTCGCGGCAGCAGGTAGCCCGGCAAACGTGCGGCCAGCCCCGCCATCAGCTCCCGTGCGCGTGTTTCACTGACCTCGAAATGCGCCGTGCCGCGAACGCGATCGAGCAGATGCAGGTAATACGGCAGCACGCCCGCCGACCACAACGCCGCCGACAACTCCTGCAGCGCCGCGACCGAATCATTGATTCCGGCGAGCAGCACCGACTGGTTGAGCAAGGTGGCGCCGGCGGCGCGCAGCCGCGCGGCGGCGCTGCGAACCGTGGCGTTGATTTCATTAGCGTGATTGCAGTGAAGCACGATGACGCAGGGCCAGGGCAGGCCAGCGATCCAGGCGATCAGCTCGTCATCGACGCGTTCCGGCAGCACCACCGGCGTGCGCGTATGCAGCCGCAGCCGGCGAACATGCGGAATGGCACGCAGGCTCTGCGTGAGCCGCGCCAGCCGGGCCGTGGTCAGGGACAGCGGGTCGCCGCCGGAGAGGATCAGCTCCTCGATCGAGCGGTCGGCGGCGATGAGCCCGAGTGCCTCGCGCCAGCGCGGGCCCTCGCTCTGGGCGCTGTCATAGGGGAATTCGCGACGGAAGCAGTAACGGCAGTGAATGGCGCAGGCGCCGGTCGTGAGCAGCAGCGCCCGGCCGTAATATTTGTGCAACAGTCCCGGGGCGCGCATGGCGGCGCGTTCCTCGAGCGGATCGGCACCGAAGCCGGTGTGCTCGATCAGCTCCTGCAGCCCAGGCAGTACCTGGAGCAGCAACGGATCGTTGGGGTCGCCTCGGCGCATGCGGCGCACGAAGCCGCGCGGTACGCGCAGCCGAAACTGCGCCGCGGCGGCGTGGCCGCCGAGCGCGAGCTGCGGGTCCAGGCCGAGCAACCGGCACAGCTCGAGCGGATCGGTGACGGCCTGCGCCAACTCGCGCTGCCAGGTCTCGATGCGCTGATCGGGCTGTGGCTGGCGGGTCAAGGTTGATGTCGTTATCATACGCGCCCTTTTTTGACGGTCGCCATTGTGCGGCCGCAAGCGGCGGAAAAGAAATGGCCAGCTACACGACCAACGAGTTCAAGTCGGGTCTGCGCATCCTCATCGACGGCGATCCGTTTGCCATCGTCGAGAACGAGATGGTCAAGCCTGGCAAGGGTCAGGCCTTCAACCGCGTCAGGATTCGCAATCTGAAGACCGGCCGCACGATCGAACGCACTTTCAAGTCCGGTGAGAGCGTGGAAGCGGCCGACGTGGTCGATGTCGACATGCAGTACCTGTACAGCGATGGCGATTTCTTCCATTTCATGATCCCGGAGAATTTCGAGCAGCATGCCGCCACCAAGGCGGTGGTCGGCGACAGCGCGCAATGGCTCAAGGAGGGCACGGTCTGCATCGTGACGCTGTGGAACAACGTGCCGATCGTGGTGACGCCGCCGCCGCACATCGAGCTCAAGGTGGTCGAGACGGATCCGGGCCTGCGCGGCGATACCGCGACCGGCGGGCAGAAGTCGGCCAAGCTCGAGACCGGGGCGGTGGTGCGCGTGCCGCTGTTCATCAACGAAGGCGAAATGCTCAAGGTCGACACCCGCACCGGGGCCTACATCTCTCGCGCCAAGCAGTAACTCCAGCGGCTGCGCTGCCGGCGCACGACGCCTGCGCCTCAAGCGCGCTCGAGCGGGAAGGCCAGCACTTCGCTGATGTCGAGCGCGCCGGCGCGCAGCATCAGCAAGCGATCAAACCCCATGGCGACGCCGGACACGGGAGGCAGCCCCGCTGCGAGTCCATCCAACAGCGCCTGGTCGATTTCCGGGGCCGGCAGACCGCGGCGCCGGCGCTGCTCCCGATCGGCTTCGAATCGTGCGCGCTGCTCGGCCGCGTCCGCAAGTTCCTCAAAGCCATTGGCGAGCTCGAGGCCGCGGTAGTAGAGCTCGAAGCGCAGGGCGAGTCGCGGATCATCGGCGTCCAGGCGCGCCAGCGCCGCCTGGCTGGCCGGATAGCTGTGCACAAAGCACAGCGTGTCGGCTCCCAGGCGCGGCCCGACCGCGCTGCCCATCAGCCAGTCGAGCAGCTCATCGCGGCTACAGTGCCCGGCCACTTGCGGGTCGAGCCGCGCACGCGTGGCCAGCGCGCGCAGCACCGTGTCACTGGCCGTTAGCGGCGCGCAGCCGAGCGTGCGCTGGAAAGCCTCCGCGTAGCTTAGGGCCTCGACCTGCGCCTCCGCGGTCAGGCCCAGCAGCAGCCGCGCCAGCTGCGCCACTTCCTGCATCAGCTGCTGCATCGAATAGCCGCAGCGATACCACTCGATCAGCGTGAACTCAGCGTTATGGAGCCGGCCGCACTCCTCGCCGCGAAATACGTGCGCAATCTGATAGATATCGCCGCTGCCGGCCGCCAGCAGGCGCTTCATCGCGTACTCCGGCGAGCTATGCAGGAACAGTGGCGAGCGATGGCCAGGTAGCTGCACCTGCGCCGAGTGGATGTGCAGGTCGGTGACCGCGTGGCGCACGAGCGCCGGGGTGTCGACCTCCAGTACCCGGCGATCGGCGAAAAACTGGCGCGCTGCCGCCAGCAGCTCGGCGCGCAGGCGCAGCGTCGACAGCGCGGCAGTCGGCCGCCAGCTCATGAGCGGACAGGGACGATGACTGAGCCGAGCCCCTGGCCGACGGCCACGGCAGCCCCGGGCCGCAGCTCCTGATCCCAGCGGGCGAGGCCGGGCGGCAACAGCAGCAGCACCGTCGAGCCCATGTTGAAGAGACCGAGTTCGGCGCCGCGCGGTTGCCACAGGTTGGCGGCGTCGAGCGGCTCGAGGCGATGCATGCCGCGCGCCGCCTGGGGTGCGCTCACCAGCTGGCCGGCGCCGGACGGCTGGCGCCAGGGCGTGATCTCGCCGTGCCACACGGTGCTCATGCTGCCGACGAACAGTGCGCCGACCAGCACCACGACGAACGGGCCGTACTCGCCGTCGAATGCGCAGACGATGCGCTCATTGCGCGCGAACAGGTCCGGCACGCGAGCGACGGTGGCGCTGTTGACGGAGAACAGGCGGCCGGCAATGCGCCAGGCGGCGTGCAGGCGCCCGGCCAGCGGCATATGCACGCGGTGGTAATTGAACGGCGCCAGATACAACGTCGCGTACAGCCCACCGCGCAGCCTCGGCGCCCACACCGCATCATCGCCGAGCAGCGCCTCCAGACTGTAGCGATGCCCTTTGGCCTGCAGCAGTTGATTCGCCTGCAAAGCGCTCGCGACGCTGAGCGTACCGTCACAGGGGGATACGACGCGCAGCGGATCGGGATCGATCGGACGCGCCTCCAGGCGCAGGCTGCGCGTGAAGAAGGCGTTGAAGCTGGGGTAGCGCAGCGGCTCGGGTTCGAGCGCGTCGGCCATGCGCGGCTGGTAGCCGCGCATGAAGGCCGCGATCAGAAAATTCTTCAGCCAGGGTACGCGCGAGCGCGACAGGGCGTAGGCGATTCGGCACAGCAGATGATGCGGCAGCAGGTACTGCAGCCTGACGAACAGCCAGCTCATTAACGCGGCTACAGCCGAGCAGCCGCGGCGACCCGGCGCAGATCGGCGGTGAGCTTCGGAGCCGAGAACGGCGGTGAAAACACTGCGACCAGCCGACCCCGGGTATCGAGCAGATACAGGCTCGACGAGTGTTCCATCGTATAGCTGCCGTCGGGCAGATCCTGGCGCTCGGCGATTGCGCCCAGGCTGCCGAGCAACGGCGCCAGTGCCGCCGCATCGCCGCGTGCGCCAATGAAGGTCTTGCTGAAGGCGCCGAGGTAGACTTGCAGATTCGCGGCGCTGTCGCGCTCGGGGTCAATGGTCACGAAAACGACGCGGGTGCCCGGCAGCGGCGCCGTGCGCTGCACCTGCGTCAGCGTGGCGAGGGTAGTCGGGCAGAGATCGGGGCAATTGGTGAATCCGAAGAACAGCAGCGTCGGCTGGCCGCGCAGACTCTTGAGGTCGAATTCAGCGCCCGACAGATCCTGAAGGCGAAATTGCGCCAGCGCGCGCGGCTGCGGCAGCCAGGTACCGCTCTCGAGCGGCACGCTGGTGGCGCCCAGCATGCGAGCCAGCAACGCTCCGGTGAGCACAGCGGCGGCGCCGATCATGGCCAACAGCACGGTGGTACGACGAGTCATGCGGCAATTATCACACAGCGGCCACGCTAACCCGACGGTCGAAGCTGTGCTCGAGCGCAGCACGCGACGGCTGGCGCGCGCGCGGCTGCACTATGGGCACGGGACCGACAGTGCGCGCGACGATGCGGCCGCGCTGCTCTGGCACGTACTGCGCCTGCCGCTGCCGGCGTCGGCCGCGCTGTATCGGCGCCGCGTGTCGGCGCGCGCGCAGGCCGCTCTCGAGGAGCTGCTGCAACAGCGGATCCGCGAGCGCATACCGGTGGTGTATCTGACGCATCGCTGCTGGTTCGCGGGCCTGCCGATGTACGTCGATCCGCGCGTGCTGATTCCACGCTCGCCGATTGCGGAGCTGATCGAGCGGNGCTTCGAGCCCTGGACGCAGCGCACGCGCGTGCGCCGTATCCTCGATCTCGGCACCGGTTCGGGCTGCATCGCGATTGCCTGCGCCCGGGCATTTCCGCGCTCCAGGGTCGACGCGGCCGATATTTCCGACGACGCCCTCGCGGTGGCGCAGATCAACATCCGTCGCCACCGACTGTCGGCACGCGTGCGCGCGGTGCGATCGGATCATTTCACCGGGCTCGGGGGCGCCAGCTACGATATTATTGTCAGCAATCCGCCTTATGTGGGGCGGCGCCAGTTCGAGGGCTTGCCAGCGGAATACCGGCACGAGCCACGGCTTGCTCTGGTGGCGGGCGCGGACGGCCTGGACTCGGCGAGGATTATTTTGCGCGATGCAGCATCGCATCTGAATTCCGGCGGAATCCTGATCGTCGAGGTTGGCAATTCGGAGAAAGCTCTGCGGCGCGCGTATCCACGGCTGCCGTTTACCTGGCTGGCGTTTGAGCGCGGCGGCGGCGGCGTATTTGTGCTCGGGCGCGAGCAGCTACTGCAGCGGATGTGACGAACTAACGAATGTCGGGCAATACCATAGGCCGATTGTTTTCGGTGACCTCCTTTGGCGAGAGCCACGGGCCGGCGCTCGGCTGCATTGTCGATGGCTGTCCTCCGGGGCTCGCGCTCGAAGCGGCCGATCTGCAGCGTGACGTCGATCGGCGTCGCACCGGCACTTCGCCGTTCGTGAGCCAGCGGCGCGAAGCGGACGAGGTACGGATTCTATCGGGGGTGTTCGAGGGCCGGACCACCGGCGCACCGATCGGGCTACTGATCGCAAACACCGACGCGCGCTCGCGCGACTACGATCGACTGCAGGATCGTTTTCGTCCCGGACACGCCGACTATACCTATCAGCAGAAGTACGGCCTGCGCGATCATCGCGGCGGCGGGCGTGCCTCGGCACGCGAGACCGTGATGCGCGTGGCCGCCGGTGCGATTGCGCGCAAATATCTGGCCGAACGCCTCGAGGTCCGTATCTACGGCTATCTGAGTCAGATCGGCCCGCTGACGCTGTCGCCGCGCCAGCCGACTGCGGCTTATGAGAACCCGTTCTTCTGTCCCGACCCGCAGCGATTGCCCGAGCTCGAGCAGCTCATCTGGGACATACGCGCCGCCGGCGACTCGATCGGCGCGCGCGTGACGGTGTGCGCCGAGGGCGTGCCGCCGGGGCTCGGCGAGCCGGTGTTCGACAAGCTCGATGCCGACATCGCGTCCGCCATGATGGGCATCAACGCCGTGAAGGCGGTGGAGATCGGTGATGGGGTCGCGGTGGTTGGCCAGCGCGGCAGCGAGCACCGCGATGAGCTGACGCCTGCAGGATTTGCATCAAATCACGCCGGCGGCACGCTCGGCGGCATATCCTCTGGGCAGCCGATTGTGGTGCATCTGAGTTTCAAGCCGACCTCGAGCATTCAGGTGCCGGGCCGCACGATCGATGTCCGGGGCAACCCGGTCGAGGTCGTCACTACCGGGCGCCACGATCCCTGCGTCGGCCTGCGTGCGACGCCGATCGCCGAGGCGATGCTGGGGATCGTGCTCATGGATCATTACCTGCGGCACCGCGCGCAGAATGCCGACGTGGTGTCAGCCACACCGGACATTACGCGGTCCACGCCTGGGCCGGGTCAGGGCCAGACAGGAGCTTAGATAAGCGATGGGCGGGAGTTTCAGGGTGGCGGTGGTCGGAGCGACGGGCCTCGTGGGTGACACCATGATCAGCGTGCTCGAGGAGCGCAAATTTCCCGTGTCCGAGCTGTATGCGCTGGCGAGCAATCGCTCGCTCGGTAAAACCGTGCGCTTCGCCGGCAAGCAACTGCCGGTGGAGGATCTGGCCAGCTTCGATTTCTCGCGCGCGGACATCGGATTGTTTTCGGCGGGCAGCGAGATCTCGGCCGAATATGCGCCGAAGGCCGCGGCCGCCGGCTGCACGGTGATCGACAACACCTCGCAGTTTCGCTATCAGGACGACATTCCGCTGGTGGTGCCGGAGGTCAACGCGCACGCGATCGGCCGCTATCGCACGCGCGGCATCATCGCCAATCCGAACTGCTCTACAATTCAGCTGCTGGTCGCGCTCAAGCCGATTTACGATGCGGTCGGGATCGAGCGCATCAACGTCGCGACCTATCAATCGGTTTCGGGCGCCGGCAAGGAGGCGGTCGAGGAACTGGCAGCGCAGACTGCGAGTCTGCTCAATGGCCGGCCGATCGATGCGCCGCGGCTGATCTCGAAGCAGATCGCATTCAATTGTGTGCCGCAGATCGACCGATTCGAGGACAACGGCTACACGAAAGAGGAGATGAAGCTGTTCTGGGAGACCCGGAAGATCATGGAAGACCCCTCCATTCGGGTGAATGCGACCGCAGTGCGGGTGCCGGTGTTCTATGGCCATTCCGAGGCGGTGCATATTGAGACACGGCTCAAGATCACGGCCGCCCAGGCGCGCTCACTGCTGCAGCAGGCCCCGGGCGTGGCCGTCATCGATGAGCGCAAGCCCGGCGGCTATCCGACCGCCGTTACTGAAGCAGCGAACCACGACACGGTTTATGTTGGCCGTATTCGGGAAGATATGTCGCATGAGCGGGGTCTTGACCTGTGGATTGTGGCGGACAATATCCGTAAGGGTGCTGCCACCAATAGCGTGCAGATCGCTGAGATTTTGGTTCGCGAGTATTTATAAGTTATATTGCAACCCAAATAGGTGCGGGCCTAGGTTTTGCATTAACTATATGTTTTATAAGGATTACTCAGCAACCAGGTTCGCCGGGAGACACGATGTCCAAACGTAATTTTTGCCCGGTCCTGCTGCTGGCATTGCTATCTCCGGCGGTCACGCTGGCGCTGGGCCTAGGGGATATCCATCTCAAATCGTCCCTGAATGTGCCGCTCGATGCCGACATCGAGCTGGTCGGGGCCAGCGCTGACGACCTTTCCAGCCTCAAGGCGAGCCTGGCTGCGCGCGAATCGTTCACGCGCGGCGGCCTGGATTATCCGGCATTTCTCGGTGCGCTCAGCTTCGTGCCTGAGAAGACTGCGGATGGCCACAACGTGCTGCACGTGCACTCGGCCGACGCCGCGAACGAACCGTTCGCGACCCTGCTGGTCGAGGTGGATTGGGCACGCGGCCATGTGGTACGCGAATACACGGTCCTGCTCGATCCGCCCGTGTTCAGCAGCACTGAGGCTTCGGCAAAGGCCAGTGTCGCCGCGCCCAGCGCTGGCAGCACCGCCCGCAGCGGCACCGTGGAACAGCGCGCCGCCGCCGCGGCCAGCGCCGCCGCCGCCGCGCCCAGTGCAGCTGACAATGCGCCAGCTGCTTCGGCGGCGCCGGCGTCGACGGCGCAGACCATGTCCTCCGCGCCCGCCAGCAAGATGAGCGCTGCGCATCCGGCCGGCAGCCGTTACACCGTACGGCCCGGGGATACCCTGTCCGCCGTGGCATCGCAGGCCTACCCCGGCGGCGATCGCCGCATGCGTGCGCGCGAGCTGGTTGCGATTTATCGCGCCAATCCAACCGCCTTCGAGGGCAACATGAACCTGCTGCTCGCGGGCAGCCGACTGGAGTTNCCGGGCGACTCCGAGCTCGAGGCCATCAGTCCTGGCGAGGCCTCTACTGAGGTGCGGCGCCAATANGCTGCCTGGGCGGGCGCTCACGGCGCCGGGGCGCCACAGGCCCACGCCGGTAACGGCGAAGCGGCCGGCGGGCAATTGCGCCTGGTGCCACCGCAAGAGTCGGCGCAGACCCCGCCGAGCGTCGCTCCCGGTGCGCCCAGTGCCAACGCTGCTCCCACTGCTGCCAGTGGCGCCAATGCCGCCGCCCTGACCCAGCGGGTGCAGCAGCTCGAAACCCAGCTGGCCGAATCGCAACGACTGCTGCAGCTGCGTAACGCCGACCTGGCCGCGCTGCAGGCACGGATGGCCCCGAGCGCTGGCAATAACGCAGCCGCGCCGACGCCGACGGCGCCCACTACCGCCGCCAAGGCTCCAGTGCCTGCCGTAGTGCCGCCGGCGGCCCCGACCCCGACCGCCCCGGCCCCGGCGGCCACTCCAGTGCCTAGCGAGAACGTCACGCCGCCCGCGCCGCCCGCGCCGCCAGCAGCCGCAACCCCGGCGGCCAAGCCGAGTGCGCCGGCCGCGGCGGGCGGTGAAGCAGGCAATTCGTTGCTCGATCTGATCGAAAAATATTGGTACGTACCCGCGGGTCTGCTGGCCGTGCTGATCATATTGGTGGTGCTGCGATTTGTGCGCGCACGCCAGGAAGATGAATTCGATCGTTCGCTCGGACGACTGCAG